>Ga0272441_10002197_pt1 | contig 40151 bp, 33 predicted proteins | sample SSMProp6N_FD_193582 | JGI IMG/M metagenome (GOLD analysis project Ga0272441, IMG submission 193582) | Marine sediment archaeal communities from Little Sippewissett salt marsh, Falmouth, MA, United States - SSM-Prop-6N | ecosystem: Environmental > Aquatic > Marine > Wetlands > Sediment ... | reverse complement strand
CCAAGATGAAACCATAAAAAGTCTTGTGCTGATTGATCGAGGTCTTGTTGTCGATATCTACGGGAAATCCTCCAAGCACGTTCAAACGTATATTCGGGTTAAACTGATAGCCTGCTGATATGCCGTCAAAACGTTTCAGGATGCCGCCAATGCGCAATGCCTGCCGGCCAAATCGCGCGGAAGTGCCCGTTCTATTGGAGCTCAGGTCATAGAATACTTCGATAAATCGGAACGAATTGCCGTCATCGTCATCGAGAAAATCATAGGTATCGTCTGCAGTGAAGCGAAAATTCTGATCCAGGCGAGAGGTCTGCAAGGTCGTGGTCAGATCAACGAAGGTGATGAGCTGCGACAAGGTCGTGATCGAGCCGTCAAACTGATCAGCCTCTGCGATATCCTTGCGATAGAACTGCGAGAAACTGCCGTAAGTTGTGATTTTTGTCGCGCTTTCTCCTTCCTCTGCCGCCATCGTGATCTTCTTTCTTGGTGCCTGAGTGGCTGTCATCAAACCGGTGAGGCGTTGATTGACGCGGGTGACGCCGTCGCTGTCTGGGTAGGTTTCAAGATATTGCCGGTAGATCGCCGCGGCATGGGCTTTTTGCCCCTTGCGTTGTCGTGACAAGCCGAGCAACTCCAACGCTTCCATCGCGTACTGGTGCTCGCCGGCCTCGACGATGGCGGTGAAATAGCGAATCGCTTGCGAATAGTTTTTCTTTTTGAACTCTGTCTTGGCGCGTTGCATCAAGCTTTCGAGCTGTTGATCCGTCAATGACGATCGGTTCGCGGCGCTGGTTTTTGCGGCGGGTAGCCCCGCGGTAGCGCGCGCTACGTCAGTCGAAACAGGCATGGTTATAGCTTTGCTTGCTGCGGCTTTCATCTCGCTTGCACTGACCTGTCTGAGCCACGCTCCGGGATAGAACTCCTGTACATCGTTCAACATTCGCAAGGCAGTCTGGCGGCTATCAAAAAAACCCAGGTTCAGTCTTTCCCACGGCTTGCCTTTGACAGTCGCTTTGGTGACATAAACGGTTCGGTCATCGAACAAGCCATTGCGTTTGCTGCGCCATTGGAGATTCGTGCCCGGCGCAGAGGCGAGCACGATAGCATAAAGGCCTGACGATTGACTGGCAGCCTGGACACCGTTCAGCGTGATCGACTGAAGGATGAACACTAGCGTCCATATCAAGCCCGAAAGTAAGCATTGGCGCAACATTATAGGTGGCGTCCTGAATTCGTTTTTGTTGTTAGGCCAGGTTTTTTCGGGATTTAGTTGAGGTGCATTTATCTGGCTACTTGCCCAGTGCTTGAAGCTCTCTACCAGTTATTGGCACTGGGACGGTGCTCGTTGCTGCGGATCACACCGCCTATGTGGCAGCTGCCCGCGCAATCCTGAAGCTCTAAAATAGATTTGTTTTCGTGGTCGCCTGGATTGTATATATTGGCATGGCAGCCGGCGCAATCGGGCTGGTAAGCCGGGAACGGCCACGCTATAACCTGATTATTGGTTCTGTGGCAGGCAACGCAGGTCACGGTTGTCCTGTGGTCGCCGGGATAATACGGCGAATCGTGTCTGAAACGAATCAGAGGTATCCACTGTGCCGTTGCATGACAGCGTTCACAGTCCAGCGAGGTAACAAAGTGCGTTGTCGACTTGCCGGTTGCGGTCGTTCCATCATGGCAACTTTGGCAAAGACCGGTCACGTTGGAATGGTCAAAGCTCGCGCCCTGCCACGTGCTTGTGTTATGGCAGCTGCCACATTCTGCGTTGGTCCGCAGATGCGAATTGCGCTTGCCGGTCGCGGTAACGCCATTGTGACAGCTGCTGCAGGCACCGATTGCGCCGCTGTGGTCAAAGACAGCGCCGGCCCAGGTGTTGGTGTTGTGGCAGTTGCCACATTCCGCTGATGTCGGCAAATGCGCGGCATGCTTGCCGGTTGCATTGACGCCGTTGTGGCAGGTGCTGCATGCGCTGGTCACGCCAGTGTGGTCAAAGCCGGCACCCAGCCAGCTATTGGTGGTGTGGCAAACGTCACACTCCGCGGTCGTTGCCGGGTGCGCGGGGTGTTTCCCGGTCGCGGTAACGCCATTGTGGCAGCTACTGCAAGTGCCCAGAACAGCGGAGTGGTCGACCCTGCCAACGCGGCGGAACGTGATGGTGTTATGACAATCCTCACAGGTCGAGGTCACAGCGATATGCGTCGCAGGCAGCCCTGGAGCGGTCGAGTTGTTATGGCAGGTATCGCAGGGCGAGAAGATGCCAATGTGGTCGAATCGGGCACCACGCCAGGTTTTGGTGGTGTGGCAGTCATCGCAGATGTTGCTACTGGCGACATGTTCTGCGTGTTTGCCCGGAGCGCGACTGTTGTTATGGCACAGCACGCATTCCATTGGCGTGCCTTTGAATTGCCCGCCAATGTGACAGCTGGAGCAATCGATGAATTCGTGCTTGCCTGTTAGCGGAAATCCGGTCGTGAAATGATCAAAGCCATCAACCTGGTTGGCTGCCTGCGTCGATGGGTTGAGCAATGCAAGCAGCATGATCGATAGTGCAATGCGCATTATCGCTATCAAGATGCTGGCCGGTGGGTTGCTAGTCTGGTTCATGGGCACTGGATCGGTTACTGATTGATGTTGACATCTTTGAAGCTTTCAGTGCTGTGGCACTGGCCGCATTGCCTACCGAACTGCCGATTATGGACATCCTGGCTGCGGTGGCAGTATATGCAGTCGCTTGAGGCTTTTAATTTCCCTTTGGACCTGCTGCGATGGCAGTCATAACAGCCTGCTTTTTTGTGTGCGCCATCTATTTTGAAATCTGTGTCTTTGTCATGATCAAACAGCCAATTCTCCCAGGCATTTGGATTATGGCAGGTCTCGCAGTCGGTCCCGAGTCGAGTCTTGTGAACATCGTCGGGCGCGTGGCAGGCGTTGCATTCCTTCTCGGTCGAACCGTAAACCGAGTTCAGATGGCATTCCTCACACTGAACGGCGGCGTGCATGCCGATCAGCGGGAAGTGGCTGAGGTCATGGTCGAAGAAGACTTTATTGCGCCAGCCGGTTTCGTTGTGACAGTCAATGCATCGCTGACCTTGCTTGCCCTGGTGAACGTCGTCTTTCTTGTGGCAAGCGACGCAGTCGGTTTTCATTTGATCTTTTTCAACTTTGCCCTTGTGGCAATAGGCGCATGCCAGCTTTTTGTGTTTACCGCGTAGCGGAAAGTCAGTCTTGCCATGATCGAACTTGTGTTTTTGCCAGGATCTAGGGCTATGGCATGTTTTACATTCCCTGCCGTGCTTGCCCTTATGGTTGTCGTCGTGTTTGTGGCAGCTGTAGCAGTCGGTGGGTAGCTTCAGCTTTTTGTGCCTGTTCTTTCTCAGCTTGTCCGGGGTATGGCAGCTAATGCAGGCAGCTTTTTTGTGACGACCATGCAACGGGAAATCGGTCTTTTTATTGTGATCGAATGAGATCTCATCCCAACGCTCGGAAACGTGGCAAGTATCGCATTTGTCGCCATAACCACCTTGGTGGATGTCATGTATCTTGTGACAGCCTACACATGTCTTTGGTGTCTTTTTATATCGCTGGCTAGTGTGGCATGACGCGCAGGTGGTTTCCTTGTGCGCGCCTTTGAGCGGAAAATCGGTCTTGTTGTCATGATCGAAAGCGGACTGTTTCCAGGTTGCAGGCGAGTGGCAGTCGCCACACTTCTTTCCATGTTTGCCATCGTGCATGTCAGAGTTCTCATGGCATCCGTAACAGTTAACGGGAGCGTCCGCGTATTTCTTGTTGGGCTTATGGCAGGCATTGCAGTTGGTTTTGCGGTGCTTGCCCTCTAAGTGAAAATCGGTGTTATCATGATTGAATGTCGACGGATTAAGCAGTACAACTTCGGCATTCCGTCCTTCATGTTCAGTATGGCAATGCTTGCAGTTTGTCCGGATCGATGCTGGTAGCCGGCCATGAAACCCCTTTTTGGTGCGCACGTCTTTCAAGATGTTGTTGTGATCGTGACAATCCAGACAAAGCTGACCCTGATTGCGTTTATCTGAAGTGTCGTGACACAGCTCGCAGTCTTGTTCGTACTTCTGGTGGGCCTCGATTACTGGGCCTGGCATCAGAAGCAGCTCGAGCGAATCTGCGTGACTTGCAGGCAGCATCACGATCAGTAAAAGGAAGCTGATCAGTCGCGGTAACGACGGGAGGAAATAACGCATGATCGTTGAGCTTAGGCCGTTTTTATCGATAGATATGCACGGCAAAAATATGAACGACTGCGGTGATAACCATCATAATGTACAAGGGCATATGAAGGACACGCCATAGGGCAAACAGTCGTTCGCAGAGTCGGAATACAGCGATGCGCCGCAGCGTGCTGGTGTAACGGCGAATAAATGTTGTGATTACCTTGCGGTCAACTGGCCTTGCATCGGTGTTGACGTCAATGCTCTTTCTTAGCAGGCGCTTGGTGCTGAACTGCAGGCGGCGTGCATCGTGAGCCATGAACAACACGTGTATAAGGCTGGTCGCCACACTCGTGTAATTGCCCATTGCCCGGTTTTCCATTGATTCAATCCTTTTTCTCAACCTCGGATCCATCTCATAGACCCGAAGCAGGTCGGTATGCTCGTTTTCAAGTTCGCGCTTCAGGCACTCGAGTGTGATGCGCTTGCCATACAGGCCATGATGAATGCGCGTGTAAACAAAGCGTGCTACTAGACCGCTGGCAACAACCAAGAGCATGCTGATCAAAGCAATGGTGCTGTTCAGCGATCCAAGCTGGAAGTTTGAATGAAACAGAACCATGACCGGTCCGAAAATGCCAAACAGCACATGAAAGTTGAACCAGAAACGAACCGGTATCCAGCGGGCCAGGAGCGCGGATCGCTTGCTCAATGGGTAGAGCATTACCAAAAGCATTAGACTGCCACCGATGATGCCCAGTGCGTAACCAGCACCTTCCTCGGCTGAAAGGTAATTGTCACCTCGTCGGCTCCAGCCGAACAGCAGCAAGGCGACGACTGCGATCGGAAAATAGTATTGACGGATGAAATGATACAGCGCTGCAAAGAAGCTGCCCCGGTTTCTGCTGCGCGAAGCGACCTCTTCAAGTTGCAATGGTCGGGATGTCGTGGTGGTGCTCATACTATCTACGCTACTCATCGAACGCACAAGCCAGTGCGCTACTAAATTGTTAAAGGTTTTCCGATAATCTCATTTATTGACTACAGCGATGAGTCTAGTCCATGTCCAAAAAAATAAAGAAATTTGTCGGATAAATTGGCAGTAATTGTCGACAAAATCGGCACTTGGTCTACTATATATAAACACTATCAGTAAGTTACGATCTTTCTGGGTTGTTTGTTTTTACGCCATTGAAATCATTGGCCTTTTCGGCCGAACGCATAGCCCGAGGTTCGCCCTATGACAACTGCACTATGGCTCTATTCGCTGCCGTTTATGACCATCTTCGGCTTCTACTGGTGGAGACATTCGATCAGGCACCGCAACAGCCGCCAGATACTCGATGATGCGGTGGCATCAGGTCTTACCGAGCCAGCCTCGCTGCATCCGATTGTTGATCACCTGCGTTGCCTCGGCTGCGCCGGCTGCATCAGTGCCTGCCCGGAAAAGGAGGTGTTGGGCCTGATCCATGGCAAGGTCCATCTGATCAATCCGACGCATTGCATAGGCCACGGTGCCTGCAAGACAGCATGCCCGTTCGATGCGATCGAACTGGTTTTTGGCACCGAGAAACGAGGTGTCGATATACCGCAGGTCCATGAGGACTTCCAAACCAATGTCCCGGGAATCTTCATCGCTGGTGAACTCGGTGGTATGGGTCTGATAAGAAATGCGATCACACAGGGTGTACAAGCTGTCGATTCGATCAGCAAGCTCGACGGTATCGGCAGCAAAGCGCTCGATCTCGTAATCGTCGGCGCCGGTCCGGCTGGTATCGGGGCGTCATTGGCCGCAATGTCTGCGAAGCTCAACTTTGTCACACTAGAGCAGGAATCGCTGGGAGGTACGGTGTCACATTATCCCAGAGGAAAGATCGTCATGACGGCACCGGTCAAGCTTCCTTTGGCAGGCCGAATGCATTTCAGAGAAACGACCAAAGAAGTGCTGATGGACTTCTGGGAAGGGGTCGTCAAGAACACCGGACTCAAGATCAATGTCAATGAGCGCGTCCAGACGATCGCGCCCGACGGCAATGGTTTCCATGTCAAAACCACGCAAGGCAGTTACCAAACCCGAGCCGTTTTGCTCGCAATAGGTCGTCGCGGCACGCCACGCACACTCGGTGTCCCTGGTGAAAATACGACCAAGGTGGTTTATCGGCTGATCGATCCGCACCAATACGTTAATCAGCACGTTCTGGTCGTCGGTGGTGGCGACAGCGCGCTGGAGGCTGCAGTCAGTATCGCCAACGAAGCCGGTACCACGGTGACCTTGTCCTATCGCAGTGAGGCCTTCTCCCGCGCCAAGGAGAAGAATCGCATCAAGGTAGACAAAGCCGAGAGGGAAGGTCGTTTGCGGGTACTGATGTGCTCCAATGTCAAAGAAATCACCGACGACAAGGTGGTGATCTCAACGCCAGACGAAGAACTCAGCATCGACAATGATGCGGTGATCGTATGCGCCGGCGGTATCCTTCCGACACCTTTTCTGAAGTCCACCGGCATCGAAGTCGAAACCAAGTTTGGAACAGCATGATGAAACGACCCGCTTACCTTTCCCTGATATTGTTTGTCTTCGTGGCCAACGCAACAGCTGCGACATTATCCGATGCCAAGTTGGCGATTCGTAGCCAGAATTTTTCCAAAGCGGTGCAGATTCTTTACCCGATAGCGCGGGCCGGTGACATGGAAGCACAGTACCAACTCGCAGTGTTGCATCGTAACGGTCAGGGAACCCCCAAGAACCTGGAGAAAGCAGTCTACTGGATGAAAGAATCAGCGGGTCAGCGCTACGAGCGCGCGCAGTATTCTCTCGGGGTGCTCTACGAGGAGGGCATCGGCGTCAGCGCAAATCTGACTCAAGCCGCGGTTTGGTACCAGGCGGCGGCTGATCAAGGTAATCGAAATGCCAGCAAGCGTTTGGCGAGACTGAAATCTGACGGTGGCAGTGAAGCGTTGATAGCCAGCGACATGGCTCCCGATGAGGCGCTTGTGCTAGCGGTAAGCAATGATGATCTGGACGCCGCGAAGAGGTCACTGAAAGCCGGTGCAAATGTTGATCATACCAATGAATACAGGCAGACCGTACTGATGGAAGCGGTAACACGTGGCAATGCGGAGATGGTCATGATGCTGCTTGACCGCAATGCCGATGCGAATGCGGTCGATGTTTACAAAGACAGGCCATTGTTACTGGCCGCTGCGAATGGCGACAAGCACATTGTCGAGGCATTGATCTTGAACGGTGCCGCGCTCGAAAACAAGGATGCCAACGGTAACACCGCGTTGATGCTGGCGGCGTTGAAAGGCGAAAAAGCGATCGTTGCCCGCCTGCTGCAAGCCAAAGCTTCGCATAGAACGAAAAATCGCAACGGCGAGAATGCGATCGTGCTGGCAGCGAAAGGAAAACATCAGTCAACGGTCAAGTTGCTGCAGAAATACGGTGCGCGGTTGCCCAGCCGACGCAAGCAAAACTTGACTGCATCACAGAAACTGGCAGCCATCAACCTGGGCACCAAGGAAGTCTACAAGGATTGGAGCCCGCTGATGGTCGCGGTGTGGCGCGGGCAGGATGATGTGTTGACTCTGCTGTTGAAAAAAGGGGCCGATCCCAATCAGGTTGACAAAGAAGGCCATACGCCATTGACTCGGGCCTCGATCCAGGGCCACGAAGCTATCACCCGTCGTCTAATTGCAGCGGGCGCCAATGTCAACAGGCGGGGTACGAGAGGTAAGACCCCGTTGATGTATGCGGCTGAACACGGCAACCCGGCAGTGGCAAGCTTGTTGTTGCAGGCGGGCGCGAAGGTAACCGACCTCGACGAGCAGAAACGCTCAGCACTGTTTCTCGCGATTTTGGGTGGCCATGAAGAAGTTGCAACCCGCTTGCTGGATGCGGGTGCGAAACCGCAAAACATTCTGATTAATGGCAAAGGCGAACTATTGGTAGCGGCCGGCAACATGTCGTTGGCGACAGTTGGGCGTATGCTGCGTGCTGGCGGCGATCCGGGTTTGCGTGACCTAAATGGTCATGATGCGTTGTGGTATGCGGCGGACGCGGGTAATGTCTCTTTGCTGAGTCTTTTGCACCAGCACTATCGCTATCTAGACACAAAAGACAAGCAGGGACTGAGCCTGCTGCACAAGGCGGCAGAATTGGACAAGCCCGATGTCGCCGCTCTGTTGATTGAAAAAGGTATGGACGTCAACGTCGCCGCCGATGATGGTAACACGCCATTGATGATCGCTGCCAGTCGGGGCAATACAGCAACCGTGGAGTTATTGTTGGCCAACGATGCCGAGCTCAATGCCAAAAACGATGTTGGGAACGCGCCGCTGACTCTGGCGGTAATGGCGGGTAGTGTAGACACAGTAAATGTCTTGCTGGCAGCTGGTGCCGATGCTGATGCCAGAAACAACAAGCGTGAAAAAGCGATCGATCTGGCAAAGCAGGCCGATCAGACGCAAATCGTTGAGGCGATCAACACGCATAAAGCGAGCAAGGGTTTGTTCGGGTTCATCGCCTGCAAGGCAGCCAGTTGCTGATCAAGCCATCGCTAAGGTTTGAGTGAAGTGCCCAGGGGGTGCGCCGCCTGGTGAGAAATGCGGGCTAGCCCGCATGTTGAATTCCGAGCTCGATCGGATACAAGTCCCTCCATTTTGGTCTACATATAAGAAAATCGACAGCCTATAACGCGCGACCACAACCCACACAGACATGCAAGCTCCCGACCGCACAATACGCACCGCTGCGACCGCAATTCTGCAGCGTGCTGCTGATAGTATCAGCAGTATCATTCTGGGCAAGGATGATCATATCCGCCTAGCGCTGACTTGCCTGATTGCTCGCGGGCATCTGTTGCTCGAGGACTTGCCGGGCGTTGGCAAAACCACGCTGGCCCATGCGATCGCCCGGGTCATGGGGCTCGATTTCCAGCGCATTCAGTTTACTTCTGACCTTTTGCCTGCCGATGTGCTCGGTGTTGCCGTTTATGACCGTCAGCGCAGTGCTTTCGAGTTTCATCAGGGCCCGATTTTCGCCAATTTCATCCTCGCTGACGAGGTCAATCGGGCCACGCCCAAGACACAGAGCGCACTGTTGGAGGCCATGGAAGAGAACCAGGTCACCGTCGAAGGTGAGACTCGAGCATTGCCGCAGCCGTTCTTTGTCATCGCGACGCAAAACCCGCTGCACCAGATCGGTACCTATCCGTTGCCCGAGTCTCAGCTCGATCGTTTCCTGATGCGCCTCCATCTTGGTTTCCCTGATCAGCAGGCTGAACGCCAGCTGCTCAAAGGCGAAGACCGGCGCGACATGATCGAACAGGTCAAACCTGTGCTCGATGCGAACAAGTTGATCGCGCTACAGAAACAGGCAGCTGGTCTACATGTTGCCGAAGCGCTACTGGACTATGTACAAGCGATACTGAATTTCACCCGTGCTTCGCCGTTGTTCGAATTTGGACTCTCGCCCCGCGGAGGCCTGGCATTGCTCAGCTCTGCCCGTGCGCTGGCCTTGATTGACGGCAAAGATTTTGTCTTGCCGGAGCATATCAAGAAGGTATTACCCGCAGTGATCAATCATCGGCTGGTGCAGACCTCTGATCAGTTGCAGGCGGACCAACAATCCGCTGCAGATTTCATCGCTGCATCTGTGCCAGTGCCTTAAAGAGCCGCGCTTTGTCTCTGGCTTCGCTGCTCAGGTTTCCCGATTTTTCGCGCAGGCCCGCACTGGCTTTCATCAGTCGTCGTAGCGGACCTTTTGATGGCGAAGTCACGCTTGACAAGCATCGTGTCTACATCCTGCCGACCAAAATTGGTGTTTTGTTCAGTTTGCTGCTGATCATCCTGTTATTGGGTTCCGTCAATTACGGCAAAAGTCTGGGCTATGTACTGGTTTTTCTGCTGGCGGGTGTCGGCAATGTGGCGATGCTGGCGACCTGGAGGAACCTCGCCGGTCTGAGATTGCGCGCTGGGGGGTGTGCGCCGGCATTTTGTGGCGAGCCAGTTCGGTTTGCGGTGCAGTTGCAGAATGTGGATGCGATGAGGCGCTACTCGATCGCGATAAGTCAAAACGGCACCGAATTCGAAGTCGTTGATGTTGGACCGGATAGCGTTGCACAAATCCATTTCAGCAAAACGTCGGCTCAGCGCGGTTTGCTTGACGCGGGCCGCTTTCGGCTGAGCACTGAATTTCCGACCGGCTTGTTTGTGGCATGGACCTGGATCGAGCTGAGGATGCAGTGTGTGGTCTATCCAAAACCGGCCACACGTGCGCGGTTGCCGGTTGGGAGTTCGGTGATCGATGGTGATCAGAATCGGCTCAGTGGGGGGCTTGAGGAGTACTCTGGCTTGCGCAAATTTCTTGAAGGTGACTCGTGGCGGCGTGTCTCGTGGAAAGCGACAGCGCGCAGCGATGAGCTTTACACCAAGGAATTTGCCGGTGGTGCGCCAGAATTACAATGGATTGACTGGAATATCATCGCCGCCAGTTCGGCCGAGCAGCGTCTCGCGATCATGACTCGCCTGGTGCTGGATGCTGAAGCAGCGCGTCGCCATTATGGGCTTAGATTGCCGGATTATGAAATCCCGCCAGAGCATGGCACCCTGCATTGCCAGCAATGTCTGAAGGCATTGGCCCTTTATGGGTACTAGCCCGCATTTCTCACCAGGCGGCGTCGAGAACTGGTAAGGCATTGGCTCTTTTGAGAGAACTCGAATGATCATAAATACAGTGTGTTTTTCAACAGTGCCTATCACGGTTCAGGCTGGTTTTCGTGTCCGTAAGCTTGCTCTTCACTCAAGCCATAGCTATCGCTATGGTTTTCGCTCCAGAGCGGCGCTTACGAACACGAATCCTGCGCCTGCTCCCGTGATCCTGGTGAGAAATGCGGGCTAGCCGGCATTCCTTTAGTCAGGACCGATTGACAGCGAAACTGGGGCCGGTCTTGTTGGGCATCCATCTTGTCGCGTTGCCGCTTTATCCGCATATGCCGCTGCCGGTCCTGCTGACTGTTGCCTTGTTCAGTATATGGACGCTTTTGATTATCCTCGGTCGCGTGGTCCAGCCTGGCCGGCTGACCATGGTCTTGCTGGCGTGCATCGTGGTCGCTGTGCTGGTGCTGTCATTCGGTACCGTATTCGGTCAGCAACCCGGTTCGGCCATGTTGCTCTTGCTTTCGTTTCTGAAACTGTTTGAAATGAAATCTACGCGTGATATCGCGATCGTGATTTTTATGGGGTTCTTCTTAATCGCGAGCAACTTCTTTTACTCCCAGAGCCTAATGATAGCCATCTACGTGTTTGTCGTCGTGGTCTATCTGACATCGGTGTTGATCGTGTTCAGCGATCGTCTGGGCACGACCCGCTTCATCGTGCGCGTGCAGCATTCATTGCAGATGATCCTGCTGGCAGTACCGCTGATGCTGATCTTATTCGTTCTGTTTCCGCGCGTGCCTGGGCCACTATGGGGCCTGCCCAAGGACACGCAGACAGCAGCGACTGGTCTCTCCGAGGCGATGTCGCCGGGCAGCATCAGCCGGCTGGTGAGCTCGGGTGAAGTGGCTTTTCGGGTGAAATTCGTCGGCAAGCCGCCGCCTCGATCCGAGCGCTACTGGCGCGGCCTGGTACTGTCGAAATATGATGGCAAAACCTGGCGCTCCGACAATGCGCCGTCCGATACCTATCCGCGCTTGTCACGCTCAGAAAGCGCGGACACCAGCTATGACTATACGGTAATGCTGGAGCCACATCACCGACGCTGGCTGTTTGCACTTGAATCGATCGTCGAATATGGCGACGAGCAGAATCTGACCCGAGAACTGCAGCTGCTTTCAACAGACCCAATCACGGATGTGACCCGCTACAGTCTGCGCTCGGATACTACTGTGCGGAGCCTCGGTTTGTTCGAATCCGAAAGACGTAAGAACCTCGATCTGCCTGCCGCGCGCAATCGACGGACTGTGGAATTTGCCAGAGCGCTTTTCGGTGATTCCAATCACGATAGCAGCACTTACGTCAAAAAAGTACTGCAGCATTTCGGTGAACAAGCGTTCTTCTACACCTTGACGCCGCCATTGCTGGGCATCAACGCAATGGACGATTTTTTGTTCGGAACGCGGCGCGGTTTCTGCGAGCATTATGCGAGCGCATTTGTCTATTTGATGCGCGCAGTTTCGATACCGGCACGTGTTGTTGTCGGTTATCAGGGCGGAGCGATGCATCCGTTCGACTATTATATGATCGTGCGGCAGTCCGATGCTCACGCCTGGGCCGAGGTCTGGCTCGAAGGTCAGGGTTGGGTGCGGATCGATCCGACCGCTGCGGTTTCACCGACACGTATTCAGAACGGTATTGCCAGTGCAGGGCTGGAGCGCGATTTGCTGCCTTCAATTCTGGTTTCGGAAAACGCCTGGTTTCAACGTGCCCGCCTCCTCTGGGACAGTTTCCACAACAACTGGAACCTGTGGGTTATTGGTTTTGACCAGCAGCGCCAACAACGCCTGCTGGCGCTGCTAGGCATGAAAGACGTCAGCAGCAGCGAGCTGGTGATCGGACTGGTTTTGGCGATGACCTGCGCGGTCGGCCTGCTGGCGTGGTGGGTGCTGTTGAGCGAACCGGCCCGGCAACGGGATGTGGTCAGGGCCTACTACGATAAGTTCTGCAGGAAATTGCAAAAGGCCGGCGTTAGCTATCATCCCCACGAGTGCGCGGGGGAATTGATGGCGCGCGCAAGCAGAGTGCTACCGGCCAGAGAGCGCGAGCTGGCGATGATTACCGCTGACTATCAGTGTCTGCGCTATGGCGATGATCCGGATCCACAGCGTCGGGAGCGCTTCATTCGCGCGATCCGGCGCTTTAGGCCAAGCTGATCCTTCTCGGCACGGTTGCGGCGTATTTGCCGGTTATTCGCAAGTTACATGCAGAACTGTCCAACCAGTTGCCGAATGACTTTCACAGTCGGTTCGATCTGTTCCAGTGCCAGGAATTCGTCCGGCTGATGCGCCTGTTCGATCTGACCGGGGCCGAGCACAACGACATCTAAACCCAGCTCGCGGTAAAACGGCGCCTCTGTTGAAAAAGCAACTGCCTCGGCAGTGGAATCGGTGAAGCCTTCCGTCGCCTTGACCAGTGTCGAATCCACTGGTGTTTCCAGCGCTGGTACGGCATCGAGCAGGTTGCGCAGCTGGTAGTCGATCTGGCTGCCTGCCATTGCAGTCTGCACGCAGTGCTCGAGTTCGTGATACAGGTCCGTGAGCGCCATGCCTGGCAATGGTCGGATATCAATTTGGAGTTCACACTGACCGCAAATCCTATTCGGGTTGTCGCCACCGTGTATGCATCCGAGGTTCAGGGTTGGCTCGCCAATCTCGAACAGGGCATTATGGTACCGTTGCTGCAATCGTGCGCGCCATTGCATCAGCATGGTGATGACCCTGTGCATTGCGTCCAGGGCGTTATGTCCCAGTGCTGGATTGCTGGAATGACCCGACGCACCGGTGAGTCTGATGGCTTCCATCATCATTCCCTTATGCATGCGCACCGGTCTCAGGCCGGTAGGCTCCCCGATCACCGCAAACCGCGCTGCGCGCAACTGAGCACCTTGTACCGCCCTGGCGCCGCTCATGCTCGTTTCCTCATCGGCTGTCGCCAGCACGGTGAGCGGTTGCTTGAGCTGAGAGAGGTCGAGCCCTTGGATTGCTTCCAGGACCAGCGCGAAAAAGGCTTTCATGTCCGAGGTTCCGAGGCCATAGAGCCGACTGTCCGTCTCGGTGAGCCTGAACGGATCCGAATGCCATTGCTCCTGATCATACGGTACCGTGTCGGTGTGGCCGGCAAGTACCAGGCCGTTCTTGCCGGGGCCGTATGTGGCGATCAGATTGGCTTTGTTGCCGGTGGCCTCGAGTGATTGAATTTCGGTGCTAAAACCCAAATCCTCAAGCCAGGTTGCCAGCGTATCGATCACCTGCCGATTGCCCTGGTCGAGCGCCGGATTTGTGCAGCTGATCGACGGAATTGCAATCAGTTGGCGCATCATTTCCATCAGGGGCGGTGTCTTTCTGTGCATACCGTCAGGTTATACGTGCGGGGTCAGGTAACGCAAGGGCGATCGTTCAAGATGCGAAGCCAGATTGTTCGAAAAACCAAATAGGACAAACTGTGACTGCGCCGTACGCCGTTAAATTTGATTTATGTGATCGAAATATGTCGGGGTTTAACGGATGAGGCGTCCGCCTTCGTGCAACATGCGGCTAGCGCCGCAAAAGCGGATTTTATCAGTCTGGATTAATGCCCTGCGACCGATATCGGGTAAAATCGCACCGATGTATAAAATCGTGCCTTCGTGCCAAAAAGGATGAAATCTTTAAGATGAACCCCACGCCTGAACCCTTGCTCTCGCAGGTTCCTGCAGCGCTGCAGCAAACAGTGTCCAACTACTGGCATGACTGGTTGGCGTCCAGTGACCAGACCGAGGACAGTTTGCCCGTTGAGTTATCGCTGCTCGGAAAAATCTGGGCCTGCAGCGATTTTGTTGCCCGCACTTGCATACGCCGACCCGGGCTGCTGGCCGAGCTGGCCGTCGAGGGTCTGGAGGCTTCGCGGTCGGTAGATGATTATCATGCCCGGGTTGCAGAGACTATTGCGCAGGCAGAGCCTACCGAGGAGGGCTTGATGCGCGCTTTGCGCCAGTTGCGCCAGAAGGAAATGTTGCGTATCGCCTGGCGCGATCTTGCGGAGCTGGCCGATGTCGAGCAGGTTTTACACGAGCTCAGCGACCTGGCCGAGGCAGTCATTGCGCAGACGCTGGAGCATTTGTATCAGCAGACCACCGAGATGCTGGGCACGCCGAAAAATGCACTGGGAGAAACCCAGAAGCTGCTGGTGCTGGCGATGGGGAAACTGGGTGGACGTGAACTGAATTTCTCTTCAGATATCGATCTGGTCTTCGTTTACCCCGAGGAAGGCAACACCGAGGGTGGGCGCCATCTCTCTAATCATGAATTCTTTTTGCGCCTGGTCAGGAAATTCGTGCGCGTGCTGGATGAAATCACGGCCGATGGCTTCGTCTTTCGCGTGGATACCCGCTTGAGACCGAACGGCGACAGCGGACCTCTCGCACTGAACTTCACCGCGATGGAGCACTACTATCAGCTCCAAGGTCGCGACTGGGAGCGCTACGCGATGATCAAGGCGAAAATCATCGGCGGCGATGAGCGTGAACGCAGCGCACTGGCAGCGATGCTGCGGCCTTTCACCTACCGCCGTTACCTGGATTTTGGCGCGTTCGAGTCCATTCGCGAAATGAAAGGCATGATCGAAGCTGAGATGCGCCGCAAAGGCATGCGTAACAACATCAAGCTCGGTCGCGGTGGCATCAGGGAAATCGAGTTTATTGGTCAGACCTTTCAGTTGGTTCGGGGCGGATCGATGCCCGAGCTGCAGGTTCGCAGCATTCTGGGGGTGCTGTCGCTGCTCGCCGAACATGGCTACCTTGAACCGCAGGAGGCTGAGGATCTCAGGCACAGTTATCGATTTCTCCGCCAGTTGGAAAACCGCCTGCAGATGGAACGCGACCAGCAAACTCAGGTCCTGCCTACCGATGCGTTATCCAAGGAGCGCATCAGGCTGGCGATGGGCTTCGATAGCTGGGATGACCTGATGCGGGCCCTGGATCAGCATCGCCAGGCCGTCACGCGGGTCTTCGATTCGGTCATTTCGTCGGAGGAGCAACCCGAGACGGAAAGCATCGATGCCTTGCAGCTTTTCTGGACTGACAGTGCCAAGGCCGATGGTTTGGCCAAGCTGCTGGCCGAGGCCGGTTGTGTCAAGGTAGACCAGGTTGTGGAAATGCTCGCGCGTTTCAAGAACTCGGCAAGAATCCGTACGCTTTCGACCGAGGGCACGCGACGCCTGCAGCAGCTATTGTTGAGGTTGCTCAAGCAAATCGCGTCATTCGCGAATCCGCTGCCGCTGCTCGATCGCGTGCTGGAAATCCTGGGCGCGATCGTCGGCCGGCCAGTCTATATCAGCCTGCTGCTCGAGTACCCGGTAGCTCAGCAGCAGACGCTGGAACTCTGTGCTGCCAGTCAATGGTTTGCCAATGAACTGGCACGGTATCCGATATTGCTGGACGAGCTCCTCGACGCAGGCGAACTGTTTCGGCAGAATGACTGCGAACAACTCACCACTGAGTTGGAGCACCTGATGTCGCAGGTCGATGAGCACGATCTCGAGCAACAAATGGAGCGCTTGCGGCAGTTCAGGCGCACTGAGATATTCAAGTTGGCCGCGACTGATGTCATACATGTTCACCAGATCTGGGATGTTGGCGCCAAGCTGAGCACGATTGCAGATGTTGTGCTGCGAAAGGTGCTCCAGCTATCATGGGATGCGGTCTGTCAGCGCCACGGCGTGCCGGTATGCGTTATCGACGGTGAGGAGTATCGGCCGGGCATGGCGATCATTGCCTATGGCAAGTTGGGTGGCCTGGAAATGGGCTACGGGTCGGACCTGGATATTATTTTCCTGCACGACAGCGCCGGTGAAAAGCAGTACACCAGCGGTGAAAAAAGCATCGACAACAGTCAATTCTTTATACGTGTCGCACAGAAGGTATTGCATATACTTGGTACCCGCACACACTCGGGCATACTTTACGAGGCCGATACCCGTTTGCGGCCGGATGGCCGTGCTGGCATGCTGGTCAGCAGCGTCAGCGCCTTTGAGGATTATCAGCGGAATAAGGCCTGGACCTGGGAACACCAGGCGCTATTACGTACGCGAGGCATCGCCGGAAGCGAGCCAGTTCGGCTGGAGTTTGCTAGAATCCGACGTGCAATACTCGCGGTGCCGCGGGAACCTGGCGTGCTCTGTAAGGAAGTGGTCGATATGCGTGAAAAAATGCGCAAGCATCTGGCCAGTCGGGATGATTCGAGTATTAACATCAAACAGGATCCCGGCGGGATGGTCGATATAGAATTCACTACCCAGGCCGGTGTGCTGATGAATGTGGGAGAACATCCAGAGATGCTCGGTGTCAATTCGACGCTGGAGTTTATCGAATACCTGGCTGCCGTGGGTTGGTATACAAATAAAGAGGCTGATGATATGTCAGCCGCATACAAACTGTTCCGTCAGCAGACGAACAAACAGGCGCTGGAGGTCGCGCTGCCTGATGATATCAGGCAAGTGTTGCAGCCACATTTCAATCGCGTGACGCAGTTGTGGAATGAGCTGGTTGTTGCCAGAGCCACGATAGAAGCAACGCCCTGAGGCGGGTTTCGGGATCCGGGCATTGAGGAAGCTCTGAATCGGTCCAGCTGGGAATTTTGCAGAGCACGCAGAGAAAGGGATGCGGCTTTATTTTTCGCCATTTTCGATCACACATGTGCGCGAAAATGCCGGCACGTCCATGTGCCGAAGGAAAACTCTGAATAGGTCGGAGTTTCCTGAAGTATACGCAGGTTGCGTTACCCGTCGGGTCAGCCATCGATTGATATGGCACGGTGGAATCACATTGTTTATTGGAGATTTATATGCAAACCATGGCAGACCGTGACGGTGTCATCTGGTTTGACGGTGAAATGGTACCCTGGCGTGAAGCCAAGGTTCATGTGCTCACGCATACGCTGCACTACGGTATGGGCGTATTCGAGGGCGTACGTGCTTACAAGGCAGAGCAGGGCACCGCAATATTCCGCCTGCAGGCCCACACTGACCGTCTGTTTGATTCGGCGCAGATCATGATGATGAACATACCGTTTGGCAAGGAGACACTGAATGAGGCGCAGCGCGCGGTGGTGCGAGAGAACAAACTGGAAAGCGCTTATATCCGGCCGATGTGTTTTTATGGGTCGGAGGGGATGGGTCTGCGGGCGGACAACCTCAAGGTGCACGTGATCGTCGCTGCGTGGGAGTGGGGTGCTTATCTCGGTCAGGAAAATCTGGAGAAGGGTATCCGTATCAAGACCTCCAGCTTCACTCGACACCATGTAAATATAAGTATGTGCAAGGCAAAGGCCAATGGGCATTACATTAATTCTATGCTGGCGTTGAATGAAGCGCTGTGCGATGGTTATGATGAAGCGATGCTGCTCGATGCTGAAGGCTATGTGGCTGAGGGTAGTGGTGAAAATATTTTTATCGTGCACGACGGCATTATCTACACGCCGGATCTGACCTCTGCATTGAACGGCATCACTCGCAAAACGATCTTTAAGCTGGCCGCTGATGCCGGCTACGAAGTGATCGAAAAGCGAATCACGCGTGATGAAGTTTATATTGCCGATGAGGTTTTCTTCACCGGCACGGCTGCCGAAGTGACGCCGATACGCGAGGTCGACAACCGAACCATCGGCAATGGAAGCCGAGGACCTGTCACGGAGAAATTACAGACACTTTATTTCGATGTCGTTCATGGCCGTCTCGAGCGACATCCTGAGTGGCTAACAATGGTTTATGACTGAAAGTTTTCAAACGAGGTGCGATGATGCCTAATCCGCATACAGCAACACAATCCGGGCTGGATACGCCGAACAAGCAATCGCGTTATGAAGTGACGCGTGATGATCTGCCTGTGCACTGTCCAATGCGCGGAACCAGCCTGTGGAACTCGCATCCGCAGGTTTATATTCCCGTCGAGGACCATGGCTCGGCGAAATGTCCCTATTGCGGCGCTGAATACGTCCTCAAGGACTGACGGGCGGCTTCCATCAATGCGCTTGCTTTTGCCGCGTGAACACAGGTAAGCCGCTGGGTCTCTAGTCCACAGATGAACACAGATGAACACAGATGAACACAGATCTAACGTGGTGTTTTTCGCTGCTTGATTTCTCGCCTGGATTTCGCCACCAAGCTGGTGCGAGGCGTCAATGGCTGACACGCGCTAAAGCATGTCACAGAAGATACCAATGATCCGAGTAAACAGTACAAAAACATCCGAGTTTATCCGCGTTCATCTGTGGACATATTTCTTTATGTTTGCAGGTGTTGCGCACCCTCTGATCTTGCGCTGATATCCATGCATATATCTATTCCCGATTTTTCCAAGGCGCGTGTGCTGGTGGTGGGCGACCTGATGCTGGATCGTTACTGGCACGGGCCGACATCGCGCATATCGCCGGAGGCTCCAGTACCGGTCGTGCACGTGCGCGACATCGAGGAACGCCCGGGTGGTGCTGGCAACGTCGCCCTGAACATAGCCCGTCTCGGTGCCCACTGCACGGTGCTCGGCTTGACCGGTGATGACGATGCCGCCAATGTGCTGGAAAAACATCTGCAGCAAGCAGGGGTGCGGACCAACTTCGTTCGCTTGCCGGAAAATGCGACGGTCACAAAGTTGCGCGTGATTAGTCGGCATCAACAGCTGATACGGCTGGACTTTGAGGACGGTTTTGTTGGGCAGGATGTTTCTGCTGAAGAGGTCGAATTTGCCCAACTGCTCGAGCAGCACGATGTCGTGGTGTGCTCGGATTATGGCAAGGGCAGCCTGCGAAGTGTCCAATCCCTGATAGCTCTGTGTCGCGAGAGACAAATTCCAGTGCTGGTCGATCCGAAGGGCGCAGATTTTGACAAATATGCGGGCGCCACCCTGGTTACCCCCAATCTCGCCGAATTTGAAGCGGTCGTCGGCCGCTGTGCCGACCAGGAGGAGCTGGTCGAGAAAGCGCTTCAGCTCTGCGATCAATGCGGCTTTGATGCCCTGTTGATCACGCGTAGCGAGCACGGCATGACCCTGATCCCGAGCGATGGCGAAGTCTTTCATCTACCGACCGTAGCGCGTGAAGTCTACGATGTCACCGGTGCCGGTGATACCGTGATCTCGACGCTGGCAGCAGCTCTCGCAGCCGGCGATGAAGAGCACAATGCAGTTGCACTGGCCAATATGGCGGCTGGCATCGTCGTCGGTAAGCTCGGCACAGCCAGCGTCAGCACCGATGAGCTCTATCAGGAAATCCACAAACACATCGCAGTCCAACGTGGCGTGGTCAGTGAGCAGGAATTGATGACCGCTATAAACCAGTGCCGGCAACGCGGTGAAACCATCGTGATGACCAATGGCTGTTTCGATATTCTGCATGCCGGTCACGTGACCTATCTGCAGCAGGCGCGCGAGCAGGGCGATCGACTTATTGTCGCGGTTAATGTTGATCAGACGGTCCGCAAGCTTAAGGGCGAAGACCGGCCGGTCAATCCGTTGGATCACCGCATGCGCATGCTAGCCGCACTCGAATGTGTAGACTGGGTGTTGCCGTTCGAGGAGGACACGCCGACACGGCTGATCTGTGAGGTCTTGCCGGACATTCTTGTCAAGGGAGGTGACAACGACCCCAGCCGCATACCGGGTGGTGACTGTGTTCGTGCCAAAGGCGGGGAGGTGCGCATACTCGCCTATGTTGAGGGTGTGTCAACGACAGAGATCATCGGAACCATACGAGGGAGGACATAGCCGTCACCATGAAAATCGATGTCGATGTAGTGGTTATCGGTGGTGGCATCGCCGGATTGTGGACCTTGCGGCGGTTGCGTGACGAGGGTTATAACGCGGTTCTGCTCGAGTCCGAAGCACTCGGTGCCGGCCAGACCCGCTATGCGCAAGGCATTATTCATGGCGGTACCAAGTACGCCCTGACCGGTAAGCTGACAGCATCATCCGAGGCGGTAGCCGGTATGCCGGCGATATGGCGAGCCTGTCATCAGGGCCGCGGTGAGGTTGACCTGCGACAGGCAAAGTTGATTTCGGATGCACACTACCTTTGGTCGACATCTAATCTGGCATCAAGAATCACCGGATTTTTTGCCAGCCAGGTAATGCGTGAGCGCACAGTAGCCCTGTCAACGCAACAGCGGCCGTCATTGTTTCGGCACCGAGCCTTCAAGGGCGCAATCTATCGACTCGACGAACCGGTTTTCGACGCGATCAGTGTTTTGCAGGCTCTGGCGGTACCGGTCATGCCGGCTATTCTTGCGATCAACAAACACGCTCTGCTGATGCGACCGTCGACGCTCGAGGTCGAGGCGGTCAATGGCGACAGCTTCGAACTCAACTACAAGCGCCTGGTCTTCATGGCCGGCCAGGGCAACGAGGATTTGTTGAACGCGGCTGAGCTGCGAGCTCCAGCGATGCAGCTCAGACCCTTGAAGATGGTGATCATGCGCGGGGGATTGAGCGAGAGCGTTTTTGCGCACTGTATGGGTGCAGGCGTAAATCCTCGGCTGACGATAACCTCTCATCTGGACGATGAGGATAACATCGTCTGGTATCTCGGCGGTCAGCTCGCGGAGGACGGTGTTTTCCGTTCCGATAGCGGCCAGATCGCTCACGCGCAACAGGAGCTGGACGAACTGATTCCCTGGCTGCCACAGCAAGGACTGCAATGGGCGACGCTCGACATCAATCGAGCTGAGGTCAGGCATGCTGATGGCCATCGACCGGATACTTGTTATGCTGTGAGACAGGATGCAATCATTACTGCCTGGCCAATCAAAATGGCGCTCGCACCCTTGCTGGCGAGGCAGGTGCTGGATCTGGTTGCGGATGTCGACAAGACCAGTGGCGAACTGCCTGCCTGGCCACAACCTGCTTTCGCCGAGTATCCATGGTGCGAGCCGGCAAGATGGGGTATGACATGATACGTCGACCGTTGGGTGCGACCGGTATCGAGGTCAGTCCGTTGGGATTGGGCACGGTTAAACTTGGTCGTAACCAACAAGTCAAGTATCCGCGGGGTTTCGCCATTCCCGATGATGATCAAGTTAGCGATTTGCTCACACTGGCATGGGATCTAGGCATTAATTTTATCGATACCGCGCCAGCGTATGGTAGCAGTGAACAACGGCTCGGACAGTTGCTGCCGCATCGTGGCGATTGGGTTGTCATGACCAAGGTGGGCGAGATTTTTGAAAATGGCTGTTCACGCTTCGATTTTTCGGCGCAGCATACGCGCCAATCGGTAGAAAACAGCCTGAAAACATTGAAACGAGATGAGCTCGATGTTGTGCTGGTGCATTCGGACGGCAGGGACATGGAAATTATCCATCACACAGCAGTGCTGGAAACGCTGGACAAGCTGAAGCGGCTTGGCATGATACGCGCTTACGGGATGTCGACCAAGACAGTCGAAGGGGGGCTCTGGATTGTAGAGAACGCCGACGTGGTCATGGCGACCTACAATCTGGAAACAGAAGTGGAATTGCCGGTGATCGAGCGTGCCGATGAATTGCACAAGGGCGTCGTTATCAAAAAAGGCCTACAAAGCGGTCACACGGCCAGCGTTGAGGACGCCTTCAAGCAGGTGCTGACTCAGCCTGGCGTCAGCAGCATGATCGTGGGCACCATCAATCCCGAGCATTTACGAGCGAACGTCGAAATCTGCGACTGCCTGCTGGCAGCAAGCGTCTAGCCCGCCTGGTGTATTCGTGGCTGAATCGAAGCGACAATATCTCATCATCGGCCCATCATGGATCGGTGATATGGTTATGGCGCAATCGTTGTTTATCGCGCTGAGGCAGCGTTATCCTGCTTGTGAAATCGATGTGGTCGCGCCGCAATGGTCCTTGCCGCTACTCGAAAGGATGCCGGAGGTGCGGCGGGGGATAGCGCTGTCCGTGGGGCACGGTGAACTTGGCATGCAGAAACGCCTTAAACTCGGACGCGAGCTTGCTGTCAGCGGTTATACACATGCAATAGTGATGCCGCGTTCTTGGAAATCCGCACTGATACCCTTCTTCGCACGCGTTCCAGTCCGTACAGGTTATAAGGGCGAGCTGCGCTATGGCTTAATTAATGACATCAGAGAGCTGGATAATGCCGGGCTCAAACAGGTTGCTCAACGCTACGTCGCACACGCCTACCCAGCGGACTTGGCCAATGCGCCTCCTGCGGAGGTTCCCTACCCGGCGCTGAGCGTTGATCGAGCCAATGCTGTGAAGTTGATTTCTGGCTTGCATCTGAATCTGCGCAAGCCGATCGTAGGCTTCATGCCAGGTGCGGAGTATGGCCCGGCAAAACAATGGCCAAAAGACAATTTTGTGCAGCTGGGAAAATCACTGGTCGAACGGCAGTACCAGATTTGGATATTCGGCTCGGAAAAAGAAAGAGCGTTGGGCGAGTCTATTGTCGAGGGTATTGGTGGCGACGCTTTCAACTTGTGCGGAAAAACCAGGCTCGTCGACGTTGTAGATCTTGTTGCTTGTGCAGAGCACGTCGTTAGTAATGACTCGGGCCTGATGCACATAGCATCGGCGGTGGACGTGAAGGTCAACGTCATATATGGATCATCAACGCCTGAGTACACGCCGCCATTGACGCACAGCGCCAGCATCTTTTACCAGCGGCTGCCCTGTAGCCCGTGTTTTGCCAGGACATGCAGATATGGTCATTATAACTGTCTCCGAAAAATAAGCCCCGAAGGGCCACTCCAAAGCATAACGAACAGGAATTAACTACATTATGACAGCGATTACTTTGAGAGACTATAAGTTCTCCTGGATGCACGTTGGGATCGTGCTCGTATTTCTGTTTCCATTGTTCGCCAACACGCTCAGGCACTGGGTGTCCTCGATATATGTAATGCTCGTGTTGGTTTCGTTGTTTTCAATAAAAAGATTCAGGTATGACTTGCGCAAAGAAGAAAAGATTTTTCTAACGATAATCATTCTTCATGTTATGACAACTGCAGTGTCCAATGCGCTCGCGGGCTGGACACGCGCATCGCACACCTGGTTCTTCTCAAGTGATATGCGCCTGCTGTTCGCTGTGCCTGTATATTTATACCTTCGTAGTATACCGGGGATATGGAAATATTTTGTGACGGCCATACCAGTCGCAGCGATCATTATCGGGCTGACGGGTGTGGTTGATTTCGTGCTGCGCTATGTACGTGGCGATGTAGGCATGATACTGGCAGAAGGCATTTACGGGCATATATTTCAGGGCAATATATCCGCCCTCTGGTCAGCTCTCAGCTATGTCGCCTTCGAGTATTTTAAGGATAATAAACAGATGCGGGCTCTATGCTTGACCGGCGCATTGTTTGGCGCGCTCGGGGCGCTGGTCTCCGTTACCCGGAACGCCTGGTTATCACTGATATTGCTCTACACGCTAATATTTTTTCTGCATGGCGGTTTTATCAACGCACTCAGGTCGCTTGGTATCAAAAAGGCCGGATTGATCGGAATAGCATTGTTCTCGGCTTTGTATTTCCTTGCCGGGATAGATTATGTGAATGCCAGGTTCAATCGCGTATTTCAAGAGCCAGTGGCGTATTTCCAGGCCGACAGAAGCCAACCCATTGAATTCACGTCGATAGGCTTTAGATTGGAACAATGGCGGGGCGCGATTTATGCCTTCATGGAAAAGCCCTTGCTCGGCCATGGCGTCGGTAATACTGGTAAAGTGCATAACCGAATGGTCAACGAAGGAAAGCTCAATCAACTTGTCTATCAGGTGAGCGCTGACAATGGAAACCCAACCCACACTCACAGCGTTTACTTCAGCTATCTTGGCGACAAAGGGGTTGTCGGTCTTGTCCTGATTCTGCTGCTTCTGTTTTACCCGCTCTTCGTTGCGATAGGAAAAAGGCACGATTCAGCGGGGGCGTGGAAGTTTCAGGTTGTACTAAGTGCCGCGTTCATTATTGCTTCCTTGACCGAGCATCCGTTTGTCCGAAATAACTGGACTTCCATATTCATCGTTTCAAGCGTTGTGTTTTTTATCTGGATGACCCAAGCTGATGGTGAACCATCACTAAAGGGTGCTGGCGACGGTTAGACTGACAGTGGATAACGGGCCATCGCCAACTGCCGTAATCTGCCTTTCCCCGGGTACCGGTGGTATGGAGCATGATGCAATCAAGTTGGCCGATCTGCTCTCTGAGTGCTGTGAAGTCGTGCTGATATGCAAGAAGAACTCGTTTATCGAGGACCGCTGTAATGAGGGTGACCATATCTTTGTTTGCAGGCCGGTTGCCTTCACCAACAAAAGCTTCAGCGTTTCAATGCTGGTAGCCACAGCAAAGCTGCTTAAAAAATATGCTATCAGAAACGTTGTCTATTTTGGCGCGTCCGAATTGAAGACGTTGTATTTTTCTTTCCGAGGAAAGGATCTGAACGTTATCGTCAGGCATGGGACCACCAAATCTCGCGCCAAGAAGGGTCGCTTTCACAGGCTGGTCTACTCATGCGTGTCGTATCATGTGGCCATCTCCAGACATCTGCTTGAAAACGTGAGAGGTATTTTGCCGCGCAGTCGCACTACACTATTCAGGGTTATATACCCGTCGTTTTCGTTCCGTCAAATGCCAACCGAACCGCATTCGACTGCGAGGCCGATACGAATCGTTCATCTCGGAAGAGTTGCTCGTGGCAAAGGTCATAAGGACGCGATGTTAGCGTGTCGAGTGCTTTACGAGCGAGCTATCGACTTTGAGCTGCGCTTTTTCGGGGATTGTAATGACCGACGCTATCTGAAAGACCTGAAGGACGTGACCGGGAAGCTTCCTTACGGTGATCGTGTGAAATTTCTTGGTTATGTTCGTGACGTCGGCCGATGTCTCGATGATGCCGATATTTTCTTATATCCAAGCTATGGTGAGGGATTTGGCAACGTGTTTGTTGAGGCTATGGGCCATGGTCTGTCAACAGTGACTTATGAGAATACAACATTTCCAGAGTTCAGGGAGATTGGGTTCAAATTTCGCATGGCGAAGAGCAAAGATGTCAGCGCTTTATCACATGCTTTGCTCGAGGCCGTTACCAACATAGAGAACGATAAGATCCACAGCGGAGAGAACGCAGCATTGGCGGCGAATATTTTTAACAAAGAACGGGAGCTGGTGGAGTGGCGCTCGATACTGGTCTAGCCCGCATTTCTCACCAGGATCACGCGAGCAGGCGCAGGATTCGTGTTCGTAAGCGCCGCTCTGGAGCGAAAAGCATAGCCATACCTATGGTTTGAGTGAAGAGCAAGCTTACGAACACGAAGACCAGCCTGAACCGTGATAGGCACTGTTGAAAAACACGCTGCATTTTCGATTATTCGAGTTCTCTCAACAGAGCCAATGCCTTACCAGTTCTCGGCGCCGCCTGGTGAGAAATGCGGGCTAGCGTTTGCGCCATATGCCAAGTACGGGTATGAGCAGCAGGTCACAAAGGATATGCCCACCCCATTTTCTGAGGTAGTAGAAGATAACGGCTAGTTTAGTCAAGCGTTCGCATTTGCGCCGGTTGTTGGCTAGGAATGTCTTGTTGATCAGAATGAGATCGTGCTGCTCGTCATGTTTACCTCGGCCAATATCGACAAAACCCAATTGGTCTGCGAGTTCAAGCACCTCGTTTTTGAGTTTCTGGCCCTGCCAGATCTCTTTCGTTTCGACTTCTATCTGTATGAATAAGACACTGCTCGTTATATTGCTTATGCCTTCGAGTACTTCATATCCGGCGCCCTCGACATCGATCCAGAGAGCGATGCTTTTGCTCATGATCTGGGGATCAAGCTCCAGTAGGAACTCATCAAGTCGTACCGCTTCGACGTGAATCGTCTCTGTGGTCCCAACCTCTACACTACGTTGTCGGATAGAGCTGGTACCAGCCATCCAATCCTGATCGTTTCGATCCTTATATTGCTGTACGTGAAAAATGAGAGAACCGGGCTCGCTAGTCACCGCTTTATGAAAAACTTCGATATTCTCAGCAGCCGCGATACCCTTATCCAGTATTCCTTTGAAATTATACGGATTGGCTTCAAATGCTAAGATGCGGGCAAATTTGCTAATATGGCGTAGCAGCACAGAGTGTGAAGCGTCGAGGGTCCCAATGTCGCAGATTAGCGCCGGTTTCAGGAACTTCACGAGCATCTGAAAAAATATTTCGGTATTGACGACTCTGGAGGCTGGCATTGCTGGATCTTTCAGAAATATTTCAATGGATTATATAGCAATGCCAAATGATGTGTCATGGAATCGACAGGGCTAGCTCAAGAATGGGTTTAAACCAATGAAAGCAAGAAACTATGAAGAGAAAGCTTGACGTCGGCTGTGGTCGGTTCAAAGAATCGGAATATGTGGGGATCGACATCCATCCATGGCCGGGTGTAGACATAGTGTGGGACCTGGAAAAATACCCTTGGCCGATAGAAGATAATTCCTTTGACTATATCAAGGTAAATCACGTAGTGGAGCACATCAATGACCAGATCGGCTTTTTCCGGGAGATGCACCGAGTAGCGTCTGGCGGCGCCATCGTGCATCTTGAAACACCTCATTTCTCCTCACGTGATTCCTGGGCCGACCCGACACACGTGCGCCACATGTCATTATTCTTTACTGACCAGATGACGGCAAATGGTTATCTTGTGGATGCAACCGGCGAGTTTGAGCTGGTCAGCAGGCGTGTCAACTTCGGGCCTTTGCTGGGGAGTATGCGAGCCAGGCTGATCTGCAGATTACGCGGTTATGAACGATGGGAGAGGTCGGCCTTCAAGATGCCCGCAAGAAACATCTATGTTGATCTGAAAGTTGTGAAATAGGCCATGTCTAGTTTGCGAGTAGGTCTATTGCGGCGGACGCAGTCTCGGCAGTACTGAACCCTCTGATCGTCGACCCGACCTCCACCGGTGTGACAATCCTGTACCGATTACTGCGTGGTGACCAGTAATTTATATGGTTGGCATCATTTTGAAATATCGCGACAGTCGGAATATTGAACGCGGATGCTATGTGTACGAAGCTGGTATCAGGCGATATCATCACCTTCAAAAAGCTGACCAGTGCGGCAACATCAAAGATATTTTCTGTGTGATCCTCCAGAATCACGTTATCCAGCTTGCTTTGTTCAATCAGAGACCGCATGTGCTCTCGTCTGTCTGGAGTGGCGAATAACAAGATTCGGAGTCTGCTATCATGATTCCGGATGCCAGTACAAATGTCGACCAATTCTTCATCAAGGATTGATCGCGCCTGGTCACTGGCATCGGCATTCAGGCCGATAAGATGATTGTCTTTGTAAGGTCTGAGAAATGATTCAGCAAAGGAGACAGAGTCGATGCCGATCGGAAACTCCAGAGTGGAATCGTAGTCCTGAATGCCCAGAAGTTGTAAAAACTCCAGCAGCCTATCTGCTGTATGAATTGGTTTCCAGGTGGTCAGTTTGTAGTACAAGCCAAGATCGGAGTTGTCGAGCCCATACCGACGTTCGAAACCAGCGTTCGCTATCAGCCAGTCGGGCTTGATGAATAGCAGCGCGAGAACTTTGCCGAATCGAATGTCGATTGTGTCAATCACCAGATCGTAGTGATTATGGCGCATCTTTATTAAATCGAGGACTGTGCCAAATACATTTCTTTCCTTATGCTTTGTGTAAACACGTCTGACCTGCTTGGCATACTTGAACATGAAATTATTGTAGGTGCTTGCATAAACATCGATGGATGCGTCGGGAAGGGATTTCTTCAGCTCGCGTATCAATGGAAACATGCAGATGGTATCACCGATTTTTGCCGGCCTGACTATCAATATATTCCGGAATGACTCAGGTCGAAATTCGCCGGAATAAGTCCGTCTCGAGAGGGTTTTAAGGATTGCAGCCTTGAGTTTCATGCTCGTCGCATTACGGTGAGACCTTGCCAAGAATTTCGGATGGTGTAAATTGGCGATCTCGCTTTTGTTGCGTCGGGTATATTGCGTTCTTACAGATCAGCACTGTAGATCCCGGATCGTTTTGTACTCATTATCTTCTCACACATGGCGTAGACCTGATCGACCTCGGGAGGTCCGCCTGCCTCAGACAAGGCGATTTCATGAATATTGTATCGTGGCCAGTAGCGGTAGGGGTCGACGAAGAAGATGCCGACTGTGGGCGTTCCCGAGACGATTGCCACGTGCCTGATACCGGTGTCATTGGACACTAAAAGATCTGCTCCCATCAAAAGATTGGTCGTCTGTTCCAGGGTGTCGGCCTGTATGGGCGCGATATTCCTCTGATCATTCAGCGGCGCGAGGATCGCCTGAACTTTCTCTTTCTCCCAAGACTGGATGCCCTCCAGGACCAGATGATCATGATTCGGGTATGATGACGACATGCGCTCAATCAGCCGACTAAAGTGACCGACTGGCCAGCATTTCTTACTCGATGATGCGCTGCTGAAATAAACAATATAGGGTTTGGCTCGATTCGTCGCTGTTCCTGACATGGCATACTCATGAGGGTAGGCCGTTTTTATGCCGAATACACGCAGTTGGCTTAGCATGTCATTGACCTCGAAATTGAGGTCGCTGCGGCACGTTGCGACATCATAAATAAGCCTGGCCTGGATAGCGCGATAAGGAAAACCAATTTTTAGCTTTGCCTTATTCAAAATACACGTTTTCATCGACCGATTGGTGGTGGCAAGGTCAAAAATCAGATCCTGTGGCCCCAATTCTTTGAAGCGATTGATCTTCTTGAATAAAGATGCTCGCTCTTCCTTGCCGTGCACGATATGCACTCTGTCGACAAGATCCTGCGGAATGCCGCGCGTGTAGTTGCTGACGACGCTAAGAGTGATTTCAGCACCGGGAAAGGCTTTCCTTAGCTCGACTAGAAACGCTCTGGTCAGCACCATATCGCCCAGCGCTGCATGTCTGAGAACAGCAATCTTTTCAATCTGTTCTCGTGCGAGGGACTTAATGATCCTGCGTGCTTTTTTTGATGCCCATGCACCTTTCGTGAACCAGAACTTCATGTTGTTTCGATTGATTCGTATCCTAAGGTGGCGTTTCCGTGTTTGTGGTCAGGGCGCTGGAGAGTACGGACACTGTTTTTCTTTGTCGTCAGCATTTTTACCGCAGTGGCCGACCAATACTCGCCAGCGGATCGACCGCAGTGTATAGGCTCGGAATTTTATTGTAAAGGATGACAGCTGCTGCGACTGGGGACTCCAGCTTGGCGAGAGAGTTGGCTCGGCCGGCGGCCTTGTTATCGGACTGATGCTTGGTTCCGTGGCGAGCGGCTTTGAGCGTGCGTCTCCAAAAAGCGGGCGATCTTCGCGGCGCACATGTCTATGTCAACATCCAGTGTGGTGGCGGTCTTCTGGTATTTTTTCGGAGAAAACGCGATTCTTTTGCCAGCGTCATTGAGTGTCTGCCAACGTAGGGCAGTTGCGGACCTTCTGGCAGGATAAAACGCTGCGGTCGGCACGTTGAGGGCGCCGGCTATGTGTAGTGGGCCAGTGGACCCGCTTATGAATAAATCACAAGTGCTGATGAAGCGTGCGAACTGCTGCAGACCTTGCAGCGAGTGGTAAATACTACAGGGATGATCGTGAATCAGCGAGGACAGCTCGATAGCGGTTTCGAGTTCATCAGGGCCTGCGGTGATCACGAAATGAGCGTTTGCTGCTTGCGCAAGGCGATCAGCCAGTTGTGCAAACTGCTTGAGTGTCAAATTAACGGCAGAGCCTCCACCTCCTGGATGGATAAATATAAGCTTCTTACCATCAGCGATCTCATGATCAATAATGTAGCGTTCCCGTAAAGTCTGCGATTCGATCGCATTGAACTCCAGATAAGGGGGGCCAGTAGGTTTTACCGGAGTATCACCTCTTTGTGTGATGTAGAATCGCGCAAGGTCAAGGTTGTATTCGTATTCCGGTTTGAGTGACTGGGAGCGTTTTTGCCTGAGCCTGTAGTTCAGAAAGGCCTGGGCGATCTTGGTCGCAGGACCGATTCTTACAGGGATCCTGGCAAGCCATAAAGCCAACGCCGTCCGTAGCTCAGAATAGAGCGAGATCGAAGCGTTGAACCGGCCGCTCGTGATTTGGCCGGCCAAATCACGAGCGCTGTTACCATCATCAATTAATATACTATCAATCCACGGGCAGAGTTCTGCTATTCCAGAGGTATAAGCCGGGATCAGTACCGTGAGATGCGACCGCGGATATTGTCGCTTCAGCAACGAAAGCGCTGGCCATGCCAGCATGAAGTCACCCAGTTTGTCGTTTCTGATTACGAGTATTTTCTCCATGTTGTTTATTGGCGGGCAAGGCTGCGCTCGAGTTGGGCCAAGACAGCGGCATAAACCGTGTCAACACCAATAGTAGATATGCCTTTGATGGGATCATCGGATCTAAGTATTGAAAACATTTTTTCGTCCATGTAGGGGCCGCAGTCCGTTGGCTCTTTTCTCGAGAAAAAGGCAACGATAGGGGTGCTAACAGCGGAGGCTATATGCATGGGGCCAGAATCCGGCGAGAGCAGCAGGTTGGCTCTTGCTATCAGAGCCTTGTAGCGGCGCATATTGGGGCGCGAGTCAAGTAAAGTGATCGCGCCGTCGCTATCACTAACGATTTTACGGCCAAGCGGCATCTCATTTGGCAAAAGGTCGATCAGGGGTTTTATGGGTCTCTGATCGATCTTGTGTTTTGCCAGCTGTTGCCCGAGCAGGCCATAATACCTTGCTGGCCAAAGCTTTCTTATACGCGCGTCGCGCTTGCGCAATCCCAGTCTGGAATATCCACTGAAGGTGGGATGCATCATGACGACGATATCATTGGGCGTGATGTTGTATTTTGCCAATTCATTGTCAACCTGCTCACGGTAACTGGCATCGACCGGCAGATAGCTATGGAAACGGTCGACCTCAATGTCGCAGGTTGATGCCACCAGGTCGAGATAATGCCGGGCTGTGTGCTTGGGTTCGGTGGCCGAGTCAAACCAGTGAAACCCGCCATGAGCGTGGTCGAACAAGCTGGCGATGCGTGTGCTGGTGTCGAAGCAGTAAATCTGATCAAAGCTGCCATTGGCTATCTTCTTCTGAAGCTTGCGCTTGTCCGCAATGTTTTTGAACAAGCCATGCCGGTCCCAGGTCCATATTTGTTTTACCGCTGGATGGAAATCGCGCAGTAGCAGTTTACCTTCCGGGCTTGTTAGAATGGTGACGTGTGCTTGCGGGTAGCATTGGAGGATTGCGCACAGAGCGGGCGTCATCATCACTGTGTCGCCGACACGGCCAATTCTAACGGCAAGGATGCGCATCTCTTGGTAATGACGTTATTATCTGACTCAATTGGACGATTGTATCATGAATGTGAATGTTGAAATATCGATCGGGGAATTCTTTGACAAGCTCACGATCCTCGAAATCAAGCGGGAAAAAATCAAGGATGTTGATAAGCTCGCGAACATCAACAAAGAGCTGAACGCTTTGAATGCGTTGCTGCAAGATTTGCCTTTTTCTCGGGCCGACGTCGAGCGGGAGGTCAGTGAACTCAAAGCCATCAACGAGAAGCTTTGGGTTGTCGAGGATGAAATCAGGGAAAAGGAGGCGGCAAAGGTGTTTGACGATCAATTCATCGAACTGGCGCGCTCGGTGTATTTCACCAACGATAAACGCTCAGACGTCAAACGCGCAATTAACCTGAAATTAGGTTCTGACTTCATTGAAGAAAAGTCCTATGAAGAATATTCATAGGACGTCATTTGCGCACGGGATTTCTTTTCGATTGGCGCAAGAACGGCCGTTTGCGCCGCGCTTGCGTTAGTATCAAGTTGAACCCGTCATTGCCGTAAGTGTTACGTGCATCCGGGTTAGAGGATCCTGGTGAATGTCATTGGGTCCAAAGATGAACGCAGATCAACGCGGATCTTTCGTGTTGTTACAATGCGTACCAGGATCGAGTCGACCCGAGACGAAACCTAGCCCGCATTTCTCACCAGGCGGCGTCGAGAACTGGTAAGGCATTGGCTCTTTTGAGAGAACTCGAAGGATCGAAAATACAGCGTGCTTTTCAACAGTGCCTATCACGGTTCAGGCTGGTCTTCGCCTGCCCAAGATCGTAGGGTGCGCCGTGCGCACCGGCACCGGCCACCGAACTGAAGATGCGCGGTGCGCATGGCGCACCCTACGGTCTCTTCACTCAAACCATAGCTATGGCTATGGTTTTCGCTCCGGAGCGGCGCTTACGAACAGGAATCCTGCGCCTGCTCCCGTGATCCTGGTGAGAAATGCGGGCGAGTTATTGATCGGTATTTATCTGCGTTCATCCGTGGACTAAAAAATGCCGGCTAGCTAGGCTCGCAATGACGCTGGTTTTTTCTATAAATAACGCTCAGGCTTCTCTGGTCGCACTCAGGATCTTCAGGCACATAGAAGCGACATCATCGACCTCAGGTGGCCCGTCCACCTTGGGCAAAGCCACCTCATGAATGCTGTATCTCGGCCAATAGCGATACGGATCACCAAAGAAGATTCCTACGGTAGGTGTGTCCGATACAATGGCTAAATGTCTGATGCCGGTATCATTGGAGACAACAAGCTCGGCACCCCTGACCAGCGAAGTTGTCTGCTCGATGTCGTTGGCCGCAATAGATCCGGTATTTTTTAGATCCTTGAGCGGTTCGAGAATTTCGCGAACGTATTCGCGTTCCCAGTCTTGAATGCCTTCGAGTATCAGATGATCACAATCAGGATATTCGGACGACATGCGCCGCATCAGTTCAGTGAAGTGTTGGTTTGGCCAGCACTTGAGTTTCGTCGATGCGCCTGAGAAATAAACGATATAAGGCCGCGCCCTGGTCAAGGCTCTGCCGGGCATGGCATATACATGCGGGTATGGGGTTTTCACGCCAAAGATATGAAGCTGGTTCAGCATGTCACATACTTCGAAATTCAAATCGCTGCGGCAAGTGGCCACATCGTAAATGAATCTGGCCTGCAGCGCACGGTATGGAAATCCAATCTTGAGCCTGGCTTTATTTAGTAAGCAGATTTTGATGGATTTGTTCGAAGTTGCCAGATCGAAAATTAAATCCTGCGGACCCAGTTCTTTGAAACGCTTTATTGTCTGTCGCAATGTTTGCTGCTTACTGTTGCTTTCGACGACATGGATTCGGTCAACGAGATCGGCAGGACAACCACGTGTGTAGTTGCTGACGATGCTCAAAGTGATCTCGGCGTTGGGAAATGCTTTCCTCGCTTCAATTAGAAACGCCCGCGTCAGCACCATATCTCCCAATGCCGCATGCCGGATGACAGCGACTTTTTTGATCTCCTCGCGCGATAGCGTCTGGATGACCCGCCTTGCTCTTCGTGACGCCCAGACGCCTTTTGAGAACCAGAACTTCATGTTTTCACTTCGGTCGTTGCCTGGCCGCGCGTTGTTTGCAGGATATGTTTCTCCAGGGCCTTGAAATGGTCGTCCGCATCGAAGCGCTCGTCTGCCTCAAGCTTCCCGGTCTCCGCGAGTTGTTCTTTGAAGTCAGGGTCGGTGTACAGGCGACATATTTGCTGGTGAAGGCTTGAGGCCTCCCCTGACTCGAACAGCAGTCCAGTTTTTTCGTGTGTGATGATCTCTGGAACGCCGCCCCTGTTGCTGCCGATAACGGCGATACCGCAACGCATCGCCTCCGGCAGCACCAATCCAAATGTCTCTTCCTCGGATGCCAACGTTACACAGTCACAAACTTGCATCAGCATTTGTGGTGCGGCGACGAAGTCCATGAATGCCATGTTGGCCGATACACCAAGATTTTTCGCCAGCCGCTGTAGTTCGTCACGATAACCTGGTTTCATTTCGTGGCCGACAATCAGCGCTTTGAGCTGCGGTGCATCGTCGCTGGCCATTGCCAGCGCCTCGATCAGCAGGTGCTGGCCTTTGCCATGCTCCAGTCTCCCGAACAGGCCTATGACAAAATCATCCGCATCAAACCCCAATTGATCGCGTTGGTGGCGGATTGCATCGGCTGTCAGCCATGTGCTTGGCGGCGTTACGCCATAGTAGAGCGTCGTGACTTGGGCATCATCCACCGGAACAAAACGTTTGGCCTCGCGTTCGAGTTGCCGAGTGATTGTCAGCATCAGGTCCATTTCGGCGTACATAAAACGGTGGTACCAGTCGTTCTTATAGCGCGTGATTTTCATTTGCCGAGTGTATACCAGGGCAGGCTTGCTGGCGGAAAGCTTCTTGGCCAAGGCCGCGAGCGCCAGATCGTTGCCCCAGTGCATATGCACGACATCGATGTGTTCGCTGTCGATAATGCGGGCCAGTCTGCGAGCATTGATCAGCGGAAGGTGTTTCGATGATTTTGCCAGGGTATGAACAGCGGTGTCCGCATGCTCGCGGAAATATGCGCGCAGTTTGCCGGTGTCTGTGACAACTGCGACGACATGTTGATTTTGTGCCAGCGCATCGGCACATCGGAACATATAAAGTTCGAGTCCGCCCAATCCGGGAGAAAGGCATAACTCCAGAATATTCATCGTTGCGGATGCCCGTTGCCGAGCTGCTTGCGCTTGATCAAGGCCTTGCTGTATTTGACGTAGACGTGCATATAAGATAACACTGAGACCGTCAGGCCAGCGAAGCCGTCCATGAAACCGCGTTTGAGAAAATATAGCTTGATGAAAATCCAGGTTGCATGGGTAAGCGGACTCAAAAGGTTGAAGCTTTTGTTCTTTCGGATTAACTCTTCAGCACCAATTTCGGTAAATTTGTCTATGGTTTGCAGGTGATCGGAAATGTTATCGAACGAATAGTGATAGATGTCACCTTTTAGGCGCAGAATATTATCGCCCCGAGTGATTATATGGTCGTGCGGATTGGTGCCACCCCAGTAGGCCGTGCCTTTATTGAACAGCCGCGTTTTGATATCGGGGTACCAGCAGTGGTTGAGCCAACGATAAACGTAGAATGTTTTGCGCGACATGCAATAGGCATCGGCGTCATCGAGCCTGTCTTTGATGGCCAGTATCGATCGCTGCAGTTCTTTGGACAAGCGCTCGTCACAGTCCAGGCTGATGATCCAGTCATGGCTGGCGTTTTCAACGGCTAGATTCTTTTGTTCGATGTGGCCGAGGAATGGCTGCTTGACGATCTTGTCGGTGTATTTTCTTGTGATCTCGATGGTTCTGTCCGTGCTGTTCGAGTCGACAACTACTATTTCGTCGACCACTGGCAGCAGGCTCTTCAAGCAGTCCTCGATTTTGTTCTCTTCATTGAAAGAGATAATACAGGCACTGATTTTGGGCATGGCCTTTCCCGAGCTGGACGTGCTAGCCGATGACACTCTGGAAATAATCGATGGTTTTGGCCAAGCCCTCATCCAGCTTGATCTCGGGTTCCCAGCCCAGTTCCTGCTTTGCCAGGCTGATATCGGGCTGGCGCTGCGTCGGGTCATCTTCCGGCAGTGGCTGATTGATCAATTCCGAGGACGAGCCGGTCATCTGCAGCGTTTTCTCGGCGAGCTCCCGTATCGTGAATTCGCCGGGGTTGCCGAGGTTGACCGGGCCAATGAAGTCGTCGTCGCTGTTCATCAGGCGTACGAAAGCGTCGACCATTTCTTCTACATAACAGAAGGAGCGCGTTTGCTGGCCATCACCGTAGATCGTTATTGGTTCTCCCCTCAAGGCCTGTACGATAAAATTCGAGACGACGCGGCCGTCATTGGCGTGCATCTTCGGTCCGTAAGTGTTGAAGATACGCGCGATTTTGATGCGTAAGTTGTGCTGACGGTGATAGTCCAGGAACAAAGTCTCAGCACAACGTTTCCCCTCGTCGTAACAGGAGCGGATACCGATCGGATTGACACGGCCCCAGTAGCTCTCGACTTGTGGATGCACTTCTGGATCACCATAGACTTCGCTGGTTGATGCCTGCAGTATTTTTGCACCGGTACGTTTGGCCAGGCCGAGCATGTTGATCGCGCCGTGCACGCAGGTTTTTGTGGTCTGAACCGGATCATGCTGATAATGGATCGGTGAGGCCGGGCAGGCGAGATTGTAGATCTCGTCGATCTCGATGTAGAGCGGTACCGTGACATCATGTCTGAGCAACTCGAAGCGCGGATTCGACGTCAACTCCAGAATGTTCTGTTTGGTCCCGGTGAAAAAGTTGTCGAGGCAAATTACCTCATGGCCTTCGTTGAGCAGGCGTTCGCACAGATGTGAGCCCAAAAAACCGCCACCTCCGGTCACCAGAATCTTCTTCTCAATCATAATCGGCTGCCTTGTTTATAGGTTGTTCGTTCGGTTTGCTTTGTGCCGTGCGCTGGATAGCATCGGGCTTGTTGTTTTCTCTCATGTACTGAATCGTATCGCGCATCGCTGCTGTGTATTCTGCCAGGATTTGCGTCATCTCGGGGTATTGCGTCGCAACATTCACACGCGGCGTATCCGAGTCCAGAACATGCAAGCTGGCGTTGGTGCCATCGAAATTCATCATGAAATAGTGCTGGTCAGAAAGCAGCCCAATGACGCGCCCGCCGCCGTGCTCGATAGTAAACGCATAGCGATTCTGGTCGAGACGCTCATCCAGCAGATTCCGCCCCAGCGTACTGTTGACGTAGTTGGTTTGCGTCAGCGCGGCAATGGTCGGCAAGACATCCACCTGACTGGCCACTTTGTCGAATACTCGCGGCTGATCGATTATACCTTTTCCGTACATGACCAGGGGTACCCGCAGGCCTGACAGGCGCAGCTGCTCTTCGGATTTTCGCGTGTGCCTTCCAGTAGGCGCATGGATGCCGTGATCACCGAAGAAAACAAACAGGGTATTGTCGTAATAGGGCTCCTGGGCGGCCAGCTTCATGAAATGCCCGATGCTATGGTCCATAAAACGAAACGAGTTGAACTCCTCGAGCGAGTTGAAACCGTAGTCGGTTACTTCAAGCTCGAGATCATCGGGTTTGAGGGTTTCGAAACCTGCATTGTCTTCCGGGATCGTATACGGCCGGTGGTTGCCCGAGGTCTGAATGATCGCGAAAAACGGGCCGTCGACATTTCGCAGGATCTGGTGCGCTTCTCGGAACAAACTCAGGTCGGAGATACCCCATACATCGACCCGCGGCGAGCTGTAGCTGCCTTCTTCAAAGATCTCCAGGTCTGGTATGTTTGCTGAGAGCAGGCCGCGAATGTTGGCCCAGCTGGCGCTGCCGCCAAGGAAGTAGAGGGTGCTGTAGTCGTTGAATGCATTCATAATCGTATGCTGTTCGACGATCAATGGATTACGGCTCGAAGTCTTGTTGAGTTCGATATCCGGTATTCCAGTGATGAACGTCCAAATCGAGCGCGCGGTCCCCGTTTGCGTCACATAGAAATTTGGAAAGAAATAGCCTTGGTCAGCCAGCTGGTCGAGGTGCGGGGTCGGATCTAGCGGGTTGCCACCGAGCCCGGACTTGTAGGATGCGAAAGACTCGAGAATCACTACTACCACATTTGGCGCTGAGTTTGCCGGGTCGGTCTCGAACTCGTGGTTTCTGACATAGTTCAGTTTTTCCGGGTCAGGCTGATCGATGCCGAGGTAATCCACCATCAGCGGGTAGGCGGCGTGAGCCGCGGATAAATCGAAGGTCTCCTCCTTGTTTTTTAGGGTGTTGAAGAAATACAGGATCGGGTTCGTCGCCAGTTGGCCGGTGAAAGCGTGGGTGCTGAAGAACGCATCACTCCAGCGCAGCGGGTACCATGACACCTTTCCATAAAGACCAAACAACACGACGAAAAGCGTAACCATCACAACTGCAGTTCTTTGGTACCAGCGAGCGTACTGACCTGGGATGGGTTCGATGTAACCCGTGGCAAACTTGAATAAGCGGAGGCTGATATAGACCAGCATCAACATGATCAGGCTGGCGGTTATCACCGGATAGGTCTCCCAGACCATTGTGGCTGATATCTGAAGATTCTCCACAAAGCGCAGGGCGGTTGCGTTCAGTCTCTGTTCGAGGTAGGCATAGTGGCCGAAATCCGTTGCCAGAATAGCCAGCAGGCCCAGCACGACAATACCGCAATAGGCATACCAGAATCGCCGACCACGGTCGCTGTATACCGGGTGCAATGGTCCGATCCAGCCAATGACCAGAATCGGTATTGCTAACCCTAGCGAAACTTGTAAATCATATTTGAGTCCTAAATAAAATGCACGCCATAGATCACTGTCCGATACCGGATCCAGCGGATTGTTGAACCGTAACCAGAATACAATCCTCGCTACGGTTTGCACGAGCAAGAACAGAACAATGGCCTTGATCGTGTACAGTTGCAGTCTGGGGAAGAATCTAGTGAGCGATTTCATCGACGTGAGTCAAACTGTATTGAGCAGGTGTGGGGCATTCCTAGTGGCTGGGTAGTGTATCATAATGACTAATAACGCAGTGTTGTGTGCTACAAAGCTATGATGACGTGGATAAAACGGTTCTTTAAGGCGATCTTGTTTGTCGTCATTGTTTATGCCGCCGGCCGCGTCGGTGTGGTTTATTTCGGTAGCCAGCTGATTGGCGAACGAGACCCGTACCTGCAAATGCTGACTCAAGATAGCGTGACTGTGCGATGGCAAACGCGAGAAAATCGCATGGGGGTTCTAAAATACGGTTTCCATCCTGACCATTTGAACTACACCTTGCTCGCGGATACCGTCGGCAAGGTTCATACGATAACCGCATCCAATTTGCAGCCGGATACCCGTTACTATTACTCGGTGGGCGATATCAGCGGTTACAAAGACCCAGATCCGGCGATAGACTGGTTTCGCACGATGCCGGCAGATGGGCAGCCAAAACCGGCACGAATCTGGGTGGTCGGCGATTCGGGCCAGCCGGGCGAAATCTCGCGTGACGTGCGCGATGCGATGCTGAAATGGATTGCGGAAAATCCGAGAAAAAACAATGAGTACCTGGATCTCTGGCTGGCGCTCGGTGACCTGGCATACCGGTCAGGGACCAATCATCAGTTTCAGCAAGCCTTGTTCGAAACCTATCCCACTATCCTGCGCAACCAGTCTATATGGCCGGTGCTGGGCAACCATGACGCACGGCGCTGGACTTACTTCAGGTTATTCACGTTGCCAGAGTATGGCGAAGCCGGAGGCGTCGCATCCGGTACCGAGAACTACTACTCCATAGACTACGCTAACATCCATCTGGTGATGCTCGATACGACAGATTCGAGTCTCAAGCCAAACGGTGATATGCTGCGGTGGCTGCGGCGCGACCTGGCGAAAAACACCAA
>Ga0272441_10002196_pt1 | contig 40160 bp, 33 predicted proteins | sample SSMProp6N_FD_193582 | JGI IMG/M metagenome (GOLD analysis project Ga0272441, IMG submission 193582) | Marine sediment archaeal communities from Little Sippewissett salt marsh, Falmouth, MA, United States - SSM-Prop-6N | ecosystem: Environmental > Aquatic > Marine > Wetlands > Sediment ... | reverse complement strand
GACAACCTCGACGGGTTATCGCCCACCACCGAATGATAAAATACGTTTACGCCCATCTCGGCAAACCTGCCGGAGAGATATGAGGCGTTTGTGTTTATCAGCCGGCCCAGAAGTATCTCTGTCCCTACGGATATTATTTCCGCGTTTATATTCATCCTATCTCCCCGTCCTCCGCTTCCTGTTTATATCCGAAGACAGATTGATTATATCCCAATATAAAGCCCAAGACAAGGGTTTTAGCGGAAAATCACGTAATTTATGAAAGAAATCGAACCCCGCCGTCGTCTATATAAGTGGGAGGGTTTTTCAGGGTACAGGTTCGTCCGAAGGACGAAGGGGACTGGTCTATGTTTTGTAATATGTCTTGTGTAGACCTGTCCCCCTATGACGGCGAGAACCGTCCCGGATTTAATTGCGCAATACGCACGACGTAGTAGTTAGCGGGTTAGCCGGTTAGCGGGTGCTTTGCGCCTATGGCGGCGGTCCATTTTTTCTTTACAAACGGCAAAACAGGAGGTATAATAACACTCTAACAAAATGGGGGTATTTATGACAAAGGTTAAAGAGTTGCGGGACGAAAAAGGCGAAAAAAATGACAAGATGAAGGCGCTGGATTTGGCCATCAGCCAGATAGAGAAGCACTTCGGCAAGGGCTCCATAATGAAACTTGGCGCGGATTATAAGGCGGACGTGCTTTTTGTTCCCACCGGATCGCTCGCGCTTGACATGGCCCTGGGCGTCGGAGGCATCCCGCGCGGCAGGGTTATAGAGATATACGGCCCCGAGTCCAGCGGAAAGACCACGCTAACGCTGTCTATAATAGCCCAGACCCAAAAACAGGGCGGCCAGGCGGCCTTTATAGACGCGGAACACGCGTTCGACTCGACTTACGCCAAAAAGATAGGCGTGAATCTGGGAAATCTATTGATCTCTCAGCCGGATACCGGAGAGCAGGCCCTTGACATAGCGGAGACCCTTGTCAGGAGCAACGCGGTTGAGGTCGTCGTGATAGATTCCGTGGCGGCGCTTACGCCCAGCGCGGAGATAGAGGGCGAGATGGGCGCTTCCCATATGGGGCTGCAGGCCCGGCTTATGAGCCAGGCGTTGAGAAAGCTGACGGCCGCGATAAGCAAATCCAAGACATCGGTCATATTCATCAATCAGATAAGGGAAAAGATAGGGGTTATGTTCGGCAATCCGGAGACCACCACGGGCGGCAGGGCGCTGAAATTCTACTCTTCGGTAAGGATAGACCTGAGGAGGATAGCGTCGCTTAAAAAAGGGGACGAGATCGTGGGCAACAGGGTGCGCGCCAAGGTGGTAAAAAATAAAGTGGCGCCGCCATTCAGAAAGGCCGAGTTTGATATAATGTATGACGAAGGCATATCGCGTGCCGGAGGGGCGCTTGACATGGCCGAGTCGATGGATATAATCAAGCGAACAGGGACATGGATCTCCTACGGCGGCGAGAAGATAGGGCAGGGCAAGGAAAACGCGAGGTTGTACCTCAAACAGAACCCCAAGGTCCTGCAGCAGCTGGAAAAAGAGATAAGAAACAGGATAAAATAACACTGACAGGAGATGGAGGATATTGCGATGGCGAGTCCGTTCAAAAATCGCAGATTCATTTTAGCTTCTATTTTTCTGGTCTTTGGCCTTATTATCGGCCTGGGTATCGCGGTCCGTTCGAATGTTATCTCCGATTCCCCGGCCTCCCGGGAGGAGGCGCCGCCGGAGGCAGTGAGGATAGAGGCCTCCGCGGAAGAGGCGGCCGATCTGCAGGGCGCGTTCATAGACGTTGCCGAGAGGGTGGGGCCGGCGGTAGTCAGCATAGCCACCGAGGTCACCCAGAAGATACCCGCGCGTCGTTTCGGACCGCCGGAAGGTTTTTTTGACGATCACTTCGATGATTTTTTTAAGGACTTCTTCGGCGAGATACCCGAACGCGAGTTCAAGAGACAGGGGCTCGGTTCCGGGGTGATAATAGACGAAAGCGGTTATATCCTAACCAATGACCACGTAATAGGCGGCGCGGATAAGATAACGGCGATACTGCCCGACGGAAGGAAATTCGAGGCGGAAATAAAGGGAAGGGACGAAAGAAGCGACCTGGCGGTCATAAAGATAGACGCGGACAACCTGCCCGCGGCGAAACTCGGGGACTCCGATTCGGTCAAGACCGGCCAATGGGCAATCGCGATAGGGAATCCTTTCGGATTCGTCGTAAACAACCCGAACCCGACGGTTACCGTAGGTGTCGTAAGCGCGATGCACAGGTCTTTACCGCTCGGCAGTAGAGAGGGTCGCAATTACATAGACCTTATCCAGACCGACGCGGCGATAAATCCCGGCAACAGCGGCGGGCCGCTTTGCGACCTGGACGGCAATATAATCGGCATAAACGTAGCCATATATTCCACTACCGGAGGTTATCAGGGGATAGGATTCGCCATACCCGTCAATACAGTGAAATGGGCCGTGGACGACCTCATAGAGGGCAGGAAGGTGCTTTACGGCTGGCTTGGCGTCACTGTTCAGGAACTTTCCGGCGATATGGCGGAGTACTTTGACATAGAGGACGGAAAGGGAATTATAATAATAGATACGATAAAGGGCAGCCCCGCCGATAAAAGCGGGCTCAGGCCTCGCGATATCATAAGGTCCTTCAACGGGATGAGGGTCAAGGGCCTCCAGGACCTTTTGAAATATGTGGGACGCGCAAATGTTGGCGAAAAATCCGAGGTGGGCGTGATAAGGGACGGGAAGGAACTGAAGGTAAATGTGACGATAGGCGAAAGGCCTTCGGATGAGGCCGTTGCCTCGGGAGGCCCTGAAGAAGAGACGCCGGATTCCACCGAGAGCGAAAAATGGCGCGGCTTATCGGTTATCGAAATAACGGATGAGACAGCGGAGAAATACGGAATCGATAAACAGGAAGGGGTCCTGGCGTTTGAGGTCGAGGCGGCAAGTCCTGCCTATGAAGCGGGATTGAGAAAGGGCCTGGTAATCAAGGAGATAGACAAAAGGCCAATCCGAAATATGAGCGATTACGCGGACGCCGTTCGTAAGGCCGGGGGAAACGTCCTGGCAAGGACCGATAAAGGTTATTTTATCGTCAAAGAATAAAAAAAGCAATAAGGAGGTCTTTATGTTCGGGGGGCGGATGAACAGGCGCAGGAGGTATCTTGTAAATAAAAAGATGCAGTTACAGTTTGTTTTTCTTCTTATGGCCCAGATATGCATTCCGACCGTGGCCCTTGGATTCTCCCTTTTCGTCGTAAATAATATGTATCTTTCCGCGCTACAGGTGATTGTGGGCGAATCGGTCATTTCGGAGCCGTGCGTACAGGAGATCTTGTTTGTCTCCGTGGCGGTCGTTGTGGCCTTTCTCATTGTATCCGCCGCCCTTGTCACATTTTTGGGGGTCAGGTTTTCCCATCATATCGCGGGCCCGCTTTACAAACTTAAAGATAGCATGGCCAGGCTTGCCAGGGGAGAGAAGGTCGAGCATATAGGATTCAGAAAAAGCGATATAGCCGAAGGCCTCGCCGAAGAATTCAACGCCATTGCCGAAAAATTAAACCGGCTGAATAAATAATGGCGGAAGGTATTGAATAAAATCTATGACTTCCGATGAGATAAGGTCAAGGTTCCTGGGCTTTTTTGAGTCCAAGAGACACAAGATAGTGCCCAGCGATTCGCTGATTCCCGCCAACGACCCTTCGGTCCTCTTTACCTCGGCCGGCATGAACCAGTTCAAAGACCAGTTTATGGCCAGGAACGTCACATTCACCCGCGCGGCCACCTGCCAGAAGTGCCTGAGGACCGGGGACCTTGAGAATGTCGGCAGGACATCCGGGCATCACACATTTTTTGAGATGCTCGGCAATTTCTCCTTCGGCGATTATTTCAAGAAAGAGGCGATTGCCTGGGCGTGGGAATTTCTGACGTCGGAATTAGGTCTGCCTTCCGAAAAACTTTGGGTATCGGTTTACGAGGACGACGACGAGGCATACGACATATGGAAAGACGACATAAAGGTGCCCGCGCGCAAAATAAAACGGTACGGAGCGCGCGATAATTTCTGGCCCGCGGAGGCGCCCTTAAACGGCCCGAACGGGCCCTGCGGCCCGTGCAGCGAGATATTCTATGACCGCGGCGCCGCCGCCGGATGCGGCGCGGCGAATTGCGGCCCGTCCTGCGGATGCGGAAGATTTGTCGAGGTGTGGAACCTTGTATTTACGCAGTTCAACAGGACGGGCAAGAACAGATTGGAGCCGCTAAAGAGCAAGAATATAGACACCGGCATGGGCCTTGAGCGCCTGGCCTCCGTCATGCAGGGCGCCGGTAATAACTTCGAGACGGATTTATTCGCCCCTATAATTAAAAAGATCGCCGCCCTCGCCGGCGGGCGCGGCGGGGATTTCCGGGTAAAGGCGATCGCCGACCACATCCGGGCGGTATGCTTTATGGCCTCCGACGGCATACTCCCTTCGAATGAGGAAAGGGGCTATGTAGAGAGGATGCTTATAAGAAGGGCCTTCCGGCTCGGAATGGAGCTTGGCGCGGAAGAGCCGTTTTTATATAAAATAGTCCCCTCAGTGGCGAGGATCATGAAAGGGCCGTATCCCGAGCTTGATACGATGAGAGAGGGCATAAGCGATGTGGTGCTCAGCGAGGAGGAGAGATTCCGCAATACCCTGCGGGAGGGCACCGCAATACTGAATGATATGATGGAAGGCCTTAAGAAAAAAAATAAAAAGGTCATCTCCGGCGACGACGCCTTTTGGCTGTATGACACCTACGGTTTTCCCGCGGAGTTGACCCTTGAGATGGCGAAGGCGGCCGGTTTTTCGATGGATAAGAAGGGTTTTGACGAGGCGATGGAGCGCCAGCGGGAACTGGCGAGGTCAAGAAGCAAGATAAAGTCGTCTATATTCGAGGATGCGGGCGGCGACAACGTCATTTTAAAGCTTTCGCGCACCATTAAGCCGACCGTCTTTACCGGATACGAAAGATGCGAGGACCGCGGGACCGTCCTTGCCGTTGTCGTATCGGGCAGACGGGCGAAAAGCGCGAAGGCGCCCGATAAGGCCGAGGTGATACTCGATAAGACCCCGTTTTACGGCTCATCGGGCGGCCAGATAGGCGATTCGGGCGAAATCCTGACGGATTCCGCGGCGCTTAAGGTAACCGATACCAGCAAATCCGGAGGCGTTATCGTACACGCCTGCGATGTCCTTAAAGGTCAGATATCCGAGAAGGATAAGGTCAGGGCGGCCGTCGACAAAAAATCGCGGCTGGCTGTAGCCGCGAGCCATACCGCCACGCATCTTTTGCATTACGCCCTGCGCAAGGTCCTCGGCGGCCATGTGAAGCAGTCCGGATCGCGTGTCGGAAAAAACAAATTCCGTTTTGACTTTACGCATTTTAAGCCGGTCGGCGAGCGTCAGCTTAAGAGGATAGAGGAGATAGTGAACGAACTCGGCAGTAAAGACATAAAGGTCAAGGCCGAGCTCCTGAAGAGAGAGGACGCCAAGAAAAAGGGCGCGATAGCCCTTTTCGGGGAGAAATACGGACCGGAAGTCCGTATGGTTTCCGTGGGTGATGTCTCAAAGGAGCTCTGCGGAGGCACGCATCTCGAGCGCACCGGTGAGATGGGCGCATTCAGGATAGTCAGCGAGGGCTCCGTGGCCAGCGGCATACGGCGCATAGAGGCAGTCATAGGGGAAAAGGCCCTTGAGCATGACCGGATCTCGCGCGAGGCCTTGAAGGCAAAGGAAAAAAGGGAAGAGGAAAAAAGGATAGAGAAAGACAGGGAAAAACAGAGGATCAGAGAAAGCCGCCTGGCGCTCGATACGGACACGCTCATCAAGGACGCGAAAAAGGTCCTCGGCGCGAGGATAATAAGCGCTGTTTTGAAGGATATGAATGCGCGGGCGCTCGGGGCAGCCGCCGATGACATAAGAAAAAAGGCGGGCCCCTCCGTTATAGTGGCGCTGGGTTCGGAGGCGGAGGAAAAGGCGGTCCTTGTCTGCGCCGTCAGCGCGGATTTGACGGATAAGGGGATCAGCGCCGGCGCCATAATCAAGAAGATATCCGGCATCGTCGGCGGCTCGGGCGGAGGCAGGCCCGATTTCGCCCAGGCCGGAGGCAGGGACGCGTCTAAATTGAAAAAGGCCCTTGATGAGATTCCAAATACAGTTCGGGAGGAATTAAAAAAGTGAAATTGATAAGGAGTACCGGAAAACAATTCGCGAGGCTGCGTTCAAGGAACCTGTTGAAGAATAAAAGGGTCGCCCCGAGCGTCGCGAAAATAGTGGAGGGCGTAAGGCTGCGCGGCGACGAGGCGGTCATCAAATATACCCGCAAGTTCGACAAGGTGAAATTGTCCGCTAAGGACTTAAAGGTCTCCGGATGCGAGACAAACGGCGCGTATCAGGACATAAGCGCGAATTTCGCCGGCAGCCTGAAGCTTATAATAGAAAATATAAGCAGGTTTTATAAAAAACAGCATAGGAGGTCCTGGAAGATAACGGATTCGGACGGGGTGCTTCTCGGGGAGAGATACTGTCCGCTCGATACCGTAGGTATATATATCCCGAGCGGCACGGTGCCGCTGATATCAAGCGTTTATATGACGGTACTGCCCGCGAAGCTGGCCGGCGTCAAAAAGGTGGTCCTGGCGACGCCGCCCAATAGATATAAGAGCGTCGACCCCCATATACTGGTAGTCGCGAATCTGCTGAAGGTGGACGAGATATATAAGGTGGGCGGCGCCCAGGCGATCGCTGCGATGGCCTTTGGGACCAAGACCGTGCCCAAGGTCGACAAGATCGTCGGCCCGGGCAATCAGTATGTGACAGAGGCGAAGAGGCAGGTGTTCGGATATTGCGATATAGATATGGTAGCCGGACCCAGCGAGGTGGTGGTACTGGCCAATCAGCACAGCAATTTCGATTATGTAAAGGCCGACCTCGTCGCCCAGGCGGAGCACTATATGGGGCTGGCGGTCCTGGTCACGACCTCTAAAAAATTGGCCAAGGCGATGAAAAAAGAGGTGGAAAAGGGCTATATAATACTTGTCAAGAACGTGGACGAGGCGGTGGATATCATCAATGACCTGGCCCCGGAGCACCTCGAGATACAGGTAAAGAGCCCGAGAAAGATACTCAAAAAGATTAAAAACGCCGGGGCGGTATTCATGGGCCCTTATTCCCCGACGGCGATAGGCGACTATGTAGCAGGGCCTTCGCATGTCCTGCCTACCGGCGGGACCGCGCGCTTTTTCTCCGGCCTGGGGATAAGCGACTTTATGAAGAGCTCGCATATCATAAGCTACACAAAAAAAGGCCTGGAAAAGGCGAAGTCCAGCCTTGAGAGGCTCGCCGAGATGGAAGGGCTTCCGAGACACCTGGAATCGGTGAAGGCGCGATTTAAATAGGGCCTTCGCGTCTCCGGACTTTTTATGGATGTAAAAAATAGGAGCGTTGAATGAAAAAAAGAGAAGCCGCTATAAAAAGAAAGACCAAAGAGACGGATATATCCGGAAGATTAGTTATCGACGGCGACGGAAAGACAAATATCTCCACCGGCATAGGGTTTCTGGACCACATGTTGGAGCTTTTCGCGTTTCACGGGCTGTTCGATCTCCGCCTTAAGGTATCCGGCGACCTCAAAGTGGATCGCCATCACACAAATGAGGACATCGGGATTTGCCTGGGCACCGCCTTTAAAAAGGCCCTCGGCGATTGCAAAGGGATAAGGCGATACGGCTCGGCCGAAGTCCCGATGGACGAGGCGAGGGCGAGCGTGCTCGTGGACATAGGCGGGCGTTACGCCTTTAAAAAGCCCGATGTAAATTTAGACGCGTTCCAAGGAGAGGGTTATTCCATGGCGGAGGGGATGGACTTCCTGGATTCCTTCGCCAAGAAGCTTAATATGAATTTGCATATCAAGGAAGTGGGCGCGGAAGGCGATATGCACCACAAGCTGGAGGCGATTTTTAAGGCCTTCGGCATAGCGATGGACAAAGCTACGCAAATAGACCCGAGAAGGAAAGGCATTCCTTCTTCTAAGGGTATAGTTATAGACGATTGATGTGTAATTAGCGGATAGTGGATGCTGAAAGAGGGGCAACCGGTGAAACTCGGTATTTTGTTCCGCTCGCTGAATTTTTTCGCCGACCTGCGGAACTTACGAACTCGTAAATTTGACGAAATTCCCGGCAATTGCAAGGCGGGGTCAGTTTCGTCATTTACTCATCCGTAAGCCCTCGCAGGTCATCTGCCGAAAAAATTCTGGGGCTCGCTTCACAAAAAACCGAGTTTCGCGCCTTACGCACGACGCGATACGAGACGATATATGATAGCGGTTATTGATTACGGGATGGGCAATCTGGGCAGTGTCTCCAAGGCCCTTGAGAGCTTTGGCGGGAAGGTCAAGATTACCAGGGACCCGTCGGATTTGAGAAGGGCGAAAAAGATAGTCCTCCCGGGCGTGGGCGCCTTCGGTGACGCTATGGATGCCCTTTCCGATTTGAATATGACGGGGCCTTTAAAAGAAGAGCTGAACTCGGGTAAACCGTACCTCGGCATATGCCTCGGGCTTCAGGTCCTGTTCGAAAAAAGCGCCGAAGGCGGCGCATCCGAAGGCCTGGGCGTACTGAAAGGAGAGGCCGTCAGGTTTTCCCCTGTCTCCCGCGGCGTAAAGGTGCCGCATATAGGGTGGAACCGCCTTGAGATAAAAAATAAGGACTGCCCGCTTTTAAAAGATATAGCAGACGGCGCGTTTTTTTATTTTATCCATTCGTATTACGTAAGGCCGGGGGCCCGCGATATCATCTCCTGTGTTACGGATTACGGCGGGGAATTTACCTCGATGATATGGAGCAACGGGATTTACGCCGTTCAGTTTCATCCGGAAAAAAGCCAGGGGAACGGCCTTAAGCTTCTCGAAAATTTTATAAAGCTATGATAAACATAATACCGGCCATAGACCTCAAAGACGGCAAGGTAGTCCGTCTTACCAGAGGTGACTACAATAAAGTCAAGGTGTATTCGGACGACCCCGCGGGGACGGCGAAGAGGTGGCAGGCGTGCGGGGCGCGTATGCTGCATATCGTTGACCTTGACGGCGCCCTCGCGGGCAGGCCCAAAAACGCGGACGCCTTTAAGGCCATAGCGCAGTCAGTGGATATCCCCATAGAGCTGGGCGGGGGTATTAGAGACAGGGCGGCTATAGACGCCGCGTTGGCCCTGGGCGCCTCCAGAGTTGTCATAGGGACAAGGGCCGCCGAGGACATCGATTTCGCGGCCGGGGCGGTCGCTGAATACAAGGATAAGGTGATAATCTCGATAGACGCGAGGGACGGTGTCGTGATGCTTGAGGGATGGACAAAGGCCTCGCGTTTAAGCGCCGTTGAAATGGCCGGGCGCGCGCGGGCGCTCGGCGCGTCCGCCGTTATATATACGGATATCGCGCTGGACGGCACACTAAAGGGTCCGAATCTCGGCGCGCTCGGCGATTTTTTGGACGGTGTCGACATAGCGGTTACCGCCTCCGGCGGTATATCGTCGATAGAGGACATAAAAAATCTGCGCGCGCTTGAAAGAAAAAACCTGAACGGGATCATAGTCGGCAAGGCGCTTTATGAAAATGCCGTCGATCTTAAGGAGGCGATAAGGATATGCTCGCGAAACGGATAATCCCGTGTCTCGACGTAAAAGACGCAAGGGTAGTCAAAGGAGTGAATTTCGTGAAACTGCGCGACGCGGGCGATCCGCTGGAACACGCGCGGCTTTATGATAAGGAAGGCGCAGACGAGCTTGTATTTCTTGATATTACGGCCTCGCACGAGCGCAGGAAGACGATGGTGGATATCGTCGCCCGCATCGCGCGCGGGGTCTTTATGCCTTTTACCGTGGGAGGCGGCATAAGCGAAGAGGCGGATATCAGGGCCCTTCTTACGGCCGGATGCGACAAGGTCTCTATAAACACCTCCGCCGTGAAAAACCCGCGTTTTATAAAAGAGGCCTCCGATAAGTTCGGAAGCCAGTGTATCGTCGTGGCCGTAGACGCCAGGAAAAAAGACGGCGGGAAGGCCGGGTGGGAGGTCTATATAAACGGCGGCAGAGACAATACGGGCATTGACGCGGTCGATTGGGCCCGCAAGGCGGCCGGCCTGGGCGCGGGCGAGATACTTCTGACAAGCATGGACTATGACGGCACAAAAGACGGATATGATATAGAGTTGACGAAAAATATATGCGAGGCGGTGGATATACCCGTTATCGCCTCCGGCGGCTGCGGCGGGCCGGAGCATATGTACGAGGTATTGACGGCGGGAAAGGCGGACGCGGCGCTCGCGGCGTCTATTTTTCATTTTCGCGAGTATTCCATAAAAGAGACAAAGAAATATCTCAGCGATAGAGGCATAAGCGTCAGGATTTGAGAAACAAGCGCGCCGCCTCAAGGCGTTTTTATAAAAAGGAGCGTTTATGCGGGAGTTGCGGGACTTGAAATTCGACGAGAAGGGATTGATACCGGCGATCATACAGGATATGAAGACCGGAAAGGTCCTCACGCTTTGCTATATGACCGAAGAGGCCCTCGCGAAGACCTTAAAAGAGGCGAAGGTGTATGTCTTCAGGAGGTCGCGCAACCGCCTTATGATCAAGGGCGAGACCTCCGGGCACATACAGACGGTCAGGGAGGTGTTTGTGGACTGCGAGGGGAAATCGCTTCTTTTCAAGGTGGAGCAGAAGGTGGGCGCCTGCCACAAGGGTTATTTCACCTGCTACTACAGGCGGCTCGACAAGGACGGCGGATACGTAATATCGGAGGAGAAGGTATTTAATCCCGAAAAGGTATATTGAGAATGTATTTCCCCGACAGAAATGAATTTTTACGCCTTGCGAAAAAAGGCAACCTTATACCCGTGTATAAGGAGATCCCTATGGAGGGCCGGACGCCCGCCTCGTCGTTTTTAAATATAAGAAAGGGCCGTTATTCCTATCTTCTGGAATCGGCGGAGGGAGAGGAAAAGATAGCGCGCTATTCTTTTCTCGGCTCGGACCCTTCGGTGGTATTCAAGACCAAGGGCAGAGATATAGAGATAATCGAACGCGGAAAGGCGAGGCGTTTCAGGACGGCAAGGGACCCGCTCTACGAGATACAGCGGTTTATGCGGCGGTTTAAATTCGTAGGCATAAAGGGCCTGCCCAGGTTTTGCGGGGGGCTTGTCGGCTATATCGGATACGATATGGTCCGTTTTTTCGAGGACATCCCCGATAAAAATATAGATGACCTCAAGGCGCCGGATTCTATATTCGTGCTTACCGACACACTTGTAATATTTGACCATGCCTCCGGCAGGATAAAGATCGTCTCTAACGCGGAGGTCAAGGGCCGGCCTTCCCGCGTATACGATGAGGCCGTAAAAAAGATAGAGAAGATCGCCGGGACCCTTTCTTTACCCGCGCCGGCGAGGAAGGCGAAGGCGCCGGGCCGCCGGATAAAGATAAGGTCCAATTTTACCGAAAAGGGATTCGCCGACATAGTTTTAAAGGCGCAGGAATATATAAAAAAGGGAGACATCATCCAGGTCGTATTGTCTCAAAGGCTGGAGGCGCGGCTGGGCCGCAAGGACCCGTTCGATATATACAAAAACCTGCGCTCCATAAACCCCTCGCCGTATATGTATTATCTGAACTTCGGGGACCTCAAGCTTATAGGCGCCTCGCCCGAGATAATGGTCAGGTGCGAGGACAAGAAAATAGAATTGAGGCCCATCGCCGGCACAAGGCGAAGAGGCAGGGGCAAAAAAGAGGACGCGTTTCTGGCGAAGGAGCTTTTGAGCGATCCTAAAGAGAGGGCGGAGCATATAATGCTTGTGGACCTGGGGCGCAACGATATGGGCCGTGTCGCCGATTTTGAGAGCGTAAAGGTAGAGGAGTTGATGAGGATAGAGAGATATTCGCATGTCATGCACATAGTCAGCGATATAACCGGCCGGCTGTCCCCGTCAAAGACGGAATACGACGTCGTCCGCGCGTCTTTTCCGGCGGGCACGGTCGCCGGCGCGCCTAAGATACGGGCGATGAAAATAATAGACGAGCTTGAGAACAGGAAGCGGGGCCCGTACGCCGGATGCGTGGGGTATTTCAGCTTTTCCGGAAATGTGGATACCTGTATTACCATCAGGACGATTTTGATAAAGAAAAACAGGGCGTATATACAGGCGGGGGCCGGCATTGTCGCCGATTCCAGGCCGAAGAAGGAATATCAGGAGACGCTGAATAAGGCGATGGCCCTTATCAAGGCCGTGGAAAAGTCCTGATTTCGCCGCGCGCTGTTTTACGGATGAGAGAGATGGTTTTAGTCATAGACAATTACGATTCTTTTACGTACAACCTGGTCCAGTATCTGGGCTCACTCGGCGCGGAGCCCGTCGTTTACCGGAACGACAAGATAGATCTAAAGGGCATAGAAAAACTGTCTCCGGAGAGGATTATAATATCTCCGGGCCCGGGCCGTCCCTCGGACGCCGGCATCTCGGAGCCGGCGATAAGGGCGTTCGCGAACAAGGTGCCTATTATGGGGGTATGTCTCGGCCATCAGGCGATAGCGGAGGTATTCGGAGGCGTGATAACCGCCGCGCCCAGGCTGATGCACGGGAAGACATCACTCATACATCATGACGGAAGGAATATATTCAAAGGGATAAAGAATCCTTTTGAGGCCACGAGATATCATTCTCTGATAGTCAGCCGTGAATCACTGCCTGACTGCATTGAGGTTACGGCGGAGACCCCGCAGAGGGAGCTGATGGGCCTGGCGCATAAGGAATACAAGATTTACGGAGTCCAGTTTCATCCCGAATCCATCCTTACCGCCGAGGGGAAAAAGATACTTAAAAACTTTCTTTTGATATGATAAAAGAGGCCATAAAAAAAACCAGGGAAAGATTAGATCTGACCCCCAAGGAGATGACCGCTGTCTTCGATGAGATAATGAGCGGCGCGCCTGAGAGCGGAGACGTCAAGGAATTCCTTCTGGCTCTTAAGGCCAAGGGAGAGAGCCCGGAAGAGATAGCCGCGGCGGCCCGCATAATGAGGGAAAGATGCGTCCGCGTCAGGACGCGTTCGGCGGATCTGATAGATACCTGCGGGACCGGCGGCGCTAAAATAAACGACGTCAATATATCCACATTAAGCGCCATTGTCCTGGCGGCCTGCGGGCTCAAGGTCGCAAAGCACGGGAATCGTTCCTTTACCGGCAGATGCGGAAGCGCGGATATAATGGAGGCGCTGGGGGTGGATATAAATGCCTCAGCGGAGAAGACCGCGGAGGAGATAGATACGGTAGGAATCGGTTTTATATTCGCGAAGAATTACCATCCCGCAATGAAGAATGTCGCCGGGATAAGAAAAGAGCTTAAGACAAGGACTATCTTTAACATACTCGGGCCTCTATCCAATCCCGCGGGCGCTAAAAGGCAGATTATAGGGGTTTACAAGCCGGAGCTTACCGAGGTGATGGCGCGGGCGCTGGGGGAATTGGGCGCGGAGGCGGCGTATGTCATCCACGGGATGGAAGGACTGGACGAGATATCGATAAAAGGCAAGACCAGGATATCCTCGCTTGAGGCGGGCGGCGTGACATCCTCTTATATAAGTCCGGAGGATTTCGGAATGCGGGAAAGGCCGCTGGACGGGATAGAAGGCGGGACATGCGAGCGCAACAAAAAAATCGTCCTCGGTGTTTTAAAGGGCGAAAAGGGCGCGCCCCGAGACATGGTTATCATAAACGCGGCGGCCGCGCTGAAGATGACGGGCGCCGCCTCCGGTTTTAAGGAGGGCTCGGGTATGGCGGCCGAATGCATAGATTCCGGCAGGGCACTGGCGAAGCTCGATGAGCTCATCAGGATGAGCCGCGGGGCTTAACAGGCGCTTTCATATCGGGGGAAAAAGAAGTGATTATAACCAGGATAATAGAGAAAAAAAGAAAAGAGATAGAGCTCGCCAAGGACAGAGTGCCGCAGGAGGCGCTTTTATCGCAAAGCAAGGCGTTGAGGACCTCCCGCAGGAAAGGCCTTTTTAAAAACGCGATAACAGGCACCCGCCATACGCGGATTATAGCCGAAGTCAAAAAGGCCTCCCCGTCATACGGAGTTATCAGGAAGGATTTCGACCCGGTTAAGATAGCGGCCGCATATGAGGCGAACGGCGCCTCGGCGATATCGGTGTTGACGGATAAGGATTTTTTTCAGGGAAGCATATCCCATCTTAAGGACGTAAAGAAGAACGTATCGGTGCCTGTCTTAAGAAAAGATTTTATAATAGACGAGTACCAGATATACGAGTCGATCGCCGCGGGCGCGGACGCCGCCCTTTTGATAGCCGACCTGGTTTCCGCCCAGGAGCTCAAGAGATTTATGGGCATAGGAGGCGATTTTAATCTGGATTTTTTAGTGGAGACGCATTCCGAGGAAGACGTAAGGAAGGCCCTTGACTCCGGCTGCGGTATAATAGGAATAAACAACAGAGACCTTCATACCTTTAAGATCGACCTTAAGACGACGACGCGGCTTCTTAAGATGATCCCGGAAGGCAGGACCGTTGTCTCCGAAAGCGGTATAAACACGAAAGAGGATATCTCATATTTAAAGTCACTGGGCGTGGACGCGGTCCTTGTGGGCCATGCGCTTATGCGCAGCGGCGATATCGGAAAAAAGTTGAGGGAACTGGCGGGCTGAAGTGGTAAAGATAAAGATATGCGGTATAACCAATAAGGAAGACGCGGAAAAGGCGGTATCTTTGGGGGCGGATGCCGTCGGTTTTGTGTTCGCGGCCAGCCCGAGAAAGGTCGCGCCGGAGACCGCCGGCGATATAATAAAGCGCGTTAAGGGCAGGGTCCTGAGCGTGGGCGTCTTTGTAAACGAGTCCCCGGAAGAAGTCCGCAGGATCGCCGATTACTGCTCTTTGGACGCGCTTCAGTTTCACGGAGACGAAACGCCCGAATACTGCGCTCGATTTAAAGGTATATATGTGATAAAGGCGTTTCGCGTCAAGGACGATGCGGCGCTTGATTCCGCAAGGGGGTATAAGGGCGTATCGGCGTATCTTTTGGACACATTTTCCGAGAAAGAATACGGAGGCACGGGAAAGGCCTTTGACTGGAATATAGCCGTCAAGATCAAGTCGTTGGGCAGGCCTGTTATACTCTCGGGCGGCCTGGGCCCGGACAATGTGGCCCGGGCGATAAAAATCGTAAGTCCTTACGGAGTGGATATATCCAGTTCCGTAGAATCAAGCGCCGGTAAAAAAGACCACAACCTTATGGAAAAGGCCATCCGCGCCGCTAGGGCCGCGGACCATTCCCGCCCATGAGGCGGGAATGCTTAGGGAATTTCCCTCTTCACGGGCGGGCACAAGGTGAAAGGGCTTGACGCGTATTTTAAAATGTGATATTATATAGGTCTATTTGACTGTTGAGGAATGGCGGTGTTAATTTTGATAAGGACCTTACCTGAATGAGTAAAATGAGTGCAAATAAAAAGTCAGTTTTGTATGGTCTAACGTTTTTTTTAATCCTGTCTTTCTCGATCCTTTCTTTTTCCGGCTGCTCATCCGCCCCTGAAAAGCCTACAATAAAAATAGCCATATGGGGCGGTACCGACGAGATAGATATGATAAAAAAGATAGTCGGGTCCTGGCAGGAAAGGCACCCCGAGGTCTCCGCCAGGATAGAGCATACCCCCGCCGGATCCTACACAAATAAGCTGTTGATAAGGATAGCCGGGGGCACCGCCCCCGATGTTATGTTCGTGGAGGCGAATATATTCGTCAGCTTCTGGGCGATGGGCGCGTTTATGGATTTAAAACCGTTTATTGACAAGGATGCCTCTTTCGAAATCGATGATTATTTTTCGGAGGCCGTAGCCAGATACACAAGGGATGGCGGTGTATATTGTATACCGAGGGACACCGCGCCCTTCGCATGCGTTTACTACAACAAGGATCTTTTTGACTTAGCCGGAGTGCCCTATCCTGGCGACGATTGGGACTGGGCCGACATGCTTGATAAGGCAAAACGCCTTACCAAAAAAAGCGAGTACGACAACATAGGGCAATACGGTTATTACGGATGGACCTGGCAGAATTTTGTTTATTCAAACGGCGGCAGCTTTGTGGACGATGTGGAAAATCCCTCGAGTTTTACGATGGAAAGCCCGGAGGCCATTGGGGGCCTTCGGTTTTACGCGGATCTTATAAATAAGTATAAGGTCTCTCCGAGTCCGGTCGACTTCGGAAACCTGGGGATGGGCGCGCAGCAGCTTTTTATGTCCGGAAAACTGGCGATGTATCAATCCGGTTTCTGGGAAAGCACGCTTTTCAGGAATATAAAGGATTTTGACTGGGATGTCGTTATGTTTCCGAAGGGCCCCGGCGGCATAAGGCGTTTCGGGACCGGCGGCTCGGGATACTGCATTCTTAAGTCCACACGCTATCCGGAACTGGCATGGGATATCGTTAAGCTGTTGAGCGGCAGGGAGGCCCAGATAGCGCTTGCGGAGATGGGCCTTACGCAGCCCGCTGTCGTGGATATAGCCGAGGGCGAGCACTTCGCGCTGAATAAAAGGCGCCCCTTAAATAAGGGCATGCTGAACGAGGCGGTAAATTACGTGGTATACGAGCCGTTTCATCCTAAGTGGCGCGAGATAAACGACCTGTATCTGACGCCGCGCCTTGATCTTGTCTTCAACGGGACCGAAACCGTCGAAGAGGCGCTGTCCGGGATATCGGCCGAGGCGAATTTGCTCTTGAAAGAGGAACGGTAATAGATGAGATACGGCGGTTTTTCAAAAGACGGACTCGAATATATTATAAAGAATCCCGATACCCCGCGGCCCTGGATAAATTATCTCACCAATCAGGATTATTGCTGTATCATCTCGCAGTGCGCCGGCGGTTATAGTTTTTATAAGGACTGCCGTTCCAACCGGACTACGCGCTGGAATCCGGAGAACTACCATACGGACAGGCCCGGCAAATATATATATCTAAGGGACAATAAGACGGGTAAGTTCTGGAGCGCAACCTATCAGCCGGTAAAGAGAAAAGGCGGTTCGTTTACGGCCAGGCACGGCCTCGGGTATACGGTCATAAAGACCGCCCATTACGGAATAGAGTCCGAGATAACATATTTTGTCCCGAAAAAAGATACCTGCGAATTATGGCTCCTGCGGCTTAAGAACAACAGCTCCCGCGAAAGGGATATCACCGCGGTGCCGTACGCCGAGTGGCTTATGGGCGATTACCATATGGAGCTCAGGTACAGGAATATAATGAACCTTTATAACAGGGCATGGTTCGACAGGCCGTCGGGGATAATATTTTCGAGAAAAACAGCTATGTGGGAATCTTTCAATATACAGCCGTTTACCTCAAAGGCGTTTTTCGCCTCAAGCCTGCCGGTCAGGGCGTGTGCCACGCGCAAGGCCTCTTTTTTAGGCAGATACAACACCGAGGAAAATCCGGCCTCTCTCGCCTCAGGCAATTTCGCGTCGTCCGATTTTTCCTCGGGCGAGGACAGTATAGGGGCCTTCAAACACAATTTGAGACTCAGGCCGGGCGAGGTGAGGGAATTCGCGGTTATCCTGGGCGAGACCCAAAGCGTGAATAAGGCAAAGGCGCTCGTGTCTAAATACAGGGATATCAAAAATGTAAAATCGGAGCTTGAGGGCGTAAAGGACCTTTGGCGCGGCAGGATATTGGACGGCATCAAGGTAGAGACGCCGGACAGGGCTTTTGATTTCATAACGAATATATGGGTGAAGTACCAAATGTATATCTGTAATTTCTGGTCCCGCTCGCCTTCGTATTACCACGAGGGTTCAGGAGGAAGGGGATACAGGGATTCCTGCCAGGACGCCGAAGGCATAATGTCGGTTGATACGGCCCATGCCCTCGGCAAGATAAGGACCATAGCGGGGCTTACCAGAAGGGACGGCTCATGCGCTCCGGGATGGTCCTCTACGCGCGGCGTTGTGGGGCATATGCCGAATAAAGACCACCCCACATGGCTGGTGTCCACAGTTTCGGCCTATGTCAAGGAGACAGGCGATAAGAAGATATTATTCGAGAAGTTCCCTTATATAAAAGACGGATGGACGGAAAGGGCCACTAAGAAAGATATGCACTGGAGGAAGGGCAGTATTAAGGACGGCGAGGGCACGCTCCTTGAGCATCTTGAGAAAAATCTCAATTTTACCTTTACGGACGTGGGCCGAAAAGGGCTTCCGCTTATAGGCCACGCCGATTGGAATGACGGCATAGACGCGGCGGGCAAGCGTTTTAAAGGTGAAAGCGTATGGCTGGCGATGGCGCTTGTGCGTTCTTACAGGCTTCTTGCGGAATTGGCCGATATCGCCCGTTATCCCGGAAAGGCCGGGAGGTTCAGAGATCGCGCCAAGATAATGTCGCGGCGCGTAAACGAATATTGCTGGGACGGCAACTGGTACCTGCGCGGTTTTACGGATGACGGCACTAAATACGGCTCGTCTTCCAATAAGGAAGGAAGTATATTCATAAATACGCAGAGTTGGGCGGTCTTAAGCGGCACGGCGGATAAAAACAGGGAAAAACGGCTTTTTAGATCGCTTGATAAGCACCTCAACCGGAAACACGGCGCCGCGCTTTTTTATCCGGCCTATTCTAATTATAACCCGCGGCTGGGAAGGATAACCATGTTTTCCGAAGGGACGAAGGAAAACGGCGCGGTATTCTGTCACGCGGTTGTTTTTAAGGCCGTTGCGGACTGCCTGGCCGGACGCGGAAACAGGGCATATGAAAGCATAAGTAAAATAATGCCGAACCGCCAGAAGGATATGGAGCTTTATAAGACCGAGCCCTACGTATTTGCGGAGTACCTGATAGGCCCCGAACACCCCTATCGCTACGGCGAAGGGGCCTTTACTTGGATAACCGGTACCGCGGGCTGGATGTTTTTGGCCGCGACCGAATATATTTTAGGCGCGCACAGGGAGTTTACCGGGCTGCGCGTAGACCCTGTTATACCTTCGCGCTGGAGGAGATGCGTGATAACGAGGCCCTTCAGGGGAGATACCTATAAGATAATCATACGCAACCCGAAAAAGGTTCAAAGGGGAGTGAAAAAGATAAAGGTCGACGGTATAACGCAGAAACATAACGTTGTGAGGCCCAGAGGCGACGGTAAGGAGCATCTGGTCGAGGTCTGGTTGGGGTGATTTGCCGGACCCCCGGGCCGCCGTCGTAAAGGGAAAGGAGAGAGAGATGAGAAAGATTGTTTTTTTAGTTTTAATAGCGGCGATCGCCTTATTTATTTTTACCGCGGCGCCCTCGATCGAATGCGCCATGGTCGATACGGAGGAAGTTCAGGCGGAGGGCGAGGTCATAGCGGATTTTGAGAATTGGCCGAACAATTTAGGCGGCGAGGTGGGTGTTTACGGATCGCTTGAGCCGAATTGGGACGATATAACCGACATCCCGTATTCCTGGGTATACGAGCCGATAACACCGGGTTATGATATCGCGAACGTCCACAGCGGAAAGCAATCCTTCCGCCTGGTCCACGCGTTAGGACTCAAACCGGACGTGGCGTGGGGGAGCTTTGCCATGGATTTAGGCCCTACCACCGACCTGACCGTCATACCCAAGAAGGTGGAGTCGTTTGACGCCTCCGATTACACTTATCTGACATTCTGGGTAAAGGGCGAGAAGGGCGCGGAAAAAATAGAGCTTCTTATAAGAGACGCGCACGCGCTTAATTATATGCCGCAAGTCAAACACAAGGTAAATGACATCGGAACGGAATGGAAAAAAATAGTTATACCGCTTGAGCAATTTAACGGTCAGATCGACCTTACCGCTGTTGACAATGTGGGTATAGCCTTCGGAAGAGACGTGGGAAACCTGAAAGGCGAAATCGTCTATTTAGACGATTTTATGTTTACCAATAACAGGTAAAAACGGAGGGAAATATGGATTGGAAAAAATACGTTGCGATAGCCGCTGTCTTCGCGGTTACGGCGGTTTTTTGCGGATGCGGAAAAAAGGCGGCCGAGACGGACACCGCGGGCGCGGAAAAGGCGGAGCTTTCCGAGCGCGTCGCTGAGGAGACCGCGCAAAGGCGCCTTCCGGTGCGAAAGACGACCGCCGCGCCGGTAGCGACAAGACCCCTGAGAGCGACGCCGCCAGGCGTAGATATCGTGTTGACCGAAGGTGAGATGCTGGTCTCGGATTTTGAGAATTGGCCTAACAATCTGGGAGGGGAAATAGGCGTCTACGGCGCGCTTGAGCCGAATTGGGACGATGTGGTCAACGTGCCTTATTCCTGGGTATATGAGCCCGTGACGCCGGGTTATGATCCCGCGAATGTCCACAGCGGAAAGCAGTCATTCCGCCTGGTAAACGGCCTCGGACTTAAGCCGTCAGAGACATGGGGAAGTTTCGCCATGGATTTAGGCCCTACCACCGACCTGACCGTCATGCCCAAGAAGGTGGAATCCGCGGATGTCTCCGGATATGGATATTTGAGTTTCTGGGTAAAGGGTGATAGCGGCCGGGAAAAGATGGAGCTTCTAATAAGGGACTCTCACGCGTTGAATTACAGCCCGCAGGTCAAATATAAACTGCCCGATTTGACGGTCGAATGGCAGAAGATCGTGATTCCCCTGAAGGAGATAAGTTCGAAGGTGGATTTGACGCAGCTTGATAATATAGGAATAGCCTTCGGCAAAGACGTGGGCAATGTCCAGGGGGAGATCGCCTATATAGATGATTTTGTTTTTACTAACAATCCGTGAGGAAATAGAATGCCGAAGAAAAAAAGAAATAAAAACGCGCTGGTCGTCATAAAGCGGGCGATAATAGCGCTGCTCGCGCTGTTTTTGGTGATACTTTTCTTTATGCTGCTTCTGCCCAAGGAGCCGGATATCATCAAGGGAGTTACCTATGATCTTAAATACCCGGGGATAAACCACTATTCGGGCGTGTCAAGGGAGGTCTACGAGAACGATTTCCGGCTTATGAAGGAGGCGGGTGTCAATACCATAAGGATTTACGGTGTCCCTCCGGAGTTTATCCTTGATATGGCGGATAAATATAAGATGAAGGTCATAGAGACGATCGTCTTTCCGGGCGACTGGACGGATTTTAACTCGGCGTACCAGCTTCAGGCGCTAAAAAGAGAGGCGATAAGAAATATAAACAGGGACATAGACAGGGAGTGTATTTACGCCTGGGGCATATGGAACGACGCCCCCTGGACCTACGGCACGGGTAAAGGGGATGTCATCAGGGCATACGGCCCGCAGAAGGTCAATTCCTTTTTGCGTGAGATCTATGAGGCCGTGAAAAAGCGAGACCCTATGAGACCGGTTACGGCAGCCACGCTTATGGTGAATGAAGAATCGATGCGGTTGGGGGCCGATTTTCTAGATATACTGGGATACAACGCATATTTAGGCATAACGGATTGGCGCGAAGGCAGTTATGACGAAAAGGTCGCGCGTGATACGGTCGAAAGGCTTGTATCGCTGTCGCGCGAATATAAAAAACCGGTTATTATAACCGAAACCGGATACAGCACATATTGGAAGGAAGCGCTCCAGAAAGATGTGATAAAGGACCAGATAAGGAAGGCGGGAAATAAAGTCGAGGGCGTAATATTGTTTCAATGGGCGGATGACTGGTCCAAGGCGGGCGAGCTTAATGTCCAGAATGACGACATCGAGGAGCACTGGGGCATTCTTGAAGGCGCGCGCAGGCCGAAAGACGGTTATTACGCGGCCAGGGACGCGTTCAGAAATTCGGCTTTCAGGAGATTTCTTTTCGGCATCTCCGACTACTTCAGGGGCAGTTATTTCGCGGCCAAAAAGCGCGCCCTGCGAAAGGTATGGAAAGAGGATGTCATAATCGATAAGGAAATAGAGGAATTGCAGAACGAGTTAAACCTGAAGCCTTCAAGCGAAGGGGTCCCGGTAGTCCTTGACAAGTTAGCCAACAAATTTTTCGAGAAGAAAGGGTTTGACCAGTTTTCCTCTTTTCTCAAGGAATACGCGTCTTTATACGAGGATTCGGCCTACATCGGGCTCGTGCGTTATTATATCGCGCTTGCCGGATGGAGCAAGCTGGAGCATATCGCCGCGGCAGGGATGTGGCCGATGTACTACGCGGAAAAAACAAGGCACCTCGAGGCCATATTGGATACCCTCAAAAAGGCCGAAGACGAGACCAGGGGCACAAGGGAATATATAAAGGCGCTCTACCTCGAGTGGCTTATACATAATGACGCGCTTGCGGGCCTGGAAGACCCCGCGCTTAAGAAATTAGAGGAGGCGCTTAAGGATTACGCTAAGTCAACCGGCGATATCACGCCGCTTCTTTTGTATTCTAAACTGCTTGAAGAGGAAAACGAACCTCAGCTTTCGATGAAGCTTTTGTATGAATACTCCTCTTATGTCTCAAGATTTATGGAGCCGTCAGACGCCGTCGCCCTTCTCAGCGAAAAGGCGGTCGCCGAGCTTAGAAACGAGAATTATCACCGTGCGAAGATATTATATGACGCCTATCTTAACGCGGTCGTAAAGAACTATTCGGAGGAGGAGGCCTCTTTTGCCATAATGGAGCTTGCCAATCTTTATAAGAGAAACGCGCTTCTGGATGAGTGCATAGAGGCCTGCGGGCGCCTGGTGAGGGAATTTCCGGCCGGCGAGTTGAGCGACGACGCTGCCTATACTATGGCCCTCGCGCTTAAGGAAAAAAAATCCTACAACAGGGCCATAAAGGCGTTTCAGGATTTTATAACGGATTATCCTGAAAGCGATTTGGCCAGGAGCGCCATAAAAGAGACGCTGGGCATATTTACGGTATACGGTAAAGCTGCAAGCGCGAAAAAGACAGTTACCTTCCTGAAGGAGATAATAGCCATTTACCCGGACGGCGATTTTTCCGTTATGGCCCGCTTTGAGCTTGCCTCGTCTCTGGCCATGCTCGGCAGAAGGGAAGAGGCGGCGAGGGAATACCAGTACATAATAGACAATTATCCCGACTCCGATTACGCAGTTTATTCGAGGAGAAACATCGAGCGCCTGGGCACGGACCGGTAGGGATGCGTCCGCGCGGACGGATTATCTAATATAATGCCTTTAAAAAAGCTATTTACAGCGATTTTGAGTATTTTTATCTTGGCCGTCGCCTGTGTTGTCGCCTTTGGCGCGCTTGAGGACAGGCTTGCCGTTCGCGGCCAGGAGCGCTGGACGGATGCCGAGCGGGCATATCAATGGCTTGTGGCGGGCCAGAGGATGAATAGGAAGTTTTTCGTTCTGCGCACGGGGCTCATCCCGAGTTACGAAAACGGGGAGGACTGTTTTGTGTATGACGAGGCCCTGGCCGCGATGGCCTTTACCTATAGAGGCGACTACGGCAGGGCCAGGCGCATATTTAAGTTTTTTGACGGCGTTAGAAAGAGGCACATCCGTGAAAAGGGCGGGATATGGGGCTTTACCGACGTGTACAAACGCCACGGCGCCGAAACGGAAACCCGCGCGGCCGGCCCCAACGCCTGGATATTGATGGCCTTGAACTATTATTTCAATAAGACCGATGACAGGGAATTTTTTCCTCTTGCCCGGGATATAGCCGATTGGCTTATATCGCTTCAGTCCATAGAAGGCGGTATAATAGGCGGTTATTACGGTAATGGCGAGCCCATGGCGTGGATTTCCACCGAGCACAATTTTGACTGCTACGCCGCGCTCAGGGATTTCGGCATAATAAGCGGTGAAGACAAATATATAAGGAAGGCCAAAGAGGTATATAAGTGGCTTCATGATGACGTATGGGATGAGGGGGCGCGGCGGTTTCTTTTAGGCAGGCGCAATCCCAATTTCGCGACCGACCTGTCAAGCTGGGCGGTCTTAAGCCTGGGGACAAAGTATGCCGAAAGCCTTGACTTCGCACTGGAAAAAAGCCTCAATACCCAGTTCTATGAAGTAGGGAATACAGAGGTCGAAGGTTTCGACTTTGGATCTACATATAAAACCTCGCCCTTTCCGGACAAGGACGCTGTGTGGTTCGAAGGGACCTCGCACATGGTCTTGGCCTTCGATATAGCCGGCAGGGAAGCGGAAAGCGATTATTTCCTAAGCGAGTTGGATAAGTGCCTTACCGATAGCCCGGTATTCCCGTATACGAAGGGACTTCCCTACGCCAGCAATGAAGGGACGCCTGTCTATGACAGCTGGCTTATGCAGGATAAGCCGCTGTGCGTCGCCGGGACCGCCTGGTATTTTTTCGCCAAAAACGGCTTTAACCCTTTTTCCGCCTTTGGGGATATCGAGGCCCCGAACAAGACGGTAGAGGAAATCGACCATCTTATGGATTATCAGTTCGCTCCGGTAGTCGACGATTTCGAATATACCGATATCAAATTCCATACCGCCTATCCCGAGGATCTCCTGCTTGTCAATAAGGCCGATGTGGCATTGAGCCGGACAGAGGAGCTCTCCGCAGACAACGGCCATTCCATGAAAATAGAATTTACGCCCTATGGCAACGCGAAGACCGCCAGCGCCGCCATAAAAAGAAGTTTCTTATACCCCCAAAACTGGAGCACCTATAACACCATTACCATATGGGTGTATTCGAGAGGCACAAGCGGCCGCACCAATAATATAGCGAATTTCAGCGTAAAAGACAGGGAGGGCGAGATATATAATTCTCCGCCCATATTTTTAAACAGAAACGGCTGGAGGAGGTACACCTTCGACTTATGGCGCGATTTTTCCAGGGACCCGTACGACGGGGTAACTTACGGAGACGGCCTATTCGGCCTTTCGCGCATCATAGAGATATCTTTTTTTATACGATCCAAGCACCCCGTAGAGAGCTGCAGGGTGTATCTGGATAAAATAGAACTGGCGAGAAGCACCGTCATCGATAAATAGGGGAATATATATGAAAAGGAATAAAGTCGAATTAAAGAAGGGCCGGCTCCTGATAAACGGAGAGCCGTTTTTTATATATTCGGGGGAGATACATTATTTCAGGATACCGAAGGACAAATGGCAGGACCGCCTGAAGAGGGCCAAAGAGACGGGGCTTAATACGATAAGCACATATATACCGTGGAGCTGGCATGAGACGCAGGAAGGCAAATTCGATTTTAACGGGAAGACGTCGCCGGAGAGAGACCTCCTGCATTTCATAAAATTGGTTTCTAATATGGGATTTTTTCTTATCGCCAGGGTGGGTCCGGTATCCAACGCGGAGATAAAGGGAGAAGGGATACCCCCTTACTTACTCGAAAATTATCAGGTCGCCCGCGCGAAGGACCGAAAAGGCGCCAACGCACTGCACGAGGCCATGGTCTCTTATATGAACCCTGTTTTCAGGGAACATGTGTCAAAGTGGTACTCGAAGCTCCTGCCCATCATAGGTAAAAATACCGCGCGAAAAGGCGGCCCCATAATTATGGTCCAGCTCGACAACGAGATAGGCATGATGAATTGGGTAATGGACTCCGCGGATTACAATGAATCCACCACCCGTCTTTACTGCCGGTATTTAGAGGGGCTTTATAAAGGCGACCTTTCCCTGCTCAATGACAAATATTATACCAATTACACAAGTTTTGACGAGATATCCCAGCCGAAGGGCAGTGTCGACGAAGAAGGCGTCGTGAGATGCTGGGACTGGGTGCGTTTTTACCGCGATTTTTACGCCCGTTACTATTCATCGCTGGCGGAAGAGGCGCGCGGGAAAAAGATAAATGTGCCTTTCATGGCTAACATACCTATGTTTTGGGATTATAATTTATGCGCGCGGGCGGAACAGGGCCTGATGACGATTCTGCAGTTCAGGGATTTTACGAAATTTACGCCTAATATCGTTTTCGGCGGCGCCTATCAGATAAGAAACCTGAATTTCGATAATTTTCACGACATCATACTTATGACAGAGGGCGTAAAGATGATAGGCGACGGCGTCTCGCCCCGGGTATGCGTGGAGACGCAGGTGGGCGGCATGAATGACAGGCCGAGGATATATCCCAGCGATATAAATCTGTTGCTGCGCTGCGCCGTGGGGCATGGACTTGACGGCCTCAATTCCTATATGTTCTGCGGCGGGACAAATCCCCCGGGTTTCGGCCTGAGGGGGACGTATCACGAATGGCAGTCCCCTGTCACCAGCCGCGGCAAGAGGACCTCCAGAATAAAGCCGCTCGAGGAAATGGGGGCCGTCTTAAGGACATTCGGGCCCGAGATCACCGAGACAAATAAAAAATACGATTTTACGATAGGGTTTTACGCCCCTTATTACGAAACGGCGTACCTGAAGGGCTCTGTCATCGACCAGATGAGGACAGCCAGGGATAAGTTTTTCTTTGACGGCATAGCGAGGCTCCTGACGCTTAACGGGTTTAATTATGACCTCCTCGACATAGAGCGCGCCGGGGAAAAGGATATGGACGAGGTCCCCGCTATGTGGGTATTCGCCCTGGATTATATGGACAAGCGGACACAGTCAAAACTTGTCGATTACGTAAAGAAGGGAGGCACGCTTATCATAAGCCCTACGCTTCCCACGAAAAATATGGGGCTTTTGAGGGAGGATACCCTTCTCAAGGAATTCGAGATAGACATAAGCGAGGTATTAAACGAAGACCTCGTTTTTATATCCGGCAGGGATTATACGGTATCCGGCGGCGTAAAGGTATTTAATTCAAAGAAGAGAAGGGTCGTGGCGCGGACTAAGGAGAAAAAACCCTGCGGCATACTTAAAAAGGTCAAGAAGGGCAGGGTGATGGCGCTTGGTTTCGGCGTTACGCACCTGCTTGATTACCATATAGATTTGATATCTCATTTTATGCAGCTGCTTGATATCAAGCCGGCACTGAGTGTATCCGCGCGCGACGTGCACGCCGTCGTGCGCTCGAATAAAAAACACGGTTTTATATCGCTTTGCAATTTCAATGACGAGCCGAGAGAGGTCTCGCTGAACCTGCGGATTCCCGGCATGAACAAGACCGTCGGCATACCGCAGGAAGGGGCCATACTTCTTCCTAATAGGAGCGCCTATATACTGCCGATCAATGTTTCCGTATCGAGACGGGCGAGGATACGTTATTCTACCGCGGAGATACTGGGCGCCAAATGCGACGAAAAAGAATTAAGGCTTGATTTCCACGGGGCCTCGGGCGGCAGGGGCGAGATATTCGTGGAATTAAGAAGGCCCCGCAGTGTCGCGCTTGACGGCAGAGAGATACCGTTCAAGCACAAGGACGGCGTCCTTAAGCTGTCTTTTACCCTCACGGGCAGGCCGCAGAACCTGATTATTTTATAAATTTTTTAAGCGTATCAGTCATATCAAAAACCGGTCGCGCGCGGCGCGCGCCGCGGCCCAGGAGTTTTTATGTTGCCGGATAAAAAAGGATATTTTAAGAAATTCGGCGGAAAATATGTTCCGGAGACCCTTATGTCCGCCCTCGCCGAACTGGAGAGGGAGTATCTAAAAGCGAAAAGGGACAAGACCTTCGCGAAGGAATTAAACAAATGCCTTTCGGATTACGCCGGCAGACCGTCGCCTCTATATTTCGCGCGCAATCTGACGAGGATGTCCGGGGGGGCGAAGATATATCTTAAGCGCGAAGACCTTATGCATACGGGCGCGCATAAGATAAACAACACCCTCGGCCAGCTGTTTCTGGCCAGGCGTATGGGTAAAAGGCGCATAATAGCGGAAACAGGGGCCGGCCAGCACGGCGTAGCCACAGCGACGGCCGCCGCGCTTTTCGGATGCGATTGCCACGTGTATATGGGCACAGAGGACATAAGGAGGCAGGCGCTTAACGTCTTCAGGATGCGCCTTATGGGCGCCGAGGTGATTCCCGTAAAGAGTGGTTCGAGGACTTTAAAGGACGCGATAAACGAGACGCTTAGGGATTGGGTCACCAATATAGAGACCACGCATTATGTGCTCGGCTCGGTGGTGGGGCCGCATCCCTACCCCATGATAGTAAGGGATTTTCAGACGGTCATCGGAAAGGAGGCGCGTTCGCAGATCCTGAAGAAAGAGGGGCGCCTTCCGGGATATCTCGTTGCCTGTGTGGGCGGCGGGAGCAACGCGATAGGGCTCTTCCACCCGTTTTTTAAAGAAAAGACGGCCTTCATAGGCGTGGAGGCGGGCGGCCTCGGACTTTCGTCCTCAAAACACGCGGCGTCCCTTATAAAAGGAAAGCTCGGTGTTCTTCACGGCAGCAAAAGCTATGTGCTGCAGGATAGTCACGGACAGATCAGCACGACGCATTCGGTGAGCGCGGGGCTGGATTATCCCGGCGTGGGGCCGGAGCATTCTTATTATAAAGCTATAAAGCGGGCCTCGTACGTCGCGGTCAGCGATAAGGAGGCGCTCGCGGGCTTCAAGATGCTTTCGGAGGCGGAAGGCATAATACCCGCGCTGGAGTCGGCGCATGCGGTATATTACGCCTGCCGGCTCGCGAGGAGACTCAAAAAAAGAGACATCATCATAGTCTGCCTTTCCGGAAGGGGCGACAAGGATATAGACATAGTAAGGAAAGTGCTTTAAGGATGAACAGGATAAAAAGGACGTTCGCTAAACTGAAGAGGGATAAAAAGAAGGCCCTTATTGTATATATAACGGCCGGATATCCTTCCCTTGCCGCGACGGAGGCGATAGCGCTGGAATTGGAAAGATCCGGAGTCGACCTCATAGAGATAGGCGTGCCTTTTTCCGACCCTATGGCCGACGGGCTTACGATACAAAAGGCGTCTGAGGCGTCTCTGGCCTCCGGCACCACGCTCGAAAAGATATTGAGGTGCGTTAAAAATATAAGAAAAAAGAGCGAGATACCCATAGTACTTATGAGTTATCTCAATCCCGTTTACCGGTACGGCGTGGACAGGTTCGTGAGGGACGCGGCCAGATGCGGGGTTGACGGCGCGATATTTCCCGATCTGCCTCCGGAGGAGGCCTCCAGGTTTGAAAAGGCCGAAAAGGGCCTTGCCTTCAGCGTTATATTTCTCGCCTCTCCCACAAGCACGCGCGAGCGCCTGAAATTGATAGCTAAACACTCGAGGTGCTTTATATATTATGTATCGCTGACCGGTGTTACCGGCGCCAGAGATTCGCTTTTCCCCCACATATCCCGAAATGTCCGGGCAATAAAGCGCATTTCCGATAAACCCGTATGCGTGGGTTTCGGTATTTCCAAAGAGGAACAGGCCCGAACCCTTTCGAAGATCGCCGACGGCGTGATTATCGGAAGCGCCGTTGTCAAGGTGATAGGCAAATTCCGAAAGAAAAAGGCCCTCGCTCAAGAGATAGGAAAATTCGTCTCGCGGTTCTCAATGGCAGTGAAGAAGGCCTGATCCGGCGACCCTCCGGTTTTATTAAAATAGCACGGTATATTTATGAGAATATTGTCTTTGGATGTCGGAAAAAAAAGGATAGGCGTAGCCGTTAGCGACGCGCTCGGAATAACCGCCCAGCCGATGGAGATGCTCCTCAGGAAAAACAAAAAGGATGATATCCGCAGGATACGGGCTATCGCATCCGATGTGAAGGCGGAAAAGATCATCGTGGGCCTGCCTTTGAATATGGACGGCACCGCGGGCCCGGCGGCGAGAGAGGTGTATGATTTTGCCGAGTGCCTGAGGAAAGGCGCGGATATTCCTATCGAACCGTGGGATGAACGCTTTACCACTAAGGAAGCGGAGCGTATTCTGCTGCGCGCGGATTTGAGCAGAAAAAAAAGAAAAATGGCCAATGACAATATGGCGGCTCAGCTTATCCTGCAGAGCTATCTTGACTCAAGGGTGAAATAGAGGCGTCTTGACGCAGCGCCGGCAGGCGCCTAAAAGGAAGATTTGTGTATGTATAAATATGATAAGAAGATATTCGATAACGGCCTGAAGGTGGCGGCCCATCGTATGCCCAATATGAAATCCGCGGCCCTCGGTGTATGGATAAAAACCGGCGGTCGTTACGAAACGGCCGCTAACAGGGGTATAAGCCATTTCGTGGAGCACCTTTTGTTTAAAGGGACGGCCAAAAGGACGACCTCGGATATAAAAAACTCGATAGAGGGCATAGGCGGCATCCTCAACGGTTTTACTTCCGAGGAGATGACATGTTATCTGGTCAAGATCGTCGGAAGGCACCTTGCCTTGGCGCTCGAGGTCCTGGGCGATATGGTGCTTAACGCCCGATTCGCCCCCAGGGATGTGGAGACGGAGCGTTTTGTGGTGCTCGAGGAGATAAAGATGTATAGGGACCATCCGGATCAGTACGTCGGCGAATTGCTGAGCGAGCTTTTGTGGCCGGACGGGCCTTTGGGTATACCGCTTATAGGTACGCGGGATATTATCGACTCACTTAGCAGAGAAGATATCATGGCGTATAAGGAGAAATCCTATGTCTCTTCCAACATCAATGTCGTTGCCTGCGGAGACCTGGATTGGCCTTCGCTTTTAGACAATTGCGAAAGGATATTTTCGGTAAAAAAGAGACAGTCGCCTTTTGGGTACAAAAAGATGAGGATTTCGCAGAAACGCCCTCAGACAAGGATTGCGCGCAGGCAAACCGAACAGACGCATATAGCCATAGGATTTCACGGCTTAAGCAGGAAAGATCCGGCGCGCTACGCCATGGATTTATTGAATATCGTTTTGGGGGCCAATATGTCCTCGCGGCTTTTTCATGAGCTTCGCGAAAAAAGAGGCCTGGCTTATGCCATAAGCTCGCACCCCACATATTACGCCGACGGCGGGACAGAGGTCATAGACGCCGGTATCGACAACAGGAAGATATCCGAGGCGATAGGGCTCATATTAAAAGAGCTTTCCAGGATAAAAAAGGGGCGTATAACAAAAAAGGAGTTCGAAAGGGCCAGGGAGTATTATCAGGGGATCCTCTCCTTTACATTTGAGGACACGTTGGAGCATATGCTGTGGCTCGGGAAAAAGATCGTCACCGGAGACCGGCGGCTGGAGGCCGAAAAGATATTGAAGGAGATGAGGGCCGTTACCATAGACGATATCCTGCACCTCGCCGGCAGGATATTTAAAAAGGAAAACCTGAATATCGCCGTTATAGGCCCGGCGGGAGATAAAGATAAAAAGGCCATAGATGAAATGGCCGAGGGGTTGTAGTAATGAGGGGCTCTATCAGGTTATTTAAGGTGTTAGGGATTTCCGTGAATATCCACGTCACCTTTCTTCTCCTGCCGCTTTTTTTTCTGATATACGGCGGGTTGAAGTCCATGGTGCTTGTTCTTATCATCTTCGCATTCGTCGCGCTTCACGAGTTGACGCACAGCGTCGTCGCTATGAGGTTCGGAGTCAATGTGAGGGATATAACACTTTTGCCTATAGGCGGAGTGGCCTCGATGAGCAAAATGCCCGAAAACCCGAGGCACGAGCTTCTTATCTCTGTCGCGGGCCCTATGTTTAACATCGTCTTCGCCTCGGTCCTGTTTTTTATTTTTTACCACGCGGAATGGATGCCTGAGGCGGTTTGGCGGCGCCCGCTGAGCGGGAATACATGGCTTCATACTATCGCGATGGTACCGTGGGTCAATGTGACGCTCGCCGGATTCAACCTCCTGCCGGCCTTTCCTATGGACGGAGGCAGGATACTTCGCGATATCCTGGCGGGCAGGATGAGCTACGGGAGGGCAACGAGGATCGCCGCGAATATCGGACGGTTGTTCGCGATACTATTCGGCTATATGGGATTCACCAACGGCAATTTTTTTCTTATACTTATAGCCATTTTCGTTTATACGGCGGCCTCGGCCGAGGAAAACCACGTCAATTTAAGGGAATCCCTGAAAGGCCTGAAGGTCAAAGACGTGCTTAAAGGCGAGTTTTTGACCTTAAATACCGACACACCTGTCTCCAGGGCCATGGAGCTGATTTTTCGCTCAAGACAGGAGGATTTTCCCGTTATGGACAGCGATAAAATGGCCGGTTTCGTGACCAGGGCGGATATAATAGCCGCTGCGCATAAATACGGCCCCGCCAAGCGCGCATCGGAGATAATGCGCGCGGACGTGCCTCTAGTCGGTCCGGAAGACGAGCTCTCCAGGATCCAGGACGTGATGGAAGAAAACCAGATCAAGGCCCTGCCCGTCGCGCGCGATTCCGTTATCATCGGCGTTATCACGCTTGAGGATATCGCAAGGGCGTATGCGATTATGGCGCGAAGATAAAAGATCCGAGCGCCTCTCAATTTACCGATATCCCTTGTCTTTACGTTTTTATATGATATAATTATTATTAAATTTAAACAATGGAGCGCGACGTGAAAAGGCGTATATTGGTGGCGCCGTCAATATTAGCGGCTGATTTCAGCAGATTGAACCGGGAGATAGCCGCCCTGGAGGACTCGGGCGCGGATATGGTGCATATCGATGTTATGGACGGGCATTTTGTCCCGAACATCACAATAGGCCCTCCGGTGGTAAGGGATATAAGGAGGATCACGAAGTTGCCGCTTGATGTCCACCTTATGATAGAAAACCCGTCCATGTACATAGAGGAATTCGCGAAGGCGGGAAGCGACATAATAACGGTGCACGCGGAGTCGGGACGGGATATAAAAGGCCTGTTGTCGCGCGTGAAATCACTGGGGGTGAGGGCGGGGCTTTCGCTGAAGCCGAAAAGCGGTATAGCTATGATACGGGATTATCTCGACGATATTGATATGGCGCTGATTATGACGGTGGAGCCGGGTTTCGGGGGGCAGAAGTTTATGAGTGATATGCTGCCCAAGATCAGGGAGCTGAGAGGCCTTTATAGCGGCGATATAGAGGTAGACGGCGGCATAGATAAAGACAGCGCCGCCAGGGTCATCAACGCGGGCGCGAATGTCCTTGTCGCCGGGACATACGTCTTTAAGGCGAAGGATATGACAGAGGCGGTAAAAAGCTTAAGAGCGGGAGGTTTAAGTGGGAGAGATTAAGTTCGGGACCGACGGATGGAGGGCGATCATAAGCGAGGATTTTACATTCGATAACGTTAAGGTAGTGTCTCAGGCCATAAGCGATTTTCTCAAGCGGGAGTATAAAAAAGAAAAAAAGATAAAAGTCATAGTAGGTTACGACCCGCGCTTTATGTCCGAGAAATACGCCGAGCTCGCGGCGAGGGTGTTGATAGCAAACGGCATATATGTCATTCTTACGGATAGGCCCACCCCGACGCCGGCGGTGTCCTACGCCATTAAGCATAAGAGGTTGAACGGCGGGGTAATGATAACGGCGAGCCATAACCCGCCTTATTACAACGGCATAAAATACAAGGCCTTTTACGCCGGAAGCGCGGACCCCGGCATCATAGGCAAGATAGAAAAAAGACTGCATAAAAGTAAAATCAGGATGGCCTCTTCCGGGGAGATGAAAAAAAGCCCCCTGATAAGGTACGAAAATGTCTGCCCGGCGCATATGAAGTTTTTATCCTCATACCTAAACTGGCCCGTCCTTAAAAAGGGAAGATTCAAAATATTGGTGGACGTCATGCACGGGGCCGCCGACAATTTTATAGAGAGGCTTTTGGCCGGAACAAAGAACAAGGTCGTGACTATACGCAGCCGGAGGGACGCTTATTTCGGGGGAGTGAATCCGGAGCCGATAGCCCGCAACCTTAAACAGCTTATGAGAGAGGTCAAGAAGGGCGCATTTGACATAGGCATAGCCACGGACGGGGATGTCGACAGGATAGCCATAGTGGGCTCGGACGGCAAGCCGCTTACGGGCCATAAGGTTATAGCCCTGCTTCTGGTACATTTCCTGGAGGATAGAAAGATGCAAGGCGAGGTCGTGCAGACCATATGCGGCACGGTCCTCATAGATGATATAGCGAAAAAATACGGCCTTAAAATGCATGAGGTGCCGGTCGGGTTTAAATACGTATGCGACCTTATGAGGTCCAGGGACATCCTTATAGGCGGGGAAGAGGCCGGCGGCATAGGATTTAAGAACTACATACCCGAAAGGGACGGCATATTGTCCGGACTCCTCGTCCTTGAGATGATGGCCTTCAGAAATCAGTCGCTTTCGCGCATATTAAGAGACATCGAAAAAGAATACGGCTCTTTTTATTACAGGCGTATAGACGCGAAGTGCGCCTCCGGGGTAAGAAAAAAACTGACGGGCTTTCTTAAATCAAATCCGCCTTCCAGGATATTGGGCAAAAAGGTCGTCGATATAAAATCCTACGACGGCGTTAAATTCATACTTGAGGACAGGAGCTGGCTCCTCTTGCGGCTTTCGGGGACAGAGCCGATTGTAAGGCTTTATTCCGAGGCGTCTACGGATAAAAAGGCGCTTAGGATGCTGGAGGTCGGCAAAAAAATCGTCTCGAGCGTGAGATGACGATCCGGCGCCGTCCGCCATCCGGCAGAGGCGCCCCGCGGAAAACATGAACATAAGAAATTTTTCTATAATCGCCCATATTGACCACGGCAAATCTACCCTCGCCGACAGGATATTACAAATAACCTCCGCTATATCAGTCAGGGAATTCCGGGAGCAGATGCTGGATGATATGGAGCTTGAGAGGGAAAGGGGCATTACCATAAAATCCAGCGCCGTTCGCCTCGCGTATAAAGCGAAAGACGGCGGGGATTACATCCTCAACCTTATAGATACGCCCGGCCATGTGGATTTTACCTATGAGGTCTCCAAGTCCATAGCGGCCTGCGAGGGCGCCCTTTTGGTCGTCGACGCCTCGCAGGGAGTAGAGGCGCAGACGGTGGCCAACCTTTATATGGCGATGGAGCATAACCTTGTAATCATACCGGTGATAAACAAGATAGACCTCTCGAGCGCCGAGACCGAAAAGGTAAAAAGACAAATCGTAAACCTTCTTAATGTGAAAGAGGAAGACATATTGCTGACCAGCGCCAAGGAGGGTACGGGCGTGATTGATGTGATAGAAGGCGTGGTGAAAAGGATACCTCCTCCGGGCGGCAGCGCCTCCAATCCTCTGCAGTGCCTGATATTCGATTCAAGCTACGATACATACAGGGGCGCGGTGATATATTTAAGGGTGGTAAACGGCTCCATCTCCAAAGGCGACCGTATACTTATGATGAGGACCGGAAGGCATTATGAGGTCCAGGGCATAGGCGTTTTTACTCCAAAGGCGAAAGAGGTGGAGACACTGCGCTGCGGCGAAGTCGGCTATATCGTATCCAATATAAGGGACGCCGGCGAGATAGAGATAGGCGATACAGTTACCTCAAGTTCCTGGCCGGCCAAGGAAGCCCTGCCCGGATACAAAAAACTCCGTCCCATGGTCTATAGCGGTATATATCCGGTCAACAGCAAGGATTTTACATCCCTTAAGGACGCGATGGCGAAACTGAGTCTGAGCGACGCGTCTTTCCAGTATGAGCCGGAGGCGTCCGCCGCTCTGGGATTCGGTTTTCGATGCGGTTTCCTCGGCCTGCTCCATATGGAGATCATACAGGAAAGGCTCCAGAGGGAATATGATCTGAATCTGATAGTAAGCACGCCCAGCGTCATCTATAAGATAAGAAAAAAGACAGGCGACGTTATCGAGGTGGACAACCCATCAAAGATGCCCGATACGGGTTTTATCCAGACGATAGAAGAGCCGTATGTAAGCTCTTATATAATCACGCCGAGCGACGCTATCGGCGCTATTATGCAGCTCGCGGAATCTAAAAGGGGCGAATACGCCAGCACAGAATATATATCCGAGGACAGGGCCAGGTTGATATATACAATGCCGCTTTCCGAGATCATAGTGGATTTCTACGATAAGATCAAATCCATAACCAAGGGCTACGGCTCGCTCGACTACGAGTTTCTCGACTACAGGCCAAGCGATATGGTCAAGTTGGATATACTTTTGAACGGCGATCCGTTTGACGCGTTGTCAACTATTATACACAAGAACAAGGCGTCCTTTAAGGGGCGCGCCGTTGTGGATAAGCTTAAGGAGCTGGTGCCGAGACAGCTTTTTGAGGTGGCGATTCAGGCGGCCGTGGGCGGCAACGTGATCGCCAGGTCTACCGTAAAGCCCCTCAAGAAGAACGTAACGGGCAAATGTTACGGCGGCGATATCACGCGCAAGAGAAAACTCTGGGAAAAACAAAAGGAAGGCAAAAAAAAGATGAAACAGTTCGGAAAAGTCGAGATACCGCAGTCGGCTTTTATAGCCGCGTTAAAGGCGTAATTATGAAAGAGAGCACGAAACTTGCGATAAAAGAATGGATCGAGTCCATAATAATAGCCGTAATACTTGCCTTGGCCATAAGGACGTTTCTCATACAGGCCTTTAAGATACCGTCGGGGTCGATGCAGCCGACGTTACAGATAGGCGATAAGATAATGGTCAACAAGCTTTTATTCGGGCCAAAGCTTCCGTTTACCGATTTTCGCCTGCCGGGCCTGAGGGAGCCGAGAAGAGGGGATATAATAGTCTTTATCTATCCCGAAGACCCAAAGAAGGACTTTATAAAGCGGCTTATCGCCGTCGGCGGTGAGACCGTCGAAATTTCCGAAGGTAAGATATTGATAGACGGTGAACCTGTGCGGGATGCCCAGGAGATCCAAAAGATACATTATTACAATAAAGGCGTATACGGCCAGAAGAGAAGACAGATAGAGGTGCCGGAAGGCAGTTACTTCGTATTGGGCGACAACAGCTCAAGCTCCAAGGATTCGCGCTATTGGGGGCTTGTCCCGGAGGAAAATGTTATAGGAAGGGCGATGTTTATCTGGTGGCCGCCTTTGCGTATACAGACATTAAATTGATATTATGGAAAATCGGCGTATGAAGAGAGTTATAGCGGTAGTCGCGTTCGCGGTTATCGCGCTGGGCCCGTTTTACATTTTCGCGGATGAATACGCGGCGGATGCCGGTGAGGCGCTCATCAATGTGGATTCCGAGGCCCCGATGGCGGAGATATCGGTAACGGCGAAACGCGGCCCTGTCGAGGCGGACGGTCTTTCGCGCGAGCAGTCAAGACTGATTACGAAACGCTCCGCCGTGGCGGAGGCGTATGAAAAACTGCTTCTGGCGGTGAAAGACGTGCCGCCGGCCTTTTTCCCGAAAGACAGGTATCTGCTTGAGAACGGTTATATACACGGTGCGCGGCTGATAGAGGCCCATTATTACGGCGACGGAAGCGTAGAGGTCGAACTGGGTGTCGAACTCGCGCTTGAGCCCGCGCTTATCGAAATATTTGAAAAGGATATGAGGCTTCTGGGATACAGGGTCATAGAGCGCGATTCCTTGAAGTGCGAAATCACCGAGGAGGAATGGAGAAAAACAATTAAGCCGCCCACTGCGTCAGAGCGTCAGAGCCAGAACGCTTATCCCGTTCGCGAGGAATGACGCCGGCGGCCGGCACCCTCCTAGTAGACCGGATATTTTAAGGGATTGTTCTATGGACAAAAAATCCTTTACTCTTATAGAGCTTCTCGTGGTAATAACAATCATAGGCGTCACTTATACCTGGTAAGGGATCGTCACGTCGCCAGAAGGCACAAAAAGGGGACAGGCTACTTTTTCTAGCATTGTTATATATGAAAAAGTAGCCTGTCCCCTTTTTGCTGCCTAGCATTGTTATATATGAAAAAGTAGCCTGTCCCCTTTTTGCTGCCTCGATAATTTTTTGTTGACAAAATCCTTAAACGCGGATATACTTATGGAAAGTTCATTGAAAGTAAAACGATCGAATAGGGAAAACGGTGAAAATCCGTTGCTGCCCCCGCAACTGTGAGGGAGAATCACAGAGTCGGCGGCCACTGCCCAGCATAGGTTTCGAAAAGAAGCCGGCGAGCGGGAAGGCCGTTGACGTTTAACGCTCCCGAGCCAGGAGACCTAAAATCAGACCTTCGGGGTGCGAGGAAGGGCGAGATATAACCCAACCAAAAACCAAGGTTGGGTTTTTTTATTCCTCATCCAGGGTCGGAAAGGACAATGATGAAACGTTTTTTGGCAGCGACGCTTTTGTTTTTAACTTGTAATGTTTTCGCCGAAGATGCGGATATCGGGGGGGAAAACGGCGCCCCCTCGGGCGTGGAATTACCCGCTATAATAATATCACCCACCAAATACGAAACCCCCCTTTACGGGATACCGTCTTCATTCACAGTTGTATACGAGGACGAGATACTTTCAAAAGGAAAACCGCAGGTCAAGGATATTTTAAAGGATGCACCCGGGCTTAACGTGGCCCAGAGCGGCGGTTTCGGCGCGGCTACCTCTATATTTATAAGAGGCGCGGAATCAAGCCATAGCCTGGTTATGATCGACGGCGTGAAGGTGTGCGATCCCACCTCCACCAACGGCGCCTTCAACTTCGCCAATCTTACCCTGGATAACGTGGAAAGAGTGGAGGTCTTGAGGGGGTCCCATAGCACGCTGTATGGTTCCGACGCCATAGGCGGCGTTATAAACATAATAACCAAAAAGGGATCGGGCGCTCCCAGGGTATGGGCCTCTTTCGAGATGGGCTCGCATTCCACCTTCAAGGAATCCTTCGGTTCATACGGGGAGTTTAAAGGCCTGTCCTATTCGATGGCATTTGCCCGGATTGATTCGAACGGGATATCGATGGCGGCCGCGAAATACGACAACGACGAGACGGATGACTACAGCAATACCTCGTTTTCCTCGCGCCTGGATTTCAGCCCTTACGACGGTTTTACCGCCGGTACTACATTCAGATACACCGACGCGGAAATAGAGATAGATGATTCGGGCGGTTACGGCGGAGACGATCCGAACAGGAGGAACAGGGAAAAGCAGATCGCCGCCTCCTGCTATGCGGAGGCGGCCCTTACTAAATGGTGGGATGTCAATTTAAAATGGCTGTGGTTGTATAATAAAAGATTCGACAAGGATTTCGCCGACTATATAGATACAAACGAGTATTTGTACAGCGAGTACAAGGGGTCGAATGTATCTTATGAGTTCCATAACGTTTTTAAACTGGGAGAGTTTGGCACCTTATCCGGCGGGATCGACTATGATAAACAGCAAAGCGATCCTTTTTATTACGGAGTGGCGGCATGGGGCGCAACTCTTTTAGATGCCGCGAAGGCAAAAGATCACAATATCGGTTATTATCTTCAAAACAGACTGACTGTCGGCAAAAATTTTTATTCCATAGCCGGTTTTAGGATAGACGACCATTCGGAATTCGGTCTGCACGATACCTATAAGGTTTCCGGCAAGTACATATTTGACTGGGGGATGAGCGTTAAGGGTACCTGGGCCACCGGTTTCAAGGCGCCTTCGCTTTATCAGCTATACGATCCCGGAAGCGGCAATTCAAGCCTCAAGCCGGAAAAAAGCAAAGGTTACGAGATAGGCATAGGTCAGCAGCTTAACGAAGGTATGCTTGAGGCGGAATCGACGTACTTTTATACCGAGCTTGACAACCTTATCGATTGGGTCATGGTGGACCCCTCGTGGTTTACTGGCGAATACCAGAATGTAAAAGAGGCCAAGATATGGGGCCTGGAGAACCTGCTTGTTTTTAAGCCGGCGGATTGGATAAAGGTAAAATATTCTTACACCTATTTGAATACGCGGAACGAAAATACAAAACAGGGCCTCGACAGGAGGCCGAGGAATAAAAACGTCGTTAATCTGGAATTAAAACCGCTGGATAATCTTGATATTCAGATATCCTACCTTTATGCGGGCAATAGAAAGGATAAAAGGTGGATCGGCGGTGCTGAACATCAAATCATTCTGGAGGACTATCATAAAATAGACGCCTCGGGAAGATATGTCGTAAACGATAATTTAGAGTTTTTCGGAAGAATCGAGAATATCACGGATATACATTACGAGGAGATCGATGGCTACGGGACGCCCAGCCGCTCCTTTTACGCCGGGGCTAAAGCGACATTTTAAAAATATGAAAAAGGTGGTATAATTTACACATACCCGCCTGCGAAGCGGAAATGTTTAGCCGCTGCACAAGAGGCGCGCTATATTCATATGAGAAGAATAATCACTCTTATTATATTTTTGTTACTTTTTCAAATATCTCCGGCGGCGCCAGGCGGTGAATATCCCGCCCGCATACTCTCTTTATCCCCGA
>Ga0272441_10002195_pt1 | contig 40168 bp, 27 predicted proteins | sample SSMProp6N_FD_193582 | JGI IMG/M metagenome (GOLD analysis project Ga0272441, IMG submission 193582) | Marine sediment archaeal communities from Little Sippewissett salt marsh, Falmouth, MA, United States - SSM-Prop-6N | ecosystem: Environmental > Aquatic > Marine > Wetlands > Sediment ... | reverse complement strand
GCATCTCCGCCAGTCCCATGGTACCGAGACCGACCCTGCGCTCCGACTGCTGCTGGAGACGGTTCGCTTCGAAGAAGTAGGGAGTGTTGTCGATTACGTCGTCCAGAAAACGCACGGCGTACCGGACAGCCTTGCCGAGGTTCTCCCAGTTAACCTTGCCCTTCCTGACGAACCTGGCCAGATTGATCGCGCCGAGGTTGCAGACGCCCCACGGCGGCAGTCCTTGCTCCCCGCAGGGGTTCGTACAGTTGATATTGGCGTAGTAGTAGGAGTTGCTCAGGGCGTTGTAGCGGTCTATGAAAAAAATTCCCGGCTCGGCGCTTGCCCAGGCGCTCTCGATGATGCTCTTCCATATCTCCCGTGCTTTGACTTTGCGGTAGGTGACGACCTTCTTGCCCTTCGCGCGCCACTCCGCCAGATTTCCGTCCCACAGCACATCGTAGTCGGGATCGTCGGTGTCGGGAAAACAGAGCTCCCACATACCGTCCTCTTTCACCGCCTTCATGAAGTCATCGGTGATCCCGACGCTGATATTCGCATTGGTGATCCGGCCCGCCGCCCGCTTACTGTTGACGAACTCGAGAACATCCGGATGCCAGACGTTCAGGATCAGCATCAATGCCCCGCGGCGGCTGCCGCCCTGTTCGATCAAGCCCGTAACAAAACTGTAGAGTCCTCCCCAGGAGACGGAACCGCTCGATCGGCCGTTGACTCCCTTCACGTAGGCGTGATGGGGACGCAGGCTGGAGAGATTGATGCCGACGCCGCCGCCCCTTGACATTATTTCAGTCATCTGGGTGAGGGTCTCCATGATCCCTCCCCTGCTGTCTCTCGGCGAGGGAACCACGTAGCAATTATAGTAGGTCAGGTTCTGGTCCGTTCCCGCTCCGGTGAGTATCCGGCCTCCGGGAACGAATTTCCAATCCTCGAGGATCCACTCGAACCGTTCCCTCCAGAGATCCCGTACCTCCTCGGGCTCCTCTTCGGCAATACCGCTGGCTACCCGGGCGATCATCTGGTCAGGTGTCTTTTCCACCGGTTTATCGATATGCTCGAGCTGTTTCTTCACGATGGTTCCATCCTCGAGCAGTACATCAACATTTGTATCATCTATTGAACTGACTGAACCCACTTCACGCTGACCGGTCTGCGGATTGGTCATCACGATGACCAGGTCTCCAATCTTCAGTGAGTCCTTCTTCGCATCCTTCAGGGCGTATCTGTCCAGGAAAATTTTACGCCCCAAAGGTTTTAATGAGTTTTTCACTGTTTCTGCCACTGTTCCCCTCCCGTGTGGTCGGCCCCGATGGGACCTACCTTTCTACCTTAATGCGAAAACTGCCAAGGATCAAGCACCGCCGGTATTGTTCTGACCTGATTGCATTCGCGCCCCTAGTATAGTACTCTTCTCAACTGTGAAGGGAAATGTATTCTTCGTAGTATCGACCCTTGTTCTCAGTCTGATCTCCCTTGGTATGGAGATCGCCTACCCCGGCACGGTGCTCTCCTCGATTGCATGGTACCTGGATTTCATAATCGTCGCACTTCTGGTCGCCGAAGTCACGCTGGAACTGCGGAGCGCAGGACGGATCAAGGCATATCTGAAACAGAACGGCGCATCCGCTGCTTTTCTGGTCGTCTTCCTGGTTCTCTTCATCTACAACAAAGCCATCGACATCGCCGTTCCTCAGAACCGCTTTCTGGGTATCAGCCGGGGCGTGATCGTACTCCGGAATATTTTCATCATTCTGAAGGTATTCAGCAGGATCAAGAAGCTTTCCACCTTCTTCGAGGGCATCACCACCCAGCCTGCTCAGACTATCCTTATGAGCTTCATGATGGTGATTCTCACCGGTTCACTTGTTCTGATGCTTCCGTTTACCACCGTAGCCCACGGCGGAATGAACTTCCTGGACGCTCTCTTCACTGCTACTTCAGCCGTATGCGTTACCGGTCTGATAGTAGTCGACACCGCAACCTATTTCACACTCTGGGGCCAGCTCGTGATCCTCGTCCTGATCCAGATAGGGGGACTGAGTATCATGGCCATCAGCTATTTCACCCTCTTCTCCATTCGGCAGAAGGTCTCGGTACAGGACAAGCTCATGCTGAGCTACATGCTGAACGAGAATAATATCTCCCTGCTCTCACGGCGGCTGCGGGTTATCATCATGTCGACATTCGTCATCGAAGCCGTAGGAACCCTCTTTCTCCTGCTTCCTTTCAGACAGAACGCAGTCAACTGGAATGAAGCCCTGCTGCTTGCAGCATTCCACTCGGTATCGGCATTCTGCAACGCGGGATTCTCCCTCTTCACGACCAGCCTGGAAGGCTACCTCGGGAACCCTGCGGTGAACTTCACTATTGCGCTGCTGATTATCGCCGGAGGGATCAGCTTCGCGGTCATCACGGATTTTTTCAGAATTCTGAAGCTGCGGATAAAAGCCCTCTTCACGCCTGTCGCGGGTGCGCGGGAGATGATGACCCTCAACACCTATGTTGTGGCATGTATCACCCCGGTTCTCATTGTAGCCGGAATGCTGCTCATCTACGGCCTGGAACACAACAGCACTCTTGCTTCCCTGCCCGTCGGGCAGCAGTACCTGGCAGCCTTCTTTCAATCCGTCACGCTGCGGACCGCCGGCTTCAACACCATTCCCATCGGGAACCTCACCACAACGACCCTGCTGGTAATGATGCCGTTCATGTTCATCGGCGCTGCTTCCGGAAGCACCGCAGGCGGTATAAAGATCAACAATCTTGCGGTAATGTACGGCTATCTCAAATCGATTCTCCTGAACAGGGACTCCGTAACCATCCGGCGGAACTCTCTCAGCAGGACACAGGTGAACAAGGCATTCCTGGTCTTTCTCTTTGGAATTTTTTCCATTACCTTCGGAACCATTATCCTGAGCGCCACCGAAGAAGCGGAGCTGGCCGATATCATGTTCGAAGTCGTATCAGCCTTCGGCACGGTCGGACTGTCCACCGGTATTACTTCGCTGCTCTCCGCCGCGGGCAAGGTAGTCATCGTGGTGCTCATGTTCATAGGACGGCTCGGACCGCTTACCATACTGGCAGCCGCCTCCCAGCCGGAGAAGCGCATCCGAATATCCTACCCCCGGGGAGATGTCATGTTATGATTTCAAAGAGAAGGAGCATTTAGATGGACAAGGTATTTGCCGTATTCGGCCTGGGTGCATTCGGCCGGCAGCTGTGCGCGACCTTCATGTCGAAGGGGGCCTCGGTGATCGCCATCGACAATCAGGGCGAGCTGATCGAGCGGATCAAGGACGAGGTGACCCACGCAATTCAGATAGACTCTACCGACGAAGAGTCCCTCGACCAGGTACCCCTGGAAGACGTCGAGACCGCCATCGTGGCCATCGGCGACAATGTCGAGGCCAGCATCCTAACGACAGCTCTGCTCAAGCGCAAGGGGATCCCGTACATTCTCTCCCGGGCCATATCCGAGCTGCACATGCAGGTCCTTCGTCAGATCGGCGCCGATGAGGTGGTGAACCTCGAGATCGATGAAGGCCGCCGGATTGCCCAGCGGCTCGTGGCCCCGGAGATCATCGATCGTACAACACTTGGAGAAACCCTCAGCCTGGCGGAACTGAAGGTCCCCAATGGTCTTCTCGGCAAGCCGCTGATCAAACTCGACCTGCGGAGCAGGTACCGGGTCAGCATCGTAATCATCCGCCGGACCAAGCTTACCGTGGATGAAATCGGGAATCCCACCCGCAGTGAACAGGCGGTCTTCCCTACCGCCGACACGGTCCTCGAAGAGGAGGACATACTGCTGGTAGTCGGAAAGACCGATGATATAGAGGAATTTACGGAGTTATGAGATGATCTTTATTCCACGGAAGCTGTTCAATCTCTACATTTTTCTCTCCATCGCCATTCTTCTGACCATCGGAATATCGGCTTACGCAGTCTTCGCACCCCACATCGAGTATTCACCGCTCCAGCAGAAGATCGCCGCCGAATGGTTCCTCTTCGGCACCATCGTCGGAATATGTGTACTTGTCCTTCTGGCCGTCAGAATTACGTCAGTCCGGAGCCGTATCAAGAAGGAGCTGGGCCGTATACGGTCCATGAGCACCTATGTTTCCCTCTCATCCCAGCTGAAATCACCGCGGCTGCATGAGCTCGGCCCTCTGCTGAGCGATCTGTTCCTCCAGGTCTCCAGGATCAACGAACGTCAGTCCCTGAAGATGAGCGCGCAGAATTCGCTGCTTGAATTTCTTTCAGCAAATATACAGGCCCCGATCGCGGCTACCGACCTCTTCGGCCGTATCCTCTATATCAGCAATGAATTCGAAAAAAAGATGAAAACGGAACGGGAAGATCTGATCGGCAGCAGCATCGAGAAACTCATTTCCAACGTGTACATACAGCCGATCGTCAGCAATATCGAAACCCAGCAGACCTATCGGAAGGAGCAGAATGACGATATCGACTTCAACGTCTTTCCGATCTATAACCGCGAACGGGAGGTTACCTATCTTCTCTTCGATCTGCGTTCCACCTCGAGCTTCAGCCAGATTCTCGGAACAGCTGCAAGACACACTGCTGAAGGGGAATCCAGACGGACCGCGGGCACTTTCGGCAGATTGAAGACCTTGAACCGCTTTATCAGCCGCTTCATGAACGGACTGTCCTCCCGTACCCGAGATTGACAGATACGGAATCCGATCATTAGTATGTAAGGTGAGTAAAGTCGTATGGATAGCAAAAAGAGACAGCACATCGTAAGGACATTTCTGGAAGATCGAAACATGGCTGCGAACCAGATCGACATGGAGAGAGGAGTACGGCAGTTCAGAGAGGAGATGAAAGCCGGCCTGAGCGGAGCCGGCTCGTCCCTCCAGATGATACCCACCTTCATAAGCGCGGAAGGGACAATTCCCCGCGATCAGCCTGTAGTGGTGCTCGATGCCGGGGGGACCAACTTCCGTGTGGCGGAAGTCTCCATCGATTCTTCCGGAGATCCCTCCATTACGGACTACCGGAAGTACGTGATGCCCGGATCGAAGAGACATGTGTCGAAAGAAGAGTTTTTCAACACAATCGTTGATTACATGCAGCCCCTCCTCGATTCCCGCAGAGGGAACAAACCGCTCAACCTGGGGTTCTGTTTCTCCTATCCAACGGAAATCTACCCTGACCGGGACGGCAGGCTTCTCCATTTTTCCAAGGAGATCAAGGCTCCGGCTGTCGAGGGTGAACTGATCGGGGCGAATCTTGTCATTGCACTTGAGGAACGCGGATATGAAGCCCCGCGGCAGATCGTACTCCTCAACGACACAGTCGCGACCCTTCTGGCCGGTAAAGCAACATCGGAAGGTTCCAATTATGACAGCTACGTGGGCTTCATCCTCGGAACCGGCACCAACAGCGCATACATAGAATCGAACAGCAATATCGGGAAGCTTGGCAGTCCGGCACAGGACGGAAGTCAGATCATCAATATTGAATCGGGCAATCTCAACCGCATTGCCGGAGGTTCGATCGACGCCGCCTTCGATGCCACTACCAAGCGCCCCGGTTATTACCGCTTCGAGAAGATGGTCTCCGGCGCCTATCTGGGGCCGCTGAGCGGGGCGGTACTGCATGAGGCCGTGCATGCAGGTCTTTTCTCGGATGAAGCCGGGAAAGCACTGGCGGCAATCGACGGCTTCGATACGATTATTATCGACAACTTCCTGCACCATCCCGGAAACAGTGAAAATACCGTGGCCGCCGCCTGCAGGAACGAAGAAGACCGCCTGACAGCCTTTCTCCTGGCGGACAACATCATCGAACGGGCAGCCAGACTGGCCGCCATCAACATATCCGCCACGGTTCTTCAGGAGGGCAGCGGGAAGAACCCCAGCCGGCCCACAGCGGTCTGCGCCGACGGCACCACGCTCTATAAAACCAGGGACCTCCTGTTTCGGACCCGCTACTATCTCAAACAGTATCTGGAGGAACAACAGGGACGATACATACAGCTTATTCACCAAGAGGATGCGCCGATAATCGGCAGCGCCGTCGCCGCGCTGCTCAGCAGTACATAGGCAGTTGCATTGTTTTGCATAACCTTGTACTCTTATTTTATATAGTTTGTAAATGAAGCGTGCTTCATTGAGGAGAGGAACATGGCACATCTTGACCCAATAAATATGGAAGACTGGCAGATCGCTGCCGCAGCGGAAAAGGAGATGCAGCGCATATACGATCTCGCCGAAGGATTCGGAATTCTGGAGAACGAGCTGCTTCCCTACGGTCACTATCTTGGTAAGATCGATTACCGCAAGGTGCTCGACCGTGTAGGCGGACAGGCGAACGGTAAATACATCGACGTCACCGCCATAACTCCGACTCCTCTCGGTGAAGGGAAAACCACTACAACCCTCGGTCTCGTGGAAGGTCTGGGAGCTCTGGGGAAAAAGGTTTCCGGCGCCATCCGTCAGCCCTCAGGAGGACCGACGTTCAACATCAAGGGCTCCGCCGCAGGGGGCGGGCTTGCCCAGGCAATACCTCTCACCGAATTCAGCCTCGGGCTGACCGGAGATATAGATGCCATCACCAATGCCCACAACCTGGCTATGGTCGCCCTCACTTCCAGAATACAGCACGAGTTCAACTACGGCGATAAAACACTCGAAAAGAAAAACCTCAGCCGTCTGAATATAGATCCCTACAACCCCGCCATCGGATGGGCCATCGACTTCTCCGCCCAGGCCCTGCGTGAGATCATCATCGGACTCGGCGGCAAGATGGACGGCTTCATGATGAGGTCCGGTTTTCAGATTACCGTATCGTCGGAACTCATGGCCATCCTGTCGGTGGCCAGGGACCTGAAGGACATGCGGGAACGGATAGCACGGATGACGGTTGGTTTCGACAGGAAGGGAAACCACGTAACCGCCGCGGACCTGGAGGTGGACGGCGCCATGACGGCCCTCATGGTGAAAGCCATCAATCCGACCCTGATGCAGACCATCGAAGGGCAGCCAATGCTCGTACATGCCGGACCCTTTGCCAATATCGCTATCGGCCAGTCCTCCATCATCGCCGACCGGGTGGGACTGAAGCTCTCGGACTATCACGTTACCGAGAGCGGCTTCGGCGCGGACATCGGCTTCGAAAAATTCTGGAACCTGAAGTGCCGGTACTCCGGCCTGGTACCCAACGCCGCAGTTATCGTGGCTACCGTCAGGGCCCTCAAGATGCACGGCGGCGGTCCAAGCGTCGTTCCCGGCAAACCGCTTGATGAGGTCTACAAGGAGAAGAACACCGATCTCGTCGAAAAAGGTCTGGACAATCTGCTCGCCCACATCGAAACGGTAAAGATGAGCGGAATCTCTCCCGTCGTTTGCATTAACCACTTCTACACCGACACGGATGATGAGATAGCCCTCATCAGAAGGACCGCGGAAGCCGCCGGCGCCCGGGTGGCGGTCAGCCGCCACTGGGAACAGGGTGGGGCCGGTGCAGGTGAACTGGCTGAAGTAGTCGTGGAAGCCTGCGAAGACACCCACGAATTCAGGTTTCTCTACAGTGACGACACACCTCAGAAGGAACGGATAGAACTGATCGCCAGAGAGGTATACGGAGCCGACGAAGTTGAGTACAGCCCGGAAGCTGAAGAGAAGCTGGATAAAATCCAGGCCGATCCCCGGCTGGCGAAAATGGGTACCTGCATGGTCAAAACCCAGCTGAGTCTCTCCCACGATCCGGACGTGAAGGGCAGACCGAAGGGATGGACCCTCCCGGTGAGGGACATACTGCTCTATCCCGGGGCTGAACTGGTAGTTCCGGTGGCCGGCGGAATCAAACTCATGCCGGGAACCGCCTCGGATCCCGCCTTCCGGAGGATCGATGTTGATACGGATACCGGCGCGGTTACAGGACTTTTTTAGTCAAAATTCGCTTGTAACACTATAAATGTCTCATTATATTAACACATACCCTTCACAAAAAAAGTGTTTCAATATATAAACAAATTTAACTCTTTTTTTAACAGGGGTATTGACAGGAACTGTTTTTTATTTAACATTATGTTATAAATAAAACATGATGTTTTATTTTGATACTTTTTTTGAGGTGTTGTATGGAACGTGTACCAATCGCAATTTTAGGAGCAACTGGAACGGTGGGGCAGAAGTTCATCACTCTTCTGCACGATCATCCCTACTTCAGGATCCACGAACTCGTGGCATCCCCACGGAACGCAGGTAAAACATACCGCGAGGCATGTATGTGGAAGCAGAACATGCCGATTCCTGAAGATATAGCCGATATCACCATCAAAACAACCGACACACCTCTCACAAGCACTATCCTGTTCTCCGGCCTCGACTCATCGGTGGCCGGGGAGGTCGAACGGCGCTATGCCGAAGAAGGCCATATCATCATCAGCAATTCGAAGAACTACCGGATGGACCCCAGGGTCCCGCTGGTAATTCCTGAAATAAACCCGGACCATTTCGCTCTGCTGGCCGAGCAGGAGTGGCCGGGAGCCATTATAACCAACTCGAACTGTTCGACAATGTTCCTGGCGATGGCACTTGCACCCATCGAGGAGACCTTTGGACTCACAGCAGTCCAGGTCACCACGATGCAGGCGATCTCGGGGGCCGGATATCCCGGTGTACCCTCCTATGACATTATCGGCAATGTGATACCCTACATTGGCGGAGAGGAGGAGAAGATGGAGACCGAGACCCAGAAAATCCTCGGCACGCTGGCTGACAACCGGGTTAAGACCGCTTCATTCCCGATCAGCGCCCAGTGTAATCGGGTACCCGTAGTCGACGGTCATACCGAAACACTCTCGATAGGCCTGCGGGAGAAGGCATCTCCCGATGAGATACGAAAAGTACTGCGGGCTTTCCGCGGGATACCGCAGAAGCTCCAGCTTCCTTCGGCTCCGAAGGCCCCCCTGATTGTTGTCGATGATCCCGACCGGCCTCAGCCGGCCCGCGATGTCTGGCTGGAGAACGGGATGTCCACCATTATCGGACGCGTCCGCGAATGCCCCGTCCTTGATATCCGTATGGTTATCCTCGGACACAACACGATCCGCGGCGCAGCCGGTGCGGCGGTGCTGAATGGCGAGGCCATCTACAGACTCGGACTTCTGGGTGACAACCCCTGTGCAAGCATCGATGTTGAGTTGATGAAGAAACGGGCGGCGGCCCTGCATGAAACCCATGAGGTTATCTGCCAGTCTTCAGGGAGTAATCGATAATAAACAGGCCCGGCTTTTAGCCGGGCCGTTTTTTTCATTCAGAGTCGTCCGGCGGATCTGTATCAGGCCTTTCCGCCGGGCTTCAGTCAGGATTCTTCCCGCAGCTTGAACCTCTCGATCTGACTGTCCATATTCTTGACGAACTCACGGTTCCGTTCCGACAGTTCATTCACATGCTGGACGGCCCTGTCGATCTCGGCGGTTCCCTGGGCAATCTCTTCGATACTCTGCTTCACCTCGTTGGCGCCCTGCAGAATGTTCTGCATCTCCTGCAGAATCACCTGACTGCCGGCGCGCATTTCGGTGGAACCGCTCTTCACTTCACTGGTAATATCGGTTATCTGGGTAAGCGCCTGGAGGACCTGGCTGCTGCCCGCGCTCTGCTCCTCCATGCTGCTCTTTATCTCGCTGTTCAGGTTCATCACCTTGCCGATACGCTCTTCCACTACGTCGAATGACTGTTCCAGGGAAGATGACGATACCACGAGACCGTCCATCAACTCTTTCAGCTCCTTGATAAACACGGCACTCTCCTTCGACTTGCCTGCCGTGTTTTCGGCCAGTTTGCGAATTTCATCCGCTACTACGGCGAAACCGCGGCCGGCATCACCTGCGTGGGCGGCTTCGATGGCAGCATTCATAGCCAGGAGGTTCGTCTGACTTGCGATCCCGGCTATCAGACTATTCGTTTCCAGAAGAGCCTCGGATTTAGCGGCGATTTTCTTGACTGAATCGTTGGTCTCATTGACCACTTCTCTCCCCTGATGGGATGCGTACTGCAGCGACTGAAAGCTCTCCTCCATGAAGCCGACATTCTGACTCACCGACTTGATATTGGAGACCATCTGTTCGACAGACGCCGAGGATTCACTTACGCTCGATGACTGACTTTCGATCATCTCATCGAGAGACCCGATGCTCCTGTCGATCTCCTCCAGTGAAGCCGAAGATTCATTGATACTGGCCGATAACTCGAGAATCCTGGTCTTGATACTCTCGATGTGTTCGCTTATCTGACGTACCTCCCTGGCAGTCTCTTCCATGTTCGATGAAAGCTCGAGACCTGTCTGGTTCAGATTCTCTCCCGAATCCTTCACCTCGGAGAGCATTCTGTGGAGTGAGCTGGTCACATTGTTTAACTGATTCCCGATTTGACCTATCTCATCGCGAACCTTCAGGAAGATATTTTCCGTAAAATCACCTGCCGCTATCCTGTCGGAGAACACATGGATCTTCTCGATTCTCCTGACGATCCGGGTGGAAAAGGAGAGGGCGATCAGTACGGATAAGAGAACCCCGGCCAGAATGGCCCCGAGCAGAATCATCGTGCTGAACTCGACCACCTGCTCCATCTCCCCTAGACTTCTGGCAACATCCTTTTTTATGGAGGCTTCTACAGATTCACTTTCGTACATCATCTGGGTAAACAGACGGTCGAAGGCTTCATAGGTCGCATCCGATCCGTCTTCGTTCTTCCGGGCTGATACCAGCCTCAGCTCCAGAATATGCTCGAACCGTACGAGACTCGAGAGCAGACTCTCCAGATCGCTGCGCATTTCAGTATCTTCAACAGCCGTTATGCTGTATTCATCGATAGTGCCCCCTTCCATCAGGGCCTGGATATAAAACTCGGACTTTTTCACCAGACTTTTAACTTCATCTATGGAATCGATGCTTTCAACTCCCGAGAAGATTCGCTCGATCTGAAGGTTGGCCTTGGTCAACGTAAGCAGGAAGTCCTTCATTATATCGGCACGCGGCGTGGTTACCGTCGATACCTTGTAGGCGGCGTTGTAAAGAGTCCGCATCTGTAGATATCCGACGACTCCGCTGAATACGACGATTATCACTATCACGCCGAAGGCGGACAGCATTTTTCCTCGCAGCTTCATACCTTTTCCTCCTTGCATTATTATATCTATTTCCTCGAATTCTACAAGCTTTCATACAGGCCGCGGACAGAACTCTGACTGGTTACTCACTCTCGCCGGTCAGTCTTCGGCCGTTTCCGGGCTTCTTCAGTTCAGCTTTCGGCCCGCTTCCTGTCAGCTTTCGGTTCGCCGGTCAAAAAAAGGCTGCCGGCAGGAACCGGCAGCCTGGAGTATCAGATAAAACAGGGATCAGTATCCCATATCGAGCATCGCATCGGCGACTTTCTTGAAGCCGGCGATATTGGCGCCCTTGACATAGTTGATATAACCGCTCTCGGTACCTTCACTGATACAGGCTTCGTGGATGTTCTTCATGATCATCTTGAGCTTCTCATCCACCTCGGCAGATTCCCAGGAGAGCTTCATCGAGTTCTGCGACATCTCGAGACCCGATACCGCCACGCCTCCGGCGTTGGCAGCTTTGCCCGGTGCGAAGGGGATGTGTTTTTCAATGAAGAGATCCATTGCATCGGCAGTACAGCCCATGTTGGAGGTTTCCACCACGTACTTCACGCCGTTGGCGATCAGCTTCTTGGCATCTTCGCCGTTGAGCTCGTTCTGAATGGCGCAGGGGAAGACCATGTCGACCTTTACGTCCCAGGGCTTGGAATTGGGAACGAACTTTGCGCCGAACTTCTCGGCATAAGGGGCAACCACATCGTTGTTGCTGGCACGCAGCTGAAGCATGTAGTCCCATTTCTCCTGGGTGTTCACACCCTCTTCATCGAGAATGTACCCGTCAGGTCCGGAAATGGTGACGACTTTGGCACCGAGCTGAGTGGCCTTCATACAGGCGCCCCAGGCTACGTTCCCGAAACCGCTGACCGCGACCCGCTTTCCTTCGAGTGTGTCGCCGTGAGCTTCCACCATATTCTTGGCGAAATACAGAGAACCGAAGCCGGTTGCTTCCGGCCGTATGAGGGAACCGCCCCAATTGCGGCCTTTTCCGGTCAGAACGCCGGTGTTCTCGATCTGCAGCCGTTTGTACTGACCGTAGAGAAAGCCAATCTCCCGTCCGCCTACGCCGATATCACCGGCGGGAACATCGGTCTCTGGACCGATATAGCGGTGGAGTTCGGTCATGAAGGAACGGCAGAATCTCATGATCTCATTGTCGGACTTGCCCTTCGGGTTGAAGTCTGAACCGCCCTTGCCACCGCCCATGGGCAGGGTAGTCAGGCTGTTCTTGAACATCTGCTCGAAGCCGAGGAACTTCAATCCCCCGAGGGTCACGCTCGGGTGAAAACGCAGACCGCCCTTGTAGGGTCCCAGGGCATTGTTGAACTGCACGCGGTAGGCGCGGTTGACCTGGACCTGGCCGTTATCGTCTTCCCATTCCACCTTGAACTGAATGACCCGGTCGGGTTCGGTAATCCTTTCAAGGATCTTTCCATTCAAATAGGCGGGATTCTCGTTCACCACATCGATGACCGACATGATGACTTCCCTGGCGGCCTGAATGAACTCAGGCTCGGCGGGATTCTTCCGTTCGAGTTCCGCCATGAACTGATCTAAGTTATACATCTCATCCTCCGTCAAAATGATAGTATACCGGTAAAATTTGTATCATTACTCTATATCGAATTCAGGTTAGCGTCAAGTTTATTTCCATTGCATCGAATAAAAATTTTTGCTTATCATCAATTTTTGTATTCAAAATCTACTATTTACTCAATCATAAAAATCTTTTTTTAATATGTTCAATTAAATCAGCAATTTTCAGCGTATTTTGATTCAGTTTTTTATATGTTATACTATTAGGGTAAGACTACTATTCCGGAGATGTAAATGTACGAGCAGCTCTACTCCTCAACAGAACGATACTATTTCAAGGAGACACCCTTCCAGCAGCTGATGGCTAACCGCATCGGCGACATCCTGCTGGTGTGCAGTGAATACGACAAGTTCATGCTGGAGGAGGACGGCCGAATCGACGAGCTTCTCTTTCAGGAGTACGTCTCCCTGAATCTGCGCTATCCGCCGAAGTTTACCCAGGTTTCCACCGCTCAGGACGCCTTTCAGAAGCTGTCGCAGAAGTCCTTCGACCTTATCATCACCATGCTCAACATCGGCGACATCAATGCCATCGACCTGGCCAAGAAAATCAAACAGACCTATCCATCCAAGCCGATCATCGTCCTGACCCCGATCTCGACCAGAGAGACCATGGTGAAGCTGCGCAATACGGACCTCAGTTCGATCGACTACGTCTTTTCATGGCAGGGAAATCCCAACATACTCCTGGCCATGGTGAAGCTGGTCGAGGACCGCATGAACGTCGCTTACGACGTCAATACCGTCGGCGTGCAGACTATCGTTCTGGTGGAGGATTCGGTCCGGTACTACTCGAGCTACCTGCCGATGATCTACCGGACCCTGTTCCGCCAGGCCCGGTGTCTGATGACCGAGGGATTGAACGAATGGCAGCAGACTATGCGGATGAGGGGGCGGCCGAAGATCCTGCTGGCGCGGACATTCGAAGAGGCCCTGCAGCTGTACAGCACCTACAAACACAACCTTCTCGGCATCATCTCGGACATCACCTATATGAAGGACGGCGAGCTCGACCGCCGGGCGGGACTCAAGCTCTGCGAGCACATCCGCCGGGAGTTGAAAGAACTTCCCATTCTCCTTCAGTCCAGCCACCTGGAAAACAGGAAGGATGCCGCCGAATATCAGGCCTCCTTCATCCACAAGCATTCCAAGACCCTTCTGAAGGAGCTCAAGGAGTATATCAGACTCAACTACGGATTCGGCGACTTCGTTTTCCGGGACTCGGACACCCAGGCCCCGATCATGAGCGCCCACGATCTGTGGGACCTGCAGCATCGTCTGCACGAGGTTCCCAACGATTCTTTCGCCTTTCACGTGGGGAGCAACGATTTTTCCAAATGGCTGAAAGCCCGGGCCCTCTTCACCCTGGCCAATTACGTCCGTCCGAAGCAGCTCAGCGACTTCAAGGACATTCAGGAAGCCAAACAGTTCCTCATAAACGCAATCAAGGCATTCAGGATGCAGGAGGGACGGGGAACCATTGCCGAGTTCCAGCGCGACCGCTTCGATGAAATCTCCTTCTTCTCGCGGATAGGTTCCGGTTCCCTGGGCGGCAAGGGCCGCGGTCTTGCCTTTACGGACCTGCAGATAAAGCGAAGGCGGCTGACCTACAAATTCCAGGGAACGGTTATCACCATTCCCCGTACGGTTGTACTGACGACACAGGTCTTCGACGACTTCATGGAAGAGAACGGCCTGTACGAGATTGCACTTTCCGAACACACGGACGAAGAGATCCAGGAAGCCTTTCTCAATGCAAACCTTCCGGACAGGATCAAGAAGGACCTTTCCGCCATTATCAGCGTGATGACAAATCCGATCGCCGTCCGCTCTTCGAGCCTGCTCGAAGATTCCCACTACCAGCCCTTCGCCGGCATCTACGATACCTTCATGCTGCCCAACAATCACGAGAATTTTCAGCACCGGTTCGCCGATATTTCCAATGCCGTCAAGAGTGTCTACGCATCGACCTACTTCAAACGAAGCAAAGACTACATGCGGGCTACCGGCAACATGGTGGAAGAGGAGAAGATGGCCGTGATCATCCAGGAGGTGACGGGTAATGTATACGGAGATCTCTGCTACCCGAACATCTCCGGCGTCGCGCGGTCCCTCAACTTCTATCCGATCGAGAACGAGAAGCCCCACGACGGGATTGTCAACATTGCCTTCGGCCTGGGGAAGACGGTGGTGGATGGAGACATCTCTCTCCGCTTCGCTCCCTCTTTTCCCAAAAAAGTAATTCAGCTCTCCAGCATCGATTCCGCAATCAAAGACACTCAGAAGAAGTTCTATGCCATCGACATGTCGCCGGACAGCTTCTGCGCGCGGAAGCAGGACGGGGCCTGTATCCGGCACTATGACATAGAAGCTGCCGAAGATCACGGCTCTCTTAAGTTCATTGCCTCCACCTACGACTTCCAGAACCACGTCCTTCGGGACGGCACCAGTTACAGCGGCAGGCGGGTGGTTACCTTCGCCAGTATCCTCAAATACAACATGTATCCCCTCGCGGAAGTGATCAAGACCCTCCTCGAACTCGGCCAGGAAGTTATGAACTCGCCCATCGAGATAGAATTCGCAGTAAACCTCGATACGCCGCCCAACCGCCCGGCTGTATTCAGCTTCCTGCAGATCCGCCCCATCGTTGAGGGATCGGAACACGAGGACATCGATATAGATGAGGAGCTGCCCGAGGAGACCCTCATCTACTCCAACAAGGCAATGGGGAACGGGTTATACGACGAGCTGCACGATTTCGTCTACATCAAGCCGGAAACCTTCAATCCGGCCCACACCAAAGTCATGGCGCAGATGATCGGCGAGCTCAACGAGCGGTTCGACCGGGATTCCAAGGGGTATATACTGGTGGTACCGGGACGGCTCGGATCCAGCGATCCCTGGCTCGGAATTCCGATAACCTGGGCGCAGATCTCGAATGCCCGGGTCATCGTCGAGGCCGGCCTGCCGAACTTCCGGGTCGATCCGAGCCAGGGGACCCATTTTTTCCAGAACATGACCAGCCTGCAGAATGCCTATCTGACAATAAACCCGTCGCTGAAGGACGGAATATTCAATCTCGATTACCTCAGCTGCAGGGAAGCGGAGTTCGAAACGGAGTACCTTCGGCAGATCCGCTTCGATGAGCCTCTGTGCGTGAAGATCGACGGAAGGACCAGCAGGGGTCTTATCTGTTTCAGTGAGAAAACCGAACCATGTGATGAGCCGCTGCCGGAATCACCGGTCCGTTTGAAGGAATAGAGATTCGGGGCGGGGCAGGACCGCAGAGCGGTACCGCATGACGGCACCTCCGGCGGCTACACTACCCGCCGCTCCAGACCCCGGTCCAGATCTCTGGCAGCACGATAGGCTTGCAGTCCTTCCCGCAGTATCCTGATAGCCCGCTCAAGCTTCTCCACTGTGAGGACATAAGCCAGCCGGATCTGGTTCTTCCCGAGACCGGGACTTGCATAGAATCCCTGCGCCGGGGCCACCATCACCGTCTCTCCGTCTATGTTAAAATCCCGCAGAAGCCAGATGGCAAAGTCCTCCGCATCATCAACAGGAAGCTGGGCTATGAGGTAGAATGCTCCTTCGGGAAACGAGACTTCCACACCGGGTATGCCGGTCAGCTGCCGGTAGAGATAGTCCCGGCGCTCCTTGTACTCCTGCCGGACCTCCTTGAGGTACTCTTCGGGGGCCTTCAGAGCGGCCAGTACCGCCATCTGGTCGACTGTCGGCGGACAGAGACGGGCCTGGGCGAAACGGAGCACCAGATCGAGGAACTCCTCGTTCCGGCTCACGATGGTCCCGATTCTGGCCCCGCAGGCGCTGTAACGCTTCGAGACCGAATCGACCACGATCAGATTGTCGTCGAAGCCCTCGAACTCGAGAATGGAGACCGCTTTCTTCTCGCCATAGGTAAACTCACGGTAGACCTCGTCGGAAATCAGAAAGAGGGAATGACTCTTCACGAGCTCGGTCAGTTCCCGCAGTTTCTCGCGGGAAAAGACGGCGCCGGTCGGGTTCCCCGGATTGCTGAACATGATGGCCCTGGTACGGGGACCGATCTTTTTCTCGAAATCGACGGCGTCGGGCAGATGAAAGCCCTCCCGGATGGAGGTGGTCACCGGAACCACCTTAACACCAACCATGGCAGCGAAGCCGTTGTAGTTGGCGTAGTAGGGTTCGGGTATGATGATCTCATCTCCGGGGGAGGTGACCGCCATGAGGGCGAACACTATCGCCTCGCTTCCGCCGTTGGTGATGAAGATCTGGTCCGTGCGGACCTGTATGCCGTGGCCGGCGTAGTACTCGGCGAATCCGGCACGCAGTTGGGGCAGCCCCTGACTGGGACCGTAAGCGATCACTTCGGGGGCCTGAGAATATGCATCCCGCATGGCAGGTATGGTGCGGATATCCGGTTGTCCGATATTGAGGTGGAACACGGTGTGTCCCGCCTCCCTGGCTGCATCGGCATAGGGTACCAGCTTTCTAATGGGACTCTCGGAAACCATATGTTTCCGCTCTGATAGATGTAATGCCGACCCTTTCATCACTGCCTCCTGCAGTATCTGCCGAATTTCAAAGAGTATAGTTATTTACATATACTACGTCAATGTTATCGGGATTTTTTACTTAAGGCTGAGAAGTTTAATCATATACAGTTCGATATATCGGCGGAAGGCATCCTTCCGCTTGATCCGCTTGAATGCCTCGTAATCAGCTATCTGCTTGCTCAAATTCTTGACACGGGCCTCATCGGGGGGCTTTACCATCAGGCTCCGTTTCAGCTTGCGGAGGAAGTCCCTCACCGCCGAATTGACGTCCTCCACGAGATTCTGCTTGGCCTTCCCGTCAACCAGAGGGTTCCACTCCTCGATCAGCTCCTCGAGACTTTCCTGAATGTCTCCATCCTGACCGATGTAGAGGTTCTTCAGCTCGTAGATCGCCTTCTTGAACTCAACCTGCTGATGAACCGTGCGGGATCGTGAGCTCATGGATGAAGAGGTGCCGAGCCGCTTGACCCCCGCCCTGGGGGCGGCGTAGGTTTCCTCCGTCTGCGGAGACTGCATACCGTTTGCCGAAGACGCGTATTCCTCTGCCCCTCTCCTTTCTCCGCGCTCGGATGTCTGCTTCATGGATGCGTAGATATCGGAGGGGTCCTTGATCGCGGCGGCCCCTCTCATGAGCTTCCTGAAGATCCGTCCGAAGAACACTCCCAGAACTCCGACTACGGGGATACTCTTCCAGAGCGGGAGATAGGTACGCGCATCGCGCTGGATGCGCTTCTGATCGATACGCATGATCTCGTCAATTGGAATGAGATTCTGCTGCTTCTGATTGATGATCCGGTTGGCCTCGATGTATATCTCCCGCGACGGTTTAGTCTCCTTCAGGCAGATGTACATAAGATCGTAGCGCAGTACCCGGGACAGGAGCGGGTCCTGCTCCTTGATCCGTGCCCACAGATCGTTCTGGAAAAGTTCCCGGCTGTTCATGACGGGAAGCTTCTTGAAATCTCCGAGAGCGTCTGTCCACTCCTTGACGTATTGGGCCCTCACCTCCCGGGAGAATATCTGGACCCGCTGAAGGGCAAGATTCAGGAGCCGCTCCTTGTGAACGTAAAATTCGTCCTTGTTGCTGGTGATGATTCGCAGGATATCGGTCACGGGACCGTCCTTCTTCCGCTTGGTCCGCCGTTCCAGATAACCGGCCAGCTCCTGCTGGGAAATCTTCTTCGATATCGGCAGACCGACCTTGTCCCGCATACCATAGAGATCCGTAAAGGTGAAGAGATAGGGAGGCTTCCGCATGTTCTGATCGATATGCCGGAAGGTCTGCTCCTTCTCACGCTGGCGCTTCTTCCGTCCCTTGTAGAAGAGGCTGTAGAGGCCCAGCAGATGGCAGGCCTGTGAAAATCCATGCTCCCGGTCCAGCTTGTTCGCCTTCTCGCGGTATTCACTCAGGACAAAGGAGGAGAGATAGGTCCAGAACTGGAAGGTGAAATCATCCGGATCCGTCAGGGTTCTGAGCGCCACGTCACGCTGGGTCATGATGTTGGAGAGAAGGTCCTTCACGAGCTGTTCTTTCTTGGGAAAGATACCGTACATCTTGTTGACCGCGTATTCCGAGTTCTTCTGGAGAGAAAGATACGTCCGCAGCTTCATGATGCACATCGGCAGCAGCTTCTCCTGGATGATCTCGCCGATGATAATCATCGACCGCACACCTTCGGGAAACAGGAAGCGGTAGATAGTGCTGCGGTTCTGCTTCAGATCATCGAGCAGGGGGACGAACTGTTCCTTTATCTCCACCACATGAATGGCCGCGTCCGGGATCGTTTCCCCCAGGATATCCTCGCTGGGGAAGGAGCTCTCCGGCCGCTGCTCCGCCTCTTCGTACACATTCCGCAGCATGTAGGGGAAATAGCGCAGATAACTGATCTGCTGGATGCCGAATTCGTCCCTCTTGAGACTGCACATATTCTCCTTCTCCGCTTCTTCAAGGAGATCGTGATACTTGTTGGGAGTATAGGTGGAAAAATCGGTGAAGTCCGGTCTGGTCTTCCTGAACTCTCCCGCCCAGTGGGCGGCATACCGCTCGAGGTTGTCCTGCGAGATAGTCGAGGTACTCTTTTTCTGGGTATATGCCCTCAGAATTTGTTCCAGATCTTTTAGTGCCGACATCTTTACTTGAGTATAGAACTAGACTGAATAATTTTCAATATAAACAAGTATTTACTGAATATGCAAAAAGTAGTCCCAGAGATTATCCTGCGGCGGATCTGCGGTGATCTCGACCGGCTCTCTCCTGACTGGATGCAGGAAGGAAATACTCCTGGCATGGAGGTGAATACCTCCGTCGGGATTGGACCGCCCGGCCCCGTACTTCAGATCTCCCTTGATGTGACAATTGAGGGCCGCCAGCTGGGCCCTGATCTGGTGGTGCCTGCCGGTGAGCAGCTCGATCTCGAGCAGGTAATAGCTGTCCGACGCGGCTATCACCCGGTAGGCGAGAAGGGCGGGTTTGGCGCCCCTGGCGGCGGCCTTCTCCGGAGGAACTACGAAGGATTTGTTCAGCTTCCTGTTTTTCCACAGGAAATGTTCCAGGGTCCCTTCTTCGGCGGGAGGCATACGGTCGACCACCGCCCAGTAGATTTTGCGAATATCCCGGCCCTTCAGGATCTTTCCCATCCGCGAAAGGGCCTTGTCGGTCTTGGCCAGGATCACGATTCCGCTGGTGGGTCGGTCAAGACGGTGCGGCAGTCCCAGGAAGACGTTTCCCGGCTTTTTGTCCCGGAGGCGGATGTATTCTCTGACCGTTTCGAGAAGAGGCGTATCTCCGGAGGCATCCGCCTGGACGGGTTCTCCGCAGCGCTTGTTCACTACAATGAGGTGATTGTCTTCGAAGAGTATCCTCTCGGCAATGCCTGCGGGGCCGCCGGAGGTTTCGGCGGGGCCGGTCTGACCGTACCTGCTCCTGTCTTCACCCTGGGGACCGTTTCCGCCATAAGTCCCGCCGCCGGGATTCCTGCCCCCGGAGCTGCTTGTGCCGGTACTCATTTCTTTGCGAGGGCCCTCTTGATCTTGCGGGTCTCCTTGGTGGTGAGACGCACGCCGTTGGCCCGAACGCTCTTCACAAGATAATCCTTAACCGTGAACCGTTCTTCGAGGACCTTCATCCGGGGCTTCTTCTTGTAGGTGAAGACGAACTCCTCGTCCTCCCGGATGGTGAAGTCGAGGATCTTCGCCCCTTCCGGTACAATTTCGTATGTCTTGCCGATGATGTACTGTTCTATGGTGCACCGTTTGATGTAGTAGGCGGTATTCTCCTGCATCTTGTAAAGGATGGTGAAAACGTACCTGGCGAGTTCCTCCTTATCAGCGAGGCTGCAGAACAGCATGCCTTTGTCGACGAACAACTTGTCCGGTACGTCGATCACCGAGTAGATACCGCTCCTGCGGATCACCAGAACACGGTCATAGTGATTCACGTCACTGATCTTCTTGCCGCTCTTCAGTTCATAGCCGAGGTAGCCGCTCCCGTCGTCGTAACGGAGTTCGAGGTTCCGCTGCGCCGCTTCCCGGACATCGGTCTTCTCGAAGGACCCCACCTTCGTCTTTCGTTCGAAGCGGCCAGCCATCTCCTCCATAACCGCATCGAGGAAGCCCACCGCGTAGGAGGTGATCTGCTTGAGGTGCCGGGCGATGTCATTCAGCCGGCCCTTGATCTCCTCTACCTCACGCCTGTTGCGGTTGATGTCGTAGAGGGAGATCCGTCTGATCGGGATCTTGAGCAGCCGCTCGATGTCCTCGGTGGTGATCTCCCGGGGGATCTCTTTCCTGAACGGCTCGAATCCATCGAAGACCGCCTGGATGACATCTTCCTGGGTGGTCATCTCCTCGATTTTCTTGTAAATCCGTTCTTCGATGAATATCCGTTCCAGAGTACGGGCATGGAGCTTCTCACGGAGGTTGGCTCTTTCGTTCTTCAGTTCGGAGGTCAGTACTTCCACCAGGTATCCGGCATGGTACTTCACGATCTCGCTGATCGGCATGATCGTCGGTACATTGTCCCGGATGACCAGGGGATTCACCGAAATGGCGTACTCACAGTCGGTGAAGGCGTAGAGAGAATCGATCACGTCCTGGGTATATTCACCTCTGGCGAGCTTGATCTCGATCTCCACCTCATCGGTCGTATAGTCGTTGATCCCCGATATCTTGATCTTGTTCTTGCGGGCCGCGGCCTCGATCGAACTGATGAGACTCTCGGTGGTCGCGCCGTAGGGCAGCTCCCGGATGACGATCTTCTTGGGATCCTTCGTATCCAGCCTGGCCCGGACCAGTACCTTTCCCTGTCCGTCCTGGTAATCCGACACATCCACCAGCCCGCCCCCCGGAAAATCGGGATACAGTTCGAAGGACTCCCCCTTGAGGGCTGACCTCACCGCCTGCAGCACCTCGTGAAAATTGTGGGGCAGGATCTTGGTGGACATGCCCACCGCTATGCCTTCGGCCCCCTGGATCAGGACGATGGGGATCTTGGCGGGAAAAACCAGCGGCTCCCTGTTCCGCCCGTCGTAGGAATCGATGTATTCGGTGATCTCCGGATTGTACAGCACCTTCCTGGCGAACGGTTCGAGCCGGCACTCGATGTACCTGGCAGCCGACGCTTCGTCCCCGGTGAGAAGACTGCCGAAGTTCCCCTGCTTGCCGATGAAGAGGTCCTTGTTGGCGAGGGTGACGAGGGCCGAGTATATGGAGGCGTCCCCGTGGGGATGATACTTCATGCAGCTGCCGACCACGTTGGCCACCTTGTGGAACTTGCCGTCGTCCACTTCGAAGAGGGTGTGCAGGATCCTGCGCTGGACCGGCTTCAGTCCGTCTTTCAGGTCGGGAATGGCCCGGTCCTTGATGACGTAGGAGGCGTATTCGAGAAAATTCTTGTCGTAGATACTTCGCACGTAGGACATATCAGATCAGGTTCTCCATGATATAGAAGCGGCGTTCGGGAGTATTTTTTCCCATGTAGAATTCGAGGGTCTCGTGTATGTTCTTGAGGGATTTCATATTCACCTCAACCAGGCGGATGTCCTCGCCGATGAACTGTCCGAACTCGCTGGGAGATATCTCCCCCAGTCCCTTGAAACGTGTCACCTCGGGATTAGACAACTCTTCAACCGCCTTCCTTCGCTCCTTCTCGTTGTAGCAGTAGATGGTCTGCTTCTTGTTGCGTACCCGGAAGAGCGGCGTCTCGAGAATAAAGAGACGGCCGGAGACCACCAGCTCCTCGAAGTAGTTGAGGAAAAATGTCAGCAGAAGATTGCGTATGTGAAATCCGTCGTGGTCCGCGTCGGTGGCGATGATCACTTTGGCGTAGCGCAGCCCCTCGATATCGTTCTCGATCCCCAGCGCCATCATCATATTGAAAAGTTCTTCGTTCTTGTAGATAGCGGTCTTGTTCTTCCCGAAGACATTCTGCGGCTTGCCCCGCAGGCTGAAAACCGCCTGGGTGTAGACGTTCCGGGCGGAGACCATCGATCCTGAGGCGGACTGTCCTTCCGTGAGGAAGATCATCGATTCGTCGCCGTGCTTCTCTCCCAGGTGATACTTGCAGTCCTTGAGCTTCGGGATCTTCAGGGCGACCTTCTTGGCTGCTTCCCTGGCCTCCTTCTTGACCGCGTTGAGCTCCTTGCGGAGCTTCTCGTTGTGTTCGATCTTGGTCTCGAGCTTCCTGGCCGCGTCCTTGTTCTTGTGAAGGAAGTCGACTACCGCCGATTTGACCTCGTTCACGATCCAGCTGCGGATTTCGCTGTTCCCCAGCTTGTTCTTGGTCTGGCTCTCGAATACCGGATTCTGCAGCTTCACGGCTATCGTGCCGGCGATCCCTTCACGGACATCGACGCCCGAGTAGTTCTTCTTGTAGAACTCGTTGGTCCCCTTCAGCAGTCCCTCCCGGAAGGCGCTCAGATGGGTCCCTCCGTCGCTGGTGTACTGACCATTGACGAAGGAGAAGTAGGTCTCCCCGTAGGTATTCGTGTGAGTAAAGGCGTACTCGAGATGATCGCCTTTGTAGTGTCCGATATCGTAGAGGGTTTCATTGCCGATCTCGTTGGAGAGGAGATCCAGGAGACCTCTCTGAGACAGGAATTTCCGGTTGTTGTAGGAGAGGGTGAGTCCGGAGTTCATGCAGGCATAGTTCCAGAGACGCTGTTCGATGAACTCGTGGTTGAACTCGAAGTCGCTGAATATTTCCGGGTCGGGGACGAACTCCACGTAGGTGCCGTCCTTTTCTTTTGTTTTATTGACCCCCTGGTGCTGCTTTTTCAGCATTCCCCGGGAAAAAACTGCTTCGAAGTACTTGTCCTCCCGGAAGGAGACCACCCGGAAGTATTCCGAGAGGGCGTTCACCGCCTTGGTCCCGACTCCGTTCAGACCGACGGAGAACTGGAAGACCTCGTCGTTGTACTTGGCCCCGGTGTTGATGACCGATACGCATTCGATCACTTTCCCGAGGGGTATGCCCCGGCCGTAATCCCTGACCTTGACGCGGTTCTCCTTGATCTGGACCACGATACGGTTCCCGTAGCCCATGATGTACTCGTCGATGCTGTTGTCGATGACCTCTTTCAACAGGATGTAGATCCCGTCATCGACGTTCGATCCGTCCCCCAGCCGTCCGATGTACATACCCGTGCGGAGACGGATGTGTTCGAGGCTGCTCAACGTTTTTATGGTACTTTCGTCATACTGCTTCGTCGTGAGTTTTTTCGCCATATGTATCCGAACGCGGAGTGTATCACATTTCAGAGGGCCTGTCATGCCGGAAACCCTCCCGCTGCCGCGTCTGCCCCTCCCGGTCCTTTTTCTCTATTAATAACACGATATCAGAAATCCTGCTTCAGCGGTAGTCCATTTTTTGTTGACTCCTGAGAAAAGCGCTACTATCATGGACGGATGACCTTCGCTTCCAGGCTGCCTATCGAGGGTTTGCACGACATTTATCTCTCATCTCACCCCCTCGAAGGCGTCAGCGCGGAGAACGCTGCCGCGGCGGTACGCGCTTTCATCCAGCACTTACATGGGAACAGTGTGAGGACGATCGTCGTCCTGCTGCCTTCTCACGAGCTGCGGGAACTGTACGGCGATGTCGATCTGTTGGGTATGTACCGTGCCGAGGGGCTCGATGTCGTCCACTTTCCCCTCGAGAACTTCAGTATTCCCGAGAAGATGGAACGGTTTCACAGTTGTATCGAGTCCATAGAAGAAAAGCTCCGGCAGGGCAATATCCTGATTCACTGCATGGCCGGCTGCGGAAGGACGGGGATGATGGCCGCCGGCGTGCTGGTTAATTTAGGATGGAATGCCGCCGAGGCTATCGAACAGGTACGCTACATCCGCCCCGGCAGCATGGATGTGCTCAAACAGATCCTCTTCCTCAGGGGCTACCAGAGGTTCCTGCAGGATTCTGACTGAGCCGGGCCTCGAGTTTCCGCCGCAGGTTACGGCGATCATATGTTCCGCTTCTGTAATTACTGCCGCTTCTGCCGGTATTAACGCAGGTTTTACTCGGAAGGCGTTCCCCAGGGAATCGTCACGTTGATTTTTTCCCCCAGCCCCTCCATGGCCTCATCATCATGGAAATCCAGACCCGCCGGCACAATTTCCACTCCCGATTCGGTCCTGATGTAGCGGTACGCCTTGTGATGATAAGCGGTCACATCCTGTTCCGTACTGCCGTCCAAGGACTCCTGATGAACGGTCCCGTAACAGGTACACACATAGGTGGTGTCGGGGTCTTCGACCTTGATGTAAAAGACCGTGCCGCGGATGCCGGCTACCATTGAAGGTGTCCTGATCTGAAACTCATCATCCGTCGTTCCGAACACGCTGAGCCGGTCGAAGATTGCATCGATGGCTCCCTTCCTGACCTGGATGTCCTTCGAATCTCTGCTGATGGCGATTGTGGTAATCGTATTTTCTTCGACCCGGAATATGTTCTGTGAACCGAAGGTTATCTCGCAGAAGGAGTTCGAACCGGTGCTCACTTTCGACCCCGGCGGTACTGCATCACCCGTCTCGGCGATTATGCTGTCGACTGCTACCCGTCCTTCGAGATAGGTAATGACCGCTTCGATCTTCCCCTTATCATCGCTTTCCCCCGCCGCAGCCGGCTCCGCACTGCCGTTAGCGGCAAGCGGCAGCACCGCCGCAAGCAGCAGGACAGTAAGAATACCTGGTTTTTTCATCATTCACATCCTTACGATACATGTATATCTCAAATCGTATGGAGCTGCAGCGGTATTGTCAAACAAGAAATTCTCTATTCGCCGTCCATCTCCGGGTTCCTGATCTTCCGCAATTCATACTCGAGTCCGTGGCGTATGTGCGATCTCATGACGCGTTCGGCTTCGTCCGGATCCGGCCCGGCGACCGCTACTGCAAGCGTTCCGTGCCATCCCGGCGGGTCTGCGCTGATGCAGTCATGGTAGGCATTCAACAGCAATAAGGAAAAAACATTCAGCCGTCTGATCGCCTCCACCAGCTCGTCGCAGCCGCTTCCCCCGGCGATGCGTTCGTGCAGCGAATAATGGAGTTTAACCTTCTCGTGGAGTTCCAACTCATCGGAGGGGAGCAGCCGGTCGCACTCATCCGCCTTCTCCAGCAGCATCGCCCGCTGAGCGTCACTCATCCGGATACTGGCAAGTCTGGCCGCCATGCCTTCGAGGGCTTCCCTCACGATGTACTGACCTTCGAGCTTTTGAGGTGAGAGCTCCACCACCGTGGCGCCCCATTTCGGTTCGATCTCGACCAGCCCCTCCGAACAGAGAGTCCTCAGAGCCTCCCGTACTGTAATAGTGGTGGTCCCGAACTGTTCGGCCAGCTTCCTCTGCGGCAGACGCTCGCCGGGAGAGAAGTCTCCCCGCAGTATGGCGTCACGCAGCGCATCGCTCACTTTCTGATATTCGGTCCGGAATGATGCCATGAACTCCCCCATTCTCCGCTGGACAACGGTAATCAGCGGTGCTACACTAATGGTATACCATGTATAACAAGTATATCATAGAGTTTTGCATTTGTATAATGGACAAATAGAGGAGAGGAGGAACATATGGCACTGGAAATAAAACCGGCGGAATCCTGCCGGTACGGATGCATTTCCCTCGGGGAGATCATGCTGAGGCTCGATCCCGGCGAGGGGCGGGTGAGAAACGCCCGCGAGTTCAAGGTATGGGAAGGCGGCGGAGAGTACAACGTCACCCGGGCCCTCCGGAGATGCTTCGGCCTCGAGACCGCAGTTGTCACCTCTTTCGCGGACAACGATGTAGGGCGCCTTGTAGAGGATTTCATCCTCCAGGGCGGAGTGGATACCCGGTTCATCAAGTGGGTCCCCTACGACGGAGTCGGCCGGACCGTGAGGAACGGTCTCAATTTTACCGAACGGGGATACGGACTCAGGGCCGCCCTTGGAATATCCGACCGCGGTAACTCCGCCGCCAGTCAACTGAAAGCCGGCGACATCGACTGGGAGGAGATCTTCGGGAAGTACGGCGCCAGGTGGTTCCACACGGGGGGAATCTTCGCCGCTTTATCCGAGACGACCCCCGCCGTGATAGAAGAAGCGGTCAAGACAGCCAAGAAGCACGGGACCATTGTCAGCTACGATCTGAACTACCGGGCTTCCCTCTGGAAGAGCATCGGAGGCAAGGAGAAGGCTGTGGAAGTGAACCGCAGGCTGGCCCCCTACATCGATGTGATGATCGGCAACGAAGAGGACTTCACTGCCGCCCTCGGCTTCGAAGTGAAGGGTATGGATGAGAATATCAGCTCGATCAAGATCGACAGCTACAGGAACATGATCGCCTACGCCGTGGAGAAGTTCCCCAACTTCAAGGTCATCGCCACCACCCTCCGGACGGTGAAGACCGCTCTGATCAACGACTGGGGCGCCATCTGTTACCACGACGGAGAGTTCCACGAAGCGGCCCACAGAGAGAACCTGGAGATCCTCGACCGCGTCGGCGGCGGCGACAGCTTCGCCTCCGGTCTTATCTACGGTTTCCTGACCTTCAACGATCCGGCCAAAGCCGTCGAATACGGCGCCGCTCACGGCGCGCTCGCCATGACCACCCCAGGCGACACCAGCATGGCCAATCTGAAGGAGGTGGAGCATCTCGTACAGGGCGGCGGCGCCCGGGTAAAACGGTAGCCTGGGAGATCTACGCCCGGGTAAAACGGTAGCCCGGGATATCGCGCCCCGATGAAACCGAAGCCTCGGTGATCCCCGCCGGGTGAAGCGCTGATTGCGGAGATCACACCAGAGGTAAAATGGCAGCTCCGATAGGCGCACATAATCCCTGCGTCGATAAAAAGGGTCCCGCAGTCAATACACGACCTGCGGTCCGGAGCACACAACTACGCGAGCTCCGGACCACTTTTCCCGGTGCGCCGGGCAGATCGGCAACGGTTTGCGGTCCCCAATTACACAAGCTCCGGACCACCTTTCCTGTGCGCAAGCTTTCCGCCAGCAGTTCCGAACACCCAACTCTATCCACTCCGGACCACCGCCTCTTATCCATTCCGCTGAAAAAATGTATACTACTCCCGAGGTGTGATATGGAAAAAAACAGTCGTGGAATATCCTTCGCCGCCCTGATTATCGCTGCGGGCATCCTGCTCGGAGGCGCCGCAATCGGTACGGGCTTCTTCTTCAGCCGGAACACCGACCGTTTCGTGACTGTCAAAGGACTCGCTGAACGGGAAGTCGACGCAGATCTCGCCATCTGGCCGATTACCTTCCGGGTCACCGGAGATGAGCTGGATAAACTCCAGGAAGAGATCGGCATGAAACGCGACATCGTAACCGGATTCCTGAGGGAAGCAGGATTTGCCGCTGAAGAGATCTCCTACTCCGCCCCGAAAATCAGCGACACCCGGACCGACGACAGATACCGTCACGGCACCCTCCCGGATAAGCGCTACATTGCCAACACCACCATCACCATCCGCAGCCCGAACGTACCGCTGGTCAAGAAGACTATGGAGTCGGCCTCCGCCCTCGTCGGAAGAGGTGTTGCCATTGCCGCGGAAAACTGGGAGACACCCACCGAGTTTCTCTTCATGGGCCTCAACAGTATAAAGCCCGCGATGATCGAGGAAGCCACCAAGAACGCCCGCGAGGCGGCGGAAAAATTCGCCCTCGACTCGGGCAGCAAAGTCGGCAAGATAAGACGCGCAACCCAGGGCTACTTCTCGATCACCGACCGGGACCGGAACTCACCCGACAAGAAGCAGGTGAGGGTGGTGACTACCGTAGAGTATTTTCTGGTGGATTGAACTTGAATTTTTAAAAAAGATGGCCCATACGGAGCCGTTTCGTCTCGAGGTAGCCGCGGTTGTACCTGTTCGGCGGAATGACCAGAGGCTTACGTTCGACGATTTCGATACCCAGAGCATTCAGCTTTTCAATCTTGTCCGGATTGTTGGTCAGGAGCACTACGGAACGGATTCCCAGCATCCTGATTATCTCAGCCCCGGCGGTGTACTCCCGGGCCTCAGGGGGAAACCCGAGGAATTCGTTGGCTTCCACCGTATCGAGGCCTTCATCCTGAAGTGAATATGCCCTGAGCTTGTTCAGCAGACCGATACCGCGGCCCTCCTGCCGCAGGTAGATCAGTACACCCCGTGATTGTTTCCCTATATATTCCAGGGAGGCATCCAGCTGTTCACCGCAATCACAGCGCATGGAACCGAGAACATCCCCTGTGTGACATTCGGAGTGGATCCGTACCAGACAGCCTTCCGCCTCCTCCACGTCTCCCTTCACCATCACGGTGTGAATCTTGTCGGTTTCTTTTTCCAGGAACCCGTACAGGTCAAACTGTCCATAGTGCGTGGGGAACTTCACTTTGGCGACGACCTCGAGCCGGGCTTCAGCTTTCGCTTCATGAAGGTCCGAACCTGCATTTCCTTTATATACCCCTGAATTTGATTCCATGCTTCTGTCCATCCTTATAAAAAACATATGGAAGTCTGTCGCGGATGTCAAATTATTTACTTGCGGCCGTCGATGCAGGCATTTATCATTAGGGAAGGGAACCAGAACATTGAAAACGGGAATACCAAGAGTAACAGTAAGCTATGCTCAGAGCGCCGACGGGAGAATCGCTACTGCCACGGGAAGCTCGAGATGGATATCCGGCAGTGAGACCCTCACATTCGCTCACGAGCTGCGGCGTGACAATCAGGCTATTCTGGCGGGTATCGGGACTGTTCTCGCCGACGACCCCCTCCTCACCTGCCGTCTCGAGGAGGACTGCAGCACTCCGCTCCGCGTTATCATCGATTCACACCTGAGGATTCCCCGAAGCTCCCGCATCGTGCAGACCGCCATCCAGTATCCGACCCTGATATTCTGCTGTTCCCCTCAGTCTGTCGACAGAAAGGGAGACCTCGCCGAATACGGTCTCGAGATCAGAGAGGTGCCTCCTGATACCGATGGAAGAGTTGATTTGAGACATGTCCTTTCCGAACTGGGATCACTCGGAATAGAGAGTCTCTTCGTCGAGGGAGGGTCGGCGATCATCACCTCTTTCCTGAGGCTTCGTTTGGTCGATACCCTGTACATTGTGTGTGCTCCTATCATCATCGGTCACGGCATCGAGGCAGTCGGCGACCTGCACACCCGGGAACTCGCCGAAGCCATGCGGGGTACCACCAGGTCGGTGCGGCAGGAAGGACAGGACATCATCTGGGAGATAGACTTCGGGCAGGACTTATCGTCCCGGCAGGACGGCGGCGAGATGACCGCCAGAGCACTCTACTTCACCGGCCCCCGCACGGTTGAATTGCGGGAAGAACCGATTCACAGACAGCCTGGAGAAACTCTCGTGCGCTCACAGGCCATCGCCGTCAGTCACGGAACTGAGAAGCATCTCTACAACGATACTTTCCCGGGGGGAAGATCCATGGACGGGCTGAATGCCCTATCAGGGGAGATGACATATCCCGTCAAGTACGGCTACATGAACGCCGGACTGACCGAAGACGGTCGCAGGGTTTTCGCCTTTTTTCCCCATCAGGACCTGTTCTGCATTCACGAAGAGGAGTTGATCGAATTCCCCGGATCCTTCGGATTCGAAGATATCGTACTGTACCCGAGCGTCGAAACCGCCTACACCGTTCTCTTGGACACACGACCGCAGCCCGGCGAGCGTATTCTCATCGTCGGGCTGGGCATGATCGGGATGCTCTGCGCGGAGATGCTCGCGGAATGGACCGGCTTGCACATCGCCGCCGTGGAACCGGAACGGTCCCGGTGCGAACGCGGAAGCCGGCTCGGAATTCCCTGTTTTGCTCCCGAACCTTCAGACCCCGCAAAACAGGAAGAGCTTATACGATCAGCCTTCGGAGGATACCTGCCAGACAAGACCATTCACCTCAGCGGAACTGAGGCAGGGCTCCAGCTGGCCATAGATTCCACCGCTTTCGAGGGGACTGTCATCGAAGCTTCCTGGCACGGCAGTGCAGCCGCATCACTGAATCTGGGCGAAGCTTTTCACCGGAGGAGACTGAACGTGCGCTGCAGCCAGGTCTCTCATGTACCCGGAAATCTCGGACCCCGCTGGGACCGGTACCGCCGGACCGAAGAGGTGAAGGGGTGGATTCAGCGTATTCATCCTTCGAAATACATCACTCACCGCTACTCCCTGGCCAAGGCTCAGGAAGCATTCCGTGATATCTTCGAAGACGAAGCAGAGATACTCCAGGCGGTGCTGCTGCCTGATAAGAGCGACGGGTAAGTCCCGCGGGCAGGTTTTCCCGACCTTGCATCCGGCTCCCCGAGCAGCCATACTTAATATATTGTGCCTGTGCACTTTCACTATTCTTTTCGATACTGAGGAGCCGGCGATGTTTTCAGCGGGAGTACAGAAAAGACTTGAGGCCCGTCACTACCTGCGGGGGAACTTCGGGGAGGAATCAGCCCCCCACAGTCATCCCTACATTGTGGAGGCGGTGTGCCGGAGCCCTCAGCTGGACGGCAACGGTTTTTCCACGGATATCGCTGTACTTGAGGATGAGCTGGAAGCGGTTCTCGGCGAAATCGACGATGTGCTGCTGAACGAGCTGGATTTCTTTCATGACCGGCAACCCAGTCTCGAGAATCTCTGTGTCTACCTGTGGGACAAACTGGTGGAAGGATTACACAGCCGGAATACCCCGCTGCCGGCGGAACTGGCAATCCGCATCTGGGAATCCGGGACCGCCTGGGCCTCCTACGACTGCGGCGTGTGAGCTGGACGGCGAATCATGATTACTCTCTTGGCACCTGAATCCGGACGGACATACAGCGGCGGCTACCTCTACAATGAACGGGTGACCGCGGCAGCCGAACCGGACCGCCTCACCTACCGGACTATCCCCGGGTCGTCTCCACCCCCCGACGGTCTTCAAGAGCATAGTGTTGAAACAGACAGCGCTCTTCTCCTGGACAGTCTCTTTTTCCACGATCCGCATTGGACGGTCGACACTGCACGGAAGCGGCAAGCTCCGGTTGCACTTCTCGTTCATTATCTTCCCTCCCTCGATCCGACCTTGCCACCGAAGGAGGCACGGAAATTAAGGCAGGCTGAAGCTGCCTGCATCCAGGCCTGCGCCGGTATCGTAACGACCAGCGAATATATGCATCATCAGCTCCGCCGCATCTTCGAAACAACAGTCCCTCTGTGTGTCGCCAGACCCGGATTGGAAGCGGCAATCCCCGACCGGAATTACCGCCTGCGGGGGAGATTCTCCATAGATCAGGTGCATTGGAAGAGCAGCAGGGTGGAACTGCTGACCATCTCGAACTGGACACCAGCCAAGAACCACCGCTTTCTGCTGAAGGTACTCAAGGAAGTGGAAAATCAGAAATGGCACTGGCGAATATACGGATCCGCCTCTGAACACGGCGAGATCGAGGAGCTTTTCCTGCATAACGCCAGGCAGCTGCAGCTGGAATCGCGGATCGAGATCGGTCCTCAGATCAATCCCGTGAGGGTGCGGGAAGAGATGCGTGATGCCGATATTTTCCTCTTTCCGTCTCTCTTCGAGAGCTATGGAATGGTGGCCGCCGAAGCTCTCGGTGCCGGTCTGCCGCTGATTGCACACCGTACGGGAGGCTTGCCGGAGGTAATCGGCAATTCGAAGGCGGCTGTTCTCTGTACACCCGGACACACCGGTCAGTGGGTCAGGGAGCTCCGCAGACTTCTTCGCTCACCGGCCCGCCGCGTCCGCATGCACAGGGCTGCGCTCAGCAGGGCCCGGATGCTGCCGGAATGGAATACAATCGCCGAACGGCTGTGCCGTTTCATGGAAGATCTATGAAGAATGTACTCAGACACTGGAAAAATCTGAATGCCCTGCTCATCCTTCTGCTGGTCGTATCTCTCCTGATCGGACCGAAGCACAGTCCTCCAGCCGGCGATTCCGGGCTCTCTGGAACACTGCCGCTCATAATCCTGATGCTGATCTACATCAACTTCATCATCCTCTGTATATTCAATTTCAGAGAACTCCGGAAACCCGCCAACCTGATGACCCTGTTGCGTACCTTCGGGACCCTGCCCTTCGTACTCATCCCCTGGGAGGCGTCACGGCACTGGATGATAGTCTTTCCGCTGTTGAGTCTGCTGGCACTGAGCGATCTTGCCGACGGGTTTATCGCCCGCCGTACCGGCGGCAACCGGTTCGGCGCCTTTCTCGATGAAGAAACGGATGCCTTCTTCACCGCGGTACTCTCGTATCTGCTCTTCACCCGGGCCGGGTACGGATCCTGGGTGCTCGCTTTCGGCGGGATCCGGCCGGTCTTTTTCATTCTGTTCTTTATCACCGGCAGAGCGTCCGCCTATCCTTCCGCCTTCTCCCGCTTTTCGAAGACTATCTGCGCAATCAGCGCAGCGGTCCTCGTGGGTGTAACTGCCGTCATTCTCCCCGGGATACTCCGCACAGCGGCCCTCGGTCTGACTCTGGGGGGACTCATCGTCTCCTTCGTCTGGGAAGCATGGCTCAATATGACCGGCGGGAGGTATGCCGCATTCTTCGGTCTGGCTTCATCTTTCATCATCTACTACGGCATACCTTTCAAAGCCCTGCGGATGCGGCGCTTCTACGCCGGATTTCTGTCCCGTGGAAGCCTGGCCTTCGACATCGGTTCCCACATCGGCAACCGGATAGGTGTGTGGTCCCGTCTCGGTGCGGAGGTGGTTGCCGTGGAACCCAATCCTCTCTGCACAGCGGTACTCGGAAAGCTCCACGGCCGCCGCGGCAATCTGCACATCCACGCAGCAGCGGTGGGCTCGTCCCCGGGCCGGGGAGTCCTGCACAGCGATCCTTCGCATCCTACCCTCGCCACCCTTTCGGAGGCGTGGATCCGGGATGTCAAGCAGACCGCCCCGTTCCGATCCATTGAGTGGAGCAGGGAAAGTCCGACGGAAGTCATAACCCTCGACCAGCTCATCGAAGAGTACGGCGTACCGGATTTCTGTAAAATCGATGTGGAGGGCTACGAACTCGAAGTCCTCAAAGGACTCTCCATTCCCCTGCCGGCCCTCTCCATTGAATATCTTCCCTCCGCATCGGATCTGGCCGAGAAGTGCATCCGCCGCCTTTCCGGTCTCGGCAGCTATGAATACAACCTCTCCCGGCGGGAAACGATGCGTTTCGTCTGGGATACATGGCAGGAAGCCAATGAAGTCGAACAGTTCCTCAACAATCTGAACGTCTCGGACCGCGCGGGCGATATATACGCCCGTCTGAGGAAGCTCTGACATGAAAGGACAAAGAACCGGTGTGCTGGGACGCAGTTTCATTTTCTATATAGGCATCTGTCTGTTCAATCTCATCCTCGGCGCCTACATGTGGTTTCCCCGTTTCGAGTGGATATGGATTTTTGTCCCCCTGCCCGAATCAACCGCGGCAGTTCTCGGCATAATCATGGTATCCCGACTGTTCCGGAATCCGGGGAAAAACCAGAGTTCGTCTATCATCCCCGTATCCGTTTTACTGCTCTACACGGTCCTTTTCGTTCTTCTCGGTGTATATACCGCTGCCGAAGCCTTCTTTCAGCACATATATCAACGCACCTTTATTCTGGAATCGAATCTTCCGCTGGCCTCACATTTTTTCAACATGCTCTTCCGTACAGAACTCTTCACACGGAGATTCTTTCTCGTATTTCCGGCTGTTACCCTTCTCCTGCTCCTGGTCGTCCTCTTCTACCTGCTTTTTCGATTGGCCGTGCGTTCATTCGGTCGAACACGCTTCGCTCCGGAATACCTCGGGCTCCTCGCCATTCTCGTTCTTTCAATCCTCTTCCTGCCGGTACCGACCGCCGCGGAGCGCCTGGGCATGCAGCTGTGGAGTGCCGGTCAGGACGGCGGGATAGAATCAGTACCAACCATCGATTCCTCCGTCTCGTACGCGGCGTATCTCGATTCCTCGGAGGACCAGTTCGCCTTCCCGGGTATCGGCGACCGTAATATCCATCTTGCGGTCGTGGAATCCTACGGTATGACGGTGTACACGAACGAGCATCACTTCGGACGTCTGGAAGAGTTCTACCGACAGCAGGAACGGCTCTTCGAGGAAGCAGGGTATTCGGTCTACAGTTTCGGCTACGAATCAACCACCTACGGGGGGACTTCCTGGCTGGCGGACGCCACCATCCTTACCGGCCTCGACATACACACCCAGGCAATCTATGACCGCATCGTGAAGAGCGGGACCCCCAACCTCCTCCATCTTCTGGAAGACAGGGGCTACACGACGATACTGTCCGCACCCGGCAGTAAATTCATGACCCCGGAGTACACCGGCTTTTACTCGTACTCCCACTATTTTCTCTACGATGATTTCGAATACATCGGCCCATTCTTCACCTTCGGGAGACTGCCTGACCAGTATCAGTTGTTCTACATATACTCTCAAATCAGAAACGGAGGGGAACCGGTTTATTCCGATCCCTACTTCGTGGAGTACATCCTGTGCTCGAGCCATGTACCCTGGAACTTCATTCCTCCATACATCGAGTCCTGGAAGGGATTCAACAACGGCCGGATCTATTTCGACCAATCGAAAAACACCTGGTACCACAACTCGTGGGCAGCCGGCAGCGAACTCTTCGAAGGATACGCCCACTCGATCCGGTACTCCCTCGAATCGGTATTCGGGTACGCCCGGACCTATCTCGATGAGGATGACATCCTGATCGTAATCGGCGATCACCAGCCCAAATATCCAGTGAGTGAACGGGAAGCAACCTTCGGCGTACCGGTACATGTCATAGCAAAGGAGAGGGGTGTTATTCTGCCTTTCATCCGCTTCGGTTACAGGGAGGGCCTGTTGGTACCGGTCGACATCGAGCTGCCGGGACTGGAGCGCTTCCTCGGCCACTTCCTCGACATCGCCGAGGGCCGTTTCTTTCAGACCCGTTCACGGGCAGCCCCTCTGCAGATCCCCAGGTAGAGGATTCAATCGGTCCGTTTGACAAAACGGATACAGTGATACTGCACGATTCCTTTCAGGAGAAGTGTCTGAAGAGCATCTCCGCCGGACATATTCTGCCAGAATGGCGTTCTGATCGGTAGGCTGCCGCCGATCGCCATCATCAGACGGATGACTCTGTCCCGCGGTCTGCGCAGCTCCAGGCAGGGGCTCAAGTCTCGCTCTTCGATACAGGTGAATCCTTCGCGCCGGGCGGTATCGACTGTCTCCTGTACCGACATGAGGGTCTGTACCTGCCAGCCCCTTCGAAAGCGCCCGACGAGCCTGTCGATCCCGGGAGGCAGAGCTTCTCCCCGATACTCCTCCGCAAGGAAGTCATCACAGATCAGCAGCTGCCCTCCCTCCCGAAGGCACTCGGCTGCGCGTTTGAAGAAGGACTCAGGATCACGCATGTGGAGAAACGATTCGATCGCGAAGGCCGTGTCGAATTTCCCGCCGTTCTTGAAGCTCTTGAAGCTCTTGAAGCTCTTGAAGCTCTTGAAGCTCTTGAAGCTCTTGAAGCTCTTGAAGCTCTTGAAGCCCGCGGCGCTCTCAGAGCCCCTGACATCTTCCGCCTCCAATTCCCGCAGCCACCCATCTTCAGTGAAATCGCCCACCAGGATGGAGCAGCGATCCCCGCAGCCTCGGTCCCGCAGGAAACGGCGGCCGATCTCACCCTGGACGGCGCTGATGGTGAGACCGCAGAACTGCGCCTGTATCCTGCCTGCGAGAAATGCCAGGCTGCCGCCTATGCCGCAGCCGATATCGAGAACACGGCGGCCATTGGTTTCACGAATCGCCTCTTCCACCAGGGTGTTCACGTACTCCATCGCCTGCCGCCGGCTGGCGACCCCTTCCGCCCACACGGCACGGTGAATAGCAGCGCTTTCGGCGCCCTGTCCGAAGCGAAGGAATCGCGGCGTATTGGAATCGTAGTAGCGGATGATGTTCCTGCTCACTATACTTTTATAAAGGAGTGATTATTCCAGTGCAAGAGTCGAACAGGAATTTCTTTCTGCTTCTCACCGGTCAGATGGTCTCACTGTTCGGATCGAGTGTCCATCTGGTGGCCGTCATCCTGTACATCAAGGAATTGACCGGAATGGCCGCCGCACTCGGAATCTTCCAGCTGGTCGCCTATCTCCCGATTATCCTCCTTTCACCCTACGGCGGCATACTGGCTGATTCCTACTCGCGGAAACGGCTGATCATTTACACCGATCTGCTCCGCGGCCTCATAATGATCGCCCTGGGACTTCTCTATCTCCGGGGAATGCTCACTTATGCAGTCCTCCTGACCGGGACCTTCATCATATCGATCTGCTCCGCTCTCTTTCATCCCGCAGCGCATGCACTCTTTCCCGACCTGGTATCCGCCGAGACTCTCAAACGGAAGAACGCATTGAAAAGCACGACGCTGCTCGGCGCCAATTTCGCGGGCAGCTCCCTCGGCGGGGTCGCCTTTTCAGTGTTCGGTCCAGCCGCTGTTTTCATCTTCAACGGTTTCTCCTTCTGCGTCTCCGCCGCCGAGGAATCCTTTATTACCTACAGGGCCCCCTCGCTGCATACGAAGCACCCGCCGGACGGCCTCACCATACTCTCATCACTGGCGGCACAATTCCGGGAACTGCGGGACTACATGAGACGTGAAAAAGGGATCTCGACTGTACTGCTCACCTACGCTCTGGTCAGCGGTCTCTACCCGCCGGTTATCCTGTCTCTCCCCTTTCTCCTGGAACAGCAGTATCTCCTCGGTCCGGAGTTCTTCGGTATAGCGATGGCGCTTCTGATTGGAGGGGGCGGGGCGGGAGCACTGATATTTGGATTCACGGACCGGGACCGGCGATCGAACAGCACCGTTTTTTTCTCGGCAATGGCGGTTCTATCACCGCTCCTTCTCATCATCGGTTTTTCACGCAGTCCCGCCATACCCTTCCTTATCCTTCCCGCCGCCGGCTTCTGTATCGGGCTTATGCATCAGATAATGACAACCACCCTGTACCAGAGGGTCCAGGGTGAATCCCGCGGGCGGATTTTCGGAGTGATGGAATCTCTGGCATCATTTACCGTTCCCCTTTCGTATGCCGCGGGCGGATTTATCATTCAGCTCCTGCAGAACCGGCTTCCATGGTTCTACCTTCTTATGGGGGGGCTTCTGCTTTTACTTGCCCTCTATATCTCCCTTGGTACTAAGGTCCGGGGATTCCTGAACGAATCAGAGGCCTCTTCCCGACTCGGCGGTCATTCTTCCTAATAATTTATTCATTTTCTTCATTTTAAACTTTTCTGCTTTATAAATTCGGGGGTATTCCGTACAATATGAGCGCTATGAAAAAAATTCTGTTCATGTTCGCACTGATTCTCGCCTGTATTACCGTGACCGAAACGGCAGCACAGGAAGCTCTTTCTGATCAGACCTCCGGGCGGACCGCACGGGGCGCAGCCCTCATCAACTCTATCTCGTCCCCCGTTGCCCTGACCGACGGATGGGAGATCGCTTACGGGGATGATCCTCAGATGGCGAATCCCCGTGGAGCCGGGACCGGAGAGCCCTCCGTTACCTGGCAGCCGATCGAAATGCCGATCTCTCCAGACCTGGACATGCCGGCGGAGGAACGGTTCTTCTGGATCCGCACCAGTTTTTCGCTTGCCGAAGAACTGCGGGATGAACACATCTATTTTATGGCCGGCCGTCTGAAAGGGGCTCTGGAGTTCTATCTGAACGGCACCCTCGTCTTTACCCACGGAGTGTATCCTCCCGGCTTTCATTACAAGGAGGGTCTGGGCAAACAGTTCCTCCTGCCGGAAGAGCTGCTCAGCTTCGATTCGCCGAACACCATTGCCATACGGATCTACTCGAACCAGGCGGATATCATGATCCGGCCGCCGCGAATCGGCTCGTACCGGGATTACCGCTTCGACAAGACCCTGCTCACCTTTTTCAACGTAGACATCCATATGATCCTGTCGATCGTCTGCACCTTTATTGGTTTCTATTTCCTCTTCCAGTATCTCTTCAATAAAAAAATCCGCACCAACCTCTATTTCGCTCTGGCGAACATCTTTTTCGCCGTCTACTTCTTCGAGATGGGACTCGAACCTCAGCTGTTCACCAACTTCCTGAGGTACCATGCGGTATCCAAGGCATTTCTGCCTCTCTCCTTCGGTTGTCTCGCTCTCTTCTACGTAGAATACTTCAACATACACAACCTGCGCCGGCTCAAACTTTTTTTCATAATCCTGGCTCTTCTGCTGGCGTTCATGATAGCCGTGCTTCCGGGAGATCTCGGAGAAGTGAATACCTACTTCACCTTGAGCCTCGTGCCTGGCCAGCTGGAGATCTTTTTCATGGCCTATATAGCGGTGCGTGCGGTAATCCGGAAAAACAGGGACGCTATTCCCATCCTGGTCGGTACGGTCATCGGCGTAGGCATGGGCAGCTTCGATATTTTCGGTCAGTACTCGGGGGCGGAACCTTTCCTCTGGCTGCAGAGTATCGGCATTTTCTTCTTCAACGTATCGATGTTCGTGAGTCTCTCGATGCGGTCCAACCGCATGAATGCCGAGCTGGAGGCATACTCCAGAGACATCGAGACCAAGTCGGGCGAGCTCAAGCTCTTCGTCGACAATATCGGAGAAGTCTCCCGCACGGTGGCCGGAGTCAGCACCAGACTCAACGAGGACATAAACCATGCCTCCGAAGCCGTGCACTCCGTCAGCAGCAGCTCCCGTACGATTTCTCAGGAGATCGATGATCAGGTGCAGAAGGCCGAACGGACCGGAGCAAGCACATCACAGCTGCTCGATTCGATGAACTCCATGTTCGCGCAGATCGACTCACAGTCCGAAAGCATAGAATCCGCCGCCGACACGATTCACCAAATGATCAAGGGGCTTGAGGAGCTTTCGACCGAGATAAAGAGTACCGCGGATTTCGCCGATGAGCTCGACCTGGTGACCGATGAGGGCGAAGAGTCTGTCCACACTTCGACGCAGGCGATGGGGAAAATAAAAGACGTGTCGGCCACCATCCACTCGGTCATCGAGGCGGTAAACGATCTGGCCGAGAGGACCAACCTTCTGGCCATGAATGCGGCTATCGAGGCAGCCCACGCAGGGGAAGCCGGCAAGGGCTTTGCCGTGGTGGCCTCCGAAATCCGGAACCTGGCTATCAGTTCAACCGAGCGGTCTCGGGAAATAGCGCAGCACGTGGACACCATCGTCGAACGGATCGAAGAGGGGGTTACTTTGAACAACCGGGTCCGGGACCTGCTGATCGATATCAACCGGAAAACCAAGGAATCGGTGGTTCAGATCCAGGGGGTGTATGAAAGGATCCTTCAGCTCACCCGATCCGGAGAATCAATCAGCAGCGCCATGATCAAACTGAGCGGGGCCGCCGAGACAAT
>Ga0272441_10002194_pt1 | contig 40173 bp, 35 predicted proteins | sample SSMProp6N_FD_193582 | JGI IMG/M metagenome (GOLD analysis project Ga0272441, IMG submission 193582) | Marine sediment archaeal communities from Little Sippewissett salt marsh, Falmouth, MA, United States - SSM-Prop-6N | ecosystem: Environmental > Aquatic > Marine > Wetlands > Sediment ... | reverse complement strand
GCTTCCTTGCTTATAGGTTATTGTTTGCACAACACTTATCGGCAAAAGAAGCTGTTTTTGTTTGATAATCATTACCATTAAATATCCTCTAATCGGTCAGTTTGAGTAATTAATCAAATTGGTGTGAAACTTCGCACCCTACGTGTTTCCATCTCCATCCACTTCGCTCACTTAACTCGCTCCATTCGGCCCGAGCTCATGGCCGAGGGCAGTGGCTGGCACCCTTCGGATGCTTCAATCGCTTTTCTTACCGAAGATTGCGTTTTATTGACACGGAAGAAATGTCGATATGCTTGTTGACACAAACTCTTTCAGCAATTATACTTAAGCTTATGAAGCTATATATGGTTATTAAGCGTATATTCGATGTTATTGCTTCTTTATTGTTGTTAATTGTGCTTTTACCGTTTTTTTTTGTGATTGCAATTATGATTCGGCTCGGCAGTGCAGGGCCGGTTATTTTCAGGCAGGAAAGGGCGGGTAAAAGTGGCCGAGCGTTTGTCTTTTACAAGTTCCGGACGATGAAGGCCGGTGTCGAGCCTTTCGGGCCGAGTCCGAAATCCGGTGCGGACGAGCGGCTGACAAAGATCGGTAAGTTCCTGCGGGAATATTCGTTCGACGAGCTGCCGCAGCTTTGTAATGTTCTTCGCGGCGATATGAGTCTTATCGGACCTCGGCCGTTATATATTTCACAAATTCCGGAATGGAATGAACGGCAGAAAAAACGCCTGTTAGTCAGGCCGGGTCTGACGGGATTAGCTCAAATCCGCGGTAGAGGAGCCCTAACCCGCGAAGAAAAACTGGAGCTTGATGTTAAGTATGTGGAAACGATGGGTTTTTTAGCCGATATTAAGATAGCAATAGCAACGGTTTTACATCTGTTGGGACACAAGGGAATCTACGAAAAGAGATACTCCGAGAGTGAATATACCCGCGGTGCCGGGTCTTGAAGTTTTATATTGCCATATTAAGGAATCTTAATGAAAAAACAGTACGAGACAGGAATGAAATATCTGACGCAAATAGACCAGTTGGAGCATTTGAGCGAGGCTGAAAAAGCCGAGTTGGAACCGGTGACGGAGAAGTTCGATTTTCGCTGCAACGAGTATTACTTGTCACTCATTGACTGGGATGATCCGGACGACCCGATCCGCAGGATTATTATCCCGGGTCTGCACGAGCTTGAAGAATGGGGCCGGCTTGATCCGTCTAACGAAGATTCTTATTCCGTGATGCCGGGTCTCGAGCATAAATATCATTCTACCGTTCTGATGCTGGTCAGTAATGTTTGCGAAGGGATCTGTCGGTACTGTTTTCGCAAGCGGCTTTTCATAGGCTGTCAAAGTGAATATCTTCAGGATCAACAAGCGGCGTTCGAGTATATCCGACAACATTCTGAGATTACTAATGTTCTTCTTACCGGGGGTGACCCTCTTGTCTTAAGTGCCGCGAAACTCGAGGAGATAATTCGGGAACTGACTGCGATAGAACACGTCAGGATAATTCGGATCGGTACAAAAGTCCCGGCCTTCAATCCGTATCGTATTCTCGAAGAGCCGGCCTTGCCGGAGATGATCGAGAAATATGGTACAGATCGGAAAAAAATATATATAATGACACATTTTAATCATCCGCGTGAATTGACAGATGCGGCAGTAAGGGCTGTGAATATTCTCCAGAGGGCCGGTGCCGTCGTTGCCAATCAAATGCCGCTGATTAACGGCGTTAATTCCGACCCGGAAGTGTTGGCGGAGCTTCTCGCAAGCCTGTCTTTTGTCGGGGCGGTTCCGTATTATATTTTTCAATGTCGTCCGGCGCTTGGTAACAAGGCGTTCACTGTCCCGATTGAACATGGCTATGAGATTATCGAGCAGGCAAAATCGCTTGTTTCCGGCCTGGCGAAGCGCGTTCGATATGTGATGTCACACACTACCGGCAAGATTGAAATCGTGGGTAAGACGGAAGATTCTGTTTATATGAAATATCACCGGGCCGCCGATGACTTCGAAAGCGGCCGTTTCCTCGTTCTTTCGAGTAATCCGAATGCTTACTGGCTCGATGATTACGCCGAAATGACAGAAGATTATCCGATAGATTTACCGTACAGGTCGTATGGGCCTCAATAGAGTTCGATTTCTTTCGCGACTGTTCACGCAGCTTTGCCCTGCGCATATTTGGGATTTATGGATGACACCGGTCAGAACCAGAGCTATTATTTTTTTTGCAATAATAACGTGCAGTATAAGCCCCGCATTAGAGCCTCGGGAGATTTTAGTAATCGCAAACAGTGACATCGATGCCTCGGTGCGGATTGGCCGGTACTATTGTCAAAAGCGGGGGGTTCCGGCGGATAATTTTGTTTCCCTGCCTCTGGGGAAAACTGCTTCGACAAAGATCAGCAGGGACGATTATGACAGCAAACTTGCCGAGCCGCTTCGCGCCAGATTAAACGATTTAAAATTTGCCGGTAAGATCAGGTGCCTTTTGACAACATACGGCGTGCCGATTGTTGTCGGAAAACGCGGGCAATTACCGGGCCGGGAAGACGAGCTAAAGAAGGTCAGAGAGCTTATCGAGCAGGGGGAAAACCGGATACGGCGGCTGGAGCAAGACAATATCGCCGATCTTAAAAGAATAGCTCCTGAAAAGAAGAGAATCGAGAAAAATATCAACCGGTATAAATTAATTATCGACATTATCGAAGGCAAGGAGACGAGCGCTTCGGTGGATAGCGAGCTGTCGATGGTTATGTTTAGAAATTATGAGCTGTATCGCTGGCAGGTTAACATGCTCGGGTCTAACTCGAAAAATTCTCAAAATCAGGATGTGCTGCTGGCTGCCGGTCTCGGAACGCTCATGGTCAGCCGGCTCGACGGGCCGGGTGAGGATATCATCAAGGGGCTTGTGGATAAGGCGATTTCGGCCGAGCAGACAGGCCTCAAGGGCGCTGCGTACTTCGATTCGAGAGGCATTTTCAAAAAAAACCAGTTCGGAACGTATGACCAGTCTCTGCGCGATTTGGCACATCTTACGAAATTACGCACGGACCTTTCGGTCGAGCTGGATGAAACGGGTGCTCTTTTTCTTCCCGGAGCCTGTCCACGGACGGCCGTTTACTGCGGGTGGTACAGTTTGAAGAAATATATCGATGCCTTTGACTTTGTGGATGGTGCCATAGGTTTTCACATTGCAAGTTTCGAGGCAGCCAATCTTCGCGATCCCAACAGCAGTCACTGGTGCCCGGCTATGCTCGCCGATGGTATAACGGCGACGCTGGGGCCGGTTGCCGAACCCTATCTACATACATTTCCCAGGCCGAAAGAATTTTTCGAGGAGCTTTATAACGGCAAATGTCTGGTCGAGGCGTACTACCGTACGAAACCGTTTAATTCGTGGCGGCTTATCCTTATAGGCGATCCCTTATACAGGCCGTTCGTAGAACGTCAGTGATAAAAAAAGCGGCGGTTTTTCACAATCCGTTTATCGATTCCTGTTATATATAAATCCCACAGGTAAACCGCGGCAATAACTGCTATGACGGCTCCGAGTGAAGCGATTGTATCCGGTGCCGTGAAATTTCTGCCTATGATTGCCGCAAATATTTTCACGGTAATCAGCAGGCCGGCCGGTACCGCTAATGCCTTTACGAACCATTTTATCCCGGATGATTTTCGATGCTTATAAAGGTGCATGTTATAGAGCCAGAGCCCGGTAAAAAAAGCATATGCAAACAAGTGAAAAATAGTGTTTATTACCGGCAGCAACTCGGCTAAATTCGCCCGCAGGAGATTCGTGATGCCGAATATGACAATACCTGTCACAACAAGGGCGGCGGGCCAGAAAGTAAGAAAGGTTAAAAGTAACAGACCTGTCAATATCCCTATTATATTTGCCGCGATATCCATAGCATCGCAGGTACGTCCCACAAGGTGCTGAATTACTTCGTCGGCGGCGCCGTATCCTGTGATTATAAAGAACACCCACCATACGGTCGATTTCCGCCAATTCACTTTTTCATCGGGCCTGATTGTGAACCAAAGCAGGAATGTCAGGATAAGATACGCGAGAAAGTGCAGGCTTTTGTCCGAGACACCAGCCTTTCGAACATATTGCGGCATAGGAATATGAGCGAGGATAATAAGCGTTAGCCAGTACAAAACAAGTAAGATTATAGTTATCCTGTGTCGCAAAAATTTTGTCATAGAGTAATCCTGAGAGTTCCCGGTTTTATTGTGTTGCGAATTCTCTTTGTCCATTATACAGAATCAAGTGCATTATGTAACGGGCGGATTACCATAATTATGAGAATCCTGACCGGGGTGTTTTAACCGTCGGGTTCATTTTTTGATAGAAATGTTCGATAGTTCCCATATAATGACTTTGCTTGAGATTGTAGTATGTGTGTATTTGTTTAATATGGGAACAGATAGAATTTTACGGGATATTTTTCGCATATCATAATGGTACGGGATCGTTTTGCTCAGAAACATAATCATTCTCATGTCCTGGTCTTGCTTTTAACGGCTCTTGCTATCGGTATATACCTGATAGCAACTACTGTTCTTATCTCCAAGGATGGCGTGATTTATATCCAGAACGCCCGGGATTTTTCAAGCAGGCCGGTCGATATCATCAAGGGAATTGCTTTTCCTTTCGGTTACCCTTTTTTTATATTCCTCGCCAATAAATTTACTACGTTATTCGGCGCCGGCTCCACGGTATTTACATGGATATATGCGGCGCAGAGCGTGACATTGATATGCAGAACAGTTACACTTATCCTGTTGTATTATATAGGCGGGCTCTTGTTTGGGAGCAGGAGAAGTTTCTGGGCTGTTCTTATCCTGATAGTTCTGCCTTATCCTGCGGAATTCGGCAGTGACGCGTTGCGGGATTGGCCGCACGTAATGTTCTTAGCGGCGGGATTTCTACTTTTACTCGGCGGTGTGAAAAAAAGCAAATATTGGTTGTTCGGAGCTGCCGGTCTGGTTTCCGGGCTGGGACACATGGTAAGGCCGGAGTGCGCACAATTGGTTATTTATGGAACATTATGGGTTGTGCTCAGGCTCTTTTTTCCGAAGAACAATGTTAGCAGAAGGAAATTAGCTTTTGCATTGGTTATTCTGCTGATTGGTTTTTCGATTCCTGTTGTCCCCTACGTAATAGTCAGGGGAAGTATTCTCCCGGAAAAAGTAGAGCAACTTTTCAGCTCATCCGCTCCGGAACATTCGCGGGATATCCGGGTACCAAACACGACAAGCGATATAAACGTATATGCAGCTTCCGGTTTGCCGGCAAAGATATTAAATGGAGTTGGCAGGCTCATCGGCGAAATCAGCGATAATTTGATGCATTTTTTCATGCTGCCTCTGGCGATCGGATTATATGCTCGTTTTCGTCGGAAATCGGAAGCTTCGGATATAAAGAGGTTCTTTCTGCCCGCCTTGCTCTGGTTTAATGTAATTATGCTTCTGCTGTTATATTATGACTGGGGATTTATCAGCAGACGGCACAGTTTGCCTCTGGTGGTATTTTTGGTTTTATATATCCCGGAAGGTCTGGAGATAATGGCGCTCTGGCTTGAGGAAAGATTCCGCCGGGACCGGGTACGAACTGACCGGCAATCGCAGCAGTTTTTTTGTATCCTGCTGGTGATAGGCGTGGTTATTTGCATGCCGAAGCTGCTCAGGCCGCCGGGTGCCGACAAGCCGGGATACAGGGCCGCCGCGAAGTGGCTAAGGGAAAATACCGGCAAGAATGATGTCATTGCGGTTCCTGACTTGCGTATAAGTTTTTACGCGGAGCGGGAAGGCCTTAAGTATGTCACGGATGTACCTGATGGGGCCGAATATCTTGTCAGGATTGTGAAAAGTGAGGATGAGGGAGGGGATTCCGAGCGATTTGGTCGGGAAATATATTCGGTCAGTGTTAATAATCGGGAAAAAAGTGGAAAGAAACTGCTGATTTACCGAATGATGTAGCCAGGGAATCTACCAGCCTTTTTTTGAAAAGATCGTGGGGATGGTCAGCAGCAGTATATATATATTCAGCAGCAGCGATCTTTTCTGGATGTAGAGGTAGTCATATTTGATTTTATGTTTGGGTTTCAAATCGTAGAAGCTTCGGATTTGAGCCAGGCCCGTTAATCCCGGCTTGACCACTAAACGCAATTCGTGCAGGGCTTTGTGTTGTTTTACAAAGTGCGGTCTTTCCGGTCTCGGGCCAACCAGACTCATGTCTCCTTTTAAGACGTTTAGGAACTGGGGAAGCTCGTCGATGCGTGTTTTTCGCAGAATCCTGCCGATTTTTGTCACTCGTGGGTCGTCTCGTTTTGCCAGGACGGGACCAATTTCTTTCTCGGCGTCATTTACCATAGTCCTGAATTTATACAGTGTGAAAGTTTTGCCGTCTTTGCCTACCCTTTTTTGCCTGTAAAAAACAGTACCGGGAGAAGAAATTTTAATTAGCAGCGAGATCAGGATAATCAAGGGGGTAAAAACAATTAACAAAATGATGCTGCCTATTACATCGAGGCATTTTATTAATAATTCTTCTACGTCGCGTTTTTCCCCGGCGAAGGTGCTTAAGAATTGATACGAATTCGTGCCGTTAATCCTGCCGGATAACAGCTCCATGTAAAGGGAAGGTTTGAAAAGAACATCAATTTTTAATTTGTGTACCAGATACAGCAGGAGACTCAGGTCTTTTTCGTTTTGAATTTTCTCGCATATCACAACTTCATCGACGTCTTTATATGTCAGCAGCAGGTCAATTTCATCGCTTTTGATTTTTTTGACGACCACTCTTTTCTCGATAATATCATCCACATCCTCACGACCGATGACTACTACTCTTTTTTTGATTCTTTTTTTGGCCCTGAGTACATATTGATTTAGCTTAAAGATAAAAAGCAGATTTAAAAAGAACGAAATGACAAAAATGCCTGTTGGAAAAGCGCCCCATTTCACTCTGAAGACATAAACGAATGCTATGCTAAATAATGTTCCGAAGAACAATCCTAAAAAGATTCTCTTGAACAGGTCCCACGAGGATTTGAACCTGATTTTATAGACCCTGAAAAAAGACAGCGACCCGGCATATATAAGAGTCAGGAATATAAAGCTGTTTTGATAAGCGGGAAAACAGTATTTTGGGATGTCGTTGCCGTATCTGATCAGAAAAGACAAAATAAAGGAAGCGTTCAACACGAGCATATCGGCAAAAACCAGGACAATCCGGGTCTTGAAAAGTGGGATTTTATTTATTTGCATATCGAATAATCTCGGGAAAGATTTATGTGGCTTTCCAAATTCTTACCTGAGCCATGCCAGAAATCTTGTAATATCGTTTTTTAATACTCCGGGCTTTTTTAGGTACAATGCGCTTCTCGCCCTGGCACGTTTGTATATTCGTGCCGGGCCGCGATTATACCTGTGGAAGCTGGTTTTCATAAACTGCTCGATGGCCCTGAATTTGTCATCCGGCATCGTGTCGATTCTGTTTTTGATGTTCTTAAAGTAATAATATTTCGGAGAGATTTCAAAAAAATCGTCCAAAGTTCTCTGGTCGGCGACAAGGCCGGCGGCAACGCCCGTGTGATATAATTGAGTGCCGGGCAGCGGTTCATATACGGACAGCGAGGCGAAATCCGGTTTTATCTGCCGCATCAGTTCGAGCGTCTGGTTCATCTCCTGTTCGGTTTCGCTCGGCAGGCCCATCATGAAATATCCCGTCCAGTGTATTCCGGCTCTGCGTATCAGCCCGGCCGCTTGTTTGGTCTGTGCAACAGTTATTTTCTTTCTCATTACATCTTTCAGGATTCGGTCGCTGCCCGATTCTATACCTAATTTTATGCCGTTGCAGCCTGCCGATTTCATCTGTGCCAATAGTTGTTCGTCGATGAGATTCACCCGTGCATTGCAGTCCCATTTGATGTTCAGCTTTCTTTCTTTCAGCAGTCTGCAGAATTCAAGGACCCTTTTTGTATTGACTGTAAAAATATCGTCCTTGAAACTGAATTGAACAGTGCCATATGTGGACTTGACCTGTTGTATTTCGTCCAGGACATTTTCTATCGACCTGAACCTGACTTTTCTTCCCCATACTCCCGCCGACGAGCAAAACGTGCATTCGAAAGGACAGCCCCGCCCGCTCATTAACAGGCCCATATCCTCCGATGTATATGTATCTTTGTTTATAAGCAGGTCTCTTGCCGGAAAGGGAAGCCGGTCGAGGTCTTCGATGAAATCGACGTCCGGATTGTGAAATATTTGTGCGTCTTTGCGGAAGCTCAGGCCCTTTATGTCACCGAGGGCGCCTTTTTTCCCGATTGCCTCGACCAGCCTGGCGAAAGTAAATTCCGCCTCTGACTTTAAGACGAAATCCACAAAGGGAGCTATCTTCAGTGATTCGTCACTCTTAACCGACGGATGCGGCCCACCAAATACTACCGGAATATCAGGATTAAAGTCTTTGGCGATTTGGCCTATCCTGAATGCCGAAGCTATCTTGACGGTATAGACGGAAATTCCGACCATATCGGGCTTAAAATCTTCCAATACGTTCCTCCATTCGTCCCATATACTATGTGACAAGCGGTTAACGTTGTTAATATATTCGGGATATTTTTCTTCGAGGGCGGAAAAGTCCATCTCCATCGCTTTTTCCACGTTGGCATCGGCGTCGTATATGAGCACCTGGTGGCCGTTGTCACGCAAAACAGCCGCAAGATAAGCAAGCCCAAGAGGGAAATATCGGTTATAATATTTGATGAATCGATAAAAAGGAGGATCGACCAGTAGTATTTTCATTTTCGTACCGCCGTGACAAGTTTTTCTCTGGCCAGTGACCAGCACATTTTAGGGACATCTTTTATAAATGGATGACGATAAATATTTCTGAAGATAATCCGGTATCTTAGCCGCTGGAATGTTTTATAAATTGCATACAAATCTTCCCTCGAAAGCTTCTCGGATACAATTAACGCTTGTTTATAGTGCTTGCTGAAATGGACGGAGTCCAGTACCGGCCAATTGTCGAAGTTCTCGTCGATAAGCCCTTTTTCCAAAGCATCCTGCCAGATGGGCGTTCCCGGAAACGGAGTCATCACGTACACGTTGAAATTTTTCAAAGGCACAGTCTTTATAAAATTGTACGTGGTCATTATCTCTTCTTTTGTTTCAGTTGCCGAACCTATAACGAAAGCGGCATTCGGAGTAATGCCGTTCCGGGCCAGTGCTTTCACTGCCGTTGCGTTATCTTCCACCGTGACGTTGTCGCCTTTGAGATATTTCAGAACGCGAGGGTGTCCCGATTCGAGCCCCAGGGCGACCGAGACGATACCTAATTCCCTCAATAACTTCGCCATTTGGTCGTTAACGAGATTGCTCCTTGCCGAACATGAAAAACGAACCTTGCCGAGGATATTTTCACGGGCGAGAATATCAAGTAGCTCACGCAGTCTGCGCTTGTTTGCGATGAACAGGTCGTCGTAAAAGCTGATTAGTTTTGCGCCGTAGTTATTGTAGAGTTCCTTGATTTCCCCAGCAATGTATTCGGCGGAGGCAAACCTCGTGGTGGACCAGAATCGGCTCGATGCGCAGAAAATACATCGGTACGGACAGCCTCGCGAAGTGAACATCGAATGATGTGTGCCTTTCAGATTGAGCAGCTCTCTGGCCGGGTACGGGATGGTATCGATTTTGTCAATCAAAGATCTTGGTTCGGTAAAATGCAGCCGGCCTTCGCGGCGGAAGAAAATTCCTTTGACGGATGAAAGATTCTCGGCGTCGAATCGCCCGATTGAATCATACAACTTTATCAACTCGGCCATCGTTTGCTCGCCCTCGAACAGGATCCCGACGTCCATGTCTTCGGAAAATGATTCCGGCAGTAATGAAATATGGATACCGCCGACAATAACAGGCAGGTTCCTTTGTTTGCAAAGACGTGCGTAACGTTTTGCTATGCCGTAGTTCGGGGAGAAACTACTGATACCGACAAGGTCGGGCTTGAAATTATCCAGGGTTTCTTCGACTTTTTTATTGATGATTTTGAATTCATGGGTATCGGCCCCAAGTTTTTTCCGGGCATAACTCACTAAATATCCCAGTCCGAGCTGAGGGTATCTGGTTTCAATCTCGATGTGAGGATTAATAGCGCTGATTAATAGTATTTTCATTTGTTTTCAGGCCGTCGGTTTTTTCGAGCCGACGACTTTTTCTTTCCGGAAAAAATTAACACAAAGAGCGATAAAGGCTTTTATATATATCCCTGCATAGACGAGATAATTTATTACGAAGGAATGTTTGAGAGCGTAGTGCTTGCGGTAAAAAATCTTCATTGCACGATAGAACAGCACGATGCACTTACGGGAAAGATTTCGGCTGCTCTGTCCCCCGAAATGTACGATCCGGTAGTCAGGCACGAAAAAAACTTTCCAGCCGGCCTGTTTTATTCGATAGCACCAGTCCAGATCGTCGCCGTACATGATGAAATCCTCGTCCAGCATACCGACCTGCTCGATGACTTCTCTTTTGACCATCATACAGCATCCGGAAACGGAGTCCACCTCACCGGCTTCGTTGTTATTGCGATGTGTCATCAGGTATTGTCCGAAGCGTTCGGTTCGGGGAAACAGCCTGTGCAGTCTCAAAAAGTAAAACAGTGATGACGATATGGTGGGAAAGCTCCTCCTGCACTGGTACTGAAGCGAGCCATCCTGATTCAACACCTTTGGGCCGCAGGCGCCGACGTCGGGGTGTTCATCCATAAACCTAACCAGGCCATCGAGAGTGCCGTCCTCTATTATAGTGTCATTATTCAAAGACAAGACATATCGTCCCTGTGACGCCCGGATCCCCTGGTTGTTTGCCTTGACAAATCCCGGATTGTCGGGATTTTCTATGAGAGTTATCGACGGAAAAGCATCTTTAACCGCTTGTGCGCTTCCGTCAGAAGAGCCGTTATCGACAACGATAACCTCGAAGTTTGCTTCCGAAGCGTGGGAATAAATAGAATCCAGGCAGCTCTTGAGGTATTCTTTGTTATTGTGGTTGACGATGGAAATTGACAAATCCATTATCTGCAAAGCTCGGCGTAAAGTTCCTGATATTTCCGGGACATATTTTCTGCGTTCAGGTGGTTATTGATTATGTTCAGGGCCGCTCGGGTTTTTTCCGAGTAATCCCCGTCGAGGCATTTAGAAAACGCATTGGACAACGAATCGATGTTTCTGGTTGGAAAAAGCAGTCCCGCTTTTTTATCGAAATCGAGAATCTCACGATGTGCCGGTATGTCGGATAAAATAACCGGCAGACCGCAGGCCATCGCTTCCATAACGGCATTCGGACATCCTTCGGTCAGCGAGGCGGAGACATATGCGTCGGCGGCGCCGAGGTAATCTTGCACATTTTCAACGAAGCCGACCGGCCGAATATCGCCTTTTCCAGTTGCCAGACGAGAGCACTTTTCCAGCAAAGGGCCGCTGCCTAATAAGACTAAAACATCCGAACAGTTTTCCCTGATCTTGCTGAAAGCCTCAATGAGAGTTGGAAGACCTTTGTTTTTGGATAAAAAACCCACGCTGACAAATACATGTTTATCCGGCGGCAAGCCGAGACGCGACCTCAGGCGTCTTTTTTCTTCCTGATCAACGGGTTTGAATTTGTCTCGGTCGATGCCGTTATGAATAATATCTATACGGCGGAAGGTTCCGTTTTCCGTCAAAGTCCGTATAGAATTAGAAACAGCCACAGTACGTTCGCATTTTCCACATGCCCGCAAAAAAGTCTTCATCATGAACCGGCCGAGTACCGGACCGAAAACCTGCCGGTAAGACTGGCGGGCCGTCACAACGCGTGGTATATCGAGCGGGAGTTTCGCACAAAGCAGAGTGGAGCGATAATCGAATACATGGATAAGGTTAACTGGATTTTCGTTGATTAATTTTATTATTTTTTTCGGACCTAATACCATGCCGGCGGTTCGTGACAAACCGAAAGAGTGACACTCAACGTCGATTTCCCTGAAAGCCTCAAGATGTGATTCGGGAGCTTCCGGAGAAAGTGTCGCAATGTATGGATGGAATTTTTCCCGGTCGATATATTTAATAATATTGTAAAGCTGGAAGATCGGGCCCTGCGGACGCAGCCGACTGGCCAGATAGAGAATGTTAATTTTATTGTCCTTGGTCATTTCCACTAATATCTTCAGGCCAAACCTTGCCTTAGACTGCTGCAGGTTCGAGAGCCCGTATTTCTGCCGGTCTCGGGTACAAATTACTTTTACGGTGTTCCTGGTATCCCCGAAGATTCAGAATAAGCAGTGTGAAACCGAACTGGTAAATACTATAACGATATCTTTCGATAGGATCGTAAACAATCAGGATAAGACTTGTCCCGATAATTATCAAAGCGATAGTCAGATAAGCGTTTCGATAGATGTGACTTAAGAAATGTCTGTATCTCAGACTCGCAATGAAAATATACACGGCAATTAAGGTATATGGCACAAGAAATGAGTTAAACTTAGCACCTGCGCTCCAGCCGGGTCTTATGTAGTAAAGAGTGCTTCGAAAAAGATATTCTACCAACAGTGTTGGAGTCCCGAAAATTTTGTAAAATTTAACAATGGCAGGGGCACCATACATATCTTCGATTATGATTTTTGTTACGCCATAATCACCGAGGTTCGAGGTCCAGCATAATCGAAGAAGGTAGATTAATACATAGGACGCGACTGCAATTCCGGATATAAGTATGAGTTTTCTCGTGCACTTCGGCAAAAAAACAATCGGCAAAATTCCCATTAGAACCAGAGGTTTTCTCAGCAGGAGAATAAGAGGCAGTAAAAGACAAAAAAGTATCTTGTAACGAAGTGAATCCGTGGCCAGAGCCTTGAAGAACAGATACATAACAACAACGATTGCCAGGATAATTATGTTTTCCTTGAGAACGAAGTTATTGAAAAAAACAAATTCGGGATTGAGTGCAAAAATCGCTGTTATGTAGAGTGAGAGTTTCCTGTCAAGGCATGTGCGTGCCATATTAAAGAAAACAATCACCGTTACGGCACTTATAAAGGTATTGAACAGATAAAAAGCAAGGTGATTGAAATGCAAATACTTGAACATAGCTCCGATGGCAACCGCCGCTAAGCTGAAATGGTCGGGACCTCCGGCCATATAGAAATTCTCGTTGGAAAAAGAAGTCACGCTGAAATCCCACCCTCTTTTGACAACGGTCCATGCCATTATCAAGGCTATCGAGAATGCGATGTGAGTTAGCACAATCATTCCCGGTGAAAGAACTTTTTTAGTCAGGAATTTCATCTCAAAATATTTTATTTGCCGGCTTGGCAGAATAAAGAAAAAGTATCGTACAGTTTAATCTTTATTTCTGGTTATTATCAGTCCCACCTGTCCGAAGTTACGCATGCCCCAGTTAAGCAGCGGCCGCAGAAATTTGAGTTTCACTAATTTGCCCAACAAGGGATGTTTCTCCAGCCCGAAGTCGGCCAGAGGTATGAAATCGACCTTGAAGTTATTGCGTGTGAAAATATCCGTTATAGTCCGCGGGGACCTGTAATATGTTTTATTGTTAATATATTCGTAGTAAGCTTGTATTTTTTCCTGCCTGCTTTTTCCCTTAAGCTCTTTCCATCCCGGATCTATGCCCAGCGACAGTAAGAGAGAAATATATAATTTACGCAGTCTGTTTTTCGGGAGCCAGTGCAGGAAAGGCATATAAAGGTGAATTTCGACAAAATGTTTGTGGGCGGGGAAAAAATGCACGCCGACACCGCCGGGTGCTGTCCCTCTTTTAAGGTTTGCGGCAACTTGTTCGAGGTCCCTTACATGTTCGAAAACTCCTTCCGAAAAGCTGAGGTGGAAGAATTTGTCCGGGAACTTTTTCTCCACCCCTTTTTCCATCAGGGAGATTAAAAGGTCAAAATCGAGCCCGCGTGCCGACAGCAGCTCGCGGCAATTTTTAACAGGCTCGGGATCGATGTCGGTTCCGAAAGCACTGTATCCCTGTTCTCTTAGCCATGCGACGGAACGGCCTCTGCCGCATCCCCAGTCCAGTACATTCATTTCACTTTTGTCCAGATTCATTTTCTTACGGAAATGTTCAATAAATCTAAATATTCTCGGGCTCATACGGAAGCCGGACATTTCTTTTTCCGTCAGAGCATCGTGTTTTGTCAAGGTTTGTTCCGGCATGATATTAGCGTTCCTTCCTTTTTTATGTTACGTCATACTTTCGATTGGACATTAACATATATTTCAAAATATTAATTAACAGTTATACAACAATTATTTACGTTTTATAACTTGATCAAATCCGCTTCGAATGCACCGGTAGGATAGAAACCACCGAATATGAAGTTTTTCAAAAACGGTACGATGTAATCTACAGGTTTCATTGTCGGTTGAAATAAATTGCTTCTTTTGATTCTCTTCAAGCCATATTTTTCCGCAAGAACGTCGAGAGAACCTGCGGTGAAATAATTGACGTGCTCGAACGGCATGACCAACCGATACACACCTTTTCTCTTTTCTTTCTTTATGATAGCGGGGTTCAAGCCTGTTATATGAAGATATCCGCCGATTTCGAGCCGGTCACTGATATATTGAAAATATTGGTGCAAATCATTGACATGTTCGATAACCGAAGTCGAGACGACAATGTCGAATTTTTTCCCGGTGTCAATTTCCTCCGGCCTGCAAACATTGAGTTTTTTCTTATCCCGGCAATATTCGATTCGATATAAATCTATGTCCACACCGGCCGCATCTATCTCGAAGACTTTACATAAATCGAGAAGGTGACCGAGGCCGCAGCCGTAGTCGAGTAATCTTATCTGTCTTTGGTTCTCGTTTTTTGGTTTCTCGAATCTTTTATACTGATATGAAAGTGACCTCATTAAAATCCTGGAGGCAATCCATTTATGATGAGTATTGTAGAGATACTTGAGATCGCATTCCCGGTATGCCCATTCTTTCTTGATATTTTGCTCGACCTTTGCTTCGTTATAAACTACATCGTAAAGGTCGCTGCGGAACCGCGGATTGACAAATACGAAAGAGCAGTCTTTGCATTTTTTTATGCTGAAAGTCGTATCAATATTTATTCCGAGGGCATCGAGATTGTAATAGCTCTTTCTGAAATCGCCGAGAAACTGTCTCGGCGTTGACCGCCAGACGGTTTTAAATCTTTCCCCGTTGCATACGGGGCAGTTGATATCTACGAAAACATTTTCCAAAATAAAATCCTTTTCAGGGAAATTTCATTTTCGGGCTGTTGGTTCCGCATGAACTAATTTTCGAATAAAATACGTTCGATTCTCTTGTCCCACGTGTAGCTGTCGATAAAATCTTTATAGGCGGTTTCGCTTATGTCCCTGTATAGTTTTCTATCCTCCCGGACGCTCCTGATGGCTTGGATCCACTGCTCCACATTATCTGATTCGCACAATAAACAGTTACGATTATGTTCGAGCACTTCCTGTAACACTTTATGGTCTGAGCTTATAATCGGTTTTTTAGCCGACATGTACTCGAAAAGTTTTATCGGTGACATCCATCGGGATGTTTCGGAGGCATTTTGTGCAACCATTACGTCTTTTTGATACGGCATTAGAAGAATATCGGCGGCATTTCGTACCTTATAAGTTTGGGCGGGCGTTATGTATCCATAAAGATGCATATTCGGAGGAGCTTTTTGTCTGAGCCTATTGATCTGGTTATCTGTGCCTCCGAAAAGATGAAAACCTACGATCGGCATTTTTTCCGCGATTTCCATTATTAGCTCGATACCCCTGCCCTTGTGAAAACCTCCGATGTAACAGGCGTTAAAATCGGCGTCACCTTCGAGGCTGACAGTATTGGTAAAATTAGGCTGTTCGTCTGCGGCATCCGGCGCGACGATGAGCTTTTTGTCGGATAAAAACGTACCGTATTTTTCTATGTATGCTTTTTTAAGTTCCTCTGAGATGAACACAATTTTGGAGAGATTATGGCTTTCTATCAGTTTTTTTTCTGCCCGGCCCCTTGGTCCTTTCCGGGCAATATCATGTGTTTCGTATAGCACATCTCGGCCCGTCCGGGCCAAAATGTAAAGGGCGATAACGTCCCTGCCGTAGAAAATAGTATCTTGTGTGTTTTTGGCCAGGCGTTTCAGGATCGGAAAATACCGCAAAGAAAGCAGGAAACTTGAGCCTCGGTGACATCCGGTAGTTTTTCTGACAATTGAAAACTTATTTTCGATACCATAGTAATCGAAAACATCGATATTCCTCCTTAGTGGGAAAGTGCCGGCCAGAAGCGTTACTTCGAAATCGAATCGACACAGAGCATTGCACATCTTCATTACCTGGACGCTGTTTGCCTGTCTCGAAGGTATTATAGCGGTTGAGGGATACACAAGTTTTTTTAGCATCCTGCTCACGTAAGGGACTTAAACTACTGTGGGAAATAACCCAGTCCGGGAATCTTGTGAAAATTTACGTTCTGAAAATCCTGTAAAATTGGGTCGTTAATGGTTTGTGCTATTTCCGCAAGGGCCAAAGTGCGAAACCATGTGTCCCACAAATTACTATCGTTCCAGAGTATCGATTTTTGTATCCAGCCGTTATAGATTTCGTTTTTACGTTTCAATACAGTACCGAGAGAAACCCTTGCCCTGTAATACCATAAATAGAGTGAACGATTCGAAAGATAGGTTGGAACATATTTGAAAAAATCAGGCAGAGTTGTAAGTTTTGATTTCGATCGGCAGAATCCTCCATCACCGTTGCAGGTACTTAGTATAGCATCGAGTGCCTTGCGCATCGACGTCTGGATATCATTTCTTCTGTAGTCCGTTATTCTATTGGCCATAGCAAGAATATGAATTGCATCGTAATCATGGCATGCTTCACCGCCGGGAGTAGGAGCGAAAAACCCCCGTCTGTCCTGAGACATCAGTGCTATATCGATAATTCTGTGCAGCTTCGGCACTTCTTTTTTCCGGTAGAAGTATATAATCAGTTGATGAAAGCCGTTTTGCAGACCATGAAGATAATGTGATTTAATTTCTTTGCCCCAAAATCCGTTTCGGTTTTGTTTTTCATTGTGAAATTCGAACCATGCGTCGATTTTTTCGAGCAGATGTTTTTCTTTTGTTCTTTCGTATTCGTATATGAGGAATATTGCAAGGAACATCGCTTTATTACCCGAACCCGGTTTGCCTTCGTGGCAGCCTCTTTCGTATAAATATTTCTTGACGTCTTCCGATGTTTTCCACTGCCGGATAAATTGTAGCGGAACTTTCGGCTCAGCTCCCAGTATTCCCAAAGCACTCAAACAAAAGCAGGTCAGTTGATAACAATTGCGTTCCTTGTCCCGGTGATAGTATTGCTCAGGCTCAAAATACCCGAACTCTTCGTTTTGAAAACTCTGGATATATGTAATCCAGCTTTGTTTTTCCGTTTCTGTGAACTTATCGGTTTCCTTGAGCAAATCCAATATGAACAGGGCAAAGCAACTGCAAAAAATGCTGTCGTCTGAAGATTTTGCAAAGCGATATCTGTGCTCATTATTAATTTTTAATGTATCCAGCCAGTTCAATAAATCTGGCATTGAAAAAGCAACTGTATCACTCATGTTATAGCTTAAGGCAGTATGTTTGTGTTTATCTGGCGAAGTTAGATTTGATTCTGTCCAACTTTTCGGATGTGCCGGATTCTACTATAGTGCCATTATCCAGAAAATAAATAAAATCGGCAATTTTCAAAGTCGAGAATCGGTGCGAGATAATAATAACGGCTTTTCCGACGGCGAGAGTTTTGATTGACTTTAAGATCAGCCTCTCCGATTCTTCATCCAGAGAACTCGTTGCTTCATCGAAAATAAGGATCTTGGGATTACGAACCAAAGCCCGTGCGATCGAAATGCGCTGGCGTTCGCCTCCCGAGAGACTAATGCCGTTATCGCCGATAAGCGTATCGTATTTTTGCGGAAGCATTTGGATAAAATCGTGAGCGGCCGCCAGTTTAGCTGCTTTAAATACTTCTTCGTCGTTAACGTCCCGTTTGCCTATAAGAATATTTTCCTTTACCGTGGCGTTGAACAGGAAAACATCCTGGGGGATATAGCCGATAAGATTTCGCCATGAATTGATATTAAAAGTATTTATGTTTTTTCCATCGACAAAAATTCCGCCGCCCGAAGGCTTCAAAAATCTCAACAACAGATCGCAAAGTGTGGATTTGCCGGAGCCGGAGGGGCCGACCACGGCTGTAATACTTTCTTTGTTAAACTCCATACTCAATCCGCTGAATAAATTTTCCCTGCCGGGATACGTAAAGGACATATCCCGGATCTCGACTTTTTCCTTCAATGAATCTATGGACTCGCTTCCGCCGGTGTCTTCAGTGATAAAAGATTTGTTATTTGCAAGGTTATGTACCAGATTAAGGGATGCTAAATGCGAAATTATCGTCATCCTCTGCGAAAATAGAGTGCTCACGTTGCTGAACAACCTTTGGGCGCAGACAACAAATAAACCGACTATAGGCAAAATAGATGTAAGGTTGACGGATTTTATATAATGATAATAAAGAAGGACTCCCATCATAACCACCACGACGGATGTTTCCGTGAGGGCTTGGGGCAGGCTTGCGATTGTTCTGAATTTTATGATTATATGTCTGAATGTTGCCAGTTTACCGGCGAATTCTTTAATGACCCGGTTTTCCATTGAGAAAATTTTTATCTGGCGCACGCCGGAAATACTCTCGGTGGCTATACTGCTGATCTGCTGGTTTAGTTTGACTTTCTTCTTGCCTACGGTGCGTGAGTATTTATGAGAAAGCCTCGAAAAGGCAAGGGCTACCAGAAGAGAAGCGAAGGAAACCGTGATTGTGATACGCCAGTTCACCATGATTAAAAGAACGATGATGAAAAGAGCAACCGTACTTTTTGCGAAGAAATCGATCATGTCCTTCAAACACTTACATGCCCAGGCAGGTTCGTATATCATATTGTTTAGCCATGTCCCCTGTCTTTGTTTGAACAGTGACGCGAAATCTGCGTATAGATAATTCTTCATGATTTCTCTGGCCCAGAATTTCCGAATGCTTTCGATAAACTGGTTAGAATAATATTTCCTTAAGATAACAAGCAGATTTTTTGACGCGATTAATAGTATGGTAAGTCCGCCGACCACGAGCAGATGAGAATTGTCAGGGAAGAGATTCAACAGCGGAGCCAGATATTTGGCCCCTAACGTATTGTCAATATCCGACTCGACCGCGACCTCCAGAAGCGGCAGGACCATACCCAAACCCAGGCTTTCGGCAATGGCGGAAATTATAGTAAGAACGAAAAGAATTATTGCCGAGACCCGAAAGGGGCCTAAGAAAGACAAAAATATTCTTATTTTGGAAAGAAATTCAGGTCGTTTCATCTATGATCTTCACAATTTTTGGTCGCAATGCCTTTTATAAAATTCTTCCGTTACAAGGAATTCCAGTTCGGTATCAACATCCAGCGTCTGTTCCTCTGGAATCTTAATTAGAAATGGATCGTTTCGGGTAAAAGACCAGAGCAGTCCCGTGTTCCTGAAATGTTCCCTGTTAACAATATAAAAAGAGTGGGAAGCCTTGTAATGGACGGTTGTTTTATTCGTAGCCAGCACCTTCACGTCCTTATGCGTCACGGGATTTCCGTCCCGGTCAAAAATCCAGTCTCTTACGGGAACAGCCGAGATATAGGATTTATATTCCGATTTCTGGAACAAGTCAAATGCTTTTTCCAATGCTTCCGGCGAGAGCAGCGGCTGGCAGGGATTTATTACAAAGATCCATTCGGTGGGTACGTCCAGATAATGTCGGAGTGTAACTTCCAGCGGATTTACTCCTTTTAGGATGCTTTTCTTGTCTCTGCGCAGGATTTCGATGTTAGCATAGTCGGATGCGAATTGGATCAGTTGCTCCTCGGCACAAGCTAAATATCTATGTTTGAAATAATGTAACTGGTTGAGTTTTGAAAGGGCGATTTGTATAAGGGTCGAACCGGCAAAAGGCCTGACGAGCTTACCGGGAACTCTGCTCGACTGTAATCGTGCATTAATGACGGCGGAAATTTCTTTCATTTCTTGTGCAATTCTCTTTTCAGGATTTCTATAAGATCAGCATTTCTGGTCGAATCGCTGATTTTATCGAAATTGGAGGTCTCGAATGCTAATCGGCCGTTACAGAATGGAACGCCGAAATAATCCAATGATATTTTTAGCGTCAGGTTATCCGCCAACTGCTGCCTGACGGCTTCGGGTATGCAATTAAAGTATGGCTTCTTAAAAAACAATGCACCCCACATTGTATTGCTCAGGCCTCCGATTACGCCTTTTCTAACGTACGGCAGAAATATTTCCAGTGGGAACTCCGAATTAAGGGTATATCTATCAAGAAGTGTCACCTTATGGAGTATGTCTTTATATAAAGAATCTATTGTGGCCGAAAGTGAAAACGAATTCCTGTATATCAGTGATTTCGTGATAAAATTTAATCCGAGCTTATTCAGGAATGAGGAAATAATTACGTATTTTCTGTTGAGGAAATGCTCGCTTTCTGTGGCGTTGTGTCTTTTCATCGCAACTATATAATCGGGATTTGCCTTCGATATTTCATTTATTACTGTCGAGACATTTTCCAGAAATACAATCTTGTTTTTTTGCCGGGGGAAACTGAATGGAGTGGGTATGGCAATCATATAGTCTATATCGAGTGGCTCATCGAAAACCGGATATTTCTCGAAAGGAAGGCCGACCTCGATTATTTCCTGACTGAATTTTGCGGGAAGATTTTTCCGTTCCAATAAGAATGAAAACAAATTATTATCGGTTACGAAAATCTTATGTATTTCAAACTTTTCGTAAAGCTCGTTATTCATGCCCGCCCAGGTCAGTGCACACGTGCAGATATTTTTCCTGGATTCGTTTATTGTATCTTTTATAACAGCAAAAGCGTCCCGTGAATATTGCCACTGGGGGATGATCAGCAAATTTGTGGCAACTTTTTCGCCGGGGCGGATTATTTCTGCTCCAAGCTCCTCGCACATTTCCAGAAAAAGCTTATCCACATTAATCGTCTTTTCGGGGCTGTCGATGGGTACTTTCATGATACCGATATCGAAATCTCCGGAGAGGTATTTGATAATGCTTAAGTATGCCGCATTTCTTCTGAAGTTGGGAAAAACGAGAACTATGTCAAAAGTCTTCATGCTATTAATATATAACGATTTGTATATTTACTGAATTAGCGGCAAGGCTATACAATGTTTCCAATCATTTCCGCTACGAGTCGGGCGGAATTCCCTTTATGCGGCCCGCATTCATGCTCGACTACTGCTTGTCTTTGTTTGGCATGTTTTTCGGGATTTTGTAAATAATCGTTTACTGCTTCTATTAATTCTTCGAAAGAATAAGCCACTTTACCGGCATTTTTCAATCTTCTTAAGTGTACGAACTGCTCGGAAAAATTCCGGGTATCGGAACCGATTTCCTTGTTGTGTCCGTATATGGCGATGTTTACGAATGGAAGATTAAAGATACTTGCTTCTATCATCATCGTTGAGAAATTGCATATCATAACATCCGAGAAACGGAGCATTCCCTTGAGGTCTTCGATATCCGAATAGGGCATATCGCATTTGAGACATGAAGAAAGAATTTCCGGATAAGCGAAATGCACTAATTTGCCGTTTTGTTTTTCTATTTCTCTGTATTTGTCACGGATTGCCTTGTATCTTAAATTATCGTGAAGCTCATAATGCAGCGGATGAACTCTGACAAGAAGCTGTACAGGCAGGATGCAGCGTTTATCTTTGATTGCCTCGATGAACTTTTCGATTATCACAGGATTCCATGGATATTTGTTGGGGGATCGCGTGGCGTAAAGGATTATTTTTCTCTCGGGAGAAAGGGAGTATTTTTCCAGAAACGCTTTTTTGGAAGTTTTACCCTGCTGAAAATATATATCGAAATGTGGTATGCCGCCTACCAAAATCTTTTCGCCCTCTTCATCGTAGTGCCTGATTAGTTCTTGCTTCATACTGTCGGTCCAGACAATAATGCTGTCGGCGGCGGCTCCTTTCAAACCTTTGGAGCTTGTATTGTCCCAGCTAAGCAGAGTTGCGAGGATTTTTGTTCCCGCCATTTTGGCTTCACGCATAATGAAATGGTCATATCCGAGATAGCCCAGGGAGGAAGTGATAATTGCCGATGGTTTATATTTGTCGAAGATATCTTTATGGTAGCGAGGTGAAAAAAAACGGCATTCTATTTTCAAAAAAAACTTTCTTGCCGTGCTGGAATTCTCAAGTATTAATGACAAAAACCATATTACTGCGGCTTTTAATATGTTTTTTATGCTTTTACTTCGTACCATATTCCTTAAAAAGGACTTCCTGCGTAACTTGACTGTCGAGCTCAGAGGGAGAATGTACCATCTTATCTGTCGTATAAACCGTTCGACAGGGTGATTTTTCTCGTAATCTTCGTAAAGTTCGGTACGCAGAGGCTCAATGTGAACGTTTTCGTCATTAAACTCGTCAATAAAATATTGTTCGTGGCTGTTCGGCGAGAGAATTATAATCCGGAAAAACTTTTTAAGATTTTCGAGGATTCCGCTTCGCAGGATATATCTGGCCATAAAACCACTTTGTATGACCACGAAAACGGTCTTCAATTCTTGATTCCTTTTTCTATTTTTCTAATGATGGATTTTGCGGCGAGCACAGGATGTTTCTTCAAATAATTCCGTCTGATTTTTTGTTCTACGGCGTATTTTTTTGGGTATATTTCATTATCCTGCCAGGGAGTAAAGTTGACCAAAACTTTGCCTTTACCAAATCCCTTTTCCAACTCTGTAAGATATGCGGCCTCGTTCTTGATCAGGCCTTTTACCAATGTCTCTTCCCATAGAGGGGAACCCGGTAAGGGCATAATTAAGTTAAATCGTCGCCCCGGATGGTCAATACGATTGAAAAGTTTAATTGTTTCCCTGAGTGTATTTTCATCCTCACCCGGGTAGCCGAAAATAAGCTGTACTTTTATGTCCAGCTTCAACGACATTGCATATCGCATAGCTTTTTCTATTTGGTTGACTGTAATACCTTTTTTCATCCTGTCCAATATTTTCTGGCTTCCCGATTCAATGCCATAGCCAATTCCAATGCATCCGTTTTCTTTCATAAATTTAAGGAGATCAAAGTCAACGAGATTTACCCGCGCCTGTCCGCTCCAGAAAAGTTGCATTTTTTTTAGTTCCGGAGCGACCTTCTTTATGTGTGCGCTGTTGCGAACGAACAGTTCATCGTTAAAGGCTATGCCCTCTAATCTGTAATTTTCATGCAGGTAAGAAATTTCCTGGATAGTTTTTTCCGGGGAAAAACTTCTGAAGCCTGAAAAAGTCCGTGAACAAAATCCACACTTGTAAGGACAGCCCCGTGTAGTAATGAATGTCATCACCCGGGTATTTTGCGGCTGTTTATCTCTTCCGATGGCCATTTTTATTTTAATATACCGTTCCATATCGAATAGTTCATAGGCCGGTCTTGGAAGGTCGTCTAACGTGTCAATGTATTCGCGTGGACGAGTCTTTTGTATTTGTCCGTCTCTATCACGAAAGGCGATCCCTTTGACATTTTCAGGTCTATTATAGTTGTCTAATAAATCAAGAATGGTTATTTCGCCTTCGCCGATAACACAAAAATCAGCCAGTGTTGTTTCCAGAACCAATTTCCAGCTAAAAGTTGGCAGTGGCCCGCCGACTATAACAAGGGCATCCTTTTCTTTTTTTAGAAAATCAGAAAATACCTTTACTGCATTGTATTGAGTGGAAAAAGCTGTTATACCGACTGCGTCCCAACTGCCGCTGCTCAGGTAATCGATTACTTCGTGTTTTTCCCACTGCAAAGCCTGGGCATCAAGTACTTCGACCTTGTAGCCGCCGTCTGTAAGCACACGGGCTATATATGCCAAACCGAATGGGAAATTGATACTCTCCCTTACGGTCTTTTCTTTCTTCTCGTGCATTGGCTGAATCAGCAATATATTATTTATTTTCATCCTTTTAATTTAGCTCTCTATGCACGTAATTTAATTTACATTAACACAGCGGATCTATTTTGACTGGGCATGTTTTATTCTTATAAGGGACAAAAGAGATTCGGCATGAGCATGTGAAAAAGCTTTTTTGGAAGCTTTAGCTTTTTTGCAGATAAAGCCAATCAAATGGCCGTCGGTTAGTATCGATTCGGAGATTATCTCAAAGCCGATATTTCCCAAAAGAGGTACTATTGTTTGCCTGGTGAAGTTGAACGGATGGTCTATTTTAATCGAATCCCGGACGCTTTTTCTGCGAACATTGAATTCCCAGTCAACGATATCCACAAAAAATAAGCCGTCTTCTTTCAACGAATTTCTGATAATCGAAATTGTTTTTGTAACATCCATCAGATGATCTATAGTCTGACACAGCAAAATCAGGTCCCAGGAATTCTTTCGGATATTTTTTTCTTCCGCCAATCCTTCGATCGTTTTTAAACCGAGTTTTTTGGCTACAGCCAACTCATCCGGTGACGGATCTATGACCGTAGCTTCTACGCGAAACCTGGAAGCCTCCAGATTATCTTTGAAAACCTTTGCTACGACGCCCGTTGAACCGCCTACGTCCAAGAGTTTTAATGTCTTTTTCGTTTCCGGTATGTACGTTTTCATCCAGTCGAAAACTTCCCGGGCGTATTCTTTTTGCCCTTTTATTATTGTCGAGCTATCAACTTTTCTGCCCAAATAGAAGCTTACTAACGGCCGGTAAAATTTCTTGTAGAATAACTTATAACCTTCTGCAGTCATCCGGGGAGAAATATATACCAGACCGCATCCGAGACAGAGGCAGGCGGAAGCGTTAAGGCCGTAACGGTCCTTCTTGGAAATCACGATAGAATGTGATGAGCCGCATATGTTACAGGAATGCAGGTGCTCTTTTGGGTGAGAATCATAATCGAAATTAATGTCACTCAGAGTTTTTTTTATATTCCCGCTCAAAATTATGACCTCCGTTTTATTTATCTGTTCGATTTATAAATAATTCCGCTATATTCCAGTCGAAAATATCATCGATAGCAACGGAGCGTTCCCTCGGCATTGTGTAAAAAAGGGGAGTTTCACTGATTATTTTCTTCTCTTTCAGCAAAAGGTCACGACGTGCGATATAAACGGCACCGTTTCGCCAGTATAATTTTTTTATGGCCTGTCTTCTCTCCGCAGGATCCATGTCTTTAAACACCTGCTCCAGGTGCATATCTTTCTCGTGATAGAGGCTTGACAACCTGATATGCTGGGCATCGCATACGGAAACCAAACACCTTGCCTCGGGCTGATTTTCTAAGAAATGCCGGATTGAGTTTTCAACATCCTCAACGACAGTAAGGGGATTTGTGGGTTGCAGAATTATTATGCTGTGAATGGTATCTCCGCGATTATTCTCCCACCAGTTAACGGCATGTATTGCGGTATCCACAACTGCCGAGCCGTCGGTGGCTAATTCCGTCGGTCTGAGAAAGGGGACATTTCCCTCCACTTCTTTGGCTATCGAGGCAATCTCTTCGCTGTCCGTGGATACGATATGGTCGCAAATAACGCCTTTTCTCTGAGCTTCTTTGGCCAATTCAATCGCGTAATGTATCAGCGGCTTTCCATTGAAGGATTTAATATTCTTGTGCGGAATTCCCTTGGAGCCGCCTCGTGCGGGGATGATTGCTATTATTTTCGGATTTTTATCTGCTGTTTCCATTAATCTTCTATCTTAAAAATGACTGTTTTTTAAGGCGTATATATTCAGTGGATTTAGTTTATCCACCTTAGCATGTATTCCACAAATTTCCTTTTTTGGTCGTCGAATGTTTTATTGTCGACTGTGATTCTTTCTTTTTTGTTCAGCACGTTTTCATACAGGTTCAAAGGAACCGAGTTTTTCATGATTGAGGCGATGAGACAAACGGTTTCTTTTTCGGAGTATCTGTAATCGTTCAAAAGTTCCGATACGATATCAGGAAGTCGATCAAGGGACGATACATGCCTGACAATGCTCTCGGGCAGAATATCGTAAAAAGTTTTCCCGAATGTTATAACCGGTTTCTTTTCGAGGATCGCCTCGAAGCCTGAAAAACCGGATACGGTAAAAACAATCTTCGCATTTTTTATTACCGCTGACGAATCTGCATAGTGACTTGCCAAAACCACATTGGGGATTTCCAGGAGTTTTTTATAATATCCGATATTCCTCCTGCCGACTCCGGCGGGATGGTCTTTGACGAGAAGTTTCCAGGTGAGAGGAATTGATTTTGCGATGTTTCTGATAAGCTCTATCTGATTGAGATATTCCCTTCCGAAAAGAGAAAGCGCTATCTCCGGTTCCACATGCAGCGGATAATATGCATACTCCAGCCGCTTCAGTTTCTCCGCGGGAAAGTAGGGCAAAGCCATTCGAAGAAACTTATCTTTGAGTGGATTATGAATGTTTTTGTAATAATAGCCCCATTGGTATCCTTTTATTTCGTTGTCTAAGTAGGCTTTCTTTAAATAGTATTTGGCCATAACGAAAGGGCACTTTAATGCGCCTACAAAAAAATTCCTATATGGAAATTTGGGGCAGGAAACTATCACTCCTTCGTATTTCCTGTCTCTGGTTTGCATATATTCTCTGGCTTTTGCAAGGAAGCTGTTCTCTTTTGCCTGGTTCAGATATTTTTCATAGTCTTTTCGTATGTGAGGAAATTCCCTGTAAATTTCCTCCGAGAAAGTGACGCAGTTGCGAATCTTCGTCGGATTCAGGTTGATATATTTTATTCCCCTGGCCTTCGCGCAGCGGTAGAAAATATACTCGGTCATTGTGACCGGCGTAAATCCCCCTATAATAATGTCCGGGCGGATATTTTCGATAAATTCCAGAACGTCCCGAAAGCTTCTTTGCAGCAGGGCCAGCATTTGCCGGTGTGTGAATCGCGGCTTATAATCCTGTTTGAATTTTGTAAGTACGCCGTTATATACTCTCCTGTCCATTACCAGGGCATTCCATAAAAACGGCTCACCGAATTCACTCTCAATATTTTTCAGGTAATCCAAATCCGCCTTTTCACCGGCGGCGGGAACTATTTCCCATCCTTTTAGAAATTCGACTTTCAGCTTGGAATTATTAGCACTTTCCAGATATCGCGGGAAATTGGGTTTGTCGGTGACGTAAAAACCTATGTGGTCCAGGGTAACTTTCTGTTTGAGAAGCGGGAGCAAATCCAGGTAAAAAAGGGCGTAATTACCCTGAGTGACGAAGATTGCATTCATGCATTGAGCCCCCATCTGCCCACGAATCTTTTCGCCGCTTTAACTTCTTCTTCATAAAGGAAATCTTCGTTGTTTAAATCCTTCTCTTTTCCCAACATTTTTTCGAGGATATTTCGATACGCGACCAATTCCTCCACCTGTTCGGTCGAAAGGTCCCATTCTGCCGCTCGCCCGGGGCCGTACTTACCCAATTTCATGTGAACTTCCACTATCTGTGCACCTTGAGCCATCGCAAATTTCACCGGCTCGATGCCCGGGACGTGATTACTGTATCCGACCTTGGGGTAGTTGTCTTTGAGCCACAGGAACTTATGCATGAATGCCTTGTTTAACGGTGTCGGATACATCGAAACCGAATGCAGCAATGTGGCGTTTATTTTGTTCTTAATTAGAAAGTCGATTGCTCTTTTGATGTCCCTGACCGAGTGCATTCCTGCGGAAATAATCAGGTGGTCGAATTTATCGGCCAATTTTTCTATCATGGAAAAACTCAACAAATCGGGGCTTGCAATCTTTATTTCCTTCAAGCCGAGGGAAGAGAGAAAATCAACTCTGCTTATACTGAAACAGGTGGTTAAAAACGCAATCTTATTTTTCGAGCATTCCTGGATGAGTTCGAAATGGTCGTCATCCGAAAGGGAAGTTTGCTTTACCCATTCGGCCTGGGCCTCTGACTTGTCGGTCAGATCTTCGTATCGCGAAGATTGGAACTTTACACAATCGGCGCCGATTTTTGCCGCGATTCTGATGAATTCCTTAGCAAGGAAAATATTCCCCTGATGATTGGAAGCCGCTTCTATTATGATTTTAGTCCTCATCTGTAATTATCTCCTCGGAAATTTTATCACAAACCAGCTTGAAAACTTTTTTCCATGCGTCGAATGTCGCTCCGCCGATGTGGGGCGTTATGATTATATTTGCATCGGGATTCTTACGAGCATATATTAAAAGCGGTGACTTTGTGTAATCGAGAAGCTCTTTCTCGAGGACATCGACGCCAACACCGGAAAGAATCCCTTTTCTCAGGGCGAAACAGAGCGATTTTTCTTCGATGACCTTGCCTCGTGAAATGTTCACTAAGATTGCGCCATGTTTAATGTCACCGATATTTTTCATATTGATAAGATTGCGGGTTTTGTCCGTTAGAGTTACAGATACGATTATGAAATCGGCAACGGAAAGCAATTTGTTCAGACGGGATATCTTTTTTTCTTTGCCTCGCTTAATCTTATCCCAATATACTATCTCCATCCCGAACGACCGTCCATAGCCAGCTATTTTTTGTCCGATTCTGCCCATCCCGATTATTCCCATCACCTTTTTGTTCAGCTCTGTCCCCAAAAAATCGTTCCTTTCCCATCGGGCCGATTCTACTACGTCCTTGCGGGCGTGCAGCATTTTTCGTGACAGTGATAAAATTAAAGAGAATCCCAGCTCCGCCGTCGAGCTGATTGAATCTATTTCCTTTCTATAATCGTGAAGGGTCAGCACTTTGAGCTTCTTATATTTTTTCCCGATCCTTATATGGTCGCAGCCGGTTGTCGGCGTAAAAATCAACCGAAGGTTTTGAGCTTTATCGATAATCGCATCATCGACGACAACCTTCAGGCTTGGAACTAATATGTCAAATTTATGGATATGATGTTTCAGCCACTGATAATCATAATCTTTGAAAACCAGAGAATGCTCGTTCGACAGAGGGCGAAGTATTTCATCGAAAACCTTATATTTGTCGAGAGGGTAGCCTATTAAAATCTTTTTCATACGACAAATCTCTTTTCGATATTCGGAGTAGTCTTTTCCAGAAGTTTTGCGATTTTTTCGCCCGCCGTCCCATCGCCGTATAAAGTCGTCGAAGGATACCTGTTGCCGTTTCGAGCGTGTTTTTTCAGGGCCTTCAATATTTCCTGCTTCGAGTGGGGAACGTTAATTACATTCTCGCCGTGTTCTCTTCCGTTTTGACGCGTACCGATATTTATCGCCGGAACACCCAGGAAGGAGCATTCTCTAATGCCCACAGAGGAATTTCCGACTATACATTTGGATTTCAAAAGAAGCGCAAGGAAATCGTAAGGCGTGAAGTTCCTGAAAAAGTGAAGATTGTCGAGACTGTAATTTTCTCGGAATTCCCGAATTGCTTTGGAAGTGGAGTCGGAACCGGCATCCACGTTAGGCCAGAAGAGAAGTGCCGGAATTTTCGACTCATAAACCGCCATCAGGGTTTCTTTCATTTGAAGGTATGCCTTGCCGAATTCCGTAGTAACAGGATGCTGTAAAACAACGATAAAATCCTTGTCTATATCGACAGTCTCCCCGACACCTCCATATTTTGAATACAGGTACTCGGTGGTCATAAACTGGTGGTTGTCCTGAATTTCCTTAGCCAAATCGATTGAAGGGCATCCCGTGACAAAGATACTATCCTGAGCTTCCCCCATTGCCCTTACTCTTTTCGCGGCGAAATCGTTCGAAACGAAATGCAGGGATGAGAATTTCGTCACTGCGTGCCGGACTTTTTCATCGATGGAGCCGGTGATTTCTCCGCCCTGAATGTGAGCTACCGGAATATTCAAATATGAGGCGGTTATTGCCGTGCAGATTGTCTCGAACCTGTCGGCGATACTTACAACTATATCCGGTTTGTAATTGTCGAGAACGGTTGCAAGCTCGATTATTCCTATTCCTACGGTCTTGGCCATTGTGGTCGGATTTTCACCTTCCACGATCATATATACTTTTTCGTTTATTTTGAAGCCGTCTTTTTCGAGGATTTCCACGGCATTGCCGTATTTATAGAGAAGAAGCGAAGCCGCACCGACCAGGAAAAGCTCCAGATTCTCATTTTCCTGGATCGCTTTTAGCAAGCTTTTCACACGGGCGTAACTTGCACGCGATGTTATAACAATACATATTTTTTTTACTTTTTTTCCTTTTTGCATTTTATAAGTTCTGCTTTCCAATATTGTTAAAAATACTCAGACTCCGTCCCCGTGGGTTGCACCGGAATTTCTTATTAAAACAAAAAATAATAACCTGCAACCTTCAGGTGTCCTATCCTTATTTATATAAAGGATAGTACTATTACTACATTTATTCTTCAAACTTGAACGATTGATAAATCGTTCATCGATTCTTTTGGACGACTTCCAGCAAGAAAGCTAAAAACATTGTCATAATTAATAATAATACAAATACGATTGTGCTTTTTTTTAGAATATATTTAGAAGCAAAATCAATCTTCGGATTTTCGATCAAGGCGGTATAGGCAGAGATTACATTCTCCATTTTATTGATATAAGAGTTCAAATAATTTTCAAATTCCGTGTTTCGATAGCCCTCTCCTAAATTAATTAGAAAAGAGTGGAATTCCCGAGTGCTATCGAACGCACTGTTGCTTAGATCGTTTAATAATTTCTCTTCCAGCTCCAGTTTGGTACCGTATTTGTTCTCCTCTGTTTCTGCTATGCGGTTTTTTAGCAAGGAGATATTGTCGCTTAGTTCCTGTTTTGCGGCATACATTAACAGGTTTGTTTCGAAGTTATCCCTGACAATGGAAGATATTTTTCTCAAATCCTGCCGCGACGTGCCGTTTACGGTCAAAGTCAGTAATGTTCCTGAAATATCGGTTTGGATTTTTGTATCGGAAAGTTCCCGTGCATATTCATCGAATCCGTTTTCTCTCAGCTTCGTGGTGAGTTTGTCGGTATTTTCCGAGTCGAAGAAACTCTCGAGCAGAATTATACGGTCTTTTGCAGAGATTACGTCCTTTTCGAATTCGGCTGTAATTATATCCGGATTATCTATATTGCCGGGCGATATTCCATGACCTTCTTTATCCTGCCCGAGGTCATAGGCATATGTAACTTTGCAGTTTGTTGGCGAAATGAACAGGATTATGCCGAACAGCAGGGCGGGCAGTACGGAACATGAGAAGACAAAATATTTTCGTTTGTGGATAATCCTGAGGTAATTGCCCAGATTTATTTCATCTTCGCGGCTATAGGTTTGCTCTCTGTGCTTGACCGGGGATGTTTGGCTGTTTGAAATATCGTTGCCCATACTCGCCATGTGACTAAATTTCTCCTGTTGCGGCTACCAAGAAAAACACTCATACTGTAGAAGTTGCTTAATACATATCACGATATATCTCAATCCAGGCTCCCGGCCCCGTAGGTTTCAATAATAGCCTTTTGTATAAGAAACAGCCTATTTATATCTAAAAAGCGGGTATAATATATATTATTGACTGCCGAGAGTCCAATTTATTATAGGATTGAAGTAACAGATACCCATTCAATCCGGATTATTTTGAGCAGTTCGACCGGTTTGGTTGGAAAGGTTGTTCAGATAACCTTTGTCTTTGCTGAATTCTTGACTGTTTAAGGTGGATATGGTAAGACTATTGATGTCGTATGTGTAATATCATGTTTGTTAAGTGTTAAAATGGGAAATCCGACTAGGTAAATATTATGAAAACGAAACCAAAAGGATACGTTAGAGCATTTCTGCCGATAATACTTCTTCTGAGTAATGTTAACGTGTATGCCCAGATAAAGGTCGAACATGAAAAACCCCGTGTCATCATCGAGACAGACATAGGAATTGGCGATGGCGATGATGACGCTTCGCTGGTGCGTTTTTTATTGTATGCCGATGTGCTGGATATCGAAGGGATGATTGTTACCAAATCGGGTAATATGCATGAAAGATACGGTGATATCAAGGATGGCTATGAATTCATGCAGGTATTTCTCGATCGCTATGAGCAGGTTTATCCCAATCTGATCAAACATTCCACGGGGTATCCCACGGCCGATCATCTGCGCAAGACTGTTGCCAGATTCTGGACGGACGAGGCCGTCGATTTAATCATTAATGCCGTTGACAAAAAAGATCCCCGTCCTCTCTGGTATTGCAACTGGGGTACGCGTAACAGCTTGGGGCCCGCTCTGGACAAAGTTAAGGCCACACGAAGCCCGGAAGAATATCAGGCATTTATTTCGAGAATGAGGGTTTCCTCCCTCTGGCAAAAAGGATCGCTGCCGGATCATTTTCCCAATATCACATCCACCTATATCGACATCGGCAATTTCGAGCATAGCAGTTACAGGAAAGACCCCTTCTATTGGAGCTGGGACGATTGCACGATCATCCCCTGGGCCAAAAAGAACCTGAAGGATTTCGATTACACCAAACTGGATGTAAAGCAGCCGTCAGCACGTTACTTTTTCGACTGGTACGAGTTCCCTGACTTTATTACAAAGGGACACGGCCCCTTATGTGAACTTTACAATCACTGTAAGGAGGGGGACACTGGGACTTCCAGTCTCCTGTTCCCGGTGGGACTAAACCACATTGCCGACCCGAATCCCGGTTGGGGAAGTTGGGCAGGAAGAGCCGCCCGCGTCGAGGACAATCATGCACATCACTTCAAGGTGCAGGTAGAGCAGGGAAACTTCTGGTGGTATATAGACGGCCGAGATGCCTGTTATGACTATTACAACGGTACTCTGACTCGGAACAATACCCTTCTTCGCTGGGGAATGCACATTCAAAACGACTTTATGGCCCGCATCGAATGGTGCGTGAAACCGTTTGATAACGCAAATCATCCACCGATTGTGGTGTTAAACCAGGATAAAACCATTAATTTATTGCAGATGAACGCAAAACCCGGTGATAAAATAACGCTCGATGCCAAGGGTTCGGCCGATCCGGATGGCAATGCTCTTAAGTATGAATGGATCTACTACCCTGAGGCCGGTACGTATGGTGAACGGCATAATATCGATGCCATTACAATCGAAGAAAGCAAAAGCGAAAAAGCATTTGTCAGAGTCCCGGCAGATGCCGACAAAGGCGATACCATCCACATTATTCTGATCGTAACCGACGATGGAGAACCCGAACTGACAAGATACAGGAGGATCATTATTAAGACTATTTGAAAGATCAGTCATAATACAAGCTTATGAATTTAGAAATAAGGAATAAAATTTGACCAAAACAGGACGATAATTATGGGCAAACGACCAAATAATAGAACACCCAAGGTGATTTGCAGCTTCTGCGGCAAATCGTCAACTCAGGCCGACACGCTTATCGAAGGGCCTAATAATGTTTTTATTTGTCCGGAATGTGTGGAGCTTTGTCATAATATAATCCGACAAAACAAAAAGCGTATCGCCAGGGGCTTTAGTATTGATGAAATGCCCAAACCAAGGGAAATAAAGGAATATCTGGATCAGTACGTGATTGGGCAGGAACACGCAAAGAAGTATCTTTCTGTCGCGGTGCATAACCATTATAAACGGCTGCTGCACAGCGATAGTGACGACAGCGATATTGAGATAGACAAGTCCAACGTTTTGTTAATCGGTCCGACCGGCTCCGGCAAAACGCTGCTTGCCAGAACCTTGGCCCACAAGCTGGAAGTTCCGTTCGCGATATGCGATGCAACGACTGTAACCGAGGCCGGTTATGTCGGCGAGGATGTTGAAAACTTCCTGCTGAGACTGCTTCAGGCCGCCGACTATGATATCGAAACTGCCCAGAGGGGGATTGTTTATATCGACGAAATTGACAAAGTCGGAAAAACATCTCAAAATGTTTCGATTACCCGTGATGTTTCCGGTGAGGGCGTCCAGCAGGCTCTGCTTAAGATGCTCGAAGGAACGACTGCGAATATCCCGCCGCAGGGCGGAAGAAAACATCCGGAGCAATCCTACATACAAATTAACACCGAGCAGATCCTCTTTATATGCGGCGGTACTTTTGTAGGTCTGGAAAATATAATAAAAAAGCGGCTTGGCAAAAAAATGATCGGGTTCGACTCCGAGCTATCCCGTGCAGTTGATGAAAAAGGCGAATACAGCAATACTTTGGAGCAGGTTATTCCCGAAGATATTATCGAATATGGAATGATTCCTGAAATGGTCGGACGGCTTCCCGTGATTACCACGCTTTCGGCTCTCGACGAAGAGGCACTTATTGAGATACTGATCAAACCGAAGAACGCACTTAGCAAACAGTATAAGAGATTTTTTGAAATGGAGAATGCCAGGCTCGAATTTACAGAGGGGGCCTTGCATGCATTGGCACAAAAGGCCCTCAGGCGTGACACAGGGGCCAGGGCTTTACGTTCCATTACGGAGGAATTAATGATCGATTTAATGTATCAGTTGCCGGAAGAACCGAAGCCCGGGAAGTATGTCATTACCCGAGATATTGTCGAGGGCAGGGCCGAATTATCTACTGCAAAGCAAAAAACTAAAAAAGAGTCGGCTTAGGTACTATCGGATGAAGCAACCGGGAACAGCCTTGTGAATAAAGTTCGTGCTCAAAGAAATCGGACGGTGACACTTGGCCGGACGGAAAAGGAACGCTACGGAAAAATCCTGACTTTTATTTCAGAGCCTGTGGATACGAGTGATGTTGTTGACAGGATTGTGAATCAGGATATTTTTGAAGTCCTTGAATTTTTGCCGAACGGTTTTGTCGACCTGCTTATCTTGGATCCTCCCTATAATCTTAACAAGACCTTCACCTCGATAACATTTAGAAAAAAGAGTATTGCGAAATATTCACAGTGGTTCGAAGAGCTGCTTGTGAAACTATTACCGGTTTTGAAAGATACCGCTTCGGTCTATGTCTGTTCGGAATGGTATTCCTCGACGGCGGTCCATCTCGTTCTGGAAAAGTACCTGAAAGTAAGGAGCCGGATTACATGGGAAAGGGAAAAAGGCAGAGGCTCGAAAAGAAACTGGAAAAACGCTTCAGAGGATATTTGGTTTGCAACGGTTTCCGGTGATTATATTTTTGATGTGGAGCAGGTAAAATCAAAACGCAGAGTCCTTGCGCCATATACCGATTCGGCGGGCCGGCCGAAAGACTGGCATGATACTTCCGACGGCCAGTTTCGACTGACACATCCATCGAATTTGTGGAATGATATAACAGTGCCGTTTTGGTCTATGCCGGAGAACACCGACCATCCCACACAAAAACCGGAGAAACTCCTGGCAAAATTAATTCTCGCTAGTACGAACGAAGGTGGTTTTGTTTTCGACCCGTTTATGGGGGTTGGAAGCAGCGTAGTTACGGCAAAGAAACTGAACCGGCATTTTCTCGGTGTTGAAATCGACCGTCAATACTGTCTGCTCGCTGCTAAACGCCTCCACATTGCTGAGAAGGACATGAAAATCCAGGGATACCAGGATGGAGTATTCTGGGAAAGAAATACTCTCAGTTCACAAAAACGCAAGTTAAAAAAGGTAACATAGCTTATATTCAAATATATGGAACGTACGAGATACGATTGTAAATAATGATTGTCAGAGAACAGTTTAATAGTGTTGATAATGGATTATTAGTACTGGCACCGGCGAAAATCAACCTGTCTCTGCTCATCGCCGGTAAACGGCCTGACGGTTTTCACGAAATAGAAACGGTCATGGCGAAAATCAACTTCTACGATGAAATTCTCATCCAGCCCGGCCAAAGTCCCGGTATTGAGCTTGTCTGCAGGGGGCCCTGTTGGGCTCCGAAAGGGAGGGAGAATCTTGTCTTCCAGGCTGCTGAAATGCTTCTGGAAAGTTGCGGTTTATCGGCAGACGTAAAAATTACTCTGACCAAAAATATCCCGGCGGGATCCGGATTAGGCTCGGCCAGCAGCGATGCGGCAGCTGCTTTGTTGGGACTGGATAAGTTTTTTAACATGAAAAGCGATGGGACTATATTGGCTAAGATGGCTGCGAGGCTGGGAAGCGATGTTGCATTTTTCCTTGGCGGCCCTTTGGCGTTCTGTACGGGAAAAGGAGAAAAAATTCATACATTAAATGAAAATTTTGATTTTCTCGCACTGTTATTCATTCCTGATGTAAATATCTCTACAAAAGAGGTTTACGCTAACTATAAACACAATTCGGGCCTTTATCGAAAGCTAAGCGGGCGAATTAACAGCCACATCCGGAAAAACAGGATTGATTTACTGACAAAAGGGTGCGTAAATATGTTGGAAGAAAGTAGTTTCAGTTTTTCTGAAAATCTTGCCGAACTAAAGGATATAATAGAGTCGTTGGGAATCGGACCTTGCTGCCTGAGTGGAAGTGGTTCGGCGATGTTTTGTTTGGTTGAGAGTGGAGATGAAGGAAAAGCTATAGAATATAAACACAAAGTAGAGGGAAAAGTTGACTGCACAAGCACAATTGTTAGGAACAATGTATGGTAAACTTTTAAGCGAGGCAGAAAATGAAGATCAGTGAGGTGCGAGTAAAGTTGGTCAGCAACAAGGATGACAGGCTCAAAGCTTTTTGCTCAGTTACGATGGACGGTGAATTTGTGGTTCGGGATATCAAGGTCATCGAAGGTGCAAACGGTCATTTCGTAGCTATGCCATCAAGGAAAATGAGCGACCATTGTGACAAATGTGGCGGCAAAAACCATCTCAGGGCCAAATACTGCAACAATTGTGGAGCAAGTCTTCAGGAAAATCGGATGAGGAAGGATTTCAAAGGCAGAATGAAGCTGCACGCCGATATTGCCCATCCGATTAATGCCGATTGCAGAAGAAGAATCCAGGAAAAAGTCATAGTCGCCTTCAATCAAGAGGTGGAAAAATCGAAAAAACCAGGCTACAAACCGGTAGAATTGGAAGAACCGGACGACGATGTTCCTGAAATAGTCTCGTAGTGAAAGGAATTTTCCTATTGCGCTGTAAGGTCTTCAAGGACCTTATCCAAAGCAATATCCAGACGTTCACTGAGGTCGTATTTACCATCTGTGAGCTGCCGACGAACGTTAAGAATTTTATCCTTGCGGACTTCGGGCAGGCAAGCAATCTTCTGTAAAACCTGCCCTATGGGGGTGTTATTTAGATTTTCAAGTATCTGTTCCATCATCAAATCTTTTTTCGGGGCGAATTCCACTCCGAAATGATCCAAACGACGTTTCTGACTTTCAAAGCTGCTGTTCGAATCAAAATCCGGCATTAAATTTACCTTATATCTCGGCTTCAAGGCGAAAAAATCCTTTTTTTGCGTCGAAGACTATGACCACTATATATTGTGTGTCCCCTTAATCCCTTTCGAGGCTCTATATTAACTTCTAATATTGGTATCGACAACTGTGCTCACAAAACTTTAGAAAAGTTCCATATTTCAATAACCACCGATAAAGTATGAATTTCCGCCGATTTTAAGCAAAATCAGGCATAATAGTATTAAAAATAATGATTTGCCGAAACCTATATTGACACGGCGGTGATTTGACCAGGTCTGTTTGGGGTAATTGCATAATATACTATATGTAGTAATACCCTCCGATTTCAAAATGTTGAAGAATATAAAAAATGCCTTTTTTCTAATTTTTTTTGTTTAGCCGTAGTCGATACGGCTATGGGCAACCCCCGGACAAGTCCGAGGGCTAATCGAAACCTGTCCCGAGCTTGTCGAAGGATTGGGTTCGTTTTCAATTTTTCCCTTCTGGCTTCTGACTCCTGAATACTGATTTCTGCCGTTTGGATTGGGTTCGTTTTTTTGATCCTCAAAAACCCATAATTTCTCATATTCATTTGTCCCAAAAGAGGTTAAGCAAATTTGGGGCCAATCTAAATTGGGTTCGTTTTGCTTTTTTTTGTCAGAATCCATAAGTTTCGGATTTCGGGCTTAGTGCTTCGAGTTTCCGGCCAAAGGCCGGCGATTTAGCTTTGTTTTCGATTTTTTCACCCCCAGAGCAGGTCTGGAGGCTAACCAAAATTGGCTTTGTTTTTTTCCGGTAAAATCCCCGAAAACCGCCGAATATCTCATAATCTTTTTATTTCAAAGTACTTACAGTATTTTACCCAAATTAACATTGGGTTTGTTTTTTCAAATTACATTGTAGGTAGTATGTTGTATGTTGTATGTTGTATGTCAGATAGAACGTGAAAAACGCTTATTTTGTGATTTTCATCGTAATTTTGGTAGTTTTTTATTCATTCTGTTTTGGAAATTGTGATTTTGAAATTGTTTAGAATTTCGGATTTAGTGCTTAGGATTTGTTCAAAATTCCCTTCCCCCATTCTGTCTTCTGTATTCTGTTTTCTGTATTCTTTTTTTATTTATTATACCCCCGCCCCGGCGGATCGCTGGTTAATTCCGCAATTTTGCAAAAAAATGTCCATGACTCGGAACTATCTAACCATTGGGGTAAACCCGATTTTCCGCAAATCCTAAAACCGAATATCTAAACCCTAAACAATATCGAATATTGTAAATCCCAAGACTTAAAACATAGAGTTTTGGACATTAATAAATTAGGATTTTAAGATTGTTTAGCATTTAGAGCTTAGGACTTAGAATTTATCAAGCAGTTTTATTCTTGCTCTATCCGCCGCCGCAGTTTATATTACCTATTGCGATGCGATGTACTCCATGATTTTCGAAACGGCGGAAAAGCTGTCAGCCGTTAGCTTTTAGTTTTCAGCTACAATAAATGTTATACTGAAATTATAAAAATTTTGCATAATCAAGGTATCCAATGGATTGGTTAGAAATTTTATCTCGTATTATATTACCAATTATTACATCGCTAGCTACAATAATGGCTACAATCATAGCTGCAGGAACTGCAGTTTGGGGTATTCGAGCTTGGCGACTCGAGTATACTGGAAAACGCCGAATCGATTTGGCGGAGGGTGTTCTTACGTTGGTATATGAAATCCAGGATGTGCTAATCTCAGTTAGGTCTCCACTTGGCCATTCAGAAGATGGCCAAACATGCCCTGAAATGCCTGATGCAATAGACAAAGAAAAGGCTATGTTGTGTACAGCCTATATCCCCATTGAAAGGTGTAACTCGCGTACGGAACTTTTCGCTCGCCTACGGTCTTTGCGGTACCGATTCATGGCATTAAATGGAAAGGATGCCGGGATACCATTTGATGAACTGAATTCCATTAGGCATCAATTAGCGAAGCCTTTTTACAGTATGCAGATTCGCCTGAAAGCCTTGCATCGAAAAATTAAAACAACTGACCCCAAAGAATATGATCAAATGCTTGAAGATCTATGGGAAAATTGGACTAACGAAAGGAACAGAGAGGAATACAGCGATGATGGGAATGACCCTGTCCTCAAGCAATGCAATATTGTTATTGAAAAGTTTGAAGTACTGTGCCGAAAAGCAATCGGCTTAAAAGAGTGATATATTTAATGCCCAACATGGGACTTAAGACGGATGGCCTAAAGGCCGCTACTAATCCGCGTCGTTGGGGGTATTAACAAATGATAGCTATTCTCATAAGCAATCTCATGAAATTCGGAGTACCACTGGGATTTTTCATCTGGTCATTGTTCCAGCCGAGAATAGCCAGCTACGTTTTCGTCGTTCTTGCAGCAGTTTTCGTGGCATATCTTTTCATTATCGACATAGCTAACAAACCGAAGCCCGACCCCGATGTTTGGACTACCGATGAAATTTACATCATGAGAAAATACCATCTTGCAATCAAGTTTCCCTTCGGTGCCAGGGACTTTTCATGCTACCTTAACGGCATCAGGTGGTCTAGTCTTGTCTGGGTTCCGTGGCTTCTATGGAACCACCTGTGGATTCCTGCTGGATTCTTGGCTATCAACTTTTTTCTTACAGCATCTTTGTCAGTACGACTTGACCCGTTCTTTTTTCTAAAGCATTTTAATTTAATGTATTCGTGTATCCGCACGACTCAAACCATCCTTTCACATCGCTTGGTGTAACTGCATCAAGAGCTTTAGCAATAGCATTTATCAGAGCTTTCTCCGTTCTTGCTTTT
>Ga0272441_10002193_pt1:0-35000 | contig 40181 bp, 35 predicted proteins | sample SSMProp6N_FD_193582 | JGI IMG/M metagenome (GOLD analysis project Ga0272441, IMG submission 193582) | Marine sediment archaeal communities from Little Sippewissett salt marsh, Falmouth, MA, United States - SSM-Prop-6N | ecosystem: Environmental > Aquatic > Marine > Wetlands > Sediment ... | reverse complement strand
AAGATATCTTTTACGGGAAAAATGTAAAAAGCCTTATAAAACTCGGGCATGTCAGAGGAGTCGCAATCCTGGCAGCATCGCACAGTAAAATTCCCGTATTTGAATACACCCCACTTGAGGTCAAGAAAGCAGTTGTCGGATACGGCCGCGCCGAAAAAAGGCAGGTCCAGAATATGGTAAGGGCTATCCTGAATCTCAAAGAGTTGCCGCCTGTAGATGCAGCGGATGCGCTTGCGGTTGCCATCTGTCATACAAACTATTTAAAGGTAACACCTATCTGAATGATTGCCAGAATCAACGGTACATTACTATACAAGTCGACAGATCATACGATTATTGATGCCGGCGGCATCGGGTATCGTATATTTGTTCCCTTGACGACCTTTTATGAACTGCCGAGTGTCGGACATCCAGTCACGCTCAACATTCATACACACTTCAAGCAGGATGCGATAAACCTTTTCGGATTTCACACCGATAGAGAAAAGGAGGTGTTCCTGCTGATGATCTCCGTTGCCGGGATTGGTCCACGGCTTGCCATGAATATTCTCTCCGGTATTACGCCTGAAGAGTTGATTATTGCCGTATCGCGGGGAAATCTGAGCCGCTTGGTTACCGTTCCTGGTGTCGGCAAAAAAATGGCAGAGCGAATGGTCGTTGAACTCAGGGAAAAAATGGCGAGGTTGAGTGCTGAAGAAGAGGCATATGAAGCAGACGAAAGCACCGAGGAAAATCGACTCTTGGAGGAAGATGCCCTCTCCGCGCTTGTCAACCTCGGATATAAGAAAGCCGCGGCAAAAAGCGCTCTCGAAGGAGTGGTGAAGGAGCTAACAGAGACAGTAACCTTGGATATGTTGCTGAAAAAATCGCTTAAGATACTATCGGGATAGTTTCATGTTTCGTGAAACCGAAGGGCGTACCACGGTGCACGAAACCCGATCCACGAATGACGTGGTGTCATGCCGTTACGTATTTTTTACCTGGGTGTTATTTTCAATGGTATGATGGGCGAAGATAGGGAGCAGATATGGACACGCGGGATACAGTTATTGCCTCGACTCGATTGGACGAAGAGATGGGATACGAATATTCCCTCCGTCCGCAAAGCCTCAACGAATATATCGGTCAGGAAAAGATCAAACAGAATCTTTCCATATTTATCGAAGCAGCAAAAGGGAGGTACGAGGCGCTCGACCATGCGCTGCTCTATGGTCCCCCCGGTCTTGGTAAAACAACACTCGCCTATATTATGGCCCGGGAGATGAACGTTGATATCAAGGTGACCTCCGGCCCGGTAATTGAACGTCCCGGGGATCTGGCGGCCATTCTAACCAATCTGCATGAACACGACATACTCTTTATCGATGAGATTCATCGACTTTCTCACGTTGTGGAAGAGATACTGTATCCGGCCATGGAAGATTATCATATTGATATTCTCATCGGCCAAGGACCCTCGGCTCGCTCAATGAAATTGGAAATACCGCAATTCACACTGGTTGGGGCGACGACGCGGGCAGGACTCTTGACATCTCCCCTGCGTGACCGATTCGGTATGAGCTTTCGTTTTGATTTCTACACACCGGGAGAACTTACGATAATCCTGAAACGATCGAGTACGATACTCGATATAAGTCTCGACACCGACGGAGCGGAAGAGATAGCCTGTCGTTCACGAGGTACGCCACGGATTGCCAACCGTCTGTTGCGACGGGTGAGAGATTTTGCTCAGGTCAGGGCTGATGGCAGTATTGACAAGGCCGTGGCGATCAGAGCACTCGAGATGTTTGAAGTGGATGATAAAGGATTCGATCATATGGACAGGACCCTCCTTCTAACGCTGATCGATAAGTTCAACGGAGGCCCTGTCGGCATTGACAGCCTCTCTTCTGCCATCGGCGAGGAAAAGGCGACACTCGAGGATGTCTATGAACCCTTCTTGATTCAGGAAGGGTATATACACCGGACGGCGCGGGGCCGTATAGCGACAAGAATCGCGTATGAGCACTTCGGGAGGATATGGTCGGAGAAAAACCAGAAAGAATTATTCTGACGAATGTCAGATATATTCGATATTCATAATTCGGAGTTTATACGTACGGTGTTATGCTAATTTTAGCTATTGGTTGACGGTTTATATGAAAACGCTGTTACACATATGCTGTGCCCCCTGTGCAATCTATCCGCTCAGGATCTTGCGGGAGCAGGGAGACGAAGTATACGGGCTGTTCTATAACCCCAATATTCACCCCTATACCGAATACAAAAAACGGTATGAAACGCTCGAAAAATATGCCGGTGATGTCGGGTTAAAGGTCATAACATCCGATGAGTATCCGATGGAAGAGTTCCTGCGCAATGTTGTCTTCAGAGAGGAAAACCGCTGCAGGTATTGTTACTATGATCGGTTGAACTATACAGCCCACGTGGCAAAAAAGGGGAAATTTGACCGGTTTACCACCACACTCCTTTACAGTAAGTTCCAGGACCATGCGTTAATGAAGGAAATCGGGGAAAGTATGGGAAAGGAAATCGGCGGTTATTTTTATTACGAAGACTTTCGCGATGGATGGAAGGAAGGAATAGAGACCTCCAAGAAGTTGGGAATGTACCGGCAGCAGTATTGCGGGTGTATCTTCAGTGAGAAGGAACGGTATTTCAAAAAGAAAAATCGATAGTATAGGCTCTCTTAATAGTTTGTATTTGCATACTTCTTACAATAGTGTGTCTTTTTTACAACACCAGGAACCACCATTTATGGTTTCTCTATTTCTCGTATTTCCCGCCCCCTTTTTTTAGAAAATAATAATGATCTATTCTGGCTAGTTACGAACATTCATGCAGGGGTGTTCAATAGTGTCTGACTGGTATGGTTATTGCTAAATAAAGTAAAAACAGAAAATGTAAGGATGGTGGAATGTATTTGCAACGGACGGTGAGAAACGAGGTTACGTGCAGCGGAATAGGACTCCACACCGGCAGAAAGGTCAGTATAGTAATCAAACCCGCCGACATCGATGCGGGTGTTGTCTTTCATCGAAAGGACCTGTCTGAAAATAATAAAGTGAAGGCAGATCTTTCCAGTGTTCTCGATACCACGCTGGCGACGACGATCGGCATAAATGGCACCAGAATTTCTACCGTTGAACACCTCCTCTCTGCGTTTTCCGGTATGGGTGTGTGTAATGCCGTCGTGGAGATCGATTCATTTGAACCGCCTATCATGGATGGAAGCGCCCGACCTTTTGTCACCTTGATAAAGACTGCTGGCATTGAGATCCAGAGCAAACCCCGAGTTGTCATGGTTGTCGAAAAACCTGTCACCGTCTCTGATGGTGAAGGGCGAGCAGAGTTGTTGCCGGCCTCGCGATTTGAAATCACCTACGAAATAGATTTCAATCACCCAGTAATTCAGAGACAGTCATATCACATGGTTTTTTCTCCCGAGTATTATGACAGAGAGATATGTGCGGCCCGTACGTTCGGCTTCTTGAAGGATGTTGAGTATCTTCAGGCAAAAGGACTGGCTCTCGGCGGATCATTGCACAATGCCATCGTCCTTGACGAGGAAAAGATAATCAACAAAGAGGGATTACGGTGTCCTGATGAGTTTGTGAAACATAAGATTCTCGATGCTATCGGTGACTTGTTTCTGCTGGGAATGCCTATTATGGGTCACTTCAAGGCGTACAAGTCAGGACACAAATTAAATAATCTCTTACTGAGAGAGCTTCTTGCCCAGAGTGACTGTTGGCGCATTGTTTCCTATATTGATGGTGAGGAGAGGGATGAAACGTCCGATGCTCCTTTGCTTGCCTCCTGTGCATATGCTGCCTCCTAGACGTTGCATCGATATATCTGTCACACGAAAGGTGACGATATCGATGCAGACAGTATGCTATCAACAGCCCTTCCGTAAATAAGTCTTGCTTTTTATACCTGTGTCTCGTAAAATACCGAATTCAAATTAGATATTTGTGCCGACAGAAGACTATAGGGTTTCCAATGCCTGCGTTTCTTCATTTCGTCAGACTGGTGTGTGTCGGAGTGATTTGTTTGCTGGTAGTGCCATGCAAATCACTCGCGATTGAGGCGACGATCACCAATTTCCTGATTACCAATACCCGCGATAATGTGCTCGTCTACTTCCTTGTGAAGGATTGCTTCACTGACGATATGGAGGAGGCTATCCTCGCAGGTATTCCGACAACATTTACCTTTTACGTGAAATTGCACCGGGTGCGCGGCTTCTGGTTCGACAAAGAGATTTCAGACGTCAAGATAAAACATACAATCAAATATGACAATGTCAAGAAGACGTTTTATGTGTACTGTGAAGAAAAGGGGAGTAATGCAGAACAATTTAAAGACTTTACCCGCGCAAAAATAGCGATGTCGGATCTCAGCGGTATCATCGTTGGACCGTTGAATAAATTGACGAGAAACAGAAAGTACTATGTAAGGGTAAAGGCCGAATTGGATAAGGTACGACTCCCGTTACACATGGAATATGTGTTCTTTTTTGTCTCACTGTGGGATTTTGAGACTGATTGGTACCAGGAAGAATTTATCTATTAAGCAATGGACGAGAAAAATACAAATATGTTGGAAAGGAACAGGCGCCGTCGAGAACGTATAATCATCCTTATCACCGTTGTCGTTATTATTCTTCTGACTTACGTTGAGAGCCATCTTTCACGCGTGGAATATCTGCTTCCTGTCTCAAGCGAGGTCTTAATCTTTGGTCTCATCAACATCAACTTCATCCTCGTTATCCTTCTCATATTTCTTATCGTCCGAAATATCGTAAAGCTCATTTTTGAAAGAAGGAAGGGGATACTCGGTTCGAAACTCCGGACGAAACTTGTCGTGGCCTTCGTGTCCCTGTCCCTCATTCCTACAGTGGTACTTTTTCTGGTCGCAATTCAATTTCTCTCATACAGTATTGACAACTGGTTCAATATACGGATGAGCGGGGCCCTCAGCCGATCACTCGAGATAGCGCAGACCTATTATCAGCAGATTGCAGATAACGCACAGAATTATGCCAGCCAGATAAGTGATGAAATAGCGAACAGCCAATTGCATGAAGAAAACAGAGCGGAGTATCTCAAGGCACTCATAGAACAGCGTCGGAGAAATTATAACGCCGGGTCGATTGAAGTCTATTTTGACAACAGAAAAGAGAAACTGTTTTCTGCGGACGAAGCCAATCCGGATGTAAAACCGTTGAAACTCAGTCCGAAGGTATCTGAAGATGTATTTATGGGAAGAGTGGTATCCACGGTGAAATCAATCAGTACGGGGGATCTTATAAGTGGAATCGCCCCTATTTTTTCCGGCTATAAGCCGCGGGAAGTCATCGGGTTTGTCGGCGTCAGCTATTTTATGGGGAAGGATCTCGTCGGCAAGATGACGGTTATTTCAAAGACAAATGAAGTATACAAACAGTTATTATTGCTCAAAAATCCGATTAAATTCAGTTATATCATTACTTTGTTTATTGTAACCCTTCTCATTATATTTTCTGCGACCTGGTTTGGCTTCTACCTTGCTCGGGGTATCACCGAACCGATTCACGATCTCGCCGAGGCAACGGAAGAAATTTCCCAGGGGAACCTTGATTATCATATCGATGTCCTTTCCGATGATGAGATAGGTGTCCTCGTTGATTCTTTCAATAAAATGACGAAAGATCTCAAAACGAGCAGCGAAGATTTACATAAAGCCAACATCGACCTCGAGCAGCGGCGAAAGTATATGGAAGCGGTGCTCCGAAACGTCTCAGCCGGTGTGGTATCGGTCGATGAAAAAGGCTATATTACCACGATCAATCGCGCCGCCGAAACGATGCTTGGCATAAAAACTGACAAGGTGCTCGACAAAAAATACGAGGATGTCTTACAGTCGGAATATATGGAGCTGGTAAAAGAGTTTTTGGAAGAACTTGCGTCGAGCGGCAGTAATTATATCGAGCGGCAGATTCAAATAATGCCGAGCGACAGGATTTTGACTGTGTTGGTATCGGTGACCATATCGAGAGATGACGACGGTAAGTATATGGGAATGGTGGTCGTGTTCGAAGATCTGACACATCTGAAAAAGGCTGAGAGAGTTGCCGCGTGGCGTGAAGTGGCCAGAAGGATAGCGCACGAGATTAAAAATCCATTGACCCCCGTAAAACTCTGTGCTGAACGGCTCCAGAGAAAGTATGGCGATGAGATTAACGGGAAGGATGGCAGGGTGTTTCAGGAATGTACTCGAACCATCAGCGATCAGGTTGATGTCTTGAAAAATCTCGTCAATGAATTCTCCCGCTTTGCGCGAATGCCTGTGGCAAAACTCGTGCCGAAAGATCTCAATAAAGTTATTGAGGAATCTATCGTACTTTATCAGGATGCCCATAAGAATATCACCTTCGATTTCTCCCGAGATGGTCGCATGCCGCCGTTAAAGCTTGACGAAGAACAGATAAAGAGGGTCATGGTCAATCTTCTGGATAACGCCGTAGAGGCGGTTGTATCAGTGGGTGATGGAGGGAAAATTGCGATAACAACAACGTGTGATACCAGTTATCGAAAGGCCAGGGTGGAGGTGATTGATAATGGTTCGGGCATCGCTGCAAGAGATAAACTGAGGCTGTTCGAGCCGTACTTCTCAACAAAGAAAAGCGGAACGGGTTTGGGACTTGCAATCGTCGATTCGATTATATCGGAGCACAACGGTTCGGTGAGTGTGGCGGATCATATTCCAAAGGGGACGGTTATCGCCTTTGAGTTGCCAATTTCTTAGGGAGCAGAATATGTATAAGACAATACTTGTGGTCGATGATGAAGAAAGTATCTGCCAGGTATTAGAGGGGATTCTTTCTGATGAGGGGTACGACGTTCTCACTGCGACAAGCGGCGAAGAATGTATTGAGATTGTCGATAATGAACTTCCAGACCTTGTGCTGTTAGACATTTGGCTTCCGGGAATTGATGGTATAGAAGTGCTCACCCAGATCAAAGCAAAGTATGCACAGATCCCGGTTATCATGATATCGGGTCACGGGACAATAGAGTCCGCCGTAAAGTCGACCAAACTGGGAGCATTCGACTTCATCGAGAAACCCCTTTCGCTGAGTAAAGTCGTTCTCACGGTCGATCATGCACTGAATCTCGCACGGCTTGAAGAGGAAAATAAGTTGCTCAAAGACAAGACCGTGCATGATTATGAGCTTACCGGCAGTAGCTCGTTAATTACTGAATTGAAAGAGATGATTCAGATCATCTCACCGACAAATGCGTGGATTCTGATCATGGGCGAAAACGGTACGGGGAAGGAGCTTGTTGCCAGATCAATTCACCGTCTCAGCAAGAGAGTCGCTAATCCGTTTGTCGAGGTGAATTGTGCTGCTATACCGGAAGAGTTAATAGAGAGTGAGCTTTTCGGGCACGAGAAGGGGTCGTTCACCGGGGCAACGGCCAAAAAACGTGGCAAGTTTGATCTTGCAAGCGAAGGCACACTCTTTCTCGACGAAGTGGCCGACATGAGTCTCAAAGCACAGGCAAAGATTCTCAGAATTTTGCAGGAGAAAAAATTTGAAAGGGTTGGCGGGACGAAATTTATCGATACGGACGTCCGGGTGATAGCCGCGACTAATAAAGATCTTGAAAAGGAAATGGAAGAGGGGCGATTCAGGCAGGATCTGTATTATCGTCTTCATGTAATACCGTTGGTGGTACCTCCATTACGGGAGAGAAAAGAAGATATTGCCGATCTTGTGGGGCTCTTTATCAAAGAGTTTTCTCAAAAGGAGGGAATCCCGACAAAGCAAATCGATGATACGGCATTGGAAGTTTTTATGCAGCATAACTGGCCGGGAAATGTAAGAGAATTGAAAAATGTGATAGAACGCCTCGTTATCACCGTACCGTTGGATATAATCACTGCGGATGATATTCCACCTCTGGAAAAAGGAGTTACTGTGCAGAACCAGACAGACTGGTCGCTTCAAGAAAGGACATTCAGAAGGGCAAAGGAAGCATTTGAAAAGAGTTTTATCGCACAAAAACTAAAAGAAAATGAGTGGAACGTTTCAAAGACCGCAAAAGAGATAGGGCTTGAGCGAAGTAATCTCCACCGGAAAATCAAGGCATACGGTCTCGACGGTCAAAAGGAACTTCTGGATTAGGTATTTATTCACGGAAATCGCGCTCTTTTGTAAAAAAATACCCGGTCCTCCACACTGCATGTGCATGCTGCAAGAAGGCCGGGTACATGGTGCTTTATTTCTGTAAAAGATATTCAGTGACTTTGTCGTGCAGGCGTTGCGAGGCAAGCTGATTGCCCATCATTCCCACACGAATCCCCACGGAGGTTAGATCTTTTGATTTGTAGGCAACAGAAAAGCGGACGCTTTCATTGTCTATCACCGCGTCTATTTTCCCCTTCTCAAGCTCCTTTTCCGGAATGACGTCGACGGAGTTCATGTCAGCCACTGCCTTTTCGCAGGCGTTCCATACTTGATCGAATGAGAAATGATAATCCGTTCTCAACTCTCCGTTCACGTATATATACGTTCCCGTACCTGCGGTGACGGCTGCACCTCCCGCAACAAGAGCAGGGCACCCCTGCAGTAAAAAGACCCCCATTATCAATAATAGGAACCCCACATTTTTACAACTTTTGCGCATCGAATTACTCCTTTTCAGTTTTTAATCGTCTGGTTTTTCATTCTTCGTTTCATCGCTTCCGAATGCTTTCAGACCCTTCGCAATGGAACGCAATTTTTCATCGACAAGAGAATTGACCGTTCCGGCCGGATAGTTTCCGCTGTTGTCTGTTACGCCAGCCTTAACACCCGTGAGGATTGTGAGCCCTTCGTCTATGGTGCTTACCGGATAAATGTGAAACTTACTCTCTGAAACAGCTTCTACCACGTCTTTTCGCAACATCAGATCGGAAATATTCTGGATCGGTATCATCACGCCCTGATTCCCCGTGATACCTTTGGCGCGGCATACATCGTAGAAACCTTCTATCTTTTCATTGACGCCCCCGATGGGCTGGATTTCTCCCTTCTGATTTACCGAACCGGTGACCGCAATATCCTGTCTGAGGGGTAAGCCGGACAGACTCGAAAGGATCGCGTATATTTCCGTTGATGAAGCGCTATCTCCGTCAACACCGCCATATGATTGTTCGAAACATATACTCGAACTCATCGTCAAGGGTTTGTCCTGGGCATACTTTCCTCTGAAGTATCCTTCCAGAATGAGGACACCTTTGTCATGCGTTTTACCCGAGAGCTTTGCCTCCCGTTCTATGTTGATGACCCCTGATCTTCCCATGGATGTCTCTGCTGTGATGCGGGAAGGTTTTCCGAAAGTATAATCACCCATATTATACACGGAAAGTCCGTTCACCTGTCCAATTACGACCCCCTCCGTATCAATCATGATGGTTCCGTCTTCTATCATTTCCTGGATTTTATCTTCGATAAGTTGGAGTCTTCTGATCTTTTCATCATAGGCTTTGTCAACGTGTCTACCCTCAACAATAGAACTTCCGTCTTTCCGGGCCCAGTAGTTAGCCTCACGCAGCAGGTCTGCTATTTCACTAAATCGCGTCGATAGTTTTTTCTGATTTCCCGTAAGTTTAATGCCGAATTCAATGATACCGGCCACTGCGGTGTTATGGAACTGGAGCAATTTTTCGTCCTCTATAATTTTTTTTATGAAGCGGACGTAGTCAATAATATTTTCCTCTTTTTTCTGCATTTCCGTGTCAAACTGCGCTTTTGTTTTAAAGATCTTTTTAAAGTCTTCTTCCAGCGTGTAGAGGAGGTTATAGAGGTAGTTGTCGCCAATCATGATGACCTTCACGTCGAGCGGAACAGATTCGGGCTTCATGGCGGTCGACGCAATGCTGAAAGGATCGTACGGCTGCATGGTAAGCAGTCTGTTTTTTAATGTTCGTTTTAGAAAAGACCAGACGCCTGGTTCGATAAGAGCTTCGAGTGCGTTGAAAACAATATATCCGCCATTGGCCCTGAGAAGAGAGCCTGCCTTGATACGGGTGAAATCAGTTGTCCAGAATCCTGCTCTGTCAATTTCACGTTCTATAGTGCCAAAGAGATTCTTGTATGTCGGAGCCGTTTCAATGATTACCGGGACCTTCTCAGCCTGTGAATTGTCAACCAGCACATTGACCTTGTATTTTATAAATTTTTTTTCGGGTTGTCCGACAAATTGCGGTACCGGTGGTTGTTGCTGCTGCTGTTCTTCTTCTTTTTCTTTGAACATTTTAAGGTTTGAGAGAATATCATCTTTTACTTCATCCAGATAGTCGGACACCCTCTTGCTGTGGTTTCTATATTTATGACACATGTCTGAAATCATTCCGCTGACGACAGGATCGCTGTATTTTTGCTCAAGGGCGTTGATCTCTTCGCGAATCTTTTTTTCAGTCTGTCGGGATTCTCTCGTGACGGTGTCAAGCTCAATCCTCAGATCACTCAACTTCTCTCTGATTTTTTCAAACTCTTCTTTATTGAATTTATCCTGTTCGGCAAGTGCCTCCATCTGCTCGATTGTCACAGGTTTCCCTTCATAAAGGGGGGCGACATCCTGTCTCGTGTACGGACCTATCTGGTACTGGACAAGCTGAAAATTTTCCTTCTGAATCTTTTCGTTAAACTCTCGAACCATTTCCTTTTGTTTTGCCATATAAGAGTTGACGATCTGTTCCGAGTCCTTTTTAAATGCCTCACTTTCGAAAAGATGAGGAATCTGTTTGCGCAGCTGCAAGATCATGTCGTCCATGTCTTTTTGAAATTTCCTGCCCGTCCCCGCGGAGACCATGATTACCCGCGGCATGTCCGTTTCCCTGAAGTTGTTCACATAGCAGATGTCATCGGGTATCTTTTGGCTGAGATCAAGCTGGTTCAGGAGGGTCTTTATTGTCGATGTTTTCCCTGTTCCCGTCAGGCCTGCTGCGTAGATGTTGTACCCGGGACTTTCTATTTCCAGTCCTAATTGTACTGCCTTGATCGCACGCTCCTGGCCGATAATGCCGTCATAAATTTCACATTCCGCTGTCGTTTCAAATCCTAGTTGATCTGACTCGATAGTAATGCGCAAGTTCTCCGGTGCAACTTCTCTGTATGTGGGTTTCATTTCTCGGCTCTCACCTGTTCTTTTCACGTTATTGCTGGAAGATCAGGATTTTGTTTATAGTGGATTGATGATTGACTGATGATAATTTCGAATTTTGCTGGTATCTCATTTCCCGCTCGGCTCTTACTATAGTGTATGTTTTTTTAATTGTCCATATATTTTATTGCTCAGCATTGTGTGTTCTGGTAGGGTTCAGGGCGTTTCATGCAAGCAATGACGCGAGCGGGACGAAGGTGAAATCGGTGGGGTCTTCGAGCAGTCAATCATTGAGATATGTGACGATCAGACAAGGAATAAGCTGCCTTGTCTGCTGCCTCTTCCTGTATCATCCGCATCTTCTTTTCGCATTTCACCTGCAGGCCCCGTCAGCGCACGGCGCTGTATACATCCGGTCACAATGCCGCAACGTCTGTCCTGGTGAGGTGATAAAAATATCGCTGGAAGCACCACATTTTTCCTCGGCATGGGTGCGTTTCCTGGATAGAGAGCATCTGTTTGTTCAAGGGAGAAATGAGAATACTTATTTTGCGCTTGCTCCCGTCGGACTCGAAACGACGCAGGGAATCCACGTCGGCAATGTTTGCATACTGTTTCTTGACGGGACAAAAAAGAAAATTCCTTTCAAAGTCTCCGTAGGGAAGAAGAGGTTTCCCATTCAGAGACTCGCGGTAAAGAAGAAATTCATTTCTCCTTCTGAGAAGTGCCAAAGGAGAATCCAAGAGGAGGAAATACTGCTCCGCAGTATTTATGCCGCTTGCACGCCGAAATGGTGTGGCAATGGAAGCTTTATTCCACCAGCACGCGGTGTGATCAGACAAAACTTTGGAGAGAGACGAATCTTCAATAATGTCCGACGATCGTGTCATAAGGGTGTGGATATTCGTGTACGTAAGGGCTTGCCGGTGCAGGCTTCAAATTCCGGCACAGTGGCTGAGGCGAGAGATCTTTATTTTGCCGGAAAGGCGGTTATCATTGATCACGGCATCGGTCTTTTCTCGCTGTATTGTCACCTGTCGAAAATATCGGTAAAGAAGGGTGAGGTCGTAGCGAAAGGACAACTGATCGGCCGTGTTGGTTCGACGGGACGGGTAACGGGACCTCACCTGCACTGGGGTGTGAAGTTATGCAATGAATATGTTGATCCCCTGTCGCTCCTCTATCTGCCATTCAGATAGTCACGGGGTGTCGTTGGGAGTATCACCAATCATCGAGGGGATTCACACCGTCGAAGCATCTCAGACAGAGATCCTGTTTCGGAACCTTCAATGCCGATACAAACGCACTGAGGGTGTTGAATTTGACGGAATCCGCGGCGATCCGATTTGCTATCCACGCTTCAAATTCTTTTTGTTTCTCAAGGGAGGTAATATCTCCCGATTTGAAGAAGTGGCGTGCAATGAGTTCGTCATACGTTCGTGTCGAAATTCCGAAATCGCACGGATACATCAGGGGAGGGCAGGAGACACGTACATGCACTTCTTTCGCACCAGCATTCTTGAGGTCTCTGACTTTATTCAGGATCTGTGTGCCGCGCACGATTGAATCGTCACAGATGATGATCTTTTTGCCCTTGACTGCGTAGGGCAATATGGAAAGTTTGCGTTTTGCCATTTTCTCCCGTGCCACCTGTGATGCCTGCATATAGCTGCGATCGGCATAGCGATGGTAGAGGAACACTTCCTGGTAGTTAATCCCCGAGCGTCTATGATATCCGAGGGCATGACCGATTCCTGACAGGGGAACGGGTGCCACGATATCAGCGTCCACAGGGCCTTCTTCCATATCTCTCCGGGCGAGTTCGCCCCCCATATTGTTACGGGCTTCCTGCACGTAAATACCGTCAATAAGCGAATCGATACTTGCCGTGTAGGCCCACTCGAAGGCACAGTGGGCTTTGCGCGCAGAGTCGACCTTTCCCACGGTGTGAAAACCGCCTGCATTGATGAGAACAATTTCACCCGGCATTACGTCGCGGACCGTTTCCATTCCAAGATTTTGAATGGCGCGGGATTCGCTGCATGCTATATAGCGATCCTTATCTTTGCCCAGCATCAACGGTCGAAAGCCGTATTTGTCACGAGCTGCGTATACCCCGTCCTTTGCCAGGACAACCAGTGAATATGCCCCCTTGATTTTTTGTGCGAGGGCCTTGATCCCCGCGACAATATCGGGTTCTTCGATAATTACCTTTGAAATCGTCTCTATGTCATAGCTCTTGTAGTACGATTTGCCCCGGTCCATCATTTCTTTCATCAGTTCGTCGGCATTAATGACGTTGCCGCTGAAGGCGACGGCGATCTCTCCGAGGTGGGTTTGCCACTTCATTGGTTGACGTTCCCAGAGGCTGACATGGCCGATGCCCCAGGTTCCTTTCAGACTGCGGAGCTCTTCATCCGTGAATGTATCGATAACTTTTCCATGGTGCGTGACATGGTTGATTTCTTTGCCGAACGAGTAATCGCTGTCGAATTCATCCCTTCTCTCTGTAAGGAAGTCGATTTGTTTGACGCGATCTATTTCATGTTTATAGGTTGAGATGCCACAATATTCCTGCCCTCTATGCTGGAGAAAATCGATTCCCCGGTAGATATCGTAAACACATCCTCGTGAGGAGTAAATGCCAAAGACTCCACAGTTTTCTTGAATTGACTTCATTGCTGCCTCTCTCTAACGTATGTCTTTGTGGTAACTCTGCAACGATTTGACTCCTCCATGTCCACCCTGTATGGCGGTGATACCCTTCGCTGCGGCGACGGCCGCAGCGACCGTTGTTATATAGGGTATCTGATATTTTATGGCTGCTTTCCGTATGTACGAGTCATCGTGCTGACTCAATCTACCGCTGGGCGTATTGATCACGAGCAAGATTTCCTTGTTCTTGATCCCGTCAACGATATTAGGCCGTCCCTCGTGCATCTTCAGTATGTGTTCTGATTCGATACCATGCGTGGCAAGAAAATCGCGTGTGCCGGCCGTTGTTTGCAGGCGAAATCCCAGATCCCTGAATGCCTTTGCGACTTCTAATACGGAGGCCTTGTCCGGGTCAGCAACGGTAATGAGAATGATTCCCTCAGCGGGGAGCGTCTGTTTTGCGGCTTCCTGAGCCTTGAAAAAGGCGAGACCGAAACTGTCTGCCAATCCCAGCACCTCACCCGTGGAGCGCATCTCCGGACCCAAGAGAGGGTCGACCTCGGGAAACATGTTAAACGGGAATACGGCTTCTTTTACCCCGAAGTGCGGTATCGCCTTGGATTTGAGATTGAGGTCATGGAGCGGTATTCCCAGCATTATCTGTGTTGCCAACCGCGCCATCGAGATGTCGCATACTTTCGAGACAAGGGGAACCGTGCGGGATGCTCTCGGATTGGCCTCAAGGACGTATACGATATCGCTTGCAATAGCGTACTGAATGTTCATAAGTCCCGACACGTTCAATTCGACGGCGATCTTTTTCGTATATTCACGGATCGTATCAATATGGCGTGCGGGGATGCTGATCGGTGGAATGACACAGGCCGAATCACCGGAGTGCACACCGGCAAGTTCGATATGTTCCATTACCGCAGGGATGAACGCATCGGTTCCGTCCGAAATGGCATCCGCCTCTGCCTCGATGGCATTTTCAAGGAATTTATCGATAAGGATAGGTCGTTCCGGTGTTACGTCAACGGCAGCTATCAGATATCGTTTCAGCATCTCTTCATCGTGTACCACCTCCATGCCGCGTCCTCCGAGGACATATGAGGGTCGTACCATGAGAGGATATCCGATCTTTGCGGCAATATCGAGTGCTTCTCGCAAGGTGCTGGCCATTCCTGATTCAGGCTCGGGAATGTCGAGTTTTTCCATCATTTTTCTGAAACGATCTCTGTCTTCGGCGAGATCGATTGTTTCCGGCGAGGTTCCGAGTATCGTGACCCCTTCCGCTGCAAGTTCGTTTGCAATGTTAAGGGGAGTCTGGCCGCCAAACTGAACAATGATCCCCTCCGGCTGTTCCTTTTCGTATATGCTCAGGACATCTTCTATTGTGAGAGGTTCGAAATACAGACGGTTGGATGTGTCGTAATCCGTGGAGACCGTTTCCGGGTTGCAGTTGATCATGATCGATTCGTAGCCCGCATCTCTGAGTGCGAAGGCGGCGTGGACACAACAGTAGTCGAACTCGATACCCTGTCCGATTCTGTTTGGACCTCCGCCGAGAACAATAACTTTTTTGTTATCCGTTGCGTCGACTTTATCCGGTGCATTATATGTCGAGTAATAGTAGGCAGCATCCTCGACACCACTGACCGGTACGGGTTGCCACCCCTGGACAACGCCCAGTGATTTTCGCCGATCCCGGATGGCTTTCTCTGGTATTTCGAGAAGTTGAGAGAGATATTTGTCGGAGAATCCCTCTTGTTTGGCCCTCGCCAGCATTTGCTCAGGGAGGGTCTTCCCCTTATAGGGGAGAATTTCTTCTTCCAGCTCGACGAGTTCTTTCATCTGTTCGATAAACCATGGTTTGATGCTCGTTTTCTTGCAGATGTTTTCAACGCTTGCGCCTTTACGGAGAGCCTCGTACATGATGAACTGCCGTTCACTGGTCGATTTCGACAGCATCCCCATAAGCTCGTCGAGAGGTATTTCATGGAAATTTCGTGCGAATCCGAGTCCGTACCGGTTGATCTCCAAGGAACGGATAGCTTTCTGGAGGGCTTCCTTATACGTTTTTCCAATACTCATTACTTCACCGACAGCCCGCATCTGGGTGCCCAGTATATCCTCCGAACCTTCGAATTTTTCAAAGGCCCATCGTGCGAATTTCACCACGACGTAATCCCCTGATGGTTCGTATTTGTCGAGAGTGCCCTCTTTCCAGTAGGGGATTTCATCCAGGGTAAGACCTGCCGCAAGCATCGACGAGATCAGCGCGATGGGAAACCCCGTTGCTTTTGACGCAAGGGCTGAAGAACGGGATGTTCTCGGATTTATTTCTATGACGACCACACGTCCCGTTTTCGGGTCGTGGGCGAATTGGACATTAGTTCCGCCGATGACCTCGATTGCCTCTACAATGTTGTAAGAGTATTGTTGCAGGAGTTTTTGGAGTTCCGGAGAAATTGTCAGCATGGGAGCCGTGCAAAATGAATCGCCCGTATGAACTCCCATAGGATCCACATTTTCGATGAAACAGACGGTAATCATCTGATTCTTGGCGTCCCGGACGACTTCGAGCTCCAGTTCCTCCCATCCCAGCACCGACTCTTCCACGAGAACCTGTCCTATGAGGCTTGCCGCTATCCCCCGGCTTGTAACGGTCCGAAGTTCTTCCTTGTTGTACACAAGACCTCCACCAGTACCGCCCAGGGTATAGGCAGGTCTGATGACCACGGGGTAGCCGAGCTTTTCGGCAATTTTTTCGGCGTCTTCAATGCTGTAGGCGGGTTCGCTGCGGGGAATTTCGATACCGAGACGATTCATTGTCTCTTTAAATGCGATGCGGTCTTCGCCTCGTTCGATGGCATCGACATTGACGCCGATAACTTTGACGCCGTAGGTGTCGAGGATGCCGGAGCGGTACAGTTCTGAGGTAAGGTTGAGTCCTGTCTGGCCGCCGAGATTGGGGAGAATGGCATCAGGACGTTCTTTCTCGATGATTTCTTTCAGAGAATGAAAGTTAAGAGGTTCTATGTATGTATGATCGGCCGTTTCCGGGTCGGTCATGATTGTTGCCGGGTTCGAATTGACGAGGACGATGTCATACCCCAGTTTTCTCAAAGCCTTACAGGCCTGTGTGCCGGAGTAGTCAAATTCACATGCCTGTCCGATAATAATGGGACCGGAGCCGATGATCATTACTTTTTTGATGTCACTGCGTGCGGGCATTTTCGATTACCTTTGTGCAAAACTGATATTTTTGCGCCGATTTCATGTAATAAAATCGCCGTGTTTTTAAACTGGTGGAGTATATGAGAGTTGTCGATTCGTGTCAAATACATTTTTGAAATTCTGCCAATGGCGCCCTGTTTGACGGGAAAGGCCAACTATACGGGGTGCAATAGAAGGGACGAACGGGGAGGGGAATATTATAGTTCGCCCCGCAATTTAGCCAATTCTTTCAAAAGTTTTTCTTCTTTTTTCTTTAAATTTGTCGGAACTTCGACGATTGTCTGGACGATTTGATCACCCTTTCCGAAGCCACGCAGATGGGGAAACCCTTTTCCCTTGAGGCGGAACACCTTTCCGTATTGCGTTCCTTTCGGGATTTTTATCTTTTCGTTCCCATTCAGGGTGGGTACTTCAATTGTCGTACCCAGGGCTGCCTGAGTTATCGAAATGGGTATCCTGCACAGGAGATGATCTCCCTGACGTTCAAAGAATTCGTGAGGTTCGACTGAGATGAACACATAGAGATCTCCGGGTGGTCCACTGTATTCGCCACTTTCCCCCTCACCACGAAGTCTCAGGCGTGAACCGCTGTCTACTCCAGGAGGAATTTTCAGGTGGACGGATTTGCTTATTTTTGCCTTTCCCGTACCGCGGCAGTTCTTGCATGGACTTTTTATGATTCTGCCTTCGCCTCTGCAGTAAGGGCACGTGGTGCTGATGCTGAAGAATCCACTGCGTTGTGTAACCTGCCCCCGTCCCTGGCAGGTCGGACATACTTCGGATTCCGTACCGGGCGTGGCGCCTGTTCCGCCACACTCAGTACACCGCTCAAACTTTTCGAGCTCTATATCGGTGGACGTGCCGAAAGCGGCATCTGTGAATGAGATGGTCAGGTCGTAACGAAGATCCGCCCCCTGGCGAGCCGCCGTTCTCGATCGCGTTCGCCCGGAGCCGAATCCGAAAATATCTTCGAATATATCACCAAAGCTGGAAAATATGTCTTCGAATCCGGAAAATCCCCGGTACCCCGTTCCGGTGAGTCCTTCATGACCGAATCTGTTGTAAATGTCCCGTTTTTCAGAATCGCTCAGGACCTCGTATGCTTCGGCTGATTCTTTGAACTTATCTTCGGCCTCTTTATCCCCGGGATTTCTGTCCGGGTGATATTTCATGGCCAGTTTTCGGTATTGTCTTTTGATATCGTCAGCCGAGGCGTTTCTGTCTACTCCGAGAATTGTGTAATAGTCAGCTTTCATAATGTATCAGGTATTGTCCATATGTGATCGTATTATAAGCATGAAGGCGTTCTTTTGAGTAAACGAAAGACACACCTGTATTCCATTAAGCTAATAACCATCCTGAGTCATGTCAAGGTGCTGCGTACAATTTATTTTAAAAGCAGATTCAGTGCCTCTTCATACTTTTCTCGCGTTTTGTCGATGATGTGAAGAGGCAACTGCGGGGCGGGTGGTTTCTGATCCCAGCGTATTGAGAGAAGGTAATCCCTCAGAAACTGCTTGTCGTAACTCTTTTGTGATCTTCCCTCTACGTACTCGTCTTTCGGCCAGAATCGAGATGAATCGGGTGTCAGGAGTTCATCGATGAGGATCAATTCATCTTCGAATATGCCGAATTCCATTTTTGTGTCGGCGATGATAACGCCCGCTCTATCGGCTATCTGTAATGCCCTCTCGTAAATGGCTATGCTGATATCGACGATTCTTTGCGTCAACTCACTCCCGATGAGGTCTTCCACCTCCTCTTTGGTAATGGGCATGTCATGCGCCCCCGATTCGGCCTTCGTTGACGGAGTGAAAATCGGTTCGGAGAGTTTTGCAGACTCTTTCAGCCCCTCGGGAAGTCGTATGCCGGAAATCGTCTGTCCATTGCGATAGTCTTTCCAGCCGGAACCGGTCAGATAGCCGCGGACTATGCACTCTACCGGCAATGGTTGCGCCCGCTTGACGAGCATACACCGCTCGTCCATGATTTCTTTATACGGTGCGCATGCTCCGGGAAATTTGTCGACATCTGTCGTTATGAGGTGATTGCCGATAATATCGGACATTTTTTCAAACCAGAACGCCGACATTCGCGTGAGAATTTTACCTTTTCCGGGGATAGGGTTTGGCATGATCACATCAAATGCCGAGATCCTGTCGGTTGCTACAATGAGAAGATAAGGCGCTATTTTGTAAATATCTCTTACTTTTCCGCGGCTTACGAGAGGTAGGCCCTGAAAAGACGTTTGTGTCAATCCTTTGGTGTCCACCGTTTTTACTCACCTCAAAAATGAATTATTTCTTTTTTCATCGCCGATGGTCGATGTCGAACGTGTTCCGTAGTTGTGCCCCGGCAGCACGATCGTCTCATCCGGCAGCGTCAAAAGCCGTTCCTTGATTGAGGTGAACATGACCTCCCACGATGCCCCTGGTAGATCTGTCCTGCCCACACCGCCAACAAAGAGGGTATCGCCGGTAAAAACGTAGCCGGGCATGTACAGCGAAATACCCCCCGGTGAATGACCCGGTGTGTGAATAACAGTAAGGCTGATACGTCCTACGGTGATCGCATCGCCATGTTTCACCGTCATGTCTGCCGGGGGAGAAGCCTTTGCCTGAAACATCTGCAACATCGTTTCGGGGGTCGACGTCAACATGGAGGCATCCTCCTCGTGGATGATGATGTCTGCACCAGTTTTCGCCTTCATGTCGGCATTACCGCCGATATGATCGACATGACCGTGGGTATTAACGATATATTTTATCTCGACATTGCTCTCTTTTGCTATTGAAATAATATCGTCGGTATTCGCTGCAGGATCTATGACCAGTGCCTCGCCACTCTCCGTGTCTCCCACAAGGTAGGCAAAAACGGCCATATGACCAACTTGCATCTGTCGAATATTCATGCGTATCTCCGGTCGGTTTTGTTGTGTTACTGCGTCCTGTAAAAAACAGACCTGTTAGCTTTATTTTTGAGTAAAGTCAATGTATTTTGCTTTTCGAGCGGAACAAAAACACACACCAGAGGATGAATAAAGCGCGGGGAAAAGCCGTCATTCTGGATTATTGTATACACTCTCCCGCCCTTTCGCTTTCATGGCCTTGACATTTTCCAAATGTGTCTCACGGGCCTTCAGCCTTCGTTCTTGTGCTCCGCTGTCCGTTCCGTCGTGAGCGATGACAGGGGTATTGCCTGGCGTTTTTTTTTCTCCCTTGTTGTTGGGTATCATTGTGATACCGACAGTGTTGTGATGATGCGTAATTCGCCGCGTGGGGGATTAACGCTTTCTCCCCTTGTGTGTCGACCATTCGGCTGGGTTCACCGTAAGAATAAACTATAATGGAATTATTGTCGGGCGGAGGGTGGAACGCGGGTGTGCCCGCAGCCGTCTTCGATGTATTTCTCAGGTCCGCAGCTCTTCATGCAACTTGTGGAGATCGTGTTCGCTGATGTTGATGAATTGAGCCCCCATGCCCGGAGGATGTGTTTTGGGGTTTTTTGACACTTTTCTGGTCCAGCGCACTTCGCAGTCGATTTCTAATGGAGCTTTGTCCTTGGGCAGAAAAAGATGGAGTAAAAACCGTTCACCCTGGGGCAGAGGATTCGTCGTATTGATAAAAATTCCGCCGGAACTGAGATTTTCGGAAGTTGCCTTTACCAGTTCATTTTTGCTTGTGTACTGAAGATTCAGAATCTTTGAGGCGCGAGGTTCGACTGCATGACACGCAATATGAGTCGTCCGTTCGAGGCGCCTGGCCAGTCTTTTAAGGATGGATTGAAAATGACCTGAGATTCTGTTGTATTGCTCGTCAAGAAATGTTCGATCGAGAACACCGACGGTTGTTTCTCCTATTGCACGTGCTGTTGTGGTGCGACGCGATTTTGTAATGAATTCGACTTCGCCGAAAATATCTCCCGTGTTGAGAATCTCGATAACCACTTTTTTATCTTCGACATTTCGTGAAAGTTCGACCGATCCGGATTCTATGATATATATCCAATCGCCGATACTGCCCTCTTTAAAGATGGTTTTCCCGTCTTTATATGTTTCTTCCACTGATGTGATATGCATGATCTTACCCCAATTCTATGAGTATTCTCATGGTATTATAGTGATTTTATATACACTATGAAAACTGTCGCCGCGAGTGACGCTTCTCGTTAGAGTGCCGTTTTGAGGAGTGTGAAATGCACCGTAGGTAGTAATGAACCAAAACTAGCGAGATGTGGTGGACTCAGAGGTGGATGTCGGCGGAATGGTATGGTGGACGAGTGTCAACAGCGGCAGATCTCGCGGTGAAGCGTTTCGAGTGGCTGCGCATGGGTGGAGAAAACAGAGTGACGGTGTTCAAATGTTTTCAAGCCCTCCCTCTAATGAAACGATTATAGCGGGTAAGTGACCGGAACACAAAAAAATGACACGATACGGTGGTGTGTGAATCGATACGGTTTGTCGGAACAGAAAAAGTAGATAATTTCCATTGATGAGAGTGCAATGACCTGATAATAGCACAGTGCATGGCTAGTGAGAAAACAAACATCCCTTCGACCGGACTGGCGAATGGTGTTTGAGAGACACTACCGGGATAAAAACTGAAAAGGACGATTGAACATCGTCAAAAAAGAGGGGGTTGCGCATGTTTCAGACGAAGATTACGAAAATGCTCGGAATTGAATATCCCATAGTCGGCGGTACTATGATGTGGATCTCGACGCCGGAGTTTGTTGCAGCGGTTTCTAATGCAGGAGGACTGGGGATACTGGCATCTGCCATGTGCCAGACGCGGGAGGAATTTACGGAAGCGGTTGATCGTGTACAGGAGCTCACCGACAAACCGTTTGCCGTCAACATCAATCTGTTTCCCACAACACGTCCTGTCGATAATAACGACTACGTTGATATCCTGATTGAAAAAGATGTCAGAATAGTTGAAACCTCGGGTCATTCAGCGCCGGATGACCTGTCCGCCCGGTTCAAAGAGGCAGGCATGACCTGGATTCATAAATGTGTGGGGGTCCGCTATGCCCTCAAAGTAGAAAATATGGGTGCCGATGTCGTGACGGTTGTCGGCTATGAAAACGGCGGGGCAACGGGGAGACTGGATATCGGTACATTGGTACTGGTGCCGCAGGTGGCAAATGCCGTGAAAGTGCCCGTGATCGGGGGCGGTGGGGTATCCGACGGGCGCGGACTTATCGCCCTGCTGGCACTCGGTGCGCAAGGCGTGATCATGGGGACGCGGCTGCTGACCACGCAGGAAGCCCCTATCCACGACAACTTGAAACGGGAGCTCCTCAACGCGAGCGAACTGGACACCATGCTCGTCATGCGATCGATCGGGGCAACGCACCGTGTGTGGGCAAACTCCGCCGCGAAGCGGTGCCTGGAACTTGAAGAGCAGCAGTCGAAATTTGAAGATATCATCAGTGTCGTTGCGGGTGCGAATGCCAAGCAGATGTACGACACGGGCGATCTCGACGCCGGAATCGTCTCCTGCGGACAGGGGGTCGGCATGGCGCACGATATGCCGACGGTGAAAGAACTCTTTGATCGCATGATTTCCCAGGCATCGGATATCGCTGGAAGTTTATCAGGAAACTAATACATCGTCGGGTATCCCCAGGGAACCCTGTATTTTAATGAACGATCGAGACAGACCGTGTAGTCCCACTCGTTCTCTTTCTTTAACCCCGCCCTCATTTCTCTCCAATGCAATGTGGAAAAGATACTACGACAGTTTAACGTAGCATTTTAATCACAAAATACTCTTGACATGAACAGTATAATCGTATATAGACGATATACGATTAATAATAAGGGTAAATATATGGAATCGTCACGGGACAGGATCAAAAGTCAGGTGAAAAAAAGTTACGCCGAGATAGCCCGTGACGCAAATTCGCGATGTTCGGCCGGTTGCTGCGGCCCGTCGGCCCTTACAGGAATCCTTGATACGGGGGAAAAGATCGACTATTCCGACGATCAGCTTGCCCTCGGACCGGGCCAGGCGAATCTCGGCCTCGGATGCGGGAACCCTCTGTCGTTGGCGGGGTTGAACAAGGGAGAGACGGTCCTCGATCTGGGAAGTGGAGCCGGATTCGATGCCCTTCTCGCCGCGAAAGAGGTGGGAAGAACGGGACGAGTCATCGGGATCGACATGACACCCGAGATGGTAGAAAAGGCAAAGAGAAACGCCATGACCTATAACATCTCAAACGTCGAATTCCGTCTGGGCGAAAGTGAAGATCTGCCCGTCGAAAGCGACACCATCGATGTCGTACTCTCAAACTGCGTCATAAACCTCTCGCCCGACAAGGCATCGGTCTACGGGGAAATTTTCAGGGTTACGAAACCGGGTGGACGAATCGTTATATCTGATGTGTTGCGTTCAGGAAAACTTCCCGAAGAGATCGTACAGGATCAGGCAGCATACTTGGGGTGAATTGCCGGTGCGAGCTCACCCGGTGAGGTGAGAAATATTCTTGACACAGAGAGATTTGAACACATAGTAATAACGCGAAAGGACAACAGCGATGAAATAATCGAGGGATGGGACGTTGCTCCGGGGGCATTGCAGCTTGTATTTTCGGCCTATATCAGGGCCTCAAAACCACTACAAATGAGCTGGGAGCATACCGAAGGACAATGATCAGCTGCTATGTGGGCAGAGAACTTCCGAATATAGAGATCCTGTCTCCTGAGGAGAGAAAAACAATCCTTGCGAAGCTCTCCAAGGGGCTTGCGCATCCCGCACGTGTCGAGATACTAATCATCCTAGCTCATCGGACTCCTCACGAGAGATGTATCTGCGGCGATATCGTGAATGCCCTTCCGTTGGCCCAATCGAGTGTATCACAACACCTCAAGGTCCTGAAAGAGACGGGGTGGATCCAGGGGACAATCGATGGGCCCCGGGTCTGCTACTGCCTGATCGATGGTATCATTAATTTTTATGAAGCCCTTATCATGAGATCTCTCAAGGAGGAAGAGGCAATCGTGGATAGAAAAGAGACGACAGAGGACAAACAGGTAAACGTGTAAAAAAGAGATAGCATTACCAATATAAGGAGAAAACAGTATGTTTGAAGTATCTGAAAAAGCACAGGAAGAGATCAAAAAGGTCCTCGCGGAGCGAGGAGAGACTACCCCGGTTCGGGTATTGCTTTCCGAAGGCGGGTGAGCGGGTCCGTCTTTTGTGATGGCTCTGGATGAGTCACGAGAAAGTGATGAGATTTTTGTGGACAATGGCCTGCAGTTTATCATGGACAAAAAACTACTCGAAGAGGTCAAACCCGTCCGTGTGGACTATGTGACCTCCGCCATGGGCTCAGGATTTTCCATTAAAGGCAATCTGAAGGTGCTGAGCTCCTGCGGCTCCTGTTGTTCCTGCTAACAAGGTCGAGACTAGTACCTACAAAAAGGGCATTGCACATGATGGTGAATGGGCAATGCCCTTTCTATGTCTCAGGAGTGTGGTGGATCTGCGAATAGAAAAGACGGAGAGCTGAAGCGCATCACAATCGGGTGTAATTCTGTCGGTATCGTGGGCTTGATTCCATCACTTGAAGAGGGTGCCAGGACCTCTCAGGGCAAAAGCGACGACGAGATCAAAAAGGTCCTCTTTCCGGGTGACTCGACTGAAAATGGGATGATTTCTCAAAAGAACGGCCGCCGATCCACTTTTCTTACCCACCCGCATCGCCAGCCCCTGTTTTTCGATGTAAGATAGTCGCGAAATACCCCTTGACAAGCCAAAACAGCCCCCCTATACTTCCGACCGTCGAAAGCAATGCCTTTTATCAATCAATAAAAGAGCCTGATGGACGGGCTGTATGACGATCTGCTGGATCAGATGTTCGATTTCATGGTTTGCGATTTTTCGAAATTCGCCCTGTTCTTGTACGAACATCCCACCAGCAGCAAAGCACAAATGGTTCGCAAAAGCATCACCGAAATTTTGATGGAGGGTCCCAATGTATACCTATGACAAGCCGGATAATCTCGTTGAAATGTTTGAACAGAGTCTTGCACGCCATGCGGATCGACCGTTGTTTGGAACTGCGGATCAAGAGGGTGTCTTTTCATGGGTAACCTATTCCGAGGTGGGAAAGCGCATCGATGACCTTCGCGCCGGCTTGGCCCAGTTGGGTGTCAAAGCCGGAGATGCGGTTGGCATCATTGCCAACAACCGCACGGAATGGGGCATTGCAGCTTTTGCAACATTCGGTCTGGGCGGCCGGTTTATCCCCATGTACGAAAAAGAACTGGCCAGGATCTGGAAACATATTATCAATGACGGCAACATTAAAGTGCTCTTTGTGGCCAATGAAGACGTTTTTCTGGGTGTTCAGCGGTTCCGTGATGAAATCCCCGGCTTGGAGCATGTGTTCCTGATTGACGGGACATCAGCAACCAATATGGCAGATATAGAAGAAAAAGGGCGTTCCAACCCAGTGCCTTCCATCCGACCAAAGCCTTCCGACATCGCCGTTCTGATTTATACCTCCGGCACCACCGGTGACCCCAAGGGCGTACTGCTTTCCCATGGAAATTTCACCAGCAATCACCTTGCAGGCGCCGCAATGTTCCCCGAACTCAACCAGGAGAGCCGCAGTCTCTCCATCCTGCCCTGGGCACACTCATACGGTCAAACGGCAGAATTTTATAATTTCATCCACTTGGGCGGCTCCATAGGGTTCGTCCGCGATGTGACCACCCTCGGCGAGGATATGGCCAATGTGGCCCCGACATTTCTCATTGCAGTCCCGCGGGTATTCAACAAAATTTATGACGGGCTCTGGGCCAAGATGAACGAAACCGGCGGACTGGCGCTCAAGCTTTTCACCATGGGCATTGAAAGCGCCGCCCGCCTGAGAGAGTTGTCCGCCCAGGGAAAAAGCGGACTGATACCAAGGCTTAAGTATAAACTGGCCGATCGCGTCGTCTTCAGCAAAATTCGCCAGCGTTTCGGCGGCCGTCTCAAAGGAGCGTTGACCGCCAGTGCCATGATGAATATGGAAGTCGCCCAATTCTTTACCGATATCGGCCTGCCGGTTTTTGACGCTTACGGATTAACCGAAACGAGCCCGGCGGTTACCATGAACAACAGAGCGGCCAATAAACCGGGAAGCGTCGGGAGCCCCATCGACAAGGTGCGGGTGGTCATCGATAATTTCGCCGGAGAAGGAGACGAAGGTGAAGTCATCGTCTACGGCCCCAATGTCATGCAGGGGTATCACAACAAGCCGGAGGCCACCCGCGAGGTCATGACTGAAGACGGTGGCTTTCGAACGGGGGACCTGGGTCGCCTGGATGAAGATGGCTTTTTGTTCATTACCGGCCGAATCAAAGAACAATACAAACTGGAAAACGGCAAATATGTATTCCCGGCATCCCTGGAAGAAGAAATTCAGATGTCACCCTGGGTGGAAAATGTACTCATCTACGGCGAAGGCCGAAGTTACAACATCTGTCTGATCGTGCCGGACTTTTTGAAATTGTCGGCCTGGGCCAAGGAACAGGGCATGGAGGCAACCACACCGGACAAGCTGATCGCCCTTGCCGAGGTTGAATCCATGATCAAGGAATCGATAACCTCCCATTTGAGGGACAAATTCGGCGGTTATGAAATACCCAAAAAAATCATCTTGGTGGACGAACCGTTCAGTGTAGACAACGGCATGCTGACCCAAACGCTGAAGCTCAAACGCCGCAAGGTTGTGGAACGGTATGAGAACAGGATCAATGAGGCCTATGGATCGGCATAGGCGCGCATGGTTCTGCAGCCAACGGTTTTTATTTTCTTGTATGAGACCGGGGAGGCGCTTTCATGCGTGTTTTATCTTCCGAACCCGGAACCCCGACACTACAGGAACCCGCTACGCAACCCGACGCTCTTTCGCCGCCTTATGAACCTGTGGACCCCGTAGCTGGGTGCAGGCATATCGGTACGGCATATCGCCCACGACCGGCGGAAAGTGGAAGTATCGCTCAAGCGCCATTGGTTCAACCGAAACTATATGGGGACCCACTTCGGCGGCAGTCTGTTTGCATGCATGCTGCCGTAAATGTTCTTACGTGGCGGGTACATATTACCCCCGAATAAATTAATCTAACAAATAGAAGTTCGTTGCGCCACGACTCAGGCGATCACACAATATCTTGCTATTAGAATCTGTTTGACACATAAAGTTGCTCTCCATATACTCTCAATGTAAAAAAGGAAATTCTTATCAAGGAGCCGGTGATGAAAATTACTGTTTTGAATGGAAGTCCGAAAGGCAAAAAGAGTGCAACCATGCAATACGTTCATTATATTCAGAAAAAATTCCTCCATCATGAGATAAACATTATCAATATATCGCAGCGGATAAACAAACTCGAAAAAGACGAAAAGGCCTTTCAGGAAATTATCGATCACATCGATTCGTCAGACGGTGTCCTCTGGGCAACGCCCGTTTATGTAACGCTGATCCCGTCTCAGTATAAGCGATTCATAGAGCTGATCTTCGAACGGGAGGGTAAAGCGGTATTCAAAGATAAATATGCCGCCGTTCTGGTAACATCGATTCACTTCTTTGACCATACCGCATGTAATTATCTCAATGCAGTCTGTGACGATCTGGGCATGAACTATGTTGGGTCATTTTCACCGGACATGTATGATCTCATACGGAAGAAGGAACAGAAAAAATTGGTGGGGTTTGCGGAAGATTTTTTTACGGCGATTGAGAACAGGCGCGCCACGTCGAAGCATTTCCCCTCGATTGTATACAATCCGATTAAATATGAACCGAAAGAAGCGAAACTGCGGATAGATCCCGGAGAAAAAAAGATTCTTGTCCTTACCGATGACATTCTCACGGGAACAAACCTGATGCAGATGATCGATCGTTTTAAACAGTCATTCACCCTCGATATCGAAGTTGTTGCCCTGTCCGACGTGGACATCAAAGGTGGGTGTTTGGGGTGCTGTCAATGTGGTCTCGATGGTATCTGTGTGTATCATGGTAAGGACGGATATATCGATTTTTATAATTCGAAGGTTAAGGATGCCGACATTCTCGTCTTTGCCGGTGAAATCAAAGATCGATATTTATCATGGAAATGGAAACAGTTTTTTGACCGACGGTTTTTTCATACCCACATTCCGTCGCTCGTGGGAAAACAGATCGGATTCATTATTTCGGGGCCGCTGAGTCAAATTCCTAACTTGCGGCAGATTCTTGAGGCCTACTCGGAGTGGGAGCAGGTAAATCTTGTGGATTGTGTTACCGATGAGTATAAAAGTTCATCTGAGATTGACGATTTGCTGCAGAGCTTGGCAGCGTGCCTCGTCGGATTCGCGGACAGTCACTATGTCAAACCGGCAACCTTTCTCGGTCACGGTGGAATGAAAATATTCAGGGACGATATCTGGGGAAGATTGCGAATTGCCTTTCAGGTTGATCATCGGTACTACAAGAAATACGGATTGTATGATTTCCCCCAGAAGCGGTATAAAATGAGGTTCTTTAACTGGAAAATGATGCTCCTCACCAGAATACCGGCTGTTCGAAGAGCGTTTCCCAAACGCTTAGAAGACGAAATGATACGACCGCTCCAAAATGTGATCGGTAAAATGGATTAGGTTTCTGAAAGTATGTGATCTTGAATCTATGACAGATCGTTAGGCGCTTATAGATAGGTCGAAGAAATAATCGGTAATGGGCTAGTAAAACTATGAATCAAGGGGAAGTCATGAAAGTGCCCCACTCTTTTAGAGTAATACACAAATAATTTAGTCGATCCTGAAAAACCATATATTTCTCTGATATTATTAGATAATTGTTGAGTTTTGTGCTATGTATTTTGCAAGATTTTGATCAAATAACTATAGAAAGCTTGCAAATATTACACATGAAACCAAAGCAATCACCTCATCGTAATCGGCAGCATGATTTATTTCGTTCGGAGCTTGCCCAGATCATCGATCTTCGTCATTCCTTGGTAAAGTTGTCACAGACGGTGGACTGGGATCGGCTTGACGAACTTTTCGGTTCAACCTTCTGTCCGGATCAGGGTCGTCCGGCCATCAGCACCCGCCTGATGGTATCTCTTCACTATCTGAAGTACATGCACAACCTCAGTGATGAAGATGTGGTGCACGGGTGAGGGTCAAACAGCCGGATTTCTCTAATAAGATGTGTCCAGTTTTGGGGTGAGAGTCATGAGAACAAAGACTCAATTCCGATATGGACCATACTTTGGGGTAAGGTCAGTGATACCTCATTCAGCTGCCCGAGAAAATACACCCATGAAATGAAACTTTCAAGGATAAAGGGAATTTGCCAAAACCCATGACGTCATTGACCTTGAAGTTTGGAGATTAAACTTCCGGGCTCGCCCTGCTTAAGATTTAGATCCTCCAGAGATTTTCTCCCTGATGAGACGGATGTTGTGCACAAGATCCTGAATATCCTGCATGGAGGTATCTGGATTCATTAGTGATAACCGCAGATACCTGGTACCCATAAACGAGGTGGTGGAGACATAGAATCGGCCTTGCTCGTTCAGCCTGTCGCGTATCCTGATTTGCATTACATCATCACCATCTACTCGGAAGCACAGGATATTGCTCTGGGGGCGCACCGGACAGATGAAATCGTCGAGCTGCTCGAGATAGTTCCAAGCCTTTTTTGCCAGGTCATACTGCCTGTCGATATAGTCCGCGAGCCCCTGTTCTCCCATGGCAGCAAGGACGAAAAAGAATTTCAGCCCTAAACCGGCCTTGGTGCATTCCACGGTGCGGTGGATAAAATCAAAGCCGGGCTGTTCCTTGTCGTGGAATAGATAGCTTGCCTCCTGTTTGAATGCGGCATCCAGGTCCCTGTGATCTTTTACCAGGAGTGCGGCGCACACTGTGGGCGTGCGCATGAGCTTGTGTGCGTCCCAGGTAATTGAACGTGCCTTTTCGATACCTTTCATCAGAGTCCTGTACTTTTTGGAAAACAGTGCGCTGGCTCCGTGGGCACCGTCTACATGGAACCAGATATCATGCACATTGCAAAAGTCTCCGATCTCATTCAACGGGTCATAGATGCCCACTGCCGTGCTGCATGCATTGGCAACGAGTGCAATCGCTCTCCTGCCGTCAGCACGCATTCGATCATAGGCCAGGGTGAGTTTATCGGGGATTATCGCCCCTGTCTCATCCACATCCAGCGTATATATGCCGTTGCGCCCAATACCCAGGATGCCGGCGGCCCGTGCAATGGAATAGTGTGACTCGGCTGGGGCGAGGATGGCCAGATCCTGAGGTATGCCGCTATCCCACACGTTAGGAACCAGTTTGGTACGGGCAGTAATGAGCGCCGTGAGGTTGGTGAGTGATCCGCCGTGGGTCAGCACGCCGCCTGCATATGCCCGTGAATAGGGAACGTCGTGCAGATTCAACGGGGCCTGTTCCCAGCCGATCTTTTCCAGCAGTACGTTGATGACATGGTACTCGATACTTGCAGCCCCAGGCCCCATTTCATAGATGGCCATGACATTGTTAGTGAAGGTGTCGATCAGTGCTGCCAGCGCCCCTGCATAGTGCGGCACGGCTACCTGGTGCGACATATAGCCGGGATGATGCAGCCTCGTTGTGGTGCACAGGTAGTCCCTGATAAATTCGGCCAGGCGCTCCCCGGTCAACCCTCCTTCATGGGAGTATAATGCGAGCTTGAGATCCGTGATGATCTTTTCCAGCGGCTGCTGAGTTATGGCAGGCTTTTCCGCGGAGACCGACTCCCGGTAATATTCATCGAGGGCAGTGATAAGTATCTCTGCATCGGAAAGAAAAGGCATTTTGGCTCTCCTTTCGTTATTCATATCGAGCCCTGAAGGTGTGATGCTGAACATGGCGCTGGAGGCCTATTAAGGCTGAAATGGCATTCCATAACCTTTTATCTAGAGTTATCGAAAGGCTTCGTCAACTCTTATTTTGCGATAATGGGATAACGATTTAAAGTCACCTTAGATCAGAGAGGAATTAAAAATTATTGTCAATACCAAAAATGGTTCATCTTTAACAATCGTGCTCTAAGCGTATTTCTAACGGTGCATCAGTAGGCGCATGCTTTTTGCGATCCACTGAATGCCCTGGTTCGGATTCTTCAATCATTTTCCTGTTAGCATAAGAATTGCTTTTCCCAATGCTTTGTTGAAATCAATGGGACGATCCATCATCAAGAAATGATCCGCTTCCTTCAGAACAATAGCATTGAAAGAAAACATATGCCGACGGTTTGCTTCATAGTTGATGGGCCAAAGGTCCCCATTTACAGTTATAACTGGAATTCGGATTTGTTTAAATACCTTTGCCGCTTCGCCGGTGATGTATTGAGTCATCATTTCATTCATAGCGCTTATGGCAACGCTGGGTGGCGCAGCTGACATATCTGCGAGTATCCATTCGCGGAGCTGCGGATCGGTGTTAGGTGCTATCATCTCGCTCACAAACTGCCTGCTTCCATCTCGAAAATTTTCCTCCAGGGGGGCGATCATCTTTTTGAGTTCTTCACGAGTCATCGGATACTCTATGTTTTCAAGGGTATCTATACCGATTAAGCCGATAACACGATCAGGCATTAGGCGGGCCGCTTCTGCAATCACTGAGCCACCCATGGAATGACCTATTAAAATAACGCTATGACTGCCCGCTGATTCTGTTGCTGCCCGAACATCCTCTCCGAAAGAGCCCATGGTATATTTTGTGCGGGACATTCCTGAATGGCCGTGGCCTGCAAGATCAATAACGACAACACGATATTTTTTAGAAAATACTGACACTTGGGCACGCCAGTAGCGAGCATCGCAACTCCAACCATGTACAAATACCAGAGTCGGTTCTCCTACGCCAAAGACCTCATATGAGATTGGTGTACCGTCTTTTGAAAAGACAATGTGGGGCCATTCCGCTTCTGCCGGTGAATATCCAAAGGCTGAAATTAAAAACACCAGGCAGGCAACCAGCCCAACAAAATGTTTTGTACCTGATTTGCTTAGCAGTTCCCTATCTCTCCGAAATATTTTTGTATTGACGCTCATTATCTAATTCCTCTTTTAGCCGAACGCTTGAATTAAGGGGGCGCGCCGTGAGGAGCGTCCTACTCAATGCTGTTGCTCGCGATAATTCTTTTGTCAAATGAACTTTTTACGGAATTCCGGGAACACTTTACTAAGCTTTTTCAGGTCCAGGTTTCTGAGGTTTAAGTTTTCGGGGTAAAAGGAGTTTCATTGTTCCAACAAAAGAATCAACCTCTAAGGACCATCCGGTTCGTTCCTGTTTTCTGAGCAACTCTATGCTAAAAATCAAATAACCGCCCTGGCTTTATCAATAATTGAGTAAAGTGTTCCAAGACCTCTTCACGGAACTCCTCTATTTCAGAGTCATCGCTTTTTCAGGACAGATCTCCTGACAGCAAAAACAAGTAATACAAATATCGGGATCTACTACAGGAAAATCTTCTTCCATTGAGAGAGCGGAGACAGGGCAATGATCTACGCATAGGCCACATCCTGTACACAACTCCTGATCAGCCAGGGGCCTGACCTGAGTCCTTCTTTTTATACGATCTTGAATCGTTGGGTTAGCGATAATGGCCTCACCACCTAAGGGCGGAAGCTTGAAATCTGTTAGAATTTGCATTTTTCCATCTATTTTAATCATTTGAGCATCAAAATCTCCAAGCCCCAGGGCCTTCGCTTTTTGAAGGAAACGCAAGCGACCAGGATCAAGCCCCATCATTCTCGCAACAACCCCATCCAGAGCCACGGCATTATCAGAAGCCAGAATGAGACCGATATCCCTGAGCTCAGGTGAGGCCGGACCATTTCCCTCCATCCCAACTACTGCATCCATTATAAATAGATCCGGAACTCGCAGGCGAAAAACCTCTACTATAACATCATGAAAACGTTCAGGAGTGCCTGCAATGCGGTGTAATCGTGCTTTCTGCGCACCGGGAAAATCCCATAGCTATTTTTGATTGCCCCGGTCATAACGGTAAGACCATGAGTCTTAAACTTGGGCAGGCTGATGAGAATATCCGCCTCCAAAATTTCTTTGGAAATTCCAACTTCGGGCATGAAATCAGGATTAAAGACATGATTTTGTGTTGTGTTTCCGAAGTTCCTGTAATAGCCCTTTGCCGCATCCATCAATCCGGTTTTTTCAAAGCTGAGCTCATTGTCTCCGTAGCTGAACATCCCGGGATTGTCACCCACCACAATCTCGGCGGGGGACATCTCCTCAACTGTTTCAACGACAGCCCGCAATAAAGATGGGTTCGTCACAATGTGTTCTTCCGCTGAGGAAGCCCTGAGCACATTGGGTTTGATCACCACTTTTTTATGGGCAAGTTCTTGGGGGAATATCTCAAAGGCTCTATCAACTGCGCCTCTGACGCTATCATAAGATGCTGAGTGTATCATGACACGATGCATAATTTATCCTTTTTGTGTCTGATTGTGCCAATTAACAGGTTAGGACAATACTGACAGCCTATTATCTAATAATGGGCGCTGTCCCTGGTTTTTCAAATTATCGTTATTATTTGCGTGCGACTCATATAGTCTCCTTGCAGGACGTCACAAACTGCAGCAAAACTGCGAACCACGATGGAGGGTATCCCTATGAAGTTGATACGTACCACAGAATATCTTGTTCCTCCGATGTGTTGCGGTCAGGTTGACCCGCTTGTTTTGCAATCTTCTGGCATTATTCAGCAGCAAGACTTGAGGCAAATGCTTTGGCAACAAGCGGATTTACCGCAAATGGAGGGAGGTCAAGCTCATCGACGACTTTTTGGCATAACTCCATGATGTTTTGCTGTTTTTCTTTACTGCTGTTGTTGATAACAGCATAATGGATACGCTCAAGATAAGCAATACTTTCATCCATTCTTTTGATGATATTATCTTGACCTTGGATTGGAGATTCCCAAGAAGAAAATAAATTCTCTACATTATCTATCTTCTGCAACATTTTGATTGATATAAGACAAGCGGAAATGTCTTCGTAAATTGGAAGATCGCCAGGGTAAATCAAAACGTCAGCGGTAAATAAAGATTTATCATCTACAAACAATAATGAAATAGAACCTTTTGAGTGGCCAGGCGTATGGATTATTCTGCATGAAATGCCCTGTTCTAATTCTATGATTTCTCCTCCATCAAGGAGGGTGTCAATTTCCACAGGACCTTCAACCAAGGTTTGAAATCCGGGGACCGGCCTTTCCGTAAATTGTTGTTCAGTATCTTCAATCCACTCTTGTTCGAGTGTATGGGCGAACACAGTACAACGTGTTTGATTTTTGATGCTTTTGGCTGCGCCAATATGGTCAGGATGCGAATGCGTAAGGAGTAAAGACGAAACTTCGTTCGGATCGCAGCCTTGTGCTTTGATGTAGTCATAAATTGTAGATTCACTGCCTGCGACACCACTGTCAATTAGATGAATTTTATTCCCAAAAATAAGATAGACAAAAGCAAACCTATCGACTGCCTTCTCTGGAGAAAAGGGGACTTTAAATGGGATTTTTATCGCGTGTATTCGTTCTGTTACTTTCAATTGTAACTCCCTCATATTTTTTTAATCTGTACAACGTGCAGGTCAGCGGCGGCTGAACGCCGTCCGGTGAATTTGCTGGTTAGAGATTATCTTTCTCGTTAATGTTGAAGGCGCCATTCCGGAGAAAATGAAGGCATTTAGTTATTACGGTCTTATTTTTCATAATGAATGGATGAGATACATGCACAATTAGAAAATCATCCATGCCTTCAACTTTAGCACTTTCAATGGATACTTGAGATATTGTCAAATCTTGTGGGTCGGGAAACGCCCCCTCCGGTCATTTCCTATGCCGCTTCCTGTAGTTCTCCGTCAATAAAAATTCTTTTTTCTAATACACGGGGAATCAAATTGTAACCCTTAA
>Ga0272441_10002192_pt1 | contig 40181 bp, 30 predicted proteins | sample SSMProp6N_FD_193582 | JGI IMG/M metagenome (GOLD analysis project Ga0272441, IMG submission 193582) | Marine sediment archaeal communities from Little Sippewissett salt marsh, Falmouth, MA, United States - SSM-Prop-6N | ecosystem: Environmental > Aquatic > Marine > Wetlands > Sediment ... | reverse complement strand
GTCGGCCTTGGCGTCCTTCTTGGCGGGCTCGTCGGCCTTGGCGTCCTTCTTGGCGGGCTCGTCGGCCTTGGCGTCCTTCTTGGCGGGCTCGTCGGCCTTCTTGGCCGGCTCGGGGATCTCGCCCGGACCAGGTGTAGCCTTCGCCGCCTTGGCTGGCGTCCCTGCGGCGGCCGCCGCAGGACCCGGGGCGGGCGTGGACTGGGATGCCGCCGCCTTGACCACCTCCTCGTCGCTCATGACCGGTGCGCCGCCGGACTTGCGGTTCAGGATCTCGGCGAGTACCTCCTGGCTCTCGGGCTGCAGCTTGTCGAACCGCACGCCCATGCCGGGAGCCACACCCTTGCGGGAGGGATCGTGCTCCCGGATCCACACCACCGTCCCCTCACCCACGATCAGCGGGCTGCCGTCTTGGAGCTGAAACTCGAACCGAAGCTTGGTGCCGACCTCCAGAGGATCCTTGGTCCGGATGAAGATGCCGCCCTTGCTGACGTCCACCGAGTATCGCTCGATGAACTGGGTCAGCGTCGCGCTACGGAATTTGATCTTCAGCTTGACTGGGGCGCGCATTTCTTTTCGGGTGCCGCCAGGTCCTTCGCTCATGCTGAACCCTCGCTCGAGTTGAAAACCTACCTCAAGTTGAACACCAGCAGTGCCACTACGAGCGTCCCACAGTGGTCTCGCCAGCCCTGCGACGGTCAGTCAAACGCCCGACACCCTTGCCAGGTGGGACTCCTATTGGCTCGTCTGGTAATTGTACCCAGAAGCCTCGCTTTGGCAATGAAATACTTGTCGAATCGCCTGAAATCACATAGCGTTCACACCCGATGGCCAAGCTCCGCGCACAGCGGCTCACCCTGGACCTCCTGGTGGTTTTCGTGGGTCTGACTGGATACACCGATTGCCGCAAGGACAAGGCTCCCGCCCCCTCCACGGCCACCGACGGTGCAGGGTTCTCCATGCCTCCGGGGCCGGCCTCCAAGGGGCTCGAGGTCTCGGGGATCCGCCTGTTCGGCGCGGGGGGCCGGCGCTGGGACGCCGTGTTCTCCAGGGGCGAGCGGATTGTAATACGGGTCCTCATCCAGGGTCTGACCGCCAAGGAACGCCGCATCCACCTCAGGACTTCCCTGGTGGTTCGCGGGCCCGATGGCTCCGTCTTCTTCCAGCGTCCCGAGTCCTCGGCCATCGACAGGGCAATCCCCGCGGGCCAGTCCACCCGTCTCGTAGAGGCAGCGGTGCAGCTCGACCTCTCCCGAGCGAGCCCACCGGGAAGCTACGAGGCCACGCTGAAGCTGCGCGATGTGCTCGGCGCCAAACGCGCCGTGGAGAAGGTGCCCTTCGTCGTAGCGGGCTCCACGGGAAACCAGCCCTCGAAGCTCACGCTGCGCCGATTCCACGCCCCGCCCGACCTGGACCTCTTGGCAGGGCTTCCGCTGCACGTGGCCTTCGAGCCGGCGGGGTTCGGCGCCACTGCCGTCGGGGCCGCCCAGCCCGGTGCACCCGCGGCACCCGACGCTCGGGCGACGCCCGGCACGGGCCGGGCCTGGAAGGTCCACCTGACCGCCAAGGCCGTGGTCCGCGACGGCTCGGGCGTCGAGGTGGGATCCCACACCAGGACGCTGCTCAACCAGACGCTGCCCTTCCGCACCTCCAGCCTGCCGGTGGCCTGGGCCATCCCCCTGCCCGCCACCCTGGCACAGGGCTCCTACCACCTGAAGATCACCGTCACCGACCGTGTCACCGGAGAGACCGCCGGGCTCGTGCACAGGTTCACGCTCCTGCCCGGCGGGCTGGGCATCTACGGCCTCCGCTCCGTCGGCGCCGGAGGCGTACCCCGACACCACTTCCTGCGGGGGGAGCGCCTCACCGCACGCATGCACCTGCGCGGCTGGACCCAGCCGACGGACCTCGGCGTCGACGTGGGTCTCGTGGGGCCGGACCGAGGGTTCTACCTGGTGCGAAAGAACGCGCACCGACTGAAGGATCCCAAGGCGGTCGGCGACAAGGGCCGAAGCCTGGAGATCCCGCTCACCATCCCCGAGTTCGCCCCCAACGGCCGCTGGACCCTGAAGCTTCGCCTGCGGGACTTCGCCGGCAAGCAGCACGCCTCGCGGACACTCTCCTTCGTGGTGACAGGTAAGGCCTTGCGCCCCCTGCCCAACCTGCAGGTGAGCGGGCTGATCCTGCGAACCTGGCCCACGGGACCGCCCGTGCCCGGACTCTTCTGGCGCGCCGGCCAGACCCTGCACTTCGAGGCCGTGGTGGGCGGCATGCGGCTGAAAAAAGAGCAGGGCTACTATCATCGAACCCGACTCACCTGCACCCTGCGGCTTCGGGATCGAGCCGGCAACCTAAAGGCCACGCTCGAAAAGGCCTGCCAGGTGAACCGCCGGTTCTCTTTTGTGCCCCTGCGCCTGCGCCTCCGGATGAAGTGGCGCATTCCCGACCACCTGGCCGGCCACCACACCTTCCAGGTCGAGGTGGCAGACGACCAGTCGGATCGCGTCTCGGTCCTGCAGCGGGGCTGCTTCATTCTCATCCCCCACAAAGCGCGATGACCACGCCGGTAAACAAAACGGATCCCGCGCTGGCGGCGGCCCTCATTTCGCAGTGGGCGGCCCGGGCAGATCTGGATTTCATCCAAAAGGACCTGCAGCGGCGCGGCAAGGACCGCTCCAGACTGACCGTGGCGGACCTGGCGAACTACGACCAACTCCACGCCGGGCAGCTCACAGCCACCCGCGACTTCGCCGCCTGGGTGGGCATTCCCGACAGCGCCCGGGTGATCGACCTGGGCGCCGGCCTCGGAGGAGCCGCGCGCTTGCTCGCAGCGGACCACGGCTGCAAGGTGGCCGCGGTTGAGCTCTCCGGGCCCCTGCACGACACCGGCGTGGTGCTCACCGGCTGGCTCGGCCTCACCCCCCTCGTGGACCACCGCTGCGCAGATCTCCTCGCCGACGCCGGCGGTGACACCGGCCCGATCACCTTCGACCTGGTGTGGCTGCAGCACGTGGACATGCACGTACCCGACAAGGGCGCACTCTACGCCCGGGTCGCAAGCCACCTGGCCAAAGGTGGCCGGGGGGTCTGGCATGACTGGCTGGCCGGACCCGGCGGCGCGCCCCACTACCCGATGCCCTGGTCCGACGAAGGCGACCTGTCCTATTTGAGCCTACCGGACACCTTCCGGGAGGACACCCGCCAGGCAGGCCTCGACCTCGGGCGCCTGGAGGTCATCGCCGAACGGACCCACGGCTGGTTCGCGCGCACCCACGGGGGCCTGCGCCGGGCCCTGGAGAAGCTGCCCACGAATGCGGCCAGGCGCAGAGCCCGCTACACCGCGCTCGCCACCCGGATCGAGAACGTCCTGCGCAACCTCGACGAACAGCGACTGATCCCATTCTACGGGGAAGCCTCCCTTCCCATGTGATTGAATCCGTTCCCCAACGTTGGGAAACGCACCCACCGCGCCAAGCGCGGGCACCCCTGGCAGGGGCGGGGGGGTGCAGTGAGCCGCGAAGCGGCGGAGTCGTCTCCGGAAACCAGGCAACGCAATGAGAAGCGCTTAGGGGTAGCGTTCTCCAGAAGTGCTTGCTGCTCCACCACAGGGGAGGTGGGAAACGTCCGTGAGCAAATGGCCTCCCTTCTTCTGGGATGACATCCGGCGGCTGCCCGGGTAGTCTGTCCTCTTTCGCAGCAACTTTTCACGCGTACCCACGGACCCAGGGCCCAGCGATGACCAACGGACCCAGACTGCCATCAAGCGGCACAATCAGCTTCTTGGACATGGAGTCGGAAGACCGACGGCGCGCAACCATCGAGCGCAGACGCGCCCGGCTGCGCAAGCGGCTCGAGGACGCTTTCGCGCCCTTTCCCCATGACTCCCCGGAGTGGGAGACCGCCAAGGTGGTACGGGATTTCCTGGGCTTCGTGGCCGACAACATCGACGTGTACCGCTCACGGACCCGCGTGCAAAACCCCCACACCGGTGAGTTCATCGAGGAGGAGTGGGTCAAGATCTGCGGCGCCACCATCGGCGCCCTGGAGGCCCCCGACCGAATCCGGCAGCTGATCCTGGAGCTGGTGGCTGCGCTCATCCCCGACGAGGATCCCCAGCACCGGGCCTGGCTGGCCCAGACGGCCGGCCTGCAGCTGCGCGCGAGGGCCTCGGCCGACGACATCAAGGCCCTCCAGAAGAAAGGTATCATGGCGTCCTTCGCCGGCAAGGTCCTGGTGGACTCCAAGCACCTGGTGTCGGAGCACGACCAGCAGGAGGCAGAAGCCTACTTCGAAGCGGCGCGCGCGGTGGCTGAGGAGATCGAGGAGTCGCCCTACCAGACCGATCGTGACCACAGGTTCATCCACTTGCTGCGCAACAGCTACAACGGCGGCCTCCAGTCCCTGGTGGACGCCCAGCAGCAGCGCGCCCTCGCCGAGATCAAAAACCGCAGCGTGGTCCTGCCCCAGCTCGAGCGCACCCTGCGTGAGATGATGGAGACGCAGTTCCACCAGGTCTCCGGCCGCTCCATGGAAGACTGGTTCATTTCGGCGCGCATCGCCTTCCAGTACGAGTCCTACGTCTTCATGCGGCTGGACGAGTTCCGCAGCAAGCTCAAGCGGCGCATGGCGGAGCTGGAGGACGAGCCGCTGCTCAACCCGGAGGCGGCCCTGGAGGACATCACTCCGAACCTCCGGAAGTACGTAGCGCCGCTGGTCCAGACCTTGGAAGATCACAGTGCGGGCTGGTCCTTCTCGATGGAGGAGAGGCTCGATGTGTTTCAGCTCGTCCGGTCCAACGCCGCGCTTCTCGGCAAGGCCGACCTGGTGGATCCCTTCAACGCCTTCATCAGCGACCGCAACCTGCTGGAGACCTACGCGCGGTACAAGCACGCCAGCTTCAAGCGAGACGAGCCGGACCTGCGCAAGAAGTTGCACTCGGACCTGATCATGTGGGACGAGATCTTCCGCAGCGCCCCGCTGTCCGGTGACCAGCGAGCCCGGCTGAGCCAGCTCCGGGAGAGCCTCCTGACCCCCTTGGAGCAGCAACAGCACGCGGAGGAGGCCGACAAACCCGACAACTGGCTACCGCCGGACATCCGCCAGGCCAAGATGCTCCTGCCCTTCGGCGGAGCGATCCTCCCCCTGCTCAAGACCGCCGACGAGTTCGAGTCTTTTCAGCAGTGGCTGGAAAAGGTCCAACGGGTCTACAACGACCGTCTCCCCAGCGACGACGACCTGGACCTCGCCGCGCCCGAAGCCATCCTCGAGCCCGAAGCCCTCTTCGAGCCCGTCCCAGCACCACAGCGCAAGCCGCTCATCAAGACCAGGGAGTGGGCGCCCACCCTGGTGGACGTGCCCACGGCCAAGCCCAAGGCCGAAGAGGACGCCTCCGACAGCGGCCCCGCCGAAAAGGACAAAGGCACCGAGAAGTCCGACCGGACGATCAAGAAACGCACCAGCGTAAGCTGGCTCCGCAAGTGGCTCAAGGGGGACTAGTCCCTGGCCTCGGAAGCTCGATCCGAGGCGAGGGTCTATTCAAATCGGCAATGGGATCTGGCCGGAGGCCATGGGAGCGGTCGCTTCGTCTCCGCCGTCCAGGGTCACCGGCGGCAAGCTCTCGGAACGCGAGCCGACGGCCCAGCTGATCTGGGGCTGGGCCACGCGGAGGGGCTCCATGGCGGCCAAGGCAAGGGCGGGCGTGTTGTTCTCGGCGCTCAGGTGCGCCAGCGTGACGTACCGCAACCCCGGGTGCACGACCCGCTCCAACAGGCTCCGGCACTGGTCATTGGACAGGTGCCCCCGGTTTCCAGCCACCCTCCGCTTCAGGTCGACCGGATAGGGTCCGGTGGCGAGCCGCTGGGGGCAGTGATTGGACTCCACCACCAGGGCCTGGGCGCCGGTGAGCCCCTCCACCACGCGCTGACCGAAGGTCCCCAGGTCCGTGGCGTAGCCGAGGACGACGCCCAAGGCCTCCAAGCGGAAGCCCACCGACCGGTCCACGTCGTGGCTCGTGAGAAAGGGCGTCACGGTGAAGGCCCCGACGTCGAAGGCCTGGCCGGCACGCAGGGTGCGCACGTGGGGCCGGGTCACCTCGGGCAGCCTCCTCGCGGTGGACCGCGTGGCGTGGATCACCAGCGCGGGCTGCCGCTTGCAGAGCCCCTCGAGGCCGCGAACGTGATCCACGTGCTCGTGGGTCACCAGCACATCCGTCAGGTCCGCCGGGGCGACGCCCAGGGGCTCGAGCCGCCACTTGAGCACCCGCGGACCGATGCCCAGATCCACCATCAGCTTCGTCCCGCCCGCCTCCACGAAGCAGGCGTTCCCGTTGGACCCCGACGCGAGCAAGCAGTACCGCAATGAACCTCCCCAGACACTGATCAGCGGCGGCGGCCAGGCATGGTGACGCGGGCGCGGGTGATGACGACGCGCTGGGGCTCGGTCTGTCCGGGACGACGCACCCAGAGCACGACCTCGCTACCCGCCTCACCCCGGATGGCCTGGGCCACCTCCTTGAGGCCGACGGTGGACACGTCCAGGTCACCCACCATGACCACGACGTCGCCCTTGTGGAGGACGGCCTCGGCGGGGCCGCCGGGCAGGAGCTGCTGGATGAGCACGCCATCGCCGGTCTTGCGGAGCACCGCACCGACGCCCGTGAGCTGGCCCCCCGGGCGCTCTCCAGGGGCCAGCGGAGTGAGGGCGAAGTCCCGCTTGCAACGCCGACCTCCGCTGCACACCACGCCGCCGGCGAGCAGGGGCTGGTACCCCGACGCGCGCACGCGCAAGCTGGTGCGCGAGTCGGGGACCGACCGCAGGGTGTAGTGGCCACCCGAGTTGGTGAACGTACCGGCGGCCTTGCCCAGGGTTCGTGAGCCCCACTCCGCTGGCGCCACCAGCGCCCCCCGGATGGGCTGCCCGGTGCTGGCGTCGGTCACCTGCCCGCTCAGCTCCCCGGACCGCGCGAGCTTGATCACGACGTTCCGCACGGTGTCGCCCCGCCGGATGCCGATGGGCGCCGATCGCGTGGGCTGATAGCCCGACGCGATGGCGTAGATCACCTGGCGCTCGGCCGCCAGAGGCCCCAGGCGAAACCGGCCGTCGGGGCTGTTGAAGGACTTGGTGACCTGACCCCGGCTCACCCGGGCCAAGGACGACGAGCTGAGCGAGAACTCCGCCACCGGGCTCCCCTGGTCGTCCACCACACGCCCCTCCACGTACCCGCCGTCTGGGAGACGGATGGTCACCTCGGCGGGTCCGGTGACGCGCACCTGAGCCCGCCCATACTGGGGGTGCCAGGCAGACACCACGAAGGTGCCGCCCAATGTCGTGTCGAAGGGCAGCGCGAAGCGCCCGCCAAGATCCGAGCGCGTTCGCTGCAGGGCCCGGAGGTTCCCCACCTGGAGGAGCCGGACGATGGCGTCGGGAGCGGGCTTGTCCCCGTGGAGCACCACCCCGTGGATGCCCCGGGCCGGCTTCAGCGTCACGTCCCACCGCACACGCAACGCCTTCGGAAGACGCAGGGGCGCAAAGACGCGCGTCTCGTAGCCCTGGGCCCACACCTCCATCCGCTCGGCCCAAACGGGCACGCCCACCAGGCCGTAGCTTCCATCCGCCGAGGAGAGCGCCTGCAGCACGGCGCCCCCTCGCAGGACCACCCGGATCTGTGCGGCGCCGATGGCCTTGCCGTCGGTGGACGAGACGCGCCCCCTCACCACGCGCGTCCCCGTCGGCCTCCCGTGGAGACGTCGCAGCCGATCGCGCAGGGCTGCCTGCCGCGCGGCCAGGCGCCGCCGCTGGTCCGCCAGCCGCCGCTCCCGCTGGGCCGCGGCATCGGAGCCGCCCCGCGCCGCCCCCCGTCGAACCATCCGCCAACCGAGCCCCACGGCGATGAGGATCGCAATCACCAGCCCGACCAGTATCCAACGCGTTCGACGATTCATGGCTGTCGCACTTAGTCCCTTGTCTACCAAATCGTGCGCAAGATGGTATCAACTTGTGCACACATCGAGCTGGTATCGAACTGCTATTGGCCGTAGGCAATTAGGTATTAGCTTTCTGATTCCGGAGTGTTGGCTAACTGCTAATCGCTAACGGCCAACAGATCCCGGCGGAGCCGGGACCTGTATGGTTCCGGCTACGCCGGGTTAGGCCCCGATCAGCAGTATCCTGATCGCTCACGCCGCCAAACCATCCCGGCTGGCTTTGTTGCCAGGCGGTTGTATATTCCCGATATACGCCCTTCTGGCGCCTCGCCAGCCGGGCGCCTCGACGCCCTGATCTGACCAGGTATTTACTGAGCGGGGCCGTAGGCGGCTGATCAAAACAACCTGGCCATCTTGAACAGCCGCCTCGGTCCCGTAGCAAAGCGCGCGAGGTCCGTGGTGTCAAGGCCCGGTCGGCCCGACGAGCCCTCGGCAGAGGTTTGGCTTGGCGATTCCCCCGGGGGCGCATACCATATGTGAACATCCCATTCCGGGAGGCAAACCAGACACCCATGGAAATTCTGTGGATCTATGCTGCGGTCGCGGTGGCGGTGCTCATCGCACTGTCCGCCTTTTTCTCGAGCTCGGAGACGGCCCTCATCGGGAGCGGGCGTGTCAAGCTCACCCACCTTGCCGACGAAAACGATCGGGGGGCCGCCCGGGCGCTGCACATGATCAAGGAGCCTGGGACCGTCCTGGCCACGATCCTCGTGGGCAACAACTTGGTGAACGTCATGGCCGCTGCCCTCGCCACGGTCCTGTTGGGCCCCGTCTGGGCCACGGTGGTGATGACGCTCCTGCTGCTCGTCTTCGCGGAGATCACCCCCAAGACCCTCGCCGCCATGGCACCGGAGCGGTTCGCGGCCCGCGTGGCCGCGCCCGTCCAGCTCATCGGGTACGTGCTCAAGCCGCTCACCTGGACGGTGTCCCTCATGACGGACGCGCTCCTGCGCCCCATCCTCGGCCCGAAGCTCGACGCCGACCGCAAGCTCTCCCGCAAGGAGCTGCTCACCGCCATCCGCATCGGCGCCCGGGACGGCGAGCTGGAGCCTTCGGAGACCCGAATGACGCGCGAGGTGCTCAAGCTCAAAGACACCCACATCCAGGACATCATGATTCCTCTGAGCCAGGTGGAGGCCATCGGCGAGACCTCGAGCTACAAGAAAGTCCTGGGCACCCTGGCCCGCGCCACCAACACGCGGTACCCGGTGTACCGGGAAACCCTCGACGACATGGTGGGCATGCTCTTGGTCAAGGACCTGCTCGTGCACTGGGAGACCGCCCAAGAGAACTGGCGGCGGCACGTTCGGCCCCTGATGCGGACATGGACCAGGCTGGAGGCAGACGAGCTGCTGCGCGACATGCAGATCCAGGGTCAGCACATGGCTGCCGTGGAGAACGACGACGGCCGCATCGTCGGCATCGTGACCATGGAGGACATCCTCGAGGAGATTGTGGGTGAGATCCAGGACGAGATGGACGAGGACGAGATGGATCTCATGCGGGAGGTCAGCCCCGGGCGCTACGTGGTCCACGGGGACATGGAGGTGGACGACCTGTGCAAGGTCATCAACATCGACCTCGGCGGGTCGGATCAGGAGGTGACGCTGGCGGCCTGGTTCGAAAAGCGATGCCGGGCGATCTCCATGGTGAAGCGGCGCGTCAAGATCGGAAACATCCGCATCATCCATCGCGGCGGGAGGCGGTACGAGATCCTCGTCAAGAGTCAGATGGTGGCTCCCCAGGATCCGGCAGACCCGGCCTCCCCCGACGAAGAACGCGCCGAGGAGTAGCGAGGAGTAGCGCCTTCCCACCGCGGTCCATTGCGCGTACTGTGAGCGTCACCATGGCTCAGCAGACCGTCACGCTCCCGGTGAACACACAGTATCAGCGGCGCATCCGCGACATCCTCGCCGCCGCGGACTTCGAGTTCTTCGACGCGCCCCACGCCTTTTACCGGGCCAAGGGCACCGGCTGTACCGCCGTGTTCTATCGTTCCGGCAAGCTCGTGCTCCAGGGACCAAACGCCCAGACCCTGGCCGCGGTCCTCGGCCTCGAGGAGCCGGCCGTGCCGGACGCGCCCACCGAGCCGGACGCCGGGACGCGATTCGCCGAAGCCCTGGCCCGCCACCCGGATCCCAAACCAGAGGCGTGGATCGGCCAGGACGAGGTAGGAAAGGGGGACTACTTCGGCCCCCTGGTGGTGGTGGCCGCTCGGGTGGAGCGGGACCGGGTGGAGCTCCTCGCCGAGCTGGGGGTCACCGACAGCAAGGTCCTGGGCGACAAGCAGATGCGCGCCATGGCCAAGGACCTCCGCGCGGTGGTCTCCCACCAGGCGGTGATCCTCGACCCCCCCGCCTACAACCGCCTCTACGCCAAGATCGGCAACCTGAACCGGCTCCTGGCCTGGGCCCACGCCAGGGCCTTGGAGGACCTTCTCGCCGAGGCGCCGGCGACCTACGCCCTGGTGGACAAGTTCGCCGACCAGCGGGTGCTCGCGCGAGCGCTCATGGAGGAGGGACGCGCCATTTCTGTGGAGCAGCGCACCAAGGCGGAATCGGACCCCGCTGTGGCCACCGCCTCCATTCTGGCGCGGGACCTCTTCCTCGGACGCATGGATAGGCTGTCGAGATCCGCCCAGATGACCGTCCCACGGGGCGCCGGGGCGCCGGTGCTGGCGGCCGGGCACAAGCTCGTCGCAAAACACGGCCCCGACGCGCTCGAACGCTTTGCCAAGCTGCACTTCAAGACCACCGGGCAGATTCTACGGCGCTGAGGTCGTCGGAGGTATCAAAGCTCCTCGAGCTCCAGCTGCAGGGCCCAGATGACCAGGGGGCGCACGGATTCGAAGCGGCGAACGAGCGCGCAATGCGGACCGATTTGTCCAACTGCCTCATCACGGCACCTCGGCCGTGGTCAAGGTCGCCCGGTTTTTTTTGTCACACCCTGGTGCCCTGGTGGGTTCCCCCTTTGAGAGCGAGAGAATCGCGACGAAACCCCACTTCCCGCGTGACCGAGCGGGATTTGATAGAATGGAGCAACACCATGGATATCTTTGACATCGCCAAGCGGAGCCTGACCACCCTGTGGGCGCAAAAGCACCTGTGGTTCTTCGGCTTTTTTGTCGCCGTCGGCAGCGGCGGCGGCAGCGGCGGCTCCAAAAACGGCCAGGGAGGCGCCTCCCTGGCGGCCCTGCCCACCTGGGCATGGATCCTCATGGGCGTCGCCCTGGTGCTAGGCCTGGTGTTCCTGGTGCTGCACGTGCTGAGCGAGGCGGCGCTCATCGAGGGCGTGGCCGAGGGACAAAAGGGGGAGCGCCTGTCCATCCGCCGAGGGCTGAGTCGAGGCCGAAAGCACTTCTGGAAGCTCGTGGGCCTCAAGGTGCTGCTCGGCCTGGTCATGGTTGCGAGCTTCGCCGTGATCGCGACGCCAGCGGTCCTGGCGCACTTCGGGTTGCTGCCCATCTGGCTCGGCGTGACCGTGGCGGTGGGGCTCGGTCTGGTGGGTGTGCCCTGGCTCCTGACGGTGTACTTCATCTACGAGTACGCCATGCGCCTGGCAGTGCTCGATGACCATGGGGCGCTCGAGTCCATCCGCCGCGCGAGGCGCTTCCTCCACGGGCGGCTCGGCCTCTCCATCAAGCTCACCCTCCTGACCATGGTGGGCCAGGTCGGCGGGAGCGCGGCCATGGGCACGGTGATGATCCCCGCGGCGCTCCTGGCGGGGCTGGCCTATCTCATCGGCGGCCTCGTGCCAGCGGCGGTGGTGGGCGGCGGCGTCGCCATCCCCCTGATCATCCTGGTGGTGGGCGCCGTGGGCACCTTCCGCTCCTCGGTGTGGACCCTCGGCTTCATCGACAACCACTACCCGGCGTAACCCCATGTACCTCCTGCTGCTCAATCTCATGGACGCACCGGCCCCCGAGGCGACCGACGAGGACCAGGTCCAGCGCCTGGTGTCCCTGGCGCGGGACGGTGACGACCTCGCCGCCCGGCGGCTGTACCGGATGTTCGTGGCGCGGGTCTACCGGGCCGTGCGTCCCCTCGCGGTCACCGACGCAGACGCCGAGGATGTGGTCCAGGACACCTTTGTCAAGGCCCTCGGCAGCCTGGACCGCTACCACCGCCAGTCGGGGAAGCGATTTCTGGCCTGGTTGATGACCATCGCCCTGAACACCGCCCGCAACCAGGCCCGCCGCAACCAGCGCTGGCGCCCTCTGTCCGCGGATCGGATCTCCCCGAGCCAGGGGAACGAGCCGCCCAGCGAGCCCGATCCCATGGGCGCGGCGATCGACCGCCGGCGACTCGTCCGGCTGGTGCTGGAGGCCCTCACCGACCTGCCCGAAAGGGAGCGACAGATCGTTCTTCTGCGGTACGGCGCCGACCTCACGGCCACCGAGATCAGCCAGGTCTGCGGCGAGGCACCGGCCACGGTGCGTAAGGTCTGCCAACGGCAGCGTAAGAAGCTACTGCGGCGTGTGGCGCGCACGAGCCAAACGAGCGGCGCCGACCTCACCCACCCGATCCAGGAGACCAGACCATGACCCCCGAGCCCACCGAGGATCACCAGCTACGCGATGTCTTCGGCGCCCTGGATCCGGGGAAGGCACGCCTCGCCCGGCTGGAGGAGCGCATCCTCGCCGACCTGGCCACGGACCGGAAATCGCTGGCCGCCGAGTGGCTGAACCTGTTCCGACTGGGCCCGGTGCTCAACGCGGGCTATGTCGTGACCGCCGCGGCCGGCCTGGCCGTGGTCACCCCTGTCGGCTCGATGCTCCTCGCCGCCCTGCTCCTGTGACACCGCCCGAGCCATTGCCCGAGCCCGGCTAGGGAGCAAAGGGGACCCGACCCCGGCGCCCGGCGTTGAACCGCGCCACCTCTGCCGGCGGGTATCGGATTCCGCACCGACGGATGGCGCCCAGGGCTGCCGCCCGGAGGGGCTTGCCCAGCTCGTCCTCACGGGTCTCGTTCCACCGCTCGAACAGCCAGCGCCGGGTGCGCCGGCGCCCCTCGGCGTCAAGAGCCCGGTAGCGACGGCACAGCCCCGCCTGGGGCCCGAACCGCGCCAGGGCCCGTCGGCGGACGCGACGCTTGAACCCCGCGCGCAGCCGGCCGCGCCACGCCCCGGTCAACCGGGCGAAGCGGCGCTTCTCGGCGCTGTAGGGGTCCTGCCCCAGCCCCCGCATGACGGCATCGGTGACGTCAAAGGTAAAGCTGACGCCCACGACGATGCCGCTGAAGGCCCGGGCCTGGCTGTCGCCGGGGATCCGCATGGGCGGCGCCCCCTGGACCCCGCCCAGGGCGATGGACGGCAGGTCCTTGAAGGTCACCTGACCGTCGGGGTGTACGGTGGCGTTGAAGGTGCACTTGGGGCCGGGATATCGCCAGCCCCACCGACCCACCCGCTTGAGCCTCACCCCGGCGTAGACCGGCCTGCCCCGCCCGTCGAGGTGAAAACGCGCGGGTGGCCGACCACGCCCGACCAGCAGCCGCGTGGGGATCGGTGTCCACCGTCCGGTGCCGTGAACCGCGCCGTTCGGCTTCGTCGACGCTGCCTGCCGCTTCGGGGCCCCCTCCTGCCCGGCCACGCGCAGTCGGCCCCTGTCCACCACGGCGTCCCGCAGATCACCCGGCGCGGGGCGGTACACGAGATCCAGGGGGCGCCGAGGGGATCGGGCGGACCTTCGACCTCCCCTCGACCCAGGGTGACCGCGCATGCGCAGCCAACGCCGCTGGACGCGGCGACTCCCCACGGTCGGGGGTGGGGGCTCGGTCGGGCGTGGGGGCTCGGTCGAGCGTGGGGGCTCGATCGGGCGTGGGGGGTCGGTCGAGCGTGGCGCCCGTGATGCCACGCGGCCGGTGGGGCGCCGGATCCGCGAGGCCCCGAGCCGATGGCCACCCGGGATGCCCCTGGTCGGGTGGGGCTTCCTCGCGGCGACGCGCGCGCGTCGCGATCCGAAGGGCGGTGCAGTCGTCGATGGGGGCTGGGGCACCTCGAACACGATGCGGATCCAGTCGTCGTCGCGGGGTTGGACGGTCGACTCCGCCGGCGGCGGCATGAGGCCCAGGGTCACGCGCAGCCGGTTCAGGACGGCGTGGAAGGGCTCGGCCCCAAGCACAACGACCAGGTGCGCCACCAGGGCCAACACCAACGCCAGACCGAGCCGGTTCCACCGGGGATCGGAGGACCGGGGCGCGCCCGAAGGGTCCGTTCGTGGCCTGGGCTCCATGGTCCTGAGACCACACCAGGCCCTTGGTCGGTTGTCCGGAGGCTCTAACCTCTTTCCGGCCCACCGTCGGCGTGGCATAGTGGGCGGCGTTGACCGCGACCTGGATCGGAAAGGACACAGATGAGCGCGCAAAGTCGATACGAAAGCTCTTGGGACCTGGCCAAGCTGGACTACTTCGAGGTACGGGACGGGCGGCTGGTGCTGGCAGAGCCCGACAAGTGGCGCAGCTTCGACTCTCACACGCACCTCGCGCTGTCCTATGCGCTGCCCAACCAGGTGGATCTCTCGATGGAGCACGACCGCAGCGAGACCTACCTGCAACCCGAGCGGCCTCTCGATCTGGACGTCTACGCCAACAAGAACCTCTGGCCCTCGGACCTCAAGACCATGACGCGGGACCTGACCCTGCTCAGCATGACCGGCTACGGCATGCGCCGCACCCACACCCTGCCCAACCTCCTGCGGGACATGAGCGACACGGGCGTCACCCACTCCCTCCTGCTCCCCATCGACTTCCCCGTCCTCTCCCACAACGCCGAGACGTATCTGCGGCTCACCAGGGGCCAGGATCGAATCATCTGCTTCGGCTCGGTGCACCCCTATGCGACCGACGTGGCCCGCAAGCTGGACTGGCAGAAGGCGGCCGGCGCCTGGGGTGTGAAGGTTCACCCCGCGGTGCAGCTCTTGCGACCGGACCACCCCAAGTGCATGAAGCTCTATCAGATGTGCGCCGAGCGGAACCTCATGGTGCTGTGGCACTGCGGGCCCGTGGGGATCGAGCCGCCCATGGGGCGGCGGCGCTGTCAGCTGCCGTACTACGAGCCGCCCATCGCCGAGAATCCGGACGTGACGTTCATCCTGGGCCACTCCGGAGCCCTGCAGATGGACATGGCCCTCGGCCTGGCGAACCGGTATCCGAACGTGTGGCTGGATCTGTCCAGCCAGGGGCTGCGAAACATCCGTCGTATCCTCTCGGACGGGCCGACCGACCGGCTGCTCCCGGGCAGCGACTGGCCCTTCTATCACCAGTCCCTGCACCTGGCCAAGATCCTGATCGCCACCGAAGGCGCCGAGTCCCTCCGTCCCCAGGTCCTTTGGGACAACGCCGCCCGTCTCTTCGGGCTGGCCTGAAAGAAGTGTCAGATCTCGTCTATCCCCTTGCGAACCGTGCGTCCAACCGATAGACAGGACCCATGGCGCCCCGCACAAGCCCCACCGTGGCTCTGGTTCGTTTCGCGCCGTGGATGTACTTCACCAACAGCCACCCACGGGACCTGCTCTGGCCCGTGTCCATGCTCTACGCGCAGGCGTTGGCCCGCCAGGCCGGGTGGCGCGCCGAGATCATCGACCTTCACGTGGAGCGGTTCGACGAAGACGCCCTCGCGCGGCGAGTGAAGGCCATCGCGCCGGACGTCCTTCTCATGGACTCGACCACGCCCACCATGGCCGCGGCCCGTCGCCTCGCGGCACGGCTGAAGGACCGCCACCCTGACCTGCGGCTGTGGGGCGTCGGCCAGCACGCGAGCGAGGTGCCCGGGGATCTGCTCTACCCGGGGACGCCCTTCGACGGCTGCCTGCTCGGGGAGTACGATGCGATCCTGCCGCAACTGCTGAGCGGGGCAGATCTCGCCGGCCGCGACGACGTGGCCGTCGCGGGCGAGGCGTTCCAGGCGCAGCACCCCGGCCGCGCCCGCGCGCAGATCTCCGATCCCGACCGGCTACCGCCCATCGACCCGGGCGGGCTGCACCTGGAGCGGTACGAGATGCGATCACTCCACGCGCCGACCTTTCGACGCCAGCGATGGGGCTACCTGCTCACGAGCCGGGGCTGCCCCCACCGCTGCGTCTTCTGCTCCCCGACCCTACGCCAAAGCTACGGCCACCACTTCCGCGCCCACTCGGCGGAGCGCGTGGTGGACGACATGGCGCGGCTCGGGCGCGACCACGGGGTCACCTCTGTGTACATGCTGGACGACGCCTTCTCCCTGCAGCGGCAGCGGGTGCTGGACATCTGCGCGCTGCTGATCCGCCGCTCCATCCGGCTGCACTGGGCCATCCAGACCCGCGCCGACGATCTCGACCCCGAGCTCCTCGCCGCGCTGCACGAAGCCGGCTGTCATGGCGTGAAGGTCGGCTACGAGTCCGGTGTGGACCGCATCCTGAAACAGCTCCGCAAGGGCACCAGCCGGGAGCTGCTGCTTCGCACGGCGCGAGACATCCGCCGGGCCGGGCTCTCCCTGACGGCCTGCTACATCCTCGGCAACCCCACAGAAACTCTCGAGGACATGGAGGAGACCTTCCGCTTCGCCAAGCAGGTGGGCTCGGACATGATCCAGGTCTCCTTCCACACCCCATACCCGGGCAGCGAGAGCTTCGAGAAGTACCGAGCACAGATCCACCGGGCATCCCACATGAGCCACTACGACCATCAAGAGGTCATCGTGAGCGACATCCCCCGCGATCGCCTAGAGGAGGAGCAGCGCCGCTTCTACCGACGCTACTACCTGTCCCCGCCCCGACTGTGGAGCTACCTGAGCCGCCGCGCCCTATACCGCGCCTTCGACCCCGACGAATGGAAGCTCCTGGTCGACACGCTACGCTACCTCCACCTCCCCGCAGAATACAAAGGACCACCAGACTCCCCCAGCCCACCCACGACGACGAGCCCGCCCCACAAGCCTCCCCGCTGAGCGACCTCCGAGCGACCACACCTCCATGCCGAAGCGCCCCCGAACCGGCGCCGATTTCGCCCATCAACCGCGCTGGCCAGACCGAACCCAGGACAGTGAGATTCACTGGGTAGAAAACTGCAGGGTGGCCGGTTGGGTCGACGGCTGGTACTTTTGCCCCATGTTCGGTTTCATCCGCAGGTGGAAGCGCAAGAAGCTGAGGCAACGGCCGATCCCGCCCGAGTGGGACCCCATCCTTCGCGAGCACCTTCCCTTCTACGAGGAGATGGACGACCAGGAGCGGGAGATCTTCCGCGAGAACCTGAAGATCTTCGCCTGGGAGAAGATCTTCATCGGGGCCAAGGGCCTCGAGGTCACCGACGAGCACCGCGTCGTGATCTCCGCCGCCGCGGTGCGCCTGATCCAGAACCTCGACCTGTCCTACTACGACCGTCTCACCGAGATCGTGGTCTACCCCCACGACTACACGCACGAGGACACCACCGGCGTCATCCTGGGCGAGGCCCATCACTGGGGCATCGTGGTCCTCTCCTGGCCGTCGGTGCTCCAAGGCCTGCACAACCCCTGCGACGGCCTGGACACCGCCTCCCACGAGTTCGCCCATGTGCTGGACCGGGACGGCGGCGCCTTTGACGGCACGCCCATCCTGCGCGCCGGCGAAAGCTACAGGTCCTGGGCGGACGTCATGTCACGTCACTACGCCAACCTCCAGGATGGCGCCCCGCGGGAGCGGCGGGTCATGCGGGACTACGGCGCGGTGAACGAGGCCGAGTTCTTCGCCGTGGCCACCGAGGCCTTCTTCGAGAAGTCCGCCGAGATGAAGCGCCTCACCCCCGACCTGTACGAGGAGCTGCGGCTGTTCTATGGCGTGGATCCCGTGTCCAAGTGCTGAGGGCCTGAGTGACGCACCTCCACCTCCGGGGTGGGTGACACAAATTTTCGGAGGGCGTCGGAACGGAGGATCAATCGGGGATGCAGCCCTGGGTGTCCCACTCATTGCACGTGTATAGATTGTCAGAGCAGGTGCAGGGAATGTGGCCGCCGTAGACCCAGCCCGTCACGGTGGAGTAGACGATGCTACCGCACTCTCTCTCGGGAGAGCCGTCTGTCCAGACCACCATGTTGTACTCCGAACAGGTGGCGCAGTTGTCACTCACGGTGAGGCCGTTGGTCGTGCACACGATGTTGCCTAGCTCCGGCAGACCCACCACGTTCCAGCCCTTGGACTCGCAGAACTCCCGGGCCACCTCGGAGCAGAGGCGCTGCGGGGGCGGACCCTCGTCACAGGCGCGCACCTCCACGGTGATGCTGGTACCCGGCTGGGAGGCGAGCCGCACGCTCAGGTCGTGGGTGCCGGCGGTGAGGCTCAGCGTCTCGGTGACCTCGGTCACCCATGGGTTGAAGTCGTTGGGCTTGATGTACTTGATGCCGTTCACCTTGATCCAGGCCGCCGAGTTTCCGGCGTTGGTCACCACGATGCACACGTCGCCGGCGTTGGCCACGTCGAAGGTGCGATACTCGGTGTCGGGCTCGCAGTAGGTCCGATCAAAGGTCTCGGGACCGAACAGCAGATCCCCCTGACACGGATCGGTGCACAGTGCCCCAGGATCGGAGGCGTCCGGCGCCGGAGCTTCCACGCCCGCGTCATCGGATCCGCAGTCGTCGTCATCGTCCCAGGGACAGCCTCCAAAGGCCAAGGCAGAGACGGTCAACACCAACACTAGCAGTCTGGGAAGTCGCATGGTCGCACCTGATCAGATTACCGCTACCTACATTTTATAGTGGGATTGGAAATACAATCAACATTATTTTTTTCCGTGAATTGCGTCACCTGTATTACGAAGGGAATACATAAATATCTTATTTCCTACATGTTATTACAACGGATCACAATCCCCCACACGTCGATGGGGCTCTAAGTTAGCCGGTAGCGATTAGCAGTTAGCCAACACTCCGGAATCAGAAAGCTAATACCTAGTTGCCAACGGCCAATAGCAGTTCGATACCAGCTCGATGTGTGCACAAGTCGATACCATCTTGCGCACGATTTGGTTGATAAGGGACCAAGCTACGCCCGACGAACCGTGGACTAGGGACACGATGACGAGAATCCCCCGTAGAAACGGTCGGTACCCGCCTCCCGAGCGCCCACGTCGGGTCCGCCTCCGGCGTAGTCCACCGCAGGCGTGGCGTCGTTGAAGTCGTAGCCCTGCCAAGTCGTCACCGCCGTGTCGATGAGCGAGTTGCCCCCTGACAGGCACAGGTCCGGAACCGACCAGCCCGGGGCGGTGGTGAGATCGCACAAATCGGCAGTGGCATCGGTCCCATTGCAGTAGACGGCGCAACCGGGCTGGTCGCACGGTAGCGCATGGTTGCCATTGACGTTGGCCTCGGCGCGCGTGCCGTTACACAAAGCAGAGCCGCCGATGGCGACACTCGTAGCAACAAAGTACCCGGTGGTGGTGCCATCGCCGTAGACGATGTTGTTGCGGTAGCAGATCTCCGATGCCGCGTTGAGAAAGACGCCTCCGCCGCCGGCGACAATGTGGACGCTGTTGTGATCGAAGAAGGTCGTCTGGTCCACGGTGGAGGGGAAGGTGTGCAGCATGACCGCCCAGTCGTAGTACCCGGAGAAGACGTTCATGGCGATGGTGTTGCCGTCCTCGCTGACGATGAGCGCTGTAATCCCGGCGGGGTTGGCGTTGACGAACCGGTTCGCCACGATGAGGTTGGTGTCGGAGTCCACCTCGACGATCTGTCCCGGCGGGGTGGCGCTGTTGTCGAAGAGGTTGCGAACCAGGGTGTTGCCACCGGCGTCGGGGCCGCTTTGCAACCGAATTGCGGCGGTGGCGTCGGTGAAGCAGAGATCTTGAAAAACGTTGTTGCCGGTCACCACGTCGAAGGCCTCGAAGGCGCCTGTGGGCGTAATGCACGTGGTGAGACCACCGAAGGGCCGGATGGTAACGCCGTGGGGCTGACCCCCGACACACCCGGCCCCGCACTCGTCGAATGTGATCGAGCCGGTGAGCGTGAAGGTGGAGACTGGGACGGCGATCACTTGGTGCTCGCCGGTGGCGTAGGCGTCGTCCACGGCTGCCTGGAGCTGGGCCGTGGAGTTGATGATGCCGTCGGTGCACGTCGTCGTGTCGTAAGCCGTGCAGGAGGCATTGCAGGTAAGACCGGAGGCACCCGGGCGATAGCCGCGGGAGAAGCAGGTCTCGCCGTTCAGGTCGACACCGTCGCAGACCTCGCCAGTGTCGATTACGCCGTTGCCGCAGGTGTCCAGGCTGCACTGGGAGGGCTCGTTCACGCAGGACCACCCGGGTTGGATCGTGCAGTCGGGCTGGCACCCGTCGCCGGCGACCAGGTTGTCGTCGTCACACTCCTCCCAGGTCTCGATGACCCCGTCTCCGCACCCCGAGCAGCCGGTGATGTAGATGAAGCTGCAGTCCTGGGCACAGGCCAACGCCCCGGGCGTTCCGACCAGGCTCAGACAGGTCTCGCCGCCGAACTCCTGGCCGTCGCAGACCTCGGGCCCCTCGATGGCGCCGTTGCCACAGGAGTGGCAACCGGACCGATCCACCTCGCAAGACGCGTCGCAGGCCAGCGAGCCGCTGGGGTGTCCGGTCTCGGTCAGGCAGGTCCGGGCGCCGAAGTCCGTGCCATCACACACCTCCCCCGGACCCCGGACCCCGTCTCCGCAGCAGGAGGTGGTGTCAATCTGGCAGGCGCTCGTGCAGGTGAGCACTCCGCCGCCGAAGCCGAAGTCCTCGCAGGTCAGTCCGCCGAAGGCGACCCCATCGCATGGCTCGTCCGCCTCCTGGGCGCCGTTGCCGCACTCGTGGCAGCCGGAGATGTCGAGCTGACAAAGTGGGGTGCAGCCGAGCAGTCCCTGGGTGAGCCCGGCCACGGTCTCGCAGGTTTGGCTGCCGAAGTCCACGCCGTCGCAGGCCTCCCCGGGCTCGGCCAGGTTGTTGCCACACCCGCCGATGCACTCGTCAGTGAGGACGGTGCAGCTGTCTTGATCACACCGCAGGCTTCCACCGTCGAAGAAGTAGTCCGAGCAGGTGACGCCGCCGAAGTCGTCGCTGTCGCACTCCTCTGCGGCCTCGATGGCGCTGTTGCCACACTCGTAGCACCCCGACACGTCCAGCAGACACTCGACCGTGCAGGTCACGTTCCCGTCCCGGAGCCCCATGGTGTTCTGGCAGGTGTTGCCCCGAAACGCCGTCCCGTCGCACTGCTCGAGGGCCTCGAGGATACCGTTCCCACAGTCCGGAGCGCCCGGCTCCAACTGGATCTCCAGATCGGTGACCTCGCCCTTGGCGAACGCACGTATCTCTGATCCCTGCCCCACGCCCGAGCCCCCCATCATGGCCACCGCCGAGACGATCATGTTGCGATCCGCCCACCGCTCGGGCAGCATCAGCAGGACCGACACGGTGTCCCCCGTCAAGGGCGCCCCGGCGGTCTCGGGGACCTCTTGGGTGCCGATGTCGTCGTAGCGATCCGCCGGGTAGGCCTGGATCACGAACTGATCCACCGGCCCTATGTCGCCATCACTGTAGTCGATGACCAACAGCACGGCGGTCTGGCGGTCCTCCTCGCAGCCCCCCGACACCGACGCAGCCACGAGCACGAGCACCGCGGCGGCGACTTGGCGCGCGCGGATCACGGTGCACCTCCATTGAGCTTCAGGTCTGTCCAGTCGATGCGATCCAGATCCCCCCGCGGCAGCTTCTGCGGGTCCGGCATCCCGAGCCCTACGCCCAAGCCCACGGCTGTGGCCACGACCGCCACGGCCACACTGGTCCAGAACCACCAGCGCTTGTACACGGGCTTGGATTTCTTGCCAGGTCGCTTCGTCCCCCCGAGGTTCAAGTTCTTTCGGATCCTGGCCGCGTGCAAACGTCTGCACCGAACGATGCGCTTCCGCACGATCTTGGCCTGGGGTGAGCCCGGGTTGAAGCGCAGGTACTGCCGATAGAAGTGGACCGCCTTTTCGTACCGCTTCATGCCTTGATGGGCCTCCCCCAAGTGAAACAGGTACCCTGGCAGAGGCAGCCTCCGGTAGGCAGCGGTGAGCTTCCGGATGGCTTCGGAAAACCGCCCGAGGGTCAAGGCCGTGCGGCCAGCCCCGAACAACCGGTCCGCCTCGGCCCGCCGGACCCGCTCGCCGGCGAGCAGGGCCTTGCAACGATCCACGAGCTTCGAAACGAACTTCGCATCCGGCGTGCCCGGGTTCGCCCGGACGAACCCGCTGTAGTAGAAGATCGCCGTCTTGTGGTCCCCCAGGAACCGGTGACACTGGCCGATGTTGAACAGGAAGCCGGACAGGGGAAGGAGCGCGTAGGCCTTCTTGAAGGAGGCGAGGGCCGATCGGAACTGCCGCAGGGCGAAACGCTTTCGCCCTGCGTCGAAGTGTGCGCGCGCCTGGCTGCGCAACCGCTTGTCCTCCTTGCCGGCGGGTGCGGCGCGGGCCACGTCTGCGCCACCGACCACCACCGCCACCGCCACCAACAGCAAGACTCGACTTCTGCGGACAACAGCTTTGTACATGTCACTTCCTGAAGGGGTCCACGATTCCCTGATCGGTCACACGTCTCATGGGCCGTGGCGCGGCCCGCATGGCGTCCGGAGGCGACGTCACGCGCACGACGCGCGCCCGGGGGCGCGTACCGGACGCGCCCGTCATGGCGGGCGGCGGCGCGACCACGTGACGCATGGGCGCCGTGGCCAGCCCCATTCCAGGCGGCACCGCATCCATGGATCCAGGCGACTCTGGCTCCAGCACCACCCGCACCGGGTTCGGGTCTCCGTACCGGATCACCACCCGGGACTCGCGGTAGCCCGGCAGCCGCAGCACGAACATCTGCGGCGCCCCCGAGCGCACCTGAACCGCGAGCGGGGTCGGGCCGATGTCCTCCCGACTCACGCCCCTCAAGATCCGCGCCGCGGGCGGCATCGATACCAGGCGATACGCTCGCTGCAATCCCGGCTCCGGCGGCGCCATGGAGCCGCTCGCCATGGGGATCGCGGCCCGAGAAGTCGTGCCGCGCCCCTTGAGCACCGTCCAGCCCGCCAGGATCAACAGCAGCCCCAAGACCGCGACACCGCCGCCGATCCACAGGCGACGGGGTGAGGCCGCAGGCGTCACACGCTCGGTCTCGCTGTCGAAATCGACCGACGCGGCCACCCTCAAGGCGGCCTCCAAGCTGTCGGACTGCTCAACATCGTCGTCCAACGTAACGGCCGCGCGGCGCTTCACCTGAGGCCCCTGGTCGGTCGTGGAGCGCTTCCTGGGTCGACTGACGGGAGTCACGGGGCGGGAGCGGGTGCCGGGCATGGCCTCGGTGAAGGCGGCGGAGAGATCCGCGACGCTGTCAAACCGCTTGGACGGATCCACCGAAAGACACCGGATCACGAGCCGGTCCACGGCGGGGGGGATCCGCTCGGGTACCGGCGCGACTGGCCGCGCCGAAGGTGGCAGGGGCTCCAAGGCGGACAGAGACTCCACCAGGGCTTCGACGCTGTCCATGTCGAAGGGCAGCCGGCCGGCCAGCAGCTCGTAGATGACCACCCCCAGGGCATAGATGTCGGCGCGGTGATCCACCCGCAGGCCATGGATCTGCTCCAAGGGCATGTATGCCGGTGTGCCGAGGATGTTCCCCGACCAGGTGCGGCGGCGGTTGTCCTCGTTGTCGAGGAACTTGGCGATGCCGAAGTCGAGCAGCTTGACCGTTGGGATCTCCTCACCGACATCCATCAGGAAGATGTTCTCCGGCTTGAGGTCCCGGTGCACGATGTCGAGGTCGTGCACCGTGGACAGGGCATCGCAGATCTGTACCACGATGGCGTGGACCCAGGACAAGGCGATAGGGGCGTGCTCGTCGATGTAGTCACCGAGATCCTCGCCCTCGAGGAGCTCCATGACGATGAAGGGCGGGAAGTTCTCTCCGGCCACCACGTCGGTGATGTCGATGAGGTTCCGGTGGCGCGCCCGGTTCACCGCCAGGGCTTCCTGGAAAAACCGGGCCACCATGCCCGAATCCAGGTACAGCTCGGGGTGCAGGACCTTGATGGCCACCGGACGCTTGAGGAAGGTGTGCTCCGCGCGAAACACCGCGCCGGCGCCTCCCTCGCCCAGCAGCTCCAACAGGCGGAAGGAGCCAAGCTTGTCTCCCACCCGGGGCTTGGCCACCCAGGTCTTTTGCGCGCGGACCTTGCGTACGGCGCGATCGACCCTGGGTGTTTGCTGGCTGTTCGCGTTCATCCGCGCTTTCCCGGTCTCTGCCACCACGGAGGTCCAACCGCGCTGGCGTTGCTCAGGCGCTCCCACAGTCGGGGAACCCACCTCCCGACCGGCCGAATTCCCGAGCGATGACAGGCTCGGACACAGAGGTCGTAGCCCTCGTAGGAATCGCCTGAATCTACTTTGATTATGGTACCACGAACCCTGCCCAATCTCTAGGCAGGTCGCACAACGACCGGGGGATCGAGTTCTCCGACTTCGGTATTGGAGCTTCAATGTCGCCAATGGCCTTTGGGGGGTTGGGTTGGGCGCCAGTGAGCAGATCCACCAGGTACCTCCGATCCCATCCGGTCAGCCGCGGGGAGATCAGACCGTCCATCACCTGGTGGCGGTCGCACAGCCTCTCGCCAAGGATGACGTGCGCCATCGCCAGCACCAGCGCAACGTCCGTCCCGGGGCGGATGAAATGGTGCTCGTCGGCGAGCCGCGCGGTCTCCGTGCGCCGTGGATCCACCACCACGATCCGACCTCCTCGCGCCCGAACCTCGCGCAACCGCCGCCGAACGCCCGACGCGGTCATGGCGCTGCCACCGGACACGCTGGGTTGGCGCCCAGAATCAGCAAGTGGTCGGTTCGATCCAGGTCGGGCACTGGCACCGTTGCCTGGTTGCCGTACGGCAGCAGCGACGCCGAGACGAAACGAGACGGAAGCCAGGACGACATAACTGCAGCCCCACAAAGCGTGAGGCAGATAACATTCCGGAGCTTTTTTGATGTCAATGGTATGCCCGCTTGCAACCGCAATTATTATTGCTCTAAAAAGTGATTCAACACACAAATGACAGCTCGTTGTTATGATTGGTAGGGAGCATTACGCTCCCCTCGCCGGAGTCCGTGTCATTTCCGCATTGACGGTCTTCTGGGCCGTATTCATAGCATTATTGATCCTTTTGCCTTCCCACTGTTGCGGTCGCGTGATATGATTTTACGTACCATATCACCATTCGCCCGTGTTCTTCAGAAAGGCACAATACGATGACTCCCAATCGCCCGGTAAAATCCAGTATTCACTTCGGCTGCTATTGGTCGGGACTCAGGGGCGTCACCTCCCTCGGAGTGGACGATGAGTAGGTCCTCCCTGCCCCAGCTCAGCGTGGTGATCGGCGGCCAACGCAACGCACACGAGCCCGAGCCGGCGGACCCCACCCACGCGGGAAGTGCCGCTCGGTCGCACGACCCGGACCTCGCCATGGAAAGCCGCATGGTGAGCAAGCGACTCTTTGGTCGCTTCGAGCTGCTCATCGAGATGGGCAGGGGCGGCATGGCGACCCTCTACCTCGCCCGGATCCAGGGGCCCCAGCAGTTCGAGAAGCTGCTGGCCATCAAACGCATCCACGAGCACCTCTCCTACGAGACAGACTTCGTGAACATGTTCCAGGACGAAGCGTGCATCGCGGCGCTCATCCACCACCCCAACGTGGCCACGCTCTTCGACATGGGCCAGATCGATGACTCCTACTTCATCGCCATGGAGTATGTGCATGGTCAGAACCTGACCGACATCCTCAAGGCCGCTACCCGCCACCGGGACCGGTTCCCCTGGCCCGAGGCGGTGCGCATCGTGGCCAACACCGCGGCCGGGCTTCACGCGGCGCACACCCTGCGCACGACCTCGGGCGATCCCCTCCACGTGGTGCACCGGGACGTGTCCCCCCAGAACATCCTGATCAGCTACGACGGCCACGTCAAGGTGGTGGACTTCGGCATCGCGTACGCCGCCCAGAGGCTTCACACCACGGGCGCAGGCACCCTCAAGGGCAAGGTGGGCTACATGGCCCCGGAGCAGACGGATGGGCGCAAGGTGGATCACCGGGCGGACATCTTCGCCCTCGGTGTGGTGCTCTACGAGGCCGTGACCGTGAGCCGGCTCTTCCGCGGGGAGACCGACGCGGAGACCCTGCTCAAGGTGCGCCAGGCCGTCGTGCCCAGCGCTCGGCAGCGCAACCCGGACCTGCCGGCAGACCTGGAAGGTATCCTCCGTAAGGCCCTAGCCCGCTGCCCCGAGGATCGGTACGAAACGGCGGAGGACCTCTCGGACGCCCTGGAAGACCTGCTCATAAAGGAAGGCCAGGTCGTGGGTCGTCAGCGCGTGGCAGACCGGATGAAGGACCTGTTCTATGACCGCCGCAAGCTCAAGGACCAGCAGATCCGCATAGCGCTCAGCACCTCCGACGCCGCTCCCCTGGAAGGCATGCGCGTGGAGGAGACGTCCAGCTCCCTGCTGCTACCGAGGTACCTGCTCAAAAAACACGGCCGCGCGCGACGACGTAGACGGCTGATCGGGGCAATGGGGCTCGGCGCGGTGGTTCTCCTGGTGGCCGGTCTGGTGATTTGGCCAAGAGTCTGGCACCCTCTTCGAACCGGCGTCTTGTCGCCCGGCCAGACGGCGACGCCCCTCCCCTCCCCCAACCAGGGTTCGGCGCAGGGGACCGGGCGAACCGCATCGCCTGCGCCAATCCCGGGGGCGGTCGCCCCGTCACCCTGGATCACCTTCACCATCGTCGTGAAGCCGCGCACCGCAAAGGCACGACTCGTCCTGGGAGGCCGCACGTACCACGGCACGGCCGTGCGCGTCACGACGCCACGCTCCTCTGAGCCCACGAAGCTCAAGGTGAGCGCCCCCGGCCATCGATCCACAGAGCTGCTGTTGGTCCCCTCGGCCGACGCGCTCGTCCGGGTCAAGCTCAAGCGCTTCACGCGGCGGACCCGAGCCAGGACTCGCCGCTACACAGCAAAACGCACCCGACCGCCCTTGCTGGACCTCACCGACTGAGGAAAAACCGAAGAAAACCTTGTAACAATACAAAACCATGGGACATTCGGGCTGAGATGCACGGATTTGCCTCCTTCGCTATTGAACGTCGCGCGCGGTTCTCCTATGCTGGCTACCGCGAAGGGTATAGGGACGAGGTAGGGTGCCATGAAGCCTGTCACACAGAAAATCAGAAAAAAAGACTTGATCGCACAGTGGGCCTTTGACACGCGGCCCATCCTGGGCCGGCTCCACCTGTGGCTGGAGGACGTCGACGTAAAGTGGATCCGCGGGGAGCCCGCTGAGGAGTTCACCCGGCAGATCTCCTTTCTGGACGGCCGCATGGAGCGGCTCATGGCCATGACGGCCGCGGTCACAGCCCTGGGCACCCAGCTTTTCGGGCGGTACGGCGAGGGCGTTGGTCAGGACAAGAAGGGGCTGAACCGCGTGAAGAAGGACGCCGACGCCGTCTCAGCCTACGCCATGAGCGAGAGCCTCTGGTACGCCTCGCGGTTTCTGCCCGAGAACCACGCCATCATGGTGAGCATGGGTGAGGGGCTCATGCCCAAGTCCGGCGAGACCCAGGAGATGGGCTCAAACCCGCAGCTCGGCTTCGGCCGGGTCTACGCGCGCCCAATGGTTGCCAAGTGGCTGGACAGACGGGTGACCCGTCTGCTCAACGACGACGCCTATGGTTGGGACGAGTTCTGGCGTGAGGTGAACACCTCGAACATCACCATCTGGGGCGCTGCCATCGACACCCTGGAAAACACCACGCGCTTCGCCTCGGGCGAGCCCACCGGTCCGATGACCGTGATTCATCTGTTCAACCAACCGGTCCAGATCGCGCGCCCCTACGAGGGCTACATGGGCACCCTGTTTCTGCCCAAGGAGGTGGCCTCCACCGCGTCCGAAAAGTCGGTGATGCTGGATTTCTGTACGCCCCGGGTGAAGCTCGTCGAGGCCATCGAGACCACCTACCCCGAGATCGAGCGAGAGAACATCCACGTCTGGACCCTCCGAGGCAAGAACCGCATCGGCCGGCTTGGCAAGCTGTGGAGTGAGTGGCAGGACCTCGGCGTGCACCTCATCGATGAGGGCTGGGTCCTTCCCACTGGCTGTGAGGCGTTCACTGAGTCGGGGACCTACGCCCCGGTCTACCAGGTGGGGACCTGGCTCGACGAGAACCGCAAGGTCCACATGTTCATCGTGGACGGTTACGCGGCCTCGGCCGAGGCGATCCAGGCCATCACCCTCGCCCCGCTGCTCGGCGTGGACGGCTCCGTCGTGGTGTTCACCTCGAAGTTCTCCCTGCCCATCGACCTGGAACAAGAGGTCATGCGTCTGGACACCTACGCCCCGGACTTCGCCCGGCAGCTCGAGTCGGTCGTGGGCCTGGAGGTGGACCACGACATGGTGGAGGAGTACAAGATGATGATCCGGCAGCACCGGGATGCCGGGCTGCCACACTCGGATCGCGTGCTCAGGGCTGACGACTTCTTCCCGGAGAAGCGGTGGGACGTCGTGGCCCTGTCGGGCTACATGTGCCCGGATCCCTACTCGGGCCTGCCCGGCATCGAGCACGTGGAGGACACCACCTACCAGACCACCGTTCGCCTGGCCACCCCCCGGGGTGACAAGCGCATCACCTTCACTCTACGGCTCATGGAGAAGCCCGAAGAGAGCCAGCTCGTCTTCAACCCGCTGCTGACCCGCTTCATCTACGGCGAGGACTTCCGGCGGCGCCCGGTGAAGATCTCTGACTCGGGCCGGATCCGAAACGAGCTCCAGACCCTCTGCTCCGAGGCCCTCGAGTACCGTGAAAATCAGTCCATCGAGATCCACTTCGCGCGGATCCCTCCGGAGGTCATCTCCCTGGCAGACCAGGTGCTCCTGGGGGAGGTGCTCCAGTGGTACAAGGACAACCACCCCCTGTGGTTTCATTGGTTGCAGATCGTGCCGCGGGGTCAATAGGAAGGTCGGAACAAAGGCGTCAGCCTACCACTTCTTGCGTTTTTTCTTCTTCCACTTTTTCTTCTTGCGCTTCTTCTTGCCATACTTCTTGTAGTAGTCGCGACGCAGCTCGTAGTACTTCTGGTTCCGGAGCTTGTACTCCTTGTCCAGGGCGTTGATGACTGCGTTGCGGTGCGGGATCTTGCCCGCCTTGAGCTGCCGCTTGATCTCCTTGAAGACGTCCTTGATGGCGTGGAGCATCTTGAGATCGTTCTTCTTCATCTTGCCGATCTCTTTGTTCGGGGCCTTGACTGCCCCGAGCTTCGCGATTTGCCCCTTGAAGTCCTCCAGGCGGCTGCCAATCTTCTTTTCGTACTTGGCGTGGTCCGGCTTCCGGTAGCTGTTGAGCCACCAGCGCAGCTTGGCGTACGACGAAAAGGCCTTGGACACGATCTTGCCCGAGTCTTTGTCATACTTCTTCAGCTGCTTCATCTTCTTCTTGTGGGAAGCGCCGCAGCCGACCGCAAATCCTCCGAAGGAGAGGGCCAGGAGAAGCACTATTGGTTTAACGAACCGGGTCATGGAGCCTCCTTTCCAATGGGTCAGTCCCAAGGTGTTTCAATGTGTCGCTGCGGGGACAATTGGGACCACGTTCCTGCCTTGAGGTCAACCGGTAAGTGGTTTGACCCATCGAACCGGTAGCCTGCGCGCGTGTCACGGCCTCTGGCGACTAATGCGCCTCCACCCAGTCCGGACCTATACCCACGTCCACCTTGAGCGGAACGTCGAGGGGCAAGGCCTGCTCCATCTCCTCGGTCATGGCCTTCGCCACCTCGTCGGCCTGACCTTCGGGCGCCTCGAAGACCAGCTCATCGTGGACAGTGAGCAGCATACGGACGTCACCGAAGCTCTGCTCCAGACGCGCCTGGCACCGGAGCATGGCGAGCTTGATGATGTCGGCGGCGCTGCCCTGGATGGGGGTGTTGCGGGCCATGCGCTCGGCACCGCTGCGGTGGTTCTGGTTGCGGCTGCTCAGATCGGGAAGGGGCCGACGGCGGCCCAGCAGGGTGGTGACATGACCCACGCGGCCGGCCTCCTCGATGACCTGATCCATGTAGCGCGCCACGCCCTCGTACCGGGCGAAGTAGCTGTCGATGTAGCTCTGTGCGACGCTGCGGCCGATCTTGAGCTGCCGGGCCAGCCCAAAGGCGCTCTGGCCATAGATGACTCCGAAGTTCACCGCCTTGGCGACCCGACGCTGCTCGCGATCCACCGTGTCTGGGAAGACGCCGAACACCTCGGCTGCGGTGCGAGCGTGGATGTCCTCGTTTCGCCGAAAGGACTCGGAGAGCACCGGATCCCCGCTCAGGTGCGCGAGCACCCGCAGCTCAATCTGCGAGTAGTCCGCCGCCACCAGCACGCAGCCCTCGGCGGCCACGAAGGCTCGCCGGATCTCCCGGCCGAGCTCCGAGCGGATCGGGATGTTCTGCAGGTTGGGATCCGAAGAGGAGAGCCGGCCCGTGGCCGCCACCGCCTGGTTGTAGGAGGTGTGGATCCGCCCCTTCGCGTCGGCGAGGCGTGGCAGGGCATCCACGTAGGTCCCCTTGAGCTTCTGGATCTGCCGGTACTCGTGGATCCGCGCGGCCACCGGGTGCGCGTCGGCGAGCTGCTCGAGCACCTCGGCGTCGGTGGAGTAGCCCGTCTTGGTCTTGCGGATGGGCTTGAGGCCGAGGTGGTCGAAGAGCAGCTGCTGCAGCTGCTTGGGGGAGTTGATGTTCACCGCGAGCCCGCCCAGGTCCACCACCTCCCGCTCCAGCTCCACGAGACGCCCGTTCATCTGCTCGGACAGCCGCCCCAGCCGCACCACGTCCAGGGCGATGCCCGCCAGCTCCATGAGGGCGAGCACCCGCGCCAACGGCACCTCCACCTCCCACATCAGCCGCCGAAGGTCGTCGTCGTCCAGCCGTGGCTCCAACGCCTCCGCCAGCAGGAAGGTGGCCTCCGCGTCCTCGGCGGCGTATCGCGTGGCGACCGGGATCTCCACCTCGTCGAAGCCACGGGCCGACTTGCCTGTGCCGCAGACCTCCTTGAAGGGGATCATCCGGTGGTCCAGCTCCCTCAGGGCCAGGGCGTCCAGCCCGTGCCCGCTGGCCGAGGGGTCGATCAGATACGACGCGATCATGGGATCACAGCCAACGCCGCGCAGCGAGACGCCGTGCCGCTCGAAGATGGCGTACTCGTACTTGTGGTTCTGCATGTGCAGCCGGGGGGTCTCACCCTCGAGCACGGGCCGCAGCCGCGCCAGCACGTCGCCCAGGGCGAGCTGAGGATCCAGCCCCAGCCCGCGGTGAGCCACGGGCACGTACCCCGCCTCGCCGGGGCCCCAGCACAGGGCAACGCCCACGATCTCCGCCTGGTCGGTCCGCAGGCTCGTGGTCTCCAGGTCGATGGCCATGGCACCGCGCTCCACCGCCAGGGCCAGCACCTGATCGAGCCGACCCAGGTCAGCGATGGTCTCGTACCGGTCGCGATTCAGTCCCACGAGATGCCCCTCGGACCTCACGTCACCGACGTCGACCTCACCGCCATCAACGGCCAAGGGCCGCACCTGGTCCAGCAGGCGATGGAAGTCCAGCTCCCCGAACACCTCCACCACGGGTGCCAGGTCCAGGGGGCGCCGGGCCAGATCGGCCACCCCCACCCCCAGGTCCACCGCCTCATCCAGATCCACCAGCCGCGCCGAGAGCCGCGCCAGGTCCGCCTGGTCCACCAGGGTCTGACCGCGCTTGCCCTTGATGGTCGTCGCCGCCGCCAGGACGCTCTCCAGATCCCCGTGCTGGGAAAGCAGGGCTGCCGCGCTTTTGGGCCCGATGCCCGCCACACCCGGGATGTTGTCCGAGCTGTCGCCCATGAGCGCCAGCAGATCCCGGAGCTGCCCCGGCCCCACGCCAAACTTCTGCGTCACCGCCGCGGTGTCGAAGATCCGGTCCTTCATGGAGTCGTAGAGCACAACCTGCGGCCCCACGAGCTGCATGAGGTCCTTGTCCGAGCTGACGATGGTCACCTCGTAGCCGTCAGCCTCCCCCTGGCGCGCCAGGGTTGCAATGATGTCGTCGGCCTCGATCCCCGGCACGTCCAGCGCCGGGATGGCCAGGGCCTCTGTGACCCGCCGGCACAGGCCAAACTGCGGTACCAGGTCTTCGGGCGCCGGGGGCCGGTTGGCCTTGTACTCGGCATAGATCGCGTGGCGGAAGGTGGGCGCCGGCCCATCGAAGGCCACCGCCAGATGCGTGGGCTCCCGGTCCTTGAGCAACTTGAGCAGCATGGACGTGAACCCAAACACCGCGTTGGTGGGCACCCCCGCCCGGTTCGAGAGCGTCCGGATGGCGTGGTAGGCCCTGTGGATGAAGGAGCTGCCGTCCACCAGATACAACCGCTTGTCGCTAGCCTGCATGGTTCACCCCCGTGTCAGAGCGAGACGAAGTACTGCTCGCAGAGGCGGTCGATGAGCTCTGGGGTGAGGGGCGGGCGGCCGCCGAGGTAGCGCCCCGTGTCGACGTACTGCTCCAGAAGATCGCGGGGGTGGCAGGCCCGGAGAGGCCGACCCGCCTCGCGGTAGTGCTTCTGGAGCACATAGTCCACGAGCCCCTCCACGTAGGGGATGTCGTGCCGGGCGCAGACCCGGGACCAGATGTGCTTGTACCCGTAGACGCTCGGGTCGCCGACCTCGATCTTGTAACGGATGCGCCGCAGGAAGGCCTCGTCCACCAGGGATCGCGGGTCGAGGTTGGTGGCGAAAACCACCAGGTTGTCGAAGGGTACACGGACCTTCTGCCCGCTGCGAAAGGTCAAAAAGTCGTAGCCGCTCTCGAGGGGCACGATCCAGCGGTTCAACAGCTCCTGGGGGTTGCATCGCTGGCGGCCGAAGTCGTCGATGAACAGCACCCCGGAGTTGGCCTTCACCTGGAAGGGCGCCTGGTGCCACGTGGCGCGATCGCTCCGGGTGAGGTCCAGGTTCTCCAGGGTGAGCTCGCCGCCCACCACCACCACCGGCCGGCGGGAGACCACCCACCGCTGGTCGTACTGCTCGTCCAGGGCCTCGGCCGTGTGGAAGAGCTCATCGTAGACCCGGATCACCTCCGACTCCAGAATGACCGCCCGCGGAATGAATGCGTGGCCCCCGATGGCGCCCAGTATGCACTCTGCCAGGGAGGTCTTGCCATTGCCCGGGGGGCCGTACAGGAAGATGGACTGGCCGGAATTTATGGCTGGGCCGAGACGGTCGACCAGGGCGGGGTCCAGCACCAGGTCACCGAAGGCAGCCCGCAGCCGCTCGGGTGTGACCCGGGTCTGGCGGATCCGCTGACGCCTCAGCTGGGAGACGTACTGCGCGAATGGAACGGGCGCCGGGCCACAGTAGTTGTCCCGCTTGAGCGTCTCCTCGGCCAGCCCGCGACCGCGCTGGGTGACCCGGTATCGAAGCCCCGCCCCGCGAAGCACCCCCGTACCGCCCGCAGTGGCCACCAGCTCGAGCTTCTTGAGACGCGCGAGGACCTCCTCGACCACCCGGAAGTCGAGGGTGAGTCGATCCACCAGGGTGATGGCCTCCAGCTCGCCGCCGAGGTACAGGTGTCGCAAGGTCAGGTCCAGCAGAAAGCCCTCCTCCAGGCCCGTCTCGACTACCGTCCGCGGCACCAACGGAAAGTCCGTTGCCTCCACGACGGACTTGCTCGCCATCGCAATGGGCATGTCCTCCTTGGACAGCCGCACGGTGGCCTCACGCCCCACGGTGATCTCCGTCCTTTTCTCATCCGAGCCGTTGCCGATGACCGGAGGCGTCTCTTCGTCGCCTGGCTGGATTCCAGGGGGAGCCTTGGCCTCTGAGCCGTTGTCCATGATTCTGCCTCCGACCGGGTCACGTGGATGTTTGCGGCCGGCCAATGATATCGCCGCCGCCGCCCCACGTCGAGCGTGGATACGTCCCGGGGGGCTCCGTTGGACAGGGCGCTCGGTCCCTGATATCAACTTCGCCATGGGTGATCCACCCCCAAGCACCGGCGATCCCCTCGTGCGGGTGGTGCTGAAAAAAATCTCGAAGCGGTTCGCGCGCCACGCGGCCCTCGTGCGCGTCGACCTGGAGCTCACGCACGGGCGCGTCTGCGTGATCATGGGCGAAAACGGCGCTGGAAAGTCCACGCTGCTGAACCTCGTCAGCACCGAGCTCGCTCCTGACGAGGGCACGATCCGCTACGAAACGGCTGGTGGGTTGCGACTGGAGGGACAGGCGCTGCGGAGCCGGATGGGCTATGTGTCCCACGCTCCCATGGTCTATCCCGAGCTGAGCGCCCTGGAAAACGTGACTTTCTTCGCCCGCATCGGGGGCGTAAAGGACGCCGCCCGGGAGGCGGGGGACATCCTCGAGAGGCTCGGCCTGGACCCGCGCTCCCCGAAGCCCGCCTCGGCGTTCTCCCGCGGCATGCTGGCGCGTCTGGCCGCGGGCCGCGCGCTGGTGACCCGGCCCGAGCTCCTGCTGTTGGACGAGGCCACCTCCGGCCTGGACCGCGAGGGGCGGCGCGCCCTGGTGGACATCGTGGCCCGGGTCGCGCCCGACCGCATTGTGGTCGTGGTCACCCATCAGCTGTCCACAGCTGCGAACCTGGCCGAGCAGCTCGTGCTGCTGCGGCGAGGGCGCCTCGCCCGGCAGGAGGATCTGGCAAGGCTGACCACCGCCGAGCGGCAATCCCGCATTCGGGACCTGCTGGACAACCCTCGAATCTCGTGACACGGAACAACCCATGAATGCACGCGAACGATTCCTGGCCGCATGCAACTGTCAGCCGGTGGACCGCCCGCCCGTGTGGGTCATGCGGCAGGCGGGACGCTACCTCCCGGAGTACCAGGAGGTGCGCGCCAAGCACGACTTCCTCGAGGTGTGCCGTAGCCCCGACCTCGTCACCGAGGTGACCATGCAACCCCTGCGTCGCTTCGGTCTGGACGCGGCCATCATCTTCTCCGACATCCTGGTGGTCCCCGAGGCCATGGGACAGCGGGTCACCTACCCCACGGGCGGCCCGAAGCTGACGCCACCCATCCGGGAGACCTCGGACCTGGAGAGGATCAAGGACTGCGAGCCGGAAAGAGACCTCGCCTACGTGGCCGAAGCCCTGCGACACATGCGTCGGGCCATGGGCGAGGACCGGGCGCTGCTGGGCTTCGCAGGGGCGCCCTACACCCTCGCCACCTACATGGTGGAAGGTGGCGGCTCACGGCACCAGGAGCAGACCAAGCAGCTCGCCCTGCGCAAGCCAGGCCTGATGGACAACCTCCTCGACCGACTCGCCGACGGCGTGGCCCGGTTCCTGAAGCTGCAGATCGAGGCGGGCGCAGACGCGGTACAGATCTTCGACACCTGGGCCGGGGACCTATCGCCCACGGACTTCGAACGGTTGGCCCTGGAGCCGACCCGCCGGGTCACCGCCCAGCTCGCGCACCTGGGCGTGCCGATCATCTATTTCGTCAACGGCATCGCTGCGCACATCGAGGCCGCTGCGGACAGTGGCGCCACGGCTCTGGGCATCGACTGGCGGATGGATCTCGCCGAAGCCCGGCGCCGCACGGGCGGACGGCTGGCGCTCCAGGGCAACCTGGACCCGCTCGTGCTCTCCGGGCCGCCTGCGCTCATCCGCGAGCGCGTACAGGCCATTCACGACTCCCTCGAAGGCGCCCCGGGCCACATCTTCAACCTCGGCCACGGTGTGCTGCCCACCACACCCGTGGAGGGCGTCGCCGCCTTCGTGGACGCCGTACACGGCCTGGCGAAGTGAGCGCCCCCACCACCGACTGGGGTGTCGTGGCCCTCGCCATGGGCAGCCCCGCCGAGCCCGAAGACGTGGAGCCCTTTCTGGAGGCGCTCTTCGCCGATCCGGCCATCATCCGCGCGCCGCTCGGGCCGCTGCGCCGCCCCCTGGCGCGCCTCCTGGCCCACCGGCGGGCGCCCCACGCCAAGCAGCGCTACGGTCTGGTGGGCGGCTCCCCGCTGGTGCCCGAAACCCTCAAGCAGGTCGCTGCCCTGGCCGCCGCCCTGGAGCCAGACGGCCTGCCGGTGACCCTGGCCATGACCTACACCCAGCCCAACGCCGCTGCCGCAGTTTCCTGGATGCACAAGCGCGGCGTACGGCGTCTGCTGGCACTGCCCCTCTTTCCCCAGCGCTCCGACACCACCACCGGAGCGGGGCTGCGGGACCTGCGTCGGGTGGCCGCCCAGGGCGGGCTGCACACCCGGGAGATCCCACCCTACCCGCGTCTGCCGGGCCTCATCGAGCCCCTGGCCGACGCCCTGCGGCGGTCGGTGGCGAACCTCGCCGACGACGGCCTCGCCGATCGGACAGCGGTGCTGCTCACGGCCCACGGCCTCCCCGAGCGCAACGTCGCGGCTGGTGACCCGTACGTGGACCACGTACTGGAGACGGCCGGCGCTGTCCGCGAGGCGGCCGGGGTCCCGTGTCCGGTGCACCTGGGGTTCCAGAGCCGCATCGGTCCCGTGCGCTGGGTCGGCCCCCAGGTGGAGGACCAGGTGGACCGCCTGGCCCATGCGGGCATGCGCGGATTGGTGGTCGTTCCACTGACCTTCGTGTGCGAGCACCTCGAGACCCGCTACGATCTGGACCTGGAGCTGCGCGCGAGGGCCTGGGCCGCCGGCATCACTCGCTACCACCGGATCGGGGCCATCGGCGCCCACCCCGACTTCATCGCCGGACTCGCCGCCCACGTCCGCGCCCAACTTTGAGGCAGGCGCCGCCGGACAGCAGAATCAGGGCGCGCCGTCCACCGCGGCATCGAGGATCTCCCGGACCGCACGGGTCAGGGCGGCAAAGGAGAATGGCTTGGCGATGAACCGCGCGTCCCGAGCGAGCACCCCATGGTGGACGACAGCCTCGTCGCTGTAGCCCGACATAAAGAGCACCTTGAGCCCGGGATGGCTCTGGCCCAGGCGATCGGCGAGCTGCTTTCCGCTCATCTGCGGCATGACCACGTCGGTCACCAGGAGATGGATGTCTCCGGCGTGCTCCTCCATGAGGAGGAGCGCCTCGTCGCCGCTGGCCGCGGTGAGCACCACGTATCCCGCATCTTCGAGGATCCGTCGTGTGACCCTGCGCACGGCGTCCTCATCCTCCACCACCAGGACGGTCTCGCCGCCCGTCGGTCGCTCGGCGATCGCGGGACGCCGCCGTCTGACGGTGGGGCCCTCGAGGCTGGGGAGGTACACCTTGAACGTCGTGCCCAGCCCGGGCTCACTGTAGACCCAAATGTTGCCGTTGCTCTGCTTGACGATGCCGTAGACCGTCGACATGCCGAGCCCGGTCCCCCTCCCTTTCTCTTTGGTCGTATAGAACGGCTCGAAGATGCGATCCCGGGTCCGGGCGTCCATGCCGTGACCGCTGTCGGTCATCGCAAGCAGCACATAGGAGCCGGGCGAGACCGACACGCGACGCGCGGCATAGGCTCGATCCAGCTCCACGTTCGAGGTCTCGATGGTGAGCTTGCCGCCTCGGGGCATGGCGTCCCGGGCGTTGACCGCGATGTTCATGATCACCTGCTCCACCTGTCCCGGATCCGCCTCCACTGCTCTCAGGTCGTCAGCCAGCCGGATCCGGAGCTCGATGTCTTCTCCGATCAGCCGGCTGAGCATGGACTCCAGACCGTCCACGACATGGTTGATGCTCAGCAGCTCGGGCCTCCGCACCTGCCGTCGACCAAACGCGAGGAGCTGACCGGTAAGCGCGGTGGCGCGATCACCGGCCCGCTCGATCTCTGCCACGTCGGCGCGGATCGGATCACCGACCGGTAGCTCCTCGATGACGAACCTCGCGTAGCTGTTGATCACCGTCAGCAGGTTGTTGAAGTCGTGGGCCACACCGCCAGCCAGCTGACCGATGGCCTCCATCTTTTGCGAGACGCGAAGCTGGTCCTCTGTCTGTCGCTGCTGGGTCACGTCGTCGGCGTGAACCATCACCAGGTCGGGAGGAATGAAGCTGTGGGTCATGACGAGGCGGCACACCTTGCCAGTCGTCCGGTACTGGTAGTCCCGCTCCACCTTGATCACCTCGCCGCTCCGAACGCAGCGATGCATCTCCGCCACCACCTCGGGCAGATCCGAGTAGAAGTCGCTCGCCGCTCTGCCGAACTCCTCGTCGATCCCGCCGCTGGTGGCGACCCGCGTCGCTTCGTTGGCGTCCTCCAGGACGAACTCGCCGTCCACCAGGCGCCAGGTGTAGGTCTGGATCGGTAGCCTGCGGAACATCTCGCGGTACCGCCTCTCACTCTCACGCAGGGCACCCTCAGCGTCGACCAGGGGAGTGATCTCCGCAATGAACCCCTCGAGCGCCTCCTCCGCCCCGACAGGATCCTGGACCGCGAGCCCCCGCTCGCGCACCCAGCACCTCCGGCCGTCCACCGGCAGGATCCGGTACTCGATGGTAAAGGCACGGTTCTGCGCGACTGCCCGCTGCACCTCTTTCCAGACCCGCTCACGGTCGTTGGGGTGAATCACGTGTGCGTACGCCACCCGACGGTTCCCAACCAGATCCTCCGGGCTGTAACCGGTCAGGTACCGGCATCCCTCGCTCACGAACTCCATGGTCCAGTCGCGGTCGTTCCGGCACCGGTAGGCCATGCCCGGGAGGTTGCCAAGCAGGGTGGCCATGCGGCGCCGACTCTCCTGGAGCTCCTCTTCGACTCGCCTGCGCTCGCTCACATCCCGCGCAACGCCGAGCATCCCCGTGGGTCGCCCCTCATCGTCCCGCAGCAGGGTGATCACAGTGTCTGCCCAGAAAGTTTCCCGGTCCTTGCAGCGGAACCCGAGCAGGGCAGACACGTTGATGTCCAGCCCTGGATCCTCGAGCTTCTCAGGGACCAGGTGCTTGGCCATCAAGGCCATGGCCCGCGCCAGGGACTCCGGCTCGAGCTGCTCTGCCAGCGTCATCTCCGCGAACTCCGCGAGCGTATAGCCACGCAGACGCGTCGCCGAGGGCGTTACCCACGTGGTCCGAAAGCTCATGTCCATGAGCCACGCGATGTCCCGCGTGTTCTCGGCGACGAGCTCCCACGTTCGCTCCTGCGCACGCTGGGCATCGTCCACAATCCCAGCCGAGATCTCAGTGCGCGAGACGCCCTTTTTTGACTTCAGCAGGTCCTCCATGCCGAACACACCCTCCCCAAGCCAAGGTCAATCCAACCAGACCTCTATAGCACACCCCAGCCGCGTCCACGCAAAATAGGGCCCGGATGAACGGTGATTGACCACAAAACGTTTGATGGGATACCACACATTAGTTACAATGTCTATAATGGCGACCAACGCACAGCACTGCGGTCTGCAGACTGCCACTCAACGCAATGGTCTGGCAAGACTCGCGGACGGGATGGGGCATCTTCGGGAGGAGCTACTGTAGCGTAACTAGATGAATTATAAAATGATAACCACGGACCGTCTTCCCCGGTGCCGCAATGAAAGGCCTGGCAGGAGCACATGAAGGAACCGCGATGCAACAGTTGAGCGTACTCGTCGTGGATGACGACCGCGAGGTGTGTGAGTTCGTCGAGACCTTCCTGGTCGGGGAGGGCTACCGAGTAGATACCCTATGTGATCCCACGCTGGTCATCGGGGCTCTGCGAAAAACCGACTATCACATGGTCATCCTGGATCTCGTGATGCCGCACCTGTCCGGCATCGAGCTGTTGGGCCAGATACGATACATCGACAGCGACATCGCGGTCATCGTGCTCACCGGAAAGCCATCCGTGGACACGGCCACCGAGTCCATCGCGCTCGACGTCAGCGCATACATCACCAAGCCGGTGTCGACCACCGAGCTTCGAGATACGATGTCGAGGATCACCCGCAAGAAGGGATTGGTGCGGAGCCGCGAGGAGGAGATGCACCTCGCCATCGGCCACACGATCCGTCGCCTCCGCCACGCCAGGCGCTACACCCTGGCCCAGATGGCGCGCCGAACCAAGCTCTCGGTGAGCCTCCTCTCCCAGATTGAGCGCGCCGAGAGCTCGGCCTCCATGGCCACTCTGTACAAGGTAGCCAAGGCGCTCGACGCCAAGCTCAGTGACCTGTTCGGAGACTACTAGACGCCCCGGAAGTTCGTTCCGGGTTTCGCAGACTCCGAACGTCGATGGCTGCGTTGCTCCTCAGTTGAATACTCCCGGTATGCGCCTTCGTCGCGCCTTGCCCTCGCCGCCCGGCGACCGCTAAAAA
>Ga0272441_10002190_pt1 | contig 40190 bp, 29 predicted proteins | sample SSMProp6N_FD_193582 | JGI IMG/M metagenome (GOLD analysis project Ga0272441, IMG submission 193582) | Marine sediment archaeal communities from Little Sippewissett salt marsh, Falmouth, MA, United States - SSM-Prop-6N | ecosystem: Environmental > Aquatic > Marine > Wetlands > Sediment ... | reverse complement strand
CCACCCACCACGACCTGGAGCGCATGGTGGAGGAGGGCACCTTCCGGCAGGACCTGTACTACCGGATCAACATCATGCAGATCCACCTGCCGCCCTTGTCCGAGCGCGCCGAGGACATCCCCCTGCTCATCGAGCACTTCATCAGGCGGTTTCGGCACGCGACGGGCAAGGCCATCGAGAGCATGACGGCTGGCGCCCTGGCGACCCTGGCAGGGTACAGCTTTCCGGGCAATGTACGGGAGCTGGAGAACATCGTGGAGCGGGCTTTCATCCTGTGCCAGGGCCCGGTCATCGATTTCGACCACCTGCCCTCCAATGTGCGCAGCAATCTGAAGGGCAACCCCACCGCCCCGCGCCCCTGGCCCTCGGGCCTTGGGGCCGGTTCGGGCGGCAACGACAACGTCAGCGGCAGCGGCGACGTCAGCGGCAGCGGCGACGTCAGCGGCAGCCGCAGCGGCATCGCGCTGCACCCGGGCCGCCAGATGCTGAACCTGGTGGAGCGCGACGCCATCGCCGCCTCGCTGCATCGCCACCAGGGCAACCGCACCCACACCGCCCGGGAGCTGGGCATCCACCGCTCCACCCTCATCCGCAAGCTCAAACGCTACGGGCTGGGCTGACGGGCCGGATCGCTGGTGGGGACTTTTGACCAGCCGTTGCGGGCGCCAGGATGGACCAAAGCCTTGGCCATGTTCGCTGTGTCTCCTCCCAGGCCCGGGAATACTGCCCCTGGCTCGGAAGGTATCGAGCGAGACTGCGTACGTCATAGTACTGGGTGCAGAAGAGACAATTGATGGGTCGGGATGTGAGCAGATCAACAGGGAGGAGCAAGACGATGCCTGTCGTATTGAAGCAGAGCAGTGGGATGCGCCGGTCGGGGGGCATCTTGATGGTGCTGGCCGTGGCCGCCGTGGGCGGCTCCTGTGCCAGTCAGTCCGGGCCGGGCGACAACTGCAGCGTTCCCAACGCCTGTGGGGGGTGCGAGACCCTGAACTGGGTTCCCGGGGAGGCCTGTGGCACCTGCGGCACGTACCTGTGCGATGGCATCGACTCGGTGGTCTGCAACAGTCCCGACGCCAACGCCTGCGGGGGGTGCGAGGCCCTGTCGGCGACCCCTGGGGATCTGTGCGGCGACTGCGGCGAGTACACCTGCTCGAGCGCGGATGCAGTGACCTGTAGCGACCCTGGTTACAATGGCTGCGGCGGCTGTGACCTGCTGCCCGGCGAGCCGGGGGACGCCTGTGGCGACTGCGGCGTGATCACCTGTGACGGGACCGATCTCGTGAGCTGCGACGATCCCGGCCCGAACGCCTGCGGTGGTTGTGCCACCCTGCCCACGACGCCGGGGGACGCCTGCGGCGACTGCGGCGTGATCACCTGTGACGGGACCGATCTCGTGAGCTGCGACGATCCCGGCCCCAACGTTTGCGGGGGCTGCGGGGTCCTGGCGGACGCGCCCGGCAGCCCTTGCGGCACCTGTGGTGTGTACGTGTGTGACGGGACCGAAGCCGTGGTCTGCGACGAGCCAACGAGCTGCTGCGACTACACCCTGCTCATCGATCCCACCAGCACCGGAGGGGCGGGCTGTGGCATCGACAATTGGTTCAACTTCACCCCGTGCACGGACTGGAAGGTGTACGACGTCATTCCCGGACAGTGGCTTCGGATCCACGCCTGGGGCGACTCCTGCGGAGGCTGCGTGCTCTACCACGTCGACTTCAACATTCAGGAGGATCAGGGCAGCGGTTGGCAGACCACCGAGACGCACGACCCGGAGCCGGACGCACTGGGCATGCAGTACCACACCGCCTACCTGCCCACCACGAGCCAGATCCGCATTCAATCCGCCAGCGGCTTCTACGCCCGGGTCTACCGGACGGGGATCACCAACGGCGGGTTCGAGGCGGGCGGGCTGAGCCCCTTTTCCACCACGGCCGGCGTCATGACGCCGGCGCTGAGCAGCAACGCCACCTACGTGGCCGGCCGCGGCGGCACCTCCCTGGGGGCCGTGGGCAGCACCACCACCTACACCGGCTCCGACGCCCTGGTCTGGCAGGTCTCGACTGTTCTCGACTGCCCATTTGTCATTGGCGCAGGCTCGCGGCTCCATTTCGACACGTACGCCGACAACTACCAGCAGTACGCTCACAGCCACGCGGTGCTTCATTTCACCGACTCGACGTCGCGGACCTACGACAACTACGTCGACTTCAACCTGGGCCTGGCCGCCGGGTGGGAGGTTCACACCGTGGACATCGACGCCAACGACGTCGGCAAGACCATCGATTCCATCGACATCAGCTTCCACAAGGACCACACCACCTTCTCGCGGTACCACCCCACGATCTTCATCGACAACATCACGCTCCGCTGACCCGTCCGGATCACCCCAAACAGCGATTGTCGCGCGCCGGGCCCTTCCGAAGCCCGGTCAGATTCCGGTGCCGAGCAGTTGGGTGGCGCTGGGCGGGATGGTCAGGGGTACCGGCGGGAGGTGAGGGCCCTTGCCCGTGAGCGGGGTCGTGCTCGGGTCGCCGATCTCGACGCGCACCACGGTGTCGGGGGCCCAGCTCAAGTGCCAGCGGGCCGGCCGGTGGCCAGTGATGGCCGGGATGGCGGTGTGGGTGCGATTGCCGTCGATCCAGCGGTACACGTCCTGCACCAGGCCGGGCGGTGGCTGGCCAGGCGGCACCGGCGGCACGGCGCCCGACTGGATCGCGCGCACCACGACCCACCGCTCGGCAACGTGTCGGGGCCGATACCAGTTGATGGGGATGCCACCCATGCCCTCGGCCGGCTCGCCGCTCGCGGTCACCAGGGTCGCGATCGTCTGGTGCAGCTGCGCGTGGGGCCGTGGATCCAGTAGCTGAAGGTTGACCGCCGCGCTCAGGCTCGCCCAGCTGTCTTCTGTGCCCGGTTCTCCCGGCAGGCGCGCGCCCACCAGGGCCACCTGGCCGTCGGGCATCGCGAGGCGCCGGAGCACGGCGACGCGGTCGGCCCACCAGGATCGCGTCGCGGCGAGGAGGTCGGGACCGGACAGGGATCCGGCGAGTGCGTACAGGCCGGCCAGGGCCATGGTCGCGATGCCTCCCTCCCAGAACCCGGAATACTGCCCCACCGCCTCGTGGCGCATGTGCCCCTGGAGCACGTCGAGCGCCAGGACGGCGAGGCAGTTGTTGGCGGCAATCTCGTACATGGCCACGTCGCCCGCGAGGGCGTACCCGAGGGCGCCCACGCCCAGCCACAGGAGGCTGTGGTTCTGGCTCCCCGCGCCATCGGGCTCGTACCAGGCCGCCGGGCCCGTGGTGGGATCCAGGGGAACCACGCCGACGCCCGCGTCAAAGCCTCCCAGAGGTTCCGGAGGGGGTAGCCCTCATAGTTCGTGCCCCAGTCGAGCCAGTCCGGAGGCGGGGTGAACAGCGCCCGCTCCTCGGGGGACAGGACGAAGAGCTCGTTCGCGGGAATCAGCGGACCGACGGGCGGGTCCGTCGGGCAGAACGACTGGGCCGCGGCACAATCCAGCGCGTCATCGCAGGCGCCGCTGGCAAAGCCCGCGTCCACGGTGTCTGACTGCGCTGCGCCGTAGACCAGCCACGTGCGCCACCTTCCCAGGAGGTTGTCCGAATTTGGGACTCATCCAAGGGTCGCGCTGACTGAATCGTTGAGATTTTCGCCGGCGGCGGACGCTGCTGGTGCAGTGACTTCATCCCACGGCTTTTTTCGATAGCTCCCCGTTGTTGCCCTTCTGCAGCTTCTTGAGACGCTGTACCACGTTCGCACCCCGACGTTGGCCGCTCCACCCGACGATTCGCGTGGAGTGCTCGCCACTTGTCCTGGTTGGTCACGTCACGTCTACTGCGGTCACTGCTGCTGGATATCACGCGGCTTGCGTCCTCACTCCCTCGGTCGGCGACCGTTAGGTCGCCTCGGTCGGTCGCTGTGGGCGCGCTCGCGTGGTTCCACAGCAGCAGCGCCCTCGCGACGACGTGTAGGTGACCAAGCAGCACTAGGGTCGATACGTCGCGTTCGGCCCGAGCGTCGGATGAGGTCGCGAAGGCTCGGGCGTGCCCGATTTCTTTCTGAAACCAAAAAACCGGCACGCCCTGACGCCAGCGGCTTCGCCGACGTGCACGCCAGCGCCCCACGCTTGACGTCTCAACGCTTGTCAGAAGGATGAGCATCGCGCAGCGATTCACCGCCGACAAGGGCTGCGGAGCCCAAGTACGCGTAATCCCGTCAAACCTGGATCTAACGTCATGTCCCTCCGTGGATCGGCACCCAGGCCGCGCTGTCTCTTGACAAGATCGACCGAACCCGACCGAACCCGACCGAACCCGACCGAACCCGACCGAACCCGACCGAACCCGACCGAACCCCAAAATTTCCAGAAACGCCCCAGCAGCCGCCCACACCACGCATCATGACCATGTGTCAGACGCATCATGACCATCTTGACCCTTCCGTACTCGTACCCGATACTTTGGTCACTGGCCCAAAGTCAGCATGATCCGTTTTACGGACAAGGGAGCCAACCATGATTCGAATGGGCTTGTGGATCGCTTTGGGGACGAGCATGGTGGTCGCGCTGCCGTCGGTGCCGGCCCTGGGCCAGTCGCGGAAGCGGTTGAGCCCGGCCGATATCCGCGTCGTCATGAACCGCCACATACCGAAGATCAAGAAGTGCGGCCGGGCACATCGAGCGTCGGGCATGGTGCGGATGATGGTGAAGATCACCGGGCGCACCGGGCGGGTTCACAGCGTGAAGATCCTGGGCGCGCACGCGCGCAAGCCTGTGGCATACTGTGTGATCCGCATCGTGCGGTGGGCGCGGTTTCCGCGATTTCGGTCGGCGACGCAGACCTTTGTGATGCCGGTGAACCTGCCCCGTGGAAAGAAGTTGCCGGTGCGGCTGTCACACACCGAGGTGCGCATCGCGATCGATCGCCTGCAGCCCGCGTTCGATCGCTGCGCGAAGAAGCACAGCGCCAAGGGAAAGGCGCGGGCTAGGCTGACGATCCGCGGCCGCACCGGCCGGGTGAGCAAGGCCAAGCTCATCGGACGCTTCGCCGGCAAGCGGGTCGCGCCATGCCTGGTGCGCGCCTTGAAGAAGGCCCGCTTCGGTCGCGTTTCGCGGCGCTCCATGGTCGTGGTCTGGACCCTGCGCCTGCGTTGAGCTGTCCCCCCTACCCGCAGTCCGGATCGGTGTTGTTGCAGGGCTGGTGCCGTGTCCCACAAGTAGCAATCCACAGTCGGTGAGAACAGGCGTCTGCTGGCTAGGCGTGGCGACGAAGGAACACCCGTCGGTATTTCGAGGAGTCGCGACAACGCCAGCAGGCGTCTGGGCCGGCGAATATGGATTGCTACTTGTGGGACACGGTACTGGTCATGAGTCCAGCCCCGTGCCGTCAGCTCACCCTCACGCAGTAGCCTCCACCGATTCCGGCAGCCCGAGTGCCGTCATTCGATTGGTTGCGAAGATGGCCCTCTCCAGGCAACACCATCCGCTCGAGACATTCCGATTCTATCGAGATGACGAATCGCTCGGCGCCCGACCTGAGGGCAGCGAACGACCCGAGGGCAGCGAACGACCCGAGGGCAGCGAACGACCCGAGGGCAGCGAACGACCCGAGGGCAGCGAACGACCCGAGGGCAGCGAACGCAAGATAATCTGTCTGTCTGAGCCTGTGATCGCGATATAGTGGAGGTGCGCGATCCAAGGATCGCTCGAACCCAACGAGGAAAAAGGCCATGGTCAACGCAATCCGCATGAGGCAAGTCAGGCAAAGCACCGTCGGACTGGGGGTGGTCGCCGCGCTCCTGGTGGTCGGCGTGGCTCCGGCACGGGCGCAAGATCTGGTCGTCGACGGCGTCGAGGTCCAGATGTCGGGTCTGCACTGGTACGACACGGTCCGGGTAGTAAATGGCGGCATCATCCGCGTGGTGGCCTACGACAACGGCGCGGACCTGGTGAACTTCGGCAACCTGCAGCTGGTGGCGAGCTCCATCTTCGTCGATGCGAGCTCGGGCATCACCGCCGATGGCGCGGGGTACCAGCCGGTCTTTTGTGGCGCCGGGGCGGGGCCCAACGCCGACTCCGGCGGGCGAGGGGGCTGCTCCGTGCTGGACTCCGGCGGCGGCGGCGCGCACTTCGGGCGCGGGGGGCGCGGCACCCGGGACAACCCGGCAGGCAACTTCCCTTGGGGCTACGAGGAGGACTGCGGCGTGCCGAGCGGATTCCAGACCTGCGCTGCAGTGGCGGGGTGCCGGGATCGGGATGGGCTGCCCACCGTGGCCGGGCTGCCCTACGCGCACTCGATCTATGAGGTGGAGTTCGGCGCCGCGGGTGGGGATCGCGGGTGCCTCGACGGGGACGGCTGGTCCAACCCCTGCATGGTGGCCGGTGCCGGCGGTGGGCGCATCGTGCTGGCGGCGGTCACGGCGGGCGCCACGGGGATCCTGGAGATCCGAGGCCGCGTCAGCGCCGAGGGGTGGCGCGGCTGCGGCAATGGCAACGACTCGGGCGGGGGGGGCGCCGGAGGCTCCCTTCTGTTGGTGGGCGACAGCGTGATCACCACGGCCACGGCCTTCATCAGCGCGGGGGGCGGCCTGGGAGGAGACACCCTGGGGACGCCGCCGGATCCGGCGGACCCCTATGGCCAGGCCTGCCCTGCCTGCGCCCAGTCCGGTGGCACCTGCGACGACTGCGGCGGGGGCGGCGGGGGCGGCATCATCAGCGTGCTCTCGGGCACCCCGGCTGTTCTGGACGCCCTGTCGGTGTTCAAGGTGGCCGGCTCCGTGGGGGGGACCTGCACCAACGGCAACTGCATCGGCGAGTCCGGCGGCGGTGCTGGAGAGCTGCAGCTCAACGGGGTCTATCGCGGCGAGGTCTGCGACGGCTACGACAACGACTTCGATGGCCAGCAGGACGAAGGGTTGGGGGACGTGACCTGCGGCGCCGGGGTGTGCCAGGTGACGACGCCAGTGTGCGACACGTCGGATCCGGCCAACGTGGTGCCCAACGACTGCGTGGCCGTGGCCGACCCGCAGTGCCAGGCGCCGATCTCCGACTCGCGCAGCCGGTTCCTGGTGATCGTGGACACCTCGGGCTCCATGCTGCTGGATCCGGTCGGCGCCTTCACCTTTGGCGACGGCTCCGCCGGTCACGAGGGCGTCGACAGCGAGGGAGATGGCGTCGCTGGAAACGACAGCCGCCTCTACAAGGCCAAGCAGGCCCTCACCGGCGTCATCAGCGCCTACATCCCGGAGATCGACTTTGGCCTGGCGCGGTTCGCCCAGGGCACCGACACGGACGTGAACTGCCAGCTCGCCCACTGGTTCGAGTGCTCGGGCATCTGCTGCACCTACGACAACCCCGTGGGCAACACGGGCACCAACCCCACGGGGCCCTGCTTCGTGACCGCCGGCGCCGCGGGGAGCATCGAGGTGCTGCCCGTGTCCGGCGGCGACGAGTGTATCAACTACGCCGGATCCTGCGGCTCGGTGCGCCGGGGCGCGGACATCCTGGTGGGCTTCGAGCGGCCCGTGAACCAGCACCTCATGTGGCTGGACCACGCCGAGACCAACTTTGTCAACGATCGCACCGAAGGGGACCACTGCGACTTCGCCGGCGGCGGTGACTGCGAGCTGCGGGCGACGGGCCCCACGCCCCTGGCCGACGCGCTGTACGCGGCCAAGGCCTACCTGGCGCGCACCGCCGCCGAGGACCTCATCGCCGACTGCCGGAGCTACGCCGTGATCCTGCTCACCGACGGCACCGAGACCTGCCTGGGGGATCCGGTGGCCGCGGCCGGGGAGCTGCTCAGCGACCTTGCCATGGAGACCTACGTCATCGGCTTCTCCGTGGTCGGCAGCGACCAGGCCGCCCTCAACCAGATCGCCAATGCCGGATCGGCGAGCGGGACCCGGGACGCCTTCTTCGCCGGAGACGAGAACAGCCTCGCCGCGGCCCTGGCGGCCATCGTGGCGGACTCGGTGAGGTTCGAGCTGTGTAACGGGCTGGACGACGACTGTGACCTCCTGATCGACGAGGACTTTCCCAGCCTCGGGCAGCCCTGCGACGACGGCCAGCTGGGCCCCTGCCTGTCCACGGGGGTGTACCAGTGCCGCGGAGACGGCACCTCGGTGGACTGCGCCATCACCACCCAGGGCGCCACGCCCACCGCTGAGGTGTGCAACGGCGTGGACGACAACTGCAACGGCCAGATCGATGAGGGCCTCAACTGTCAGACGCCCTGCGTGCCGGACCCGCCCGAGGTGTGCGACGGCATCGACAACGACTGCGACGGCGCGGTGGACGAGGAGGACCCGCTGCTGGGCCTGCCCTGCGGGGAGGACGAGGGGGTGTGCGAGCCGGGCGTGTGGATCTGCGCGGTGGGCCAGCTGGTGTGTATCGGTGCCACGGTCCCGGCCCCGGAGATGTGCAACGGGCTGGACGACGACTGCGACGGTGACATCGACAACGACGCCGTGTGCCCGCCGGACACCTGGTGTATCCAGGGCGGGTGCCGCGCCGAGTGTCTCTCCGGGGAGTTTCCCTGCCCGGGTGGCTACGAGTGTCAGGAGCACGACGTGGGCGGACAGGTGGTGTGGGTGTGCATGCCGGGCGCGTGCCTGGACTGCGAGCCCGGTGAGGTGTGCCAGGACGGCCAGTGCGTGGACCTCTGCGCGGACGTCCAGTGCGGGCCCGACGAGGAGTGCCAGTACGGCGAGTGCCGGGACTGCCACACCTTGGGCTGCCCCGACGGCCAGGTGTGCTTCGATGGCAAGTGCATCGCCGATCCCTGCCTGGACGCCGGGTGCGATCCGGCCACCGAGTACTGCGACGATGGCACCTGTGTCGTGCTGTGCTACGACGCGACCTGCCCCGCGGGTCAGCGGTGCTCGGCGGCGGGCCGGTGCGAGGCGGATCCCTGTGCCGGAGTCGAGTGTCCGGCGGGCCAGCGCTGCGTGGAGGGGACCTGCGCGAGCGATCCCTGCGCCGCGGTGTACTGCGATCCAGGCTATCTGTGCCTCCCCCCCGGGGACTGCGTGCCGGATCCCTGCCCACTGCTCGAGTGCCCCGCGGGCAGCGTCTGTGAGGTCACTCCCACGGGCGACGGCCGTTGCCGGCCCGAGGGGAGCCCCCCGGGATCCGATGTGATCCGCATCCTGGCCACCGGCTCGGGCGGATGTCACTGCGCCCATTCCTCGTCGGGCCGGTCGGATCCCTTGCCGCCCGTGCCCTGGCTGCTGGGCCTGGTGATCACCGTGGGATGGATCCGGCGGAGGGGTCGATGGTTCCCAAGGAGAGGGGGGCGGCCATGAGCCGGACGCCCTGGCTCCTTTTTTGGGTCGTCGGCGTGGCGCTGGCCGGCTGCAGTCTGGACGCCTACGAGCTCACCGGCGATGGCGGTGTCGGTCCCGGCGATGGTGCCACCGATGATGTAAGCACCGTGGGGGCGGACACCGGGCCGCTGTGCATTCCGCCGGGCACCGAGGAGATCTGCAACGAGCTGGACGACGACTGCGACGGCGTGGTGGACAACGGCTTTGACAAGCAGAACGATCCGGCGAACTGCGGCACCTGCGGCAACCTCTGCGTCGCGCCTTTCGCCAACGTGATCTGCGTGGAGGGTGCCTGTGTGGTGGAGAGCTGCCAGCTCGGGTTCGCCGACCTGGATCCGGCGGCGCCGGGGTGTGAGTACCAGTGCCCGGTATACCCACCCCAGCCGGAGGACTGCAACGGCGTGGATGAGGACTGCGACGGTGAGGTGGACGAGCCGGCGGATCTGCCGGCGCCGCCCCAGGGGCTCTGCCGCATCCAGGCCGGCACGCCCTGCGAGGGGGTGGCCATGATCTGCGCCACCCGAGGTAGCCCCGCGGTGACCACCTGGTACTGCGACTACCCGCCCCAGGTGGAGTTCGACCCGCTGCTGCCCAACGGCATCGCGCTGACCGAGACCCTCTGCGACGGACATGATGGAGACTGCGACGGCGCCGCGGACGAGGACTTCACCGATCTGGGTCAAGAGTGCGACAATGGTGGCATCGGTGCCTGCCGGGACGTCGGGATGCGGGTGTGTGATCCCGTGGACGCCACGGCCACGGTGTGTGATCTCACGTACCTGCCCGATCCCGATCCCCTGGCACCACGCGTCGAGGTGTGCAACGGCGCCGACGACAACTGCGACGGCATCGTGGACAACTTCGACCCCGCCGATCCCGCGCGGGTGGTCGACGACATGGTGCACATCACGCACCACGGCCTGGACTTCTGGATCTACCGCTACGAGGCCTCCCGGCCCGACGCCACGGGGCTGGGGTCCGGCGCCTCGGCCGCCCGGGCCTGCTCCCGTCCGGGCGTGGTTCCCTGGGCCAACGTCACCTACGACGAGGCGGCGGCGGCCTGCGCGGCCGTGGGCAAGCGCATCTGCGCCCCGGACGAGTGGCTCGCCACCTGTGAGGGAGTTTCGCTCAACCTGTACCCGTACGGCGGCAGCTACCTGGGCGCCACCTGCAACGGCGTGGATCACGACGGCGTCCCCGGCGGCACCGACGACGACGTGCTCCTGCCCACGGGGGCCCTCGCGGCCTGCGTGTCCTCCGACGGCGCCTACGATCTTTCGGGCAACCTGCGCGAGTGGACCGATCAGCAGACCGGCGTCTCCCCCGGCGGCGATCCCATCTACGTGGTGCGCGGCGGTGAGTACCACACCCCCGCCCCGGGGCTGACCTGTGACTTCACCCAGTCCCAGGCTGTGTCCACGGTGGTCCTGCCCACCATCGGCTTCCGCTGCTGCTCCGACGTCGCACCATAGCGATAGCCGACAGCGCAATGGACGAGCCTGTCGGTGCAGGACGCCCGGCCACTCACCCCTAAGGCCCCGATCAGCAATACCCTGATCGCTCAGGCCGCCGATCCATCCCGGCCGGCTATTTTGCTACGCAGTTGTATGTTCCCGATATGCGCCATTGAAGCGCCTCGCCGGTCGGGCGCCTCGACGTCCTGAACTGACCAACTCATTCCTGAACGGACGCTAGCCTGGGAGGGGTGTGGAGGGAGGGGTGTGGAGGGATACCTGTGGATCTCGGGACGGGTGTGGATCTCCCTCCGTGAGATCTTGGCTATAATGGAAGGGACTCGTCTTGGGATATGATGATCATTATGTTCAGGACTGGACAGCCTGTGGCTGGACTGTCTTCGCGGCGATTGGTGTCGTTTGCTGTTGCGGTTTTGCTGATGATCGCGTTCGGGGGTTGCACCGTCGACTTTGGCGGTTATGTGAACGATGGTGCCGATGCTCGCTCCGATGCCGATACCAACGCCGATGCTGGCGCCGGGCTCTGTGGAAACGGCGCCGTTGATCCGGGCGAAGGGTGTGACGACGGCAACAACACCGACGGCGACGGCTGCAGCGCCGGGTGCCAAACCGAGGGGTGCGATGTCACCTGCCCACTGGGCTGCTGTGATCTGCTCGGGAACTGTGTTGGCGGAACGAGTGACACGGAGTGCGGCACCGGAGGGCAGGCCTGTGAGGACTGCTCGTCGGCCGACGAGATATGCACCGCCCAGGCGTGCGAGGCCATGACCGGATGCGAGCCCGGCACAACGGCCGATTGCGGCAACTGTGGGATGCGTGTCTGCGATGTCAACCACCAGTGGGGCAATTGTGTTGACCAGGGGGACTGCGCTCCCGGTATCGACGAACCGCAGAATTGCGGTAGCTGCGGCACGCAGGTTCGCACCTGCCTGTCCGACTGCAGCTGGGGCGCATGGGGCGCGTGCACCGGGGAAGGGGACTGCCTTCCTTCGAGTACCGAGAACCAGGGTTGCGGCAAGTGCGGCACGCAGACTCGCATCTGCCTGCCCGACTGCAGCTGGGACGGATGGGGCGCGTGCACCGGGGAAGGGGCCTGCGTCCCTTCGAGTACCGAGAACCAGGGCTGCGGCAACTGCGGCACGCAGACGCGCACCTGCCTGCCCGACTGCAGTTGGGACAACTGGGGCAACTGCACGGGTCAGGGCGAGTGCGCGTCCGGAAGCACCGATTCAAACTGTGGCAACGGTTGTCAGGCGCGGGAGTGTTCCAGCTCCTGCGAGTGGGGAGAATGCACGGAGTGCAGCAGCGCATGCTCAGCATTCGACACCTGCGGCTCGACCTGTCCTCAGGACTTCCACGGGGTCGGGCACTTTTGCGATTTTTCCTGTCCGGGCTCCTGTCCGGAAAATGCGGTTCAATGTGAACCCAATCGCGGGCTGTCATTTCCCACCTGTGGCTCCATGTGCTCCTCGGGCTACCACGACGTCGGCCATTACTGCGATTTTTCCTGTTTGGGCTCCTGTCCGAACAACGCCGTTCACTGCGAAGAAAACTGAACAAGGGAAGTATCGTTTATCGGGTGGGGGAAAGGGCTATCTCATCATGGTCTTCTCGATGGTCGAGTGCCCGAGCAGCTCCTGAGTCGCCCTGAGGCCCCGATCAGCAATTACCTGGTCAGATCAGGGCGTCGAGGCGCCCGGCAGGCGAGGCGCCACTAGGGCGGATATCGGGAATATACAACCGCCTGGCCGCTCTGCTGCAGAATTGCTGCTCGCTGCAATTGTGAAGCAGAAACAGCGAGCACGTGCCGTAGGCATGCGCGCAGTTAACGCGGAATCGATGGATGATTTGCTTTTCCCTGACCTCGGGGTCGTCGGGGTCGTCGGGGTTGTCAGGGTTGTCAGGGTCTTGCAGAGGTGGGGCTCACCGAGAAAGAAGTGGCTCTGATCATCGTGGCGGAGATGGAGAAGCGGGGCCTCGGGCCGTCCTGGGAGCCGATCCACTGCCCGGCGGTATCTCACCGAGCCCCAGACCGAGCTCTACCTGGTTCCCCACCAGGGCTGGTACTCTCACCAACGACATCGCCTGCGTTGTTCCATTGTGTTGTATCATGTCGGTGCGATGGCACTGTGCGGCCGCTTCCATATGATCGCGATGTTTGCATTGGCGTGCTTGCAGGCGATGTCAGCATGCGAGCGCCCCATCGGTCAGGGGGATCACTGTCCCGAGGATCCGAACAACTGGTCTGCGCTGGGATGCGCAGAGTGCATCGACGAGGACGGAGATGGTCTCGGACTCAACTGCGACCTGGGACGAGACTGTGATGATTCCGATCCGACCGTTCAGGGCGAGTGTCTGACGCGGTTTACAGCGCTGTCCTCTCAAAACCGCATGACGTGTGCGCTCCGTGGTGATGGCACGGTCTGGTGTTGGGGAGACGACAACAGCAATGGCATGCTCGGAGACGGCACGACGACACCGAAAACACACCCCGTGCAGGTGTCGGACATCGACGACGCCTTGTTCATTGCGGTGGGCAGCTGGCACAGCTGTGTCGTTCGGCAGGACGCCTCGCTCTGGTGCTGGGGGAGCAACTGGTACGGCCAGATTGGTGATGGAACAACAGAGACGCGATTGACCCCCGTTCCCATTCCGCTCGGTGCACCCTGCGCTTCGGTCGCTACGGGCGGCGAACACACGTGCGCCGTCACCACGGAAGGTGACCTGCTTTGCTGGGGCCGGAACAGCGGCGGTGCGCTAGGGCTCGGGATCCCGGATGAATATGTGCCGAGCCCAACCAGGGTCACGAACCTGACGGGCGTGACTGCCCATGCCGGTGGAGCCGTGCATCACTGCGCCGTACTGCAAGACGGTTCGGTGTGGTGTTGGGGCAGCAACAGTTACGGGCAGTTGGGTGATGGTACGACGGAAGCCAGCTCGATTCCCATTCAGGCGCTCGGGATCCAGGATGCTGTCGCAATCGAGACCGCGGACTTGGTGACCTGCGTCGTGGACGCTACGCACCGGGTCTGGTGCTGGGGCTACAACTCACATGGCCAGCTCGGTGACGGAAGCCGGGAGAATCGCTCTGTTCCCACCCTGGCGCAAGGACTGACGGACGTCGCCGAAGTCCATCCAGGGGGGCTGCACACCTGCGCGCTGCTGCGTGATCGCACAGTCCGCTGTTGGGGATGCAACGACAGAGGGCAACTGTGCAACGGCAACACTACCGGGCCAGAGCTCTGTGAGTATGGCACAGGACCGCTCCTCGGCTGCAGCTCGACGCCCTTGACGCCAGTCGATATCGGTGAGGTCTCGGCTCTGGCCGCCGGTGGGCTACACAACTGTGTCGTTATTGAGGACGGCACCATTCGGTGCTGGGGCTACAACGAATACAACGAACTGGGTGTCTCCCATGACGATAGCCCGGATCTTTGTCTCTCGGTCCACCCATGCAACACGTTGCCAATCGAGCCAGCCTTCCAGTGACAACCATCGCAAAGCTTTGATTCCGGCACTTGGGAGAATACGAAAAAGTCTGCATGATCCCTTTGATCGGGGGTAAGCGTTCAGCCATTGGCTGTTTGCAAGAAACAGTCTATGGATTTCCATGGACTTGACCGTTCATTTCGCCCAGCCGCTGCGTCCAGAGTCGCAAAAAGCGTCGCTTGGGCTAAATGCCAACCGCCAAAAGCTAATAGCGTTCAGGGGTTACACCCCTTGAACAGTTACGATCGGGGAACCAGTCCGTTTGCGGCGTTGCGGACCACAGGGGAGGGTGAATCAGTGGACGCGAGGGATGTCTTTGTGCCTGGGGTGAACCGTCGGGTCGTGATCGCAGGGTTGGTTTGGGTGGTCGTTTTCGCCACAAACAGCAGCTGCCGAGACCGGAGCGTGGGGGATGAGCCGCCAGGGCGAGCGTGCAGTGTTTCCCAAAAAGGAGGTGAACCATGCGGGTTGGCTGTTTTGGGCTGATCGTGGTGTCGCTGGTGCTCACGGGCCCGGTCCGGGCCGGCCCCTGCCGGAAGGCGCGGACCGAGTTCAAGCGCGCGCAGGCGCTGCTCAAGCGTGGCGCCACCATCCCGGCGATCCTGTCCCTTCGCAAGGCGTACGGCATCTGCCCGGCCCCGCGGCTGCTGTACTACGTGGGGCAGGCCTTCGGGCGGGTGAAGCTCTACCCAGAGGCGGCCCGGGCCTACTGGCAGTTTTTGGACGAAGCCAACGTGTCGGACCCCCGACGCTCCCTGGCGTTGACCGCCCTCAAGGCCATGAAGATGCCCGCGCGGCCGCCGCGCCCAACGGCGTGCGGCCCCTGCCGGTGTAGGCACCCGCCCCGGGCGCGCAGAGTCCCTCGGAAGAAGCGCCGCCGGCTCCCGCTGCACGTGGCCCTGGACGAGGCCCGGCCGGGGCGTCCCGTGCTCCTGGCGGCGGATCCCGTCGGCAATGTGCCGGTCTTCTCCCGGCTGTACCTGCACTACCGTCCCCGGGGCGCCGCGCGGTTTTACAAGCGCGCCATGAAAGCGGATCGCCGCAACCGCTACTGGGGCTGTATTCCGGCGCGCCACATGCGTGGGAAGTCGGTGCAGTACTACATCGAGGTGGTGGCGGTCACCGGCCGCCGGGTCGCCGGCTCCGGCACCCGGCGCAGCCCGAACATCATCGAGCTGTCGGCCACCGCCAAGCGCCAGCCGGGTGCCCTGCTCCGGCGCTGTCCATGAGCCGACGCGGTCGGCAGACAGCACCTTGAAGGACGCCGTCCGGTCGCTCTGTTTGCGGTTCACCGAATCGGCCTCTGGGTATTGCCCATAGCCCATCTGCGACCTAGACTGTGCACGATGATACGCCCTCGCACACTCATCCTGTTCGCGCCGGCGTTGCTCATCGCGGTGCTGGTCGGCACCTACCTGGTCAGCCTGCCCAGGGCGGTGCAGCGCGCCCACCGGTCGCCCTGCGTGCTGCTGCGCGTGGACCACCCGAAGCTGGATCGACAGCCTGGCTCCCTGGTCTTTACGGACCTCGACGGCAAGCCCTATCCGATCTCCAAGCTCCGCGGCCGGCTGGTGTTGATGAACTTCTGGCTCACCACCTGTCAGCCTTGTCTGGAGGAGCTTCCCTCGCTGCTCGAGCTCATCAACCGCTACGGCACCAGGGGCATGATGCTGGTGATGGTGTCGGCCGACAAGAAGGAAAAGACAGTCCGCGCCTTCCTCGACAAAATGCCGCGTTTGAGGAGACTGACCTCTGCCGCCGTCATCCTGCGGGATCCCGGCGGCGCCATCGCCAAAAAGCTGGGCACCACCAAGTATCCGGAGACCTATCTGATACGGCCTGACGGTCGCTGGGGCGGGCGTGTGCTGGGCGCACGCAGGTGGACCGACCGGGCCATCACCGCCTGCCTGACCACCCGTCTTCCCTGATCGTCGACTCGGGTCCTATGGCTCGGCGCGGTGGTGGTCGGCGTCCTGGACCGCCTGGACCAGGGCCCAGTTGTCATCGACGGCGCGGGCCGTGCGCTCCTGCAGGTAGCGCCAGGTAAACAGCACCGCCCACAGGAACGTGAAGGCCCCCAGGCTGGTGAGCAGCGCCTGCTTCATCACCCCGTCCAGGGTCTGCACCACAGACGAGGGGGGGTGCATGCCGCGGTTCCACAGGTTCACGCTGAAGAACACCAGGGGCACGTTCACCGCGCCGAAGATGGCCAGCGTGGCCGAGATGCGCGGGGCGTTGGCGCCGCCGAAACGGCGCACGAACACGTAGACCGCGAAGGTCAACCAGCAGATGAGAGAGGTGGTCAGGCGGGCGTCCCACACCCAGGCCTTGTTCCAGGCGCGGTAAGCCCAGATGGGCCCGGTGGTCATGACGATGATGCCGAACACGAAGGCCATCTCCCCGGCGGCGGCGGCGATAGCGTCTCCCTTTCGGCTGCCCATGAGGTAGGCGATGGCGCCCCCGGCGCACACCAGCCCCGACAAGAGCATGAGCCAGGCGGCGGGCACGTGGAAGAAGAAGATCTTGAAGATCACGCCTTGGCTCAGCTCGCCCGGTACCTGCCACACCACCTGGACGATTGCCCAGCCCAGCAGGAGGATCGCCAGGGCGGCGAAGATCTGGAGCAGACGGGGCAGCACGCGTAGCCTCCTTGGGCGGGTTCGGGCGGTGGAGTCGGCCGGGCCGACCCTCGATCAGAACCTACACCGCCGGGGGGACCGCAGCAACCGCGTTTCCCCTGTGGAGAAACCACCGGGGGAATCGTGTGATTGCGCCGGAGCGCGGAGCGCGCCGAGAGATCCTACCCGGCTTCTGGACCGGGCGGGGGTGGTCCCTGGGACCTCCACGGTGGCCGAAAATCGGGACTGTCTAGGGAGATCCAGGTGGACAAGAAGGGGATTTTGCTCTGTTATTACGACCAGTTGCTCATGGTGCACGCGGCGGAATCCATTGACATCGCCCCCCCCCGGCTACTACGATGCGGGTGCCGAGCGGGCGCTGATCCCTGCCGTCGAACGAAGTGAAGCCCGCCCTGCCGAGGCGACCATGAAGCACCCACGACGACTGCCACTGCTGGGAATCTCCAGCCGCGTCAAGCGGCCCAGGCGACGGCGCTTTTCTGTCGTGCTCAGAGTGCGGCTGGCCGTTGTTGTGCTGGGACTCAGCTCCTGGGCAGGGGTGGCCCGCGCCTATGACGCCATGGTTCAGGCCTCGGTGACCAGCCAGAGCTACCAGGTGCGGGACGCCGGAGATCGGGCCCTCACCCTGTCGCGGCTGGACACCTATCTCCGACTCTTCATCCTGGACATCCTGCCGCGCAAAAAGCGCAAGAGCGGCCCCGAGCCCACCCAGATGCACTTCGTGGCCTCCATGCGGCTGCGGGCAGACTTCGGGGGCTACACCCGGGACTGGGATCAGGCCTTTGACGTCCACGGGGCGGACGGCGGGTTCAGCCCGGTGTTCGAGCTGCTTTACGCGCACCTGGCCGTCACGGACATCGCCGGGTTCATCGACCTGAAGGTGGGGCGGCAGTTCCACCTGGACCCCATGGACTTCTACGGCTTCGACGGGCTGCAGGTACGGTTCAAGACGCCCTTTTACGTGGCCTTCGAGCTGGTGGGCGGTCGGCGCCAGAGCGGTTTGTACAACAGCTACTTCGCCGACGCGCCGATCTTTCTGCTGCAGGGTTCTGACAACACCGATTCGAACTTGGGCTGGATGCCCATGATGGGCGTCGCCGCCGAGACGTCCGGGCTGTCCTTCTTGCGGCTCCGGGTGGCTTACCGGGCGGTGTGGCACATCATCGATTCCAACGATCCGGGCCGGGTTTATCCCGACGGGCTGGGCGACTATCTTCCGAGGACGGCGGTGAACGCGGAGAAGCTCTCGGCCCATGCCACGGCCACCTTCTGGAAGCAGCGGCTGCAGCTCTATGGCGGGGTGCGCTACAACGTCCTTTCGTCGCGTCTGGACGAGGCCCAGGGCGGTGTAGGCTTCCGCTATGGGCCGGCGCGGGTTCGGGCCGAGTACGTCATCGACAGCCCGGACTTCGACGGAGACTCCATCTTCAACATCTTCAACACCCAGGCCTACCAGGAGGTCCGTCTGTGGTACGAGCACCGCTTCAACGCGCGGTGGGCTGCCTACGCACGGGTCACCGCGCGGCTGTTCGAGGGCGGCGCCTCGGACGCGCCAGACCAGACCGAGCGGCGCCTGGTGGAGCCGGACATCGGCGGCGGGGTCGGCGGCACCTACCTCGGCAAGCGCCAGACCGCGCGGCTGGACCTGTACTGGCAGGAGGGCTACGGCGGGCGCACCCTGGGGGTCTATGGCTACTACCGCTACCAGGTGGTGCCCCGCTGGCTGGCCCTGGAGGGGCGGGCCGTGGTGGCCTACTGGGACGATGACCTGTCCACCACCCCGGAGGGCGTTTCCGCCGGGCTGTCGCTGGGGGCGCGGCTGCAGCTCACCCAGCTCGTGGCCGTGCACGTGCTGGTGGAGGACAACTTCGGCACCTACAGCAAGTCGGACCTGCGGCTCTACGGGATGCTGAACTTCGCCTGGTGCACCTATCGGGCCTGCCCGGCAGGGGAGGTGGTGCCATGACCCTCACGGCCCGTATCAAGTCCCTGCGTCCCTTGGTCATGGTGGGCCTGACCCTGGCGCTGGTGGGACCGACCCTGCTGGCGGTTGTCTGGGCCACTCCCCCCGGCCGGGGCGCCAGGCTCGTCGGCACGTCACTGCTGTACCCGCCGCCCACCCGGATGCTGCGCTTCAGCCACGCCAAGCACCCACCCGGTGACTTCGAGTGTGCCCGGTGTCACCCCAAGGCCAAGACCTCCACGAGCGCCGCGGACAACCTGCTGCCGGCCAAGAAGGCCTGCCTGGGCTGCCACGCCGAGGCCAAGGTCCCCAAGGGGTTCGGCACGCCCGGCAAGACCAACAACAAGGCCTGCCGCAAGTGCCACACCCGGTTCAACCTCAAGGGGTTCCCGGTGGCCTCGCGCTGGCCCAAGCCGCGCGTGCGGTTCACCCACCAGCTCCACGTCCAGAAGAAGATCGCCTGCAGCAAGTGTCACGGCGGCGTCGGGAAGTCGGGCTACGGCGGCAAGCGCCACCTGCCCACCATGGCCCTGTGCCAGGGCTGCCACAACGGCAAGCCCAAGTCCCCGTCGTCCAGGTGCACCACCTGTCACGAGCGCACGGCCGGCGGCCGCATGCGCGTCAGCTACCCCGAGGGCAAGCTCAAGCCTGGCAAGTCACTGCCGGACCTGCACCACGGTCCCACCTTCCGCAAGCGGCACAAGACCGCGGCCCGGGCGCGGAAGAAGGACTGCTATCAGTGCCACCAGCAAGCCACGTGCCTGAGATGTCACGGTGGAATCCGCAAGCCGGCGTCCATCCACCTGGGCAACTACATCCTGCGGCACGGCGCCGACGCCAGGGCCAACCGCTCCAAGTGCAAGACCTGCCACACCAGGCAGTCCTTCTGTCGGAACTGCCACAAGCGGACGGGCGTGGCCCGAAGCAACAAGAAGAGCCCCTACCGGGTGCCGGGCATTCGCAAGTTCCACGGCGGCAACTGGGCCTCCTCCACGACCCGCGGCAGCGCGGTGAACCGGCACGCCACCCACGCCCGGCGCAACGTGGGCGTGTGCGTGTCCTGCCACAGCGAGAGCGACTGCATGCGGTGCCATGCCCGTCGGCGGGTGGGAGGGCTGGGTCGCAGCCCCCACGGGCCTGGTTTCCGCCACTCGCGGCGGTGCAAGATCCTGCTCAAGAAGAACCGCCGCTCCTGTCTGAAGTGCCACGGCTTCCGAGATCCGCTCATGGCGCTGTGCCGCTGACTACCCGTCGCGCTCGAGCTGGATCTCGGCGAGGTGCCTGGCCTGGGCGTCGTCGATTACGCCCAGGAGACGGTCACGCTCGATGCGCACCAGATCGTCTGTGGGCGAGTCGCCCTCACCGGGCCCTGGCCGGCGCGACGGGCGGCCGCGGGCCACGGTCAGGCCGATGGCGGCCATCACCAACAGCAGAGCGAGACCCCCGAAGAGCCAGGCGCCAACCCGGCTGCGCACGGGCAGCCGCTCCACCCGGAAGCGGATCTCGTTTCGCGGAAATCCCCTGGACGTGGAGCGGTACACCAGCCAGGCGGTGTCGGTGTCGCCATGGTTGAAGGACTCGGGTTTGGTCAGGTCCTCCGAGCCGATGCGCACGGTGCGGTACTTTTTGAGCGACACCGAGTAGCCGATGAGGGGCAGGTGGGAGCTGAGCCTCACCGGGCGCTCGGAGCGGTCGTACGGCAGGTAGCCCGAGGCCCCGATTCGCAGCCCGTGGCGGCCGGTTGGCACCGGGCGCAGTGCTACGATCTTGCCCTTCTGCACGCTGGCGCCCAGCGTGCCCCGAGGCAGGGCGACGCCCTTGGCGCCCGCGGGCATGGGCAGCACCAGGCCGTGGTCGCCGGCGTGGAAGGTCTTGCGGCCCCGGTTCAATACCGAGTAGGTCAGGGCCAGATAGATCCTTTCGTTCTCGATGGCCATGACCCGAAAGGAGATCCAGAGGCGAAGGTTGCTCGGGTCGGAGGTGGTGGGGCCCTTCGGCGTTTTTGCACCCATGCCGTGATCATGCCCGTGCGCGGCCGGCGAGCCCGTACCCGTTGCCGACTCGCCGCTGACGCCGCCCGGGGGCGCGGCCCCACCGGCCAGAAACAGCAGCCGCACGCCACCCATCACGGGGATCTGGAAGGGCACGCTGCGCTGGTACCTGTCCCCCAGCTTCACCCACACCACCACCTGACGCCCGGCGTGATCCGCGCCCTTGAGAAAGACCCGTCCTTCGGCGTTGGTCTTGCCGCCCGCGAGGGCTCCGTCCGCTGGCTTGCCGTCCACTGAGGCTTCGGCGGGCAGGATCCACGCCTCCACGCCCTCGGCGCCGCCGTGTCCCCTTCGCACCAGCACCGAGACGGTGGACCGGGCGAGGCTGTTGTCCGGCAGGGGGCGGGCGGCCATCTTCGAGGGGCTGATCCTGCCCCCGGACGGTGGGCTTGGGGGCGTGGCCAGGGCGACCCAGCAGAGAAGGGCGATTTTGGTCATCGCTCCTCCTCCTTTCTGTCGTCGACCTCATCGCTTTGGACCGCGTCGCCGGTGGGCGCGTCGGCTGCCGGAGCAGCGAGGCGGGTGAGGGAGTCGGCGAGGCTGTCACGGCGCGCCGCGGCGTCTGCCGTGGCCAGGGCGATTGCCACCTCTCGCCGGATGGGCAGGGCCATGGCCCGGGCGTCCTTGTCGGTGATCTTGCGCAGGGCGCGATCATCCTGGATCTGTCGGAGCTCGTCCACCAGGCGCACAGTGTTGTTGTCGCTCCCCTCGGCGCCGAGGGCCTTGTCGCCGTCTGTTTCGGCGGGGTCCGGCGCGGCGGGCAGGAAGGTGAACACCAGCGCGGTGGCGGTGGCCACGGTGGCGGCGCCCACCACCCAGATGGCCAGGCCGGCCCAGGCCTGGGTCTCGGGCACGGTCAAGGCCAGGTAGTAGCCCAGGGCCACCAGCCAGACGGCACTCACGCCACCCACGATGAACAGCGCCAGGCGGCTCCCCTGAGAGGGTCTGCCTCGCATCAGTGGTCGCCGTCGTCGCCTGCGGGGACCGGCCAGACCGATCACGGCGCCGATCACCATCACCACGAAGCCGAGCCACAGCCAGGTCACCAGGGGATGGACGGCCACCTTGAGGGTGATGCGGTTTCCCCGCTGATCGGCGAGCCGAACGTGCACGTCTCGCCCCAGGTGCCGCACGATGGACACCTCGTTGACGGGCATGCCGGGGGACTCGTGGTACACCAGGCTGCCCGGCGTCAGCGCCTCGGCCTGGGCGTGCCCGGGCTCCCTTTTGAGGACCAGCGCCTGGACCGCGTTGGCGTCGGCGCCTCGTTTGAAGGTCAGGCCGTGGTACTGCAGCTCCACGCCACCGATGCGGAAGAGGTCCCCGGGCGCGAGCACCCGATCGCTGTGTTGCACCAGGGGCTTGCCCGCGAAGCCCAGGAACATCAGCGCCGCGCCCACATGGACGATGTGAGCGGCGTAGCGCGCGCGGTTGGCGGCAAAGACCGCCCCCATGGCGCCGATAAGCGACTCGGCGCGCACCCGGGCCCGCACGCGTGCCAGTCGCAGATACTGCTGCACCACGGCAGCCATCGTGAACGCCGAGAGCCCGATGACCAGCTGTACCACGCTCACCCCCGGCGCCTCGTACATCTGTTCACCGAGCCGGATGGTCTGCATGTACGGGAACACGTTCGACCAGAAAGTGGGCAGGGCGATCATCACGCCCACCATGACCACGAAGGGCCAGAAGCACTGCTCCAGAAATCGGGTCACCTTCATGGGGCGCCAGGACATGAGCGGCGCCACGGCCATCAGCGCCAGCAGGATGATGCCCAGCGGCACGGTGAAGCGCTGGAAAAAGGGCGGGCCCACGGTGACGCGCTTGTCGTAGATTGCCTCGTGAATGGTGGGATACAGAGTGCCGGCCAGCACGACGAAGGCGGTCAGCAGCAGCACCCAGCTCGTGATTACGAAGAAGAACTCCAGGCTGAAGAAGCCCCAGATGCGGCGCGCGGAGAACCTCCCCTCGATGAGCCGAGCGATCATCAGCCCGAAGGACGTGGCGCCCAGCCCCATGAAGATGACGAAGGCCCAGAACAGACCCTTGTCCTCGCCAAAGGAGTGGACGGAGCGCACGATGCCCGATCGGGTGAGGAAGGTGCCCAGGATGGTGAGCCAGAAGGTCAGCAGCACCAGGAACACCGTCCAGCCTCGCAGCAGGCCGCCCCGCTTGAGGGAGGCCAGGGCCGCGTGGAGCAGCGCAGTGGCCGTGAGCCAGGGGAACAGCGAGGCGTTCTCGATGGGATCCCAGCCCCACCAGCCGCCCCAGTCGACGAGCTCGTAGGCCCAGACCATGCCGAGCACCAGCCCGATGCCCAGGAAGATCCACGTGGAGATGATCCACGGGCGCATGTCCCGCAGCCAGTCGTCCTCGTCCACGCCCGCTCGGCTCGGGCGCAAAAGAGCGGCCACGCAGTAGGCAAAGGGCACCGTGGTGCCGATGTAGCCCAGGTACTGGGCGGGGGGGTGCAGCAGCATCCAGGGGTTTCGCAGCATGGGGCGCATGCCGTTGCCCGTAAGGGGGGTTTCCACCAGGTACTCGTGGAAGGGACTCTTCTGGAACAGCAGCAGGTACAAAAAGAACCCCAGCACCAGCATCAGCACGGCGCCGGCGTGGGGCGTGAGGTCCGGCAGGGTCTTGTGATGCAGTCGCACGGCCAGGGCCGAGGCGAGGCTCAGGATCCAGGCCCAAAACAGGATGGAGCTCTCCAGGTCCACCCACAGCAGGGTCACCTTGAAGTGCGCGGGCAAGGATCGGCTGGAGCTGGTCTGCACCATGCGCACCAAAAAGTCGTTGCTGAAGATCAGGGCCAACAACACGACCACCGCCAGGGTCACCAGGGCGGCGGTGGCGTAGATCGATCGGCGCGACAGGCGCACCAAATCCCGAGAGCCCGTGCGCTGTCCCCAGATGCCGGCGGCGGCAGCGAGGCCAGCCATCAGCAGTGCGAGCTGGAGTGCGACGTTTCCAAGGGTAGACAACGGAGTTTCCTCGTGGGGGCGTCAGGCGGGGCTAGTGACAGCCCCCGCAGGTCCTGGGGCCGCCCCTGTTGATATGGCAGCCTTTGCACATTTGGTGACCCACCTTCATGGCGCTTGCCGTGGTGCTGTGGCACGCGCCGCACTTGCTGTGTGCTGGTACCCACTCGCTCATGAGGCCGCAGTATACAGGTGCCGCCGCCCCATGTCTCGCATGGGGATCCCACAATCCCACCCTACCCGATGGACTCCGCATTGCCCCTGGGCTCATGCGATGCTAAGGATTGTAGGCAGGCGCTCGTCGGGCCTGCCCCGCGGCGACGGGCGAGGCCCGGTCCAAGGAGTGGAATGACGCGTTCGTTGATTGTCAAAATCGGTGTCTCCGTCGGGCTCGTGGTCGTCGCCGGCGTGATCATCGTCTACACGGCCAGTCGCTCGTCGGGGCTGTTCCGCTTCGTGGACGAGGTTCGGGCCCAGGAGAAGTCGCTCCGGGGTCGGGACCTGTGGATGGCCGGAACCCTCGAGGAGGGCACCCACAAGGTGCGGGCAGTGCGCGGCCAGCGCCAGGAGCACAAGTTCTTTCTCGCGCACCGCGGCGCGCGCATCGAGGTGCGCTACACCGGCTCCATGCCCCAAAACGCCAAGGCGGGTCGGCAGCTCGTTGTCCTTGGCAAGGTCAAGGGGAAGGGCCTGTTTCACGCCCAGAAGATCCGCACCAAGTGCCCCTCCAAGTACAAGTCCCAGTACGAAGCCCGCAAGTAGGCGATTCAACTGTTCGTTGATGAGATCCCGGGGCTGGAAGTGGGGCCCGCACTGCCAAAGCAGGCCCCGCGGAAAGACAGCACAGTGGGGCAGTCCTTGACGCGGTGACGCCCGGAGAACTACTCTGCATGGGGTTAGCCGGAATGAGAGCCAGTGAAGCGAAGGTCACCATCACGCGGTCCACGCAGTCCGCAGGAGGACACAGTCCGAGGCGGGGGCAATGGTGATCGGAGAGACACGGATGTCGATGTCACACCGAGCTCGCGTGAGCCCGCTGCTACAGTCGCAACGGGGCCCGGCTCCGGCGCCACGGCGCCCAGGACCCTGGGGCGGTACGAGCTGCTCATGGAGCTGGGGCACGGCGGCATGGCCACGCTCCACCTGGCCAGGTTGCGGGGCCCGGAGACCTTTGAGAAGCTCCTCGCGTTAAAGGTAGTTCACACGCATCTCGCCCAGGACCCCACGTTCCAAAAGATGTTCCTGGACGAGGCGCGAATTGCAGCGCTCATTCACCACCCCAACGTCGCGACCACCTTTGACATGGGGGACGCGGGTGGGACCCACTTCATCGCCATGGAGTATGTACACGGTGAGAGCTTGACCGGGCTGCTCCGCCAAGCTGCTCGAACGGACTACTGGATCCCCTGGCCCTTCGCGGTCCGAATCGTGGCCGACGCGGCGGCCGGACTCCATGCGGCGCACGAGCTTTGCTCCCGTTCGGGCGAGCCGCTCAATGTCGTACACCGCGACGTCTCGCCACAGAACATCCTGATCAGCTATGACGGGCACGTGAAGGTCGTGGATTTCGGGGTTGCATGGGCCACCGAGAAGCTGGTTCACACCGAGACCGGAGCCATCAAGGGAAAGATCTCGTACCTTTCTCCCGAGCAGCTGGAAGGGGTTCCGCCGGATCGCCGGTCCGACATCTTCTCGCTGGGGATCGTGCTCTTCGAGACGGTGTGTCAGCAGCGGCTCTTCACTGCGGACACCGATCTGGCCGCCCTGTTCAAGGTGCGCGAGGCCAGGATCCCCCGACCGACTTCGATCCGGCCGGATCTGCCGGCGGAGCTGGAGCGGTTCATCCTCAGGGCGCTCGATCGAGACCCTGGGAAGCGGTTCCAGACGGCGCAGGAGATGGTCTCGTACCTCGAGCAGCTGCTGGTCAGTCACCAGGAGGCGATCAGCGACGAGAGGCTCTCGCGCCTCATGGAGGACCTCTTCGCAGGGCGCAGAGAGAAGAAGGACCGTCTCCTGCGAGCGGTGCTCGACGGGGAGGTGACCACCCGGCGCCCTGCCGCCCCGAGCGAGGAGTCGGGCACCCAGTCCATCGGCCCGGCCGAGGTGGTGTCCGTCGGGGGTGTGGACCGCCGGCGGCCGGCGCTGGTGGCGGCCGGCCTGGCGGGCGCCCTGATTGCCGTGGCCCTCGCCGTCGGGGCGGGGTACCTCTTCGGTGGACGCCCCCCGGCAAGGACGCCGCACCAGTCGGTTCCGACCACCGCGCCTCCGGCTCCCGATGCCACCGCGACGGGCGCCCGACCTGCGCCGGCCCGTCCCATGGATCTGGCACCCCACCTCGTGTACCTGTCGGTGACGGTCTGGCCGCAGACCGCGGATGTGACCCTTTCTTTCAGAGGAATGAAACATCGTACCACGGCGTTCAAGGCGGTTCTGCCCCGCTCGCACGAGACAGTGTTTCTCGACGTAACCGCACCGGGATTTGTCTCACAACGGGTCGCCATCGTGCCGGTGACCGACAGCGACTTGACCATCTCGCTCGTGAGCCTGGCCGGCCTGGCGCCCCATGGACCCGACGCGGCGGTGTCAGCCCGTCCGCGCCCGCGAATCCGTCGTCGTCGCGTTCGGCGCCCCCGTCCACGCCCCAGGCGGGCCGGTGGGTCGCCCCTTCGGGATCTGATCGATTGACCACCCACAGAGGAAGACCATGAAGCTCATCGTAGTGTCTGTGATCGCGGTTTTGTACCTCATGTGGCCGACCTCCGCTCGGGCGGACCCCACCGACAAGGCAAAGGCCTTGAAGCTGTACGCCCAGGGCAGGAAGCTGTTCGATCAGAAGAAGTACCGCGCGGCCATCGGGAAGTTCAAGCAGGCGCGCCGGTTCTGGAAGCACCGGTCCCTGCTGTTCAACATCGCCGCGGCCCACGCCCACCTGAAGGAGCCCGTCGCCGCGGTGACCTACCTCCGGCTCTATCTGAAGCAGGCCAAGCCTTCGGAGCGGAATGTGCCGGAGTTTCTGAAGAAGATGCAGCAGCAGGTCGGCATCCTGGTCGTCCAGGTCCTCCACCGGAAGGCTGCAATCCGCGTCGACGGCCTCCTCAGGGGCTACGGCCGCGTGGAGCTCGTCATGAAGCCGGGCTCGAAGAAAGTGGTCATCCTGGTCGGCCACAAGGTGGTGGCCCGCCGCGATGTACAATTGCTGGCGGGGCGAAAGGTCCTGTGGGAGGTCTCCGAGATCCCGGCCGCGGTGATCAAGCCGGGGATCCGGGTCAGGCCCCGGCGACGCGTCCCGACCCTGGCTCCGCCACCTCCGAGGCGACGGCGTCCGGCGGGCGTGGTGCCCCCCAAGGGGGAGCCCGCACAGAAGCGATCGGGGCGCACGGTCTGGAAGGCGCTGTTCGGTGCGACCGTCGGCGTGGGCGCCGCCCTCCTCATCGCCGCCATCGGCACCGGTTTCAAGACCCAGGACCTCGAAGGCGAGAAGACCGCCTTGGTCAAGGAGACCTTTTTCACGACCAACCCGGTGGATGGGCCCGACGCCTGCCAGGACGCTGGTGAGAAGGGTTACACGGACATTGTCGACGTCTGCAACAGAGGCCGCATGTTTGCGATGGCCACCAATGTGCTGATCGGCACGGGAGCCGCGCTGGTCGCCGGCTCCATGTACTTCATGTACAGGGCCTTCTTCGCCCGGGTCAAAGTCGACAAGAAAACGGCCGAAACGAAAGAAAAATCGAGTCGGTTTCCCGTGACGGTCACCCCGGCCCTGGGTCCGGGCGGTGCGTCCCTGTCGGTGAGCCTGGATTTCTGAGCCCAGGGGAGCCAGGGGACAAGCGAGCGGGCGGCGCCGTGGTGAGCTTTCCAACCTTGGGAAACCCGCGCGTCAGTCTGCGTCGGGGGAGTCGGGACCGGATTGGTCCAGGCGTGCCTGGAGCTGGGCTTCGATGTTCCGGGTGTCGGACCTCAGGCGGTGCTGGCGGCCGGCCAGCCATGCGATCCAGGCCACGAGGGCGAGCCACCCCGCGGCGTAGACAACCACGAACAGCGTGGGCGATGGAAAGGACTCGACAGCTTGGTCCGCGGCTCCGCCGAGGGAGAGGATCAGGTGCGCCGGTGTGGGCAACGTCATCCCTGGGCAGTCTTTGGGCGGCGCGACGACGGTGACGGGGCTCGGCCCTCCACCAACCGGTCGATGCGCTCATCCAGGTGGGGCGGGATCTGGAAGTTTTTGGGCAGCCGCTGGCGGGATCCTACCGACGGCGCGCGCTTGCGGGTCATGAGCACGGTCATCACCAGCAGGCCGATGAAGGCCAAGCCAAAGGGGACGCCGTACAGCACGAACGCGGACAGGCCGCCACCGGGGGGCTCTACGAGCACGGCCTGGCCGTACTTCTTCTTGTAGTAGGCCAGGATTTGGTCGCGGGTCTTGCCCGCGGCGAGCATGACGCGGATCTCGGCGCGCATCTTCACGGCCACGCCCGAGGCGTGGTCCTCCAGGGTTCCCTTGTAGCAGCACGGGGCTGTCAGCAGCTTTTCGATGCGCTTGGCCTCGGCCTCCACGGCGCGCTTTTTCTGGGCTGCGCGGGTGCCGCCTGCCTGGGCGTCGGGGGCCATGAGGGTCGCGGTCACGAGGGCCGCGGCGAGAGCCAGTGGGCGTTTCAACGGGTCGCTCCTTGGTGGACCGACCCAGAAGGTAACACGTGATGGGCGCGAGTAAAGGGCACAGCAGGTTCGGCGACTAGATGATCCCGAGCTTCTTGAGCTTCCGCTGCAGGGTGGTGCGGTGGATGCCCAGCTCCTTTGCCGCGCGGGTGCGGTTGTTGCCGGCGCGCTCGAGGGCCTCGAGGATCGCCGCTCGCTCGATCTGACCCAGATCTCCGGAGACCTGGAGGGAGGTACCTGCCCCGGCGTCCGGGCGCAGCGGTGGCGCGAACAGGTGGGGGGGCAGGTGCTCGGGGCCGATGCGCGCGGAGCGGCAGAGGACCACGGCGTGCTCGATGGCGTTCTCCAGCTCGCGGACGTTCCCGGGCCACCGATAGCGCATGAGCAGAGCCATGGCCTCGCCGTTGACGCCGTCGATGGGCCTGTGGGTCGCCCCGGTGAGGCGGTGGATGAAGTGCCGCACCAGCAGGGGGATGTCCTCGGTGCGGCGACACAGGGGGGGCAGGGAGATCTCGATGATGTGGATGCGGTAGAACAGGTCCTCCCGGAACCGCCCGTCGGCCACGGCCTGCCGTAGGTCGGTGTGGGTGGCAGCGATGACTCGCACGTCGGCGGAAACCGTGCCGGTGCTGCCCAGGGGCTCGTATCGGTGGTCCTGCAAGAAGCGGAGCAGCTTGACCTGTATGGACAGGGGCAGGTCTCCCACCTCGTCCAGAAACAGGGTGCCCCCATCCGCGTGGGCGATGCGGCCGGGCTTGTCCTTCTGGGCGTCGGTGAAGGCGCCCTTGCGGTAGCCGAACAGCTCCGACTCGACGAGGGTCTCGGGCACTGCCGCGCAGTTGAAGGCCACGAAGGGGCGCGTTCGACGGTCGCTCTGGTTGTGCAGGGCCCGGGCCACCAGCTCCTTGCCCGTGCCGCTGTCGCCCGTGACCAGCACCGTGGTGTCCGAGTCGGCGATGAGAGGCAGCGTGGTGAAGATGCGCTCCATCTCCGGGTTGCGGCTGATGATGTCCTCGAACTGATACTGCCCGTCCAGCTTGCGCTGCAGGGCCTCGACTCCGGAGATGTCCCGGAACATCTCCACCCCGCCGATGAGCGCGCCGTCGGGCGCCACGAGGGGAGACGTGGACACGAGGATGGGGACGCTGCGGCCGTCCCGGGTCTGGATGCGCACCCGCCGTCGTGCGACGGACTCCCGCTCCCCCATGGACTGCTTCAGGGGACAGATGCCGTCGCACAGATCCGTGCGGAAGATCTCGGCGCAGCTTCGTCCGATGGCCTCCTCCGATCGGTAGCCGGTGATGACCTCGGCGGCGCGGTTGAAGGAGGTGATCCGCGTGGACTCGTCCACAGTGAAGACGCCCTGCTCGATTGCGTCGAGGATGAGCGGCACGTATCGATGGTCAATGTGCTCGTGCAATGCGACACCTGGGCTTGATTTGTAGCAAGTTGCGTCTGCTATGATACGAAATTGTAGCAGACTACATCGTTTTGCGCAACAGTTTATTGACGACCATTATAGTAGCTTTTTGTAAACAGCCGAAAGAATAGTTAATAGATTGTGTTTTTCTGGCGCGGCGCCCAACGGTCCGGATTTTGCACAATGCGCAAAAAGGAACGAAAAGACTGAATCTGGTGAATTCCCCGAAAGGACGGACGGTGTCGGAAGGCGAAGACCAGCCCAGTAGTAGCACAGGCTGCCAGGAGATCAAGACCTTGCAGTCCGGTGACGTGGCCTTCAGCACGGGCCAGGCCGCGCGGTACTGCTTCGTCACCGGGGACACGGTCCTCAACTGGATCAAGGGCGGTTCCCTGGGCGCCCAGAAGACCCCCGGCGGCCAGTACCGGATTCTGGCGACGGCGCTCTATTCCTTCATGCGGGAGCACGACATGAACACCGCGCTGCTCGAGGCCGAGCACAAGATCCAACCCCTGTGCTGGGAGTTTCACTGCCGCAGGCGGGAGGCGCTCGGCTGTCAGGAGTGCCTGGTCCACCGATCCGGTGCGGCGCAGTGCTGGGAGCTGCGGGGCGTTCTGCACGCCGCGGAAGGCCGGCCCGAGCGGTGCGAGGACTGCGACTACTTCCGGCGGTACTGCCGCGAGGATGGCCCATGACCGAACCCGACAAGTGGAACTGGGACGTCGGATCCCGCAACCTCGCCGACCTTGCCGCCCTTCGGGCCTCGCACGCCGACGTGCACGAGCTGGTGGCCAGCGCCGATGGGGAGCGGGTGGCCGCGCCTGTGGTCGCCGAGGACGGCTCCTTCGGCGTGGCGGTCAACGGCGAGGTCTGGGACACCGCGCTGGAGAGGGCCTGGCACCTGAAGTTCACCCCCGACGACCGGCTCACCGCTCTGGTGCGCGTCGATGACATGTGGACCGTGGCCGTGGAGGGTGAGCTGTGGGACCAGCGGTATCCCTTTGTCTGGAACACGAAGTTTTCCGCCGACGGCCGCGTCATTGCCGCGCAGATCAAGGCCGGCATGGAGTACTCCCTGTGCATCGACGGCCAGCCCTGGGACCGGCGGTTTCTGTCGGTCCGCAACTACGCCCTTTCCGCCGACGGCCGGCGCGCGGCCGCCCTGGTGCAGGTGGAGGACCTCGCCGAGGCCGACACCGAGAAGTTCGCAGAGGGCACCTGGAGCGTGGCCGTGGACGGGGAGGCCTGGAGCGAAAAGTTCATCGGCGTGTGGACGCCGGTGATCAGCCCTGACGGCGAGCACGTGGCCGTCCAGGCCCGCACCGAGAGATTCGAGTACACCATCGCCGCAGACGGTGCGAAGTGGGAGTCGCGGTACGGCTGTGTGTGGGATCCGGTGTTTCGGCCCCGGGGCGCGGGACTCCTCGCGCCGGTGCGCACCGGGGCCACATGGAGCCTGGCCGAGGACGGCGCGCCCCTGTGGAAAGCCTCCTACGTGCAGCTGTGGTACGTGCGCTGCTCGCCCGCCGGCGAACGGGTGGCGGCGGTGGTGGCGGCGGACTGGGGCCGGTGGACGGTGGCGGTGGACGACCGCCCCTGGGACCGCACCTTCGGGGACGTGGTGCTCGCGCCGGTCTTCGCGCCGGACGGCAAGCGCGTGGCGGCCACCGTCAAGCACGAAGGCCGCTGGACCGTGGCGGTGGACGGTGAGGCCTGGCCCGGCTGGTTCGACATGGTGTGGAGCCCGGTGCTCGGCCCCGGTCGCGGCCCCGTCCTCGCCAAGGTGCGCCAGCGGGGCGCCTATGGGGTGGCCGTCAACGGTCGCCTCGGCGCCGAGCGCTACGAGCACCTCTGGGATCCGGTCGTCAGCCCGGAGGGTGACAAGGTCCTCATTCGTGGCGTGCAGGACGGCAAGTACACCCGGCGGGTGGTTCTCATCGAGGATCTACCCGACTGATCGAGAGAGAGCACGATGTACGACTTCGCCTCTGGCCCCCTGGTGTGGATCGCGATGATCACCTTCGTGGTGGGCATGGCGGTGCGCATCGTGTGGATGATCCGGACCATCAAACAGGACCCGACCGTGGTGCCGGTCATGACGGTCAGGCACAGCTTGCGATCCATCTTCCACTGGCTTTTGCCCTTTGGGAGCCGGTCCATGCGGACCCGACCGTTCTTCTCCGGTCTGTCGTACGCCTTCCACCTGTGCCTGGTACTGCTGCCCCTGCTGTGCATGGGGCACGCGGTGCTCTGGCATCAGTCCTGGGGGATCCGTTGGTGGAGCCTGCCGCCAGTTGTGGCCGACGTCATGACCGCGGTCGTGATCATCGCCGGCGGGTTCTTCTTCCTCCGGCGGATCATGTCCCCCGAGGTGCGCAATGTGACCACCTGGTGGGACTACGTGGTCCTGCTCATCGCGCTGGGGCCCTTCATCACCGGCTTTGTCGCCTACCACCAGTGGCTGGACTACCGGACGATCATCATCCTGCACATGATTAGCGGCGCGGTGTGGCTCATGGCCATCCCGTTCACTTGGCTGCAGCACATGTTCATGTTCTTCTTCTCACGAGCGTTCATGGGCAGCGAGTTTGGCGCCGTGCGCAACGCCCGGGACTGGTAACAGGAGCGCCCTATGGCAGATCTCGCTGACATGCAGGTGGTCGACGCGGGGCTCGAAGCCGCCGTGGCGAGCCTGACCCCCGATCGCATCGAGCGGGTGGTAACCTCGGTCCTCTCCGGGGCGGTGGCCGGACGGCTGAAGCTGTATCTCCAGACCTGCGTACACTGCGGTCTCTGCGCCGACGCGTGCCACACCTACGTGTCGCGCAACCGGGATCCGGACTTCGCGCCGGTGGCCAAGGTCCAGGACACGTTGGCGGTGATGCTCAAGAAGAAGGGGCGTGTCAGCGCCGAGTTCATGAAGAACGCGGCGCGCATCGCCTTCATCGAGTGCGGCGGCTGCCGCCGCTGCTCCATGTACTGCCCCTTTGGGATCGACATCGCCACGATGATCATGACCGTGCGGCGCATCTGCAGCCTGTTGGGCATGGTTCCCCAGTACATTCAGGACACCACCAACAGCCACTCTGCCACGTCGAACCAGATGTGGGTCCAGGCCGACGACTGGATCGACACCCTCATGTGGCAGGAGGAGGACGCTCAGCTCGAGGTGAACGGGCTGCGCATCCCCCTGGACAAGGAGGGTGCCGAGTTCCTGTACTCGGTGATCGCCCCCGAGCCCAAGGTCATGGCCCAGCTCATCGCCAACATGGCCGTGGTCATGACCGTGGCCGAGGTGGACTGGACCATGCCGTCGGGCGACGGCTGGGACAACAGCAACATGGCCATGTTCTCGGGGGACCTCGAGATCATGGGGCGCATCGAAAGGGAGCACTGGGAGCGGGCCCTGGAGCTCCGGGTGGGCAGCGTGGTCATGGGAGAGTGCGGTCACGCCTACCGCGGCGCGGTGTACGACGGCCCCAAGTGGCTGGGCTGGCAGGGGCCGCCCCTGCCCATGGTGCATGCGGTGGAGTTCTACTACGACCTGCTGCGCGAGGGGCGCATCGAGATCACCGACAAGCTCACCGAGCCGGTGACCATCCAGGACCCCTGCAACATCGTGCGTGGTCGCGGCCTGCACGACAAGCTGCGCTACGTGGTCCACGCGCTGTGCGACAACGTCGTGGAGATGGACCCCAGAAACGAGCACAACTACTGCTGCGCCGCCGGCGGCGGGGTGATCAACTGCGGCCCGCCCTGGAAGCTGGCGCGGCTCAAGTCCATCAAGATCAAGGCCGAGCAGCTCAAAAGAACCGGAGCGGGGCTGTGCATCACGCCCTGCCACAACTGCCACCACGGCGTGGAGGATGTGATCGGTCACTACAACATCGACATGCACACCTCGTTCATCATCGAGCTGATCGTCAAGCAGATGAAGATGCCCGCGGGAGCGTAGAGAATGACGACGATGTCTGGACGAATCGTATCGTGGATCCCCGCATACCTGGCCCTGGTGGCGGTGGCCTCGACGGCCTCGGAGGGATGTAGGCGCCCGGCGGCCCAGGCGCAGCGCGAGGTCGGTCCCGGCGTCCTGGTGCTCCGGATGCCCTCGGCCCTGGGCAAGATGCGCCGCCCGCCCGTCGAGTTCGATCACGATCGGCACGCGGCGGCTGTCCGGGGCGACTGCAAGACCTGCCACCTGGTGGACCGCACGGGGATGGTGCTCCCGAAGTTTGGACGGGTCGACGACGGCAAGAGCGCCGGCAAGCTCATGGACCACTACCACGACCGATGCGTGGGTTGTCACAAGCGGCGCGGCAAGGGCGCCCGCGGTTGCGGCGAGTGTCACGCCAAGCGGCCCCGGGCCCGCTCGAGCTGGAGCGAGCTCCGCATGGACTACTCTCTGCACGCGCGCCATGTGCTGGCTCAGCAGAAGCGGTGCGCGGACTGTCACCACGTCTACGATGAGGGGAAGCGGCAGCTGGTCTACAAAAAAGGGGCCGAGGAGAGCTGCGTGGCCTGCCACACCGGCCGGACCGTGGGGCGTCGGCCCTCGCTGAGGCTGGCGGCGCATCGGGCCTGCGTGTCCTGCCACCTGCGGGGCAAGATCGCCGGGCGAGCCACCGGGCCCCTGGACTGCGCGGGGTGCCACGGGGCGGACCGGCAGGCGAAGATCAAGCGGCTCGGGCGGTACGAGCGCCTCTTGCGCGGCCAGAAGGATCGGCTGTGGGTCACGGCCAAGGGGGGCAAGATCCGGCGGGTCCCCTTTGACCACCGGGCCCACGAGAAGACGACCACCCGCTGCTCGACCTGTCACCACAAGGGCCTGGCGTCCTGCAACAAGTGCCACACGCTGGTGGGGATCCCCGCCGGTGGTGGAGTGACGCTGGAGAAGGCCTACCACGATTCCAAGTCCGAGCGCAGCTGCGTCGGCTGCCACCGGAAGGCCGCCGGCCAGCCCGGCTGCGCTGGCTGTCATCACACGCAAGAGGCTGAGGCCAGCCAGGGCAGCTGCGCGGTGTGTCACCGAGGTCCCCTGCCGGGGGCGCCCTTGCCGTCGCCGGTCTGGGCGCCTCAGCCCCCGGCGGTCCTGCCGGCCTTTTCCAAGGACTTCCCCGAGCGGGTCACCATCGACATTCTCGCCCGGGACTACGCGCCGTCGGTGATGCCCCACGGCCGCCACGTCCGCAAGCTGCGCGACCTCGCCGGCAAGAGCCGGCTGGCGGTGCGTTTCCACGGCGGCGTCGGTGCGCTGTGCGCGGGCTGTCACCACCACGCCAAGCCCGGGACCCGGCCCGCGCCTTGCAGCGCGTGCCACACCCGCCGCGGCCACCCCACCCGGGACAGGCCGGGGCTCGGCGCGGCCTTCCACCGGCAGTGCATCGGGTGCCATCAGAAGATGGGGCTCGACAGTTGGCTCGGCTGCCAGTCTTGCCACCCCAAGGCCGCCGGCCCCCGGAAACGAGGAGGAAAGCGATGAGCATCTCCCGGAGAGGATTCCTCGGCGGGACGGGCGTGGTCGCGGGGGTGGCGGCGGGCAGCGCCACTGCCCGGGCGGGGGGCGGCATGGATCGGTTCATGGGCTACCCCGACGCCATGGGCCTTCTGCACGACACCACCCTTTGCGTGGGCTGCCGGTCCTGCGAGGTCGCCTGCGCGAAGGTCAACGGAAAGCCCAAGCCGGCCGGTCCGCTGCACGACAAGTCCATCTTCGGCAAGATGCGCCGGGTGACCGACAAGCTGTACACGGTGGTGAACCGGTACGTGAAGGCCCGGGGCAACAAGCCCGCGGTGTACCGCAAGCACCAGTGCATGCACTGTCAGGAGCCTTGCTGCGCCTCGGTGTGCTTCGTCAAGGCCTTCACAAAGACTCCCGAGGGGCCGGTGCTCTACGACCCCAGCGTGTGCGTGGGCTGCCGCTACTGCGTGAACGTGTGCCCGTACTACGCGCTGGGATACGAGTACGAAAACGCCTTCAACCCCACGGTCCAGCGGTGCACCATGTGCTACGAGCGCATCAAGAAGGGAGACCAGCCCGGCTGCGCCGAGGCCTGCCCCATGGGGGCCATCGTCTACGGCAAGCGCGAGGACCTGCTCCGGCTGGCCCGCCAGCGCATCGCCAAGTTCCCCGACCGGTACGTGGATCAGATTTTCGGCGAGCACGAGTACGGCGGGACGAGCTGGCTGACCCTGGCCGGGGTCAGCTTCGACAAGCTCGGTCTGCCGGTCAATGCCAGCCACAAGCCCCTGCCCGAGCTGACCTCGGGGTTTCTGTCCGTCGTGCCCCTGGTGATCACCATCTACCCGGGGCTGCTGCTGGGCTTTTACGCCTGGACCAAGCGCAAGGAGCGGCTGGCCGATCAGGCCCGGGAGGCGGCGGCCGCAGAGGCCCGGGCCGCCGCCGAGGAGGCGGGCGCCGCCAAGGCCGCGCACCAGAAGAAGCTCGCCGAGTCCCGCCAGAAGAAGGCGGTGGACCTGGCCGTGAAGAAGGCCCTGGCCCAGGCGGACAGGGAGCGTGAGGCGGCGAAGGCCGCGGCGGCCGAGGAGGAGACCCCATGAGCGAGTCCGCCGCCACCGCTGCGGTCAAGCGACCGCTGCTGACCCCCTTCAACATCATCGCCGGTCTCATCCTGGCGGCGGGCGTCGCGGTGGGGATCTACCGGTTCGCCGTGGGCCTGGCCCCCTCGACGAACCTGGACCACCTGAACCCCTGGGGCCTGTGGATCGGCTTCGACGTGATGACCGGTGTGGCCCTCGCCGCCGGCGGCTTCACCATCTCGTCGGCGGTGTATCTGTTCGGCCTCAAGGAGTACCAGCCCCTGGTGCGGCCGGCCATCCTCACGGGTTTTCTCGGCTACTTCCTGGTCGTGTTGGGGCTGCTGGTGGACCTGGGCCAGCCCTGGCGGTTGCCGTACCCCTTCGTGGTCCAGGCCGGCCCCACGTCGGCGCTGTTCGAGATCGCCCTGTGCGTTGCGCTGTATCTGGGCACCCTGTTCGTGGAGTTCACTCCGGCGGCCTTCGAATGGCTGGGCTGGAGGCGGTGGCGCAGACTGGTGCACTCGATGACCATCGCCCTCACGATCTTCGGGCTGATCCTGTCGACCATGCACCAGTCCACCCTGGGGGCCATGTACCTGATCACACCCGACCGGCTGCATCCGCTGTGGTACTCGGCCCACATCCCGGTGCACTTCTTCGTGTCGGCGGTCATCGCGGGGCTCTCCATGGTGATCTTCGAGTCCGCCCTGTCCCACCGGGTCTTCGCCGACAAGGTGGAGATCACCCACGAGAAGCTCGACAGTCTGACCATCGGTTTGGCCAAGGCGGCCTGCGTGGCCCTGGGCGTGTACCTGGCCATCAAGGTGGTCGCCATCTCCCTGGACAACGAGTGGGCCCTGCTGTTTACACCATACGGCCATTGGTACCTGTTCGAGATCCTCGGCTTCGTGGTGCTGCCCATGATCGGATACGCCATCGGCTTCAGGGAGCGGCGGCCCACGCTGATCCGCGTCTCGGCGGTGATCACGGTGGTGGGCATCGTGCTCAACCGGCTGAACGTGTCGATCTTCGCCTACAACTGGCGGCTGCCATCCCACGAGCGGTACTGGCCCCACCCCTACGAGATCATCGTCACGGTGGCGCTGGTGACCTTCGCCGTCGTGGCGTTCAAGTGGATCGCAGGCCGGATGCCCATCCTGCACGAGCACCCCGACTACCGGGGCGAGCACTAAGGGGCCGCGAAATGCCAAGTCGATCGCCCAGACCGCCAATGCATCCCGGCTCACTTCGTTTCTCCTCGTTGTATAGCAGCAGTATACCGCCTCGTCGCGCCTCGCGAGCCGGGCGCCTTGACGCCCTGGATCGACCGACTTGGCAATTCGCGGCCCCTAAGGGCACCAGGAGTCAACCATGCACACGTTGCAGGACTTCTTTCATTTCACCAAGGGCCTGACCTACATCATCGCCGGGCTCTTTCTGCTGGCCTCCATCGGCTTCTGGCTCTTTTTGACCAGCCGGGAGGACGGAGAGTAGCCTCGGGCGGCGGAGAGGAACACCATGGAGAAACCGGATCGAAAGCTGGTGCTGGTGGTCGACGACGAGCCCGATGTGCGCATGTTCATCGAGGCGGCCCTCGAGGACGCGGGCTTCGAGGTGGCCACCGCGGCCAACGGTCACGAGGCCTACAACCGCGTCAAGGAGCGGGCGCCGGACTTCATCACCCTGGACCTGGTGATGCCCAGGCAGTCTGGCGCGCTGTTCTATCTGAAGCTGTGCAACAACAAGACCTGGTGTGACATCCCGGTGATGATCCTGTCTGCCCACGCCCACGACGAGCTGGGCGAGGAGGACTTCAAGCGGCTCATGAAGGGCCAGGACGCGCCCCGACCGGCTCACTTCATGGAGAAGCCGGTTCGGCCCGTGGAGCTGGTGCGCGTCGTGTGCGAAACCCTCGGGGTGGGGAGCGCCGGCGCCGCTGCCAACGGCGCCCGGGACGAGGTGCTCACCAGGCTGCGAGGCGCCGACCTGGAGACCCTGCGGAAGATCCAGTCGGTGCTCGACAAGGAGGAAGGCTGACCCGCGCGGCCGGGCTACCCGCCCGACCCCCGGAGAGCCTCGACCCATGGCACCCGACGAGCTGAGGACCTGGATCAGCGAGCAGCTGTTCGACGTCGCCCCCATCGCCATCGCCACCATCGATCGCGACTACAACGTCGTCCAGGCCAACGTGGCCTTCGAGGCCAAGTTCGGCGCGTGGCAGGGGCGCAAGTGTTACCAGGTCTACAAGGACCGCGACACGCTCTGCGCCCAGTGCACGGCGTCGAGGTCCTTCGAGGACGGCAAGAGCCGTGTCACCCCGGAGCGGGGCGTGGACGAGGACGGATCGGTCACCCACTACATCAAGCACACCGTGCCCATCGTGCGCGATTCCGGGGAGATCTCGTATCTGGTGGAGATGTCCATCGACATCACCGAGTCGCTGCGGCTCGAAGACGAGCTGCACATCGCCCACGACTTCTTGAAGACGCTCATCGCCACCTCGGCCGACGCCATCGTGGGCGTGGACGCGGACCAGGAGGTCCAGGTGGTCAACCCGGCGGCCCGGGCCCTGTTCAAGCTCGCCGAAGGGGAGTTTCTCGACGGCGACAAGCTGGCCGCGATCCTGCCCCGGGGGCTCTTCGACGATGTGTTCTCCTGTGACGGGAGCCTGCTGATGCCCGAGACCACGGTGCGCGCCACCGACGGGGAGGAGATCCCCGTTCGCCTGGCCGGGGCGTGCCTCGAGTCGGGCGGAAAGCTGTTGGGGGGCGCCCTCTCCCTCACGGACCATCGGCAGATCAAGGCCCTGCAGACCGAGAAGCTGGAGGCAGAGCGGCTCGCCGCCGTGGGGCAGACCGTGGCCGGCCTGGCCCACGGGGTCAAGAACCTGCTCACCGGCCTGGAGGGGGGCATGTACCTCATGTCCACCGGGCTCAAGAAGAGCAAACAAAAGCGCGTGGACGACGGCTGGGAGATGCTCAACCGGAACATCGCCCGCATCTCCAGGTTCGTGCGCGACTTCCTGAGCTACTCCAAGGGGCGGACGATCACCGTCGAGCCCGCCGATCCGGCGGCCGTGGCCCGGGAGGTGGTGTCGCAGTATGTCTCCCGGGCCGAGGAGGCCGGGGTGGAGCTCACCTGGAGCGCCGACGGGGAGATCTCCCCGGCCAACCTCGACTTCGAGGGGCTGCTCGACAGCCTCACCAACCTGGTGGGCAACGCCATTGATGCCTGCCAGATGAGCGAATCCGACCGGGCCTGCCGCGTGCACGTCCGCGTGTCGGACGAGGACGGCGTGGTGCGCTACGACGTGTCGGACGACGGCGTGGGCATGGACTACGATCTCAAGCAGAAGGTTTTCACCACCTTTTTTACCACCAAGGGCCTCGGCGGCACCGGCCTGGGCCTGCTCACCACGCGCAGGATCATCCAGGAGCACGGCGGCCGGATCGAGCTCGAGTCCACCCCCGGCAAGGGCTCCACCTTCACGATCCTCCTTCCCCGTGACCGCCTTCCGGCCCGCACCACCGCCTCGACAGGCGAGACCAACCCCGACGAGACCAACCCCGACGAGACCAACCCCGACGAGACCAACCCCGACGAGACCAACCCCGACGAGACCAACCCCGAC
>Ga0272441_10002189_pt1 | contig 40199 bp, 24 predicted proteins | sample SSMProp6N_FD_193582 | JGI IMG/M metagenome (GOLD analysis project Ga0272441, IMG submission 193582) | Marine sediment archaeal communities from Little Sippewissett salt marsh, Falmouth, MA, United States - SSM-Prop-6N | ecosystem: Environmental > Aquatic > Marine > Wetlands > Sediment ... | reverse complement strand
ACGTCAACGGGCCCGTCCACGATTTCGCCACCACGCTCTCGAAATTCCTGCTGCTCGGGCTCACGCTCGAGCAGGTCGTCGAGCGCGCAACCGTCAATCCCGCCCGAACCTTCGGTTTCCCCGAAGGGCTCGGCACGCTCCGGGAGGGGACCGGGACCGACGCTACGGTGCTCGATATCCAGGAGGGCGACTTCGCGTTCGTCGATGCGACAGGCGCCAAACGGAGCGGCCGCCACAAACTCACACCCGTGGCGACAGTCAAAACCGGCAGAATCCACGAACCTGGCCCACGACGCCCGACATGAGGCACGACATGAGGCACAGGCACCCCCTGACCCCGCTGCGACACTCAAACAACCCCGACATCGCCGCGTTTGCCCCGATTCCGCTTCGCACCACGCCGGCCAACATCTAATCTGGTACCAACGAACGTGGGTGCCAGATTAGATGTCATCATAGCCTGATTGCGCTTGGAGTTGGCGCGATGAGCCCACATATTGCACCATACGGAAGGCGGTATTCCCTGATCGAAGTTGGTTGCACTCTAATTTAGCACCCACGATCGTGGGTGCTAAATTAGAGTATTGTGGGGTGACACGTTCTGTGGAGCGCGGCGGTTCTGCTGGTGGATCGGGCTGTTCAGTCAGGGTGCTGGCGCGTCGGAGAGCAGGAACTCGGCGAGCCGCCGGGCGTAGGCGAGTTTGGCGATGCGCACCGGGAGCGGGGCCTTTCGCGGTCCGCCCTCGGGCGCGCCGCGCCAACTGCTCTCGCCGGGCACTTCGTAGTTGAAGAGGCCGCCGTAGCCGAGCTCCTCGAGCACGGCGCCGAACCCGGTCCAGTCCACGGTGCATTGCGGGCCGAACGGGAACGCATGGTCGTCACGCTCGCCGCGGTTGTCGGCGATGTGCAGCGCGATCAGGCGCTCGCCGGCGGCGCGCATGAACTCCGCGTTCGTGTGTCTGCGCACAATATTCAAGTGGCCGGTATCCAGACAGATCCCGAGCTCGGTCTCGTTGACCGCCTCACACAGCTTCAAGAGCCCACCGATGCCGTGTCCGCCGGCGTTCTCCAACGCGATCCGGGTCGGGCCGCCCTTCAAGAACGTGCCGAACTCGTTCAGCGCCGCGACGTTCGCGTCGAAAATGCGGTCGGCCTCCCAGCCGGCCTCCCTGGCCACTCTGCCGCCGGCATGCAGAACGCCGGCCTTGATCCCGAGCGCCATGAACAGGTCACACCACCGCTTCATGTTGTCCATCATCGCGGCCCGCTCCGCGGGGTCGGGTTGGACAATGTCGACTTTCAGCTCCAGATGACCCTGCGGCATGTCGAGCCCCTGCCCCTCCGCAAACTCGCGGAACGACTCGCCCTCCTTCACGGCATGGCCGCGGTCGAGCAGGGCGCGGGCATGCTCGCTCGAGAGCTCCGTGCAGTCCCAGCCCTCCCGCACGAAGGTCTCCACCATCTCTTCAGGCGAAAGATCGATAAACCAACTGCTCCACATCGCAATACGCATGGGCTCCCTCCGGTCGCGTGACCAGTCATCAGTCATCAGTCATCAGTCATGAGTCATCAGCTATGATTGGTCGGAGTATAGGCAGGCGGTGGCGGCAAAGACAACAGTGCGGGAAAGAACGCTGGTTCTGTGAGCGTCTTCGTCATTCATTCGTGCTTCCGCCTTCGCTCTTTGAGCCATGGCGTGACAAGTGGTTACCTCGGATTTCGTCATTCGCGCCCGGCCCTCACATCTCGGGCCGGGCGCGCGGCTGTTCGGGCTCCGCGGGGCCGGCCTCGTACAAGTCGCGAATCTCGGCGTGCTCGAGTGCGCGGCTATAGACGGCAACGAGATGGTAGGTGCCCAGCCAACTCCGGATCGTCTCCGCCCCTTCATCGTGCCACGGCTGCAGCTCCCGGCCCAACGCAAACCGGTACCTGTCATCCCAGGTCCGGAAATCGCCGGCATGCCGGAAACTCGCGGCGAGTGCGCCGTACGCGTCGCCCTGCGCCCGGCCGCGCTGCCCGGGCTCGAGGCTCGGGGCTATGGCGACCGGCCGCCCGTCGATGTATAAGCGGCACAGTCCCTGCCGGTCCATCGTGAACACCAAGTGTGTCGGCTTCAACGCAGCGCAGGGCGCGGTAACAAGGCGCGGTGCGCCATAGGCGTCGGTCTCGCTCGTACGCACGACGGCGAGGTAACGGTCATTGAACTGGCCGAGCGCGAAGTTGCGGGTCTGCGCGTCCACGGACATGGTCGCGATCCGCGAGAATCGGCCCTGCACCCGCTTGCCCGGCGTGACCCAGACTTCGACCGTGAGTTCGCGGGACCGGCGGCAGGCAGCCGCAATCTTGACGGCAGGGCTGTCGGAAGCGATGCGGGTCGGGCTCCGGACTTCGAGCCCGCCACCGGGCACCCAGCGCGTGGTCGACGCGTTGTCCATCCGCAGATCGAGCGCCGCGCCCACGCCGGACACGTCGCGAACGAGCGGCCCGCGCCCTTCCCGAAACAGATAGAGTGCGAGCAGTCCGCTGCCCGGCCGGCGACGCCTCCGCGCGGCGTCGGACACGGGCACGAGCCGCACACGGCTGTCCACGACCGCGGCGGAACCCGCGGGCACGACGCGTTCCCGGCCCGTACGCCGCGCGCGGACGCGAACCGATCCCGCATGCACATCGACTCTGGTGGTCGCGGGCTCGACAGAAACCGCAAACCGCGTGCCCACCACGAACACGTCCGCGTGCGCGGTCCGCACCTGCAGAGCGCGATCGGCATCCCGTGCGGCAACCGTAGCCAGAAGCCGCCCGCGCTCGAGCCGAACCAGCGTCCGCGTCGGGGGCCGGTCCCTCTCGAAGGCCGCCGATGCGCCCGCGGTAAACTCAAGCCGCGCGTCTTCGGTTTCGCGCAACACAACGCGCGCTGAACCTGCTCCCACCACCAGCCGGTCCCCGGTCCGCAATGCCGTACCGGGCTGCGCCGCTACGGTTCCGCCCGCGCGCACGATCCCGACATCGCCGTGCACCTGCTCTGCCCTGGCCACGACAGCCGCCTGCGCTTGCCGAACAGGAGCAGCCAGGCGATCCCACTGCGTCCGGATCAGGACGCCCAGCCCGACCAGCAGCAGGGCGGCCGTGGCCGTAATCCGCCAACCCCAACCCCGGACGGATTGCAGAACGGGCAGACGCGAGCCGGGCCGGCGGCTCGCCGTACCGAGCCGCCGCATGACCTTGTCCGAAAGATCCGCCTCGGAAGCGCGCGGCAACCCACGCAGCACGCTGTCGGGATCGAGCGGAGCGCGGTGCAATTCCCTTGTCAACCGGTCGACCAGTGCCGCATGCGCTGCGGCAGTCCGGTCCTCGTGCGAACGCGCCAGGCGCGCGGCCAGTTGCTCTTCCTGGCCCGCATCCGTCGCGGCGTCCAGATAGTCCGCCATCAGCTTGTCCGGCTCACTGCCCATCGGGAAGCATCCCCTTCTTCCGCAGGCATTCCGCAACAGACCGGCGCGCGCGATGCACGGTCAACCGGACCCAGCCCGCCGACCGCTCGTATTCGGCCGCCAGCTCGCCGCTCGTCACCTCGCGCGCGTAGTAGGCTTCGAACACTGCACGCCGCTCGCCGCTCAGCGTCGCGATGCAGTCGCGCAGCGCGTCCAGCACGGTCCCTTCGTCGAGCACAGTCACGATCTCGTCGATCAGTGTGCCCAGATGCTGTTCGATCTGCGCCTTGTACCGATCCCGGAACGCGCGGCCGCGGTACCAGCGTTTCCTGTAGTTGCGCGCAAGGTTCCGCGCGATCTGCTTGAGCCATGCGGGAAAATTCGTGCCCGGCCTGTACGCATCGAGCTTCGCGTACGCGGTGATAAAAACCTCCTGCGCGAGGTCCTCGACCGCATCGTGATCGGGCAGCATCGCGCCCAGCACCGCGCGGACCCCGGCTTCGCAGGCCGTCACAATCTCGCGGTATGCCGCCAGATCGCCGGCGCGCACCTTCCGAACCTGACCATCAAGGTCTGTCTGCTGCCCATCCACGTCGAGCCATCCTTCCATAGAACCTATGTACGGTCCAGCCCAGGTGTTTCGGTCTTTTCTGCCCACGCAGTGTATCAGCAAGGACCGCCAACAACACGGTGTTTCCGCTATGGTTCGCGCCTACTCCAGCCAGACGCGTGCACGGTACTGCGTGGCTGCCGACGGAGCGGGGTTCGTGTAGCTCACGGTCTGGTTGGTCCCGACGAGATCGGCATAGCCGGGCACATCGGTCCAGGGCCCGGCCGCTTCCGTCCGCTGCTGGAGTCCGTAGTGGCGCGTAAGCCCGACATAGCCGGTACCGCCTGCGGCGAGGGTCGGAAAGGACACGACCAAGGAGCCGGCCGCAATACCCGTAGCCAGCTCCAGAGTGTCGGTCCCGTCATCGTCCGGATCGGTGCCGAGCACCCACTCGCTAAGATTGTCGACGCCGTCCCCGTCCTTGTCGCCGGTGGCGTCCTGGCCCGTGCCGCTGAGCCACGCGTTCTCGTAGTCGTCAGGTAACCCATCGCCGTCCGCGTCCGCGCCCGGCGCCGCACTCCACGTGACCGCCAATTCGACGTCCATCGTCAGGTCGCTGCTGCCGACAGAGGCATTAAAGACCTGTATTGCCAGCGTATTCGTACCGTCCAGCACAGGCAACGCGGAGCCCGTGAGCGTCTTCGTCCACGCCGTCCCGTCGCCCACCGCATTGGTTGCAGTCGCATGGTACGCCACAAAACTGCCTGGCACGCCGGCCATCGCGTGGCGCGCGACTTCCGCGCCGTTGATCCACAGGATGAACCCGTCGTCGTAGAGCGCCCACAGCGCGATCGTGTCGACACGTGCCGGATGCTCGACCGTGAACTCGCGCCGCAAAAACACGCTGGTATGGTCGCCCTGCATGCCGGTCAGGTCGGTCCCGTACGGGCCGTCCCCGTACCCAAACGGTGCGGGCCCGTTCGTCCAGCCGCTGTCGTCGAAGGACGGGCTGCGCCAGACATCGGCTGGATCGGAGGCCTCTTCCGAGCCCCTGCGGTACTTCCAGTCCGCGCCCTTCGCGACTCTCACGATCGAAGCCGGCGCCGCCGCGCTGCAGGCCCTGAGCATCAGCGCATTGACGTAGAACAGCGTCGTATCGTCGTAGACCGTGACCAGCATCGCGCCGTCGCCGCCCGGATCGATGTTCGTCCAGCGCGCGACCAGCCCGTTCGAGGTGTTGTACCCGTTCGCGATCGTGGTCGTGTCGTCCGGCAGTGTCGTCGTGCTGACCGCCGCGCCGGTCGTGCTCTGGTTCACGAAGTTCGACGCGACCCCGGTCAACACCAGCCTGCTGGTCCGCCCCGTATACCCGAGGTTGTCGCGGTTCCCGAACACGACCAGTTCGTAGCGCTGCCCGGAGTCGAGCCCGGAGAACGTCAAGGTCAGATTCGCCGCGTTATAGCTGATGTGGCCGGTACAGTCGACCTTGTTGCTGAACACCTGGGACGCGTCCGTGCCGGCGTCCGGGTTGCCGGGCAACGAGGTGTGGGCTGCACCGTTCCAGTTGCCGCCCGCCACGGCCAGCGTGACGGGCGAGGTCTCGCCGGTATCGAAATCGAGCAGGAACCCGCTCGCACCGTCGGGCGGCGTACCCTCGCCGTTGTCGGTCGTGTAGCGGGTGATATTCTCGAGCAACTGCCCGGTCCCCCAGGACAGATCGTTATAGGCCGTGAACAACGCGTCGTTGTCCGTGATCGTGTAGGTGTGCGTGCCGGTCCCGAGCGTCGCGTTCTGGGGATTGCTCAACTGCAGCACGACCGTTTCGTCGTCCTCCTCGTCGCCGTCGTCGGTGACCGTGAGCGCGATCGACTTCTGCGTCTGGCCCGGACTGAACGTGAACGTGCCCGACGTCGCCGTGAAGTCCTGGCCCGCGCTCGCGGTGCCGCCGCCCGTCGTCTGGTAGTCGACCCGCACGGTCTGCGTGCTCGTGGTGCTCAGCTCGACCGTGATCGACGGGCTCGTCTGCGACTCGCTGCCGGCGGAGCTCGACGAAGGGAACCGGACCGTCGGGGCAGCGACCGACGCACTTTGCGTAACGGTGTGCACCAGCTCGAGGTCCAAGAACAGATCGCTGCTGCTCGCGCTCGCCTGGTGCACTTCGACGGCCAGCACGTTCACGCCCGCGACGAGCTTGCCGATCTCGGCGTTCAGATTCTCCTCGTCATAGGCGCCCTCCGACCCGTTCGCCGCGTTCGCCAATGTGCCGTAGCTGACCGTGCCGTAATCCATCGTGCCGCGTACGACTTCCTGCCCGTTCAGGTACACGACGTACCCGTCGTCGTAGCGGATGCGCAGGGTCAACGTGTCCACGTCGGCCGGGTCCTCCAGCGAGAAGGCCTTGCGGAAATACGTGGTGATGTGTTTGTTGCCCGGATCCGCGCCGAAGTCGATCTCCGTGTCGATCTCGAAGTCCGTGTCCGGATAGCCGAGCGGCGCGTTGCCGTGCTCCCAACCGCTGTCGTCGTACACGGCGGCCCGCCATGTCGTACCGAGATCCGTGCCCCGGTCGTGGTACTTCCAACCTGCCGTCTTGGAGACAAGCACGCCGGAGTTGGCGCTGCCGGGCGTGCCGCCGGCAGTGAGGCTTGCGGACCAGTTCGCCGGCTCATTGCCGTATCGGGACGGCGCAATGCGTTCGAGCGACGGGCCGCCGCCGTCCGCGCTTTCGGGCCACGGGCTGTCGTCGTTGTACTTGATGCGCTCGACCAGGATGTAGGGCACGAACCCATCCGGCTCCGGTGTGTCCGGCCGCTTCAATTCCACGCGTTCGTTGCCGTTCTGCGGCGAGTTGTCGAGGCTCTTCTCGTAGGGCCCGAAGATCCGGACCGCGGCCGGGATCCCGTACCTGGCTCTGAACGCGGCGGCGTTCGTGGGCACAACCAGTATGTACTCGCCGGCCGTCAACGTGATGGCTTGCGGGAACGTGTAGGAGACGGCATCGGTCAGTTTCCAGGTGTTCGTGCCGGCGTAGAGCGCGACGGGGCCCGCGCTCATGTTGTGCAGCTCGATGAACTCGTCGTCGCCGTCAACAGGGTGGTCCATCAGCTCGTTGATCACGACCGGGCCGACCCGCGGGTACGCGTTCGCGGCGCCAAGCGTGTTCGACACGCTTTGTGCCACGAAATCCACGTCCCCGTCGCTCGTCGTGTGGCGGCCGAACGCGACCCCGTTCGCGGCGGCCCCGAAATCCTCCGCTGCCAGATAGAGCAGGTTGCTGTGCGCGTCCCATCGCGTGAGGTAGACCTCGTCGCCGTGCGCGGAGTCCAGCGCGAAGCAGGCCGGGTCGTTCGTATCGGTATTGAAATCGGTCTCGTCGAAGACGACATAGCCGCCGGCCGGCAGGGAGCAGCTCGGGATCAGGAACTTCCTGTAGTTGTTGTCGCTGTCGCTGAGGTACCAGCCCCCGATATTCACGCTTGTCGCACCGGCATTGTACAGCTCGATCGCGTCGCGCAGCGGCGGGTCCGTGTGGGTCAATGCTTCGTTGACCAGGACCCGGTACGGCGCGCCGTCATCGTAGCCCGGCGAGCCGCCGATCAAGTTGCTCGCACGCCACTTGGCGGGCTCGTCCTGATCGCCGGTCCCGTCGAAGACAAGCGAGAACCCGTCGCCATCGGCCTGTTCCGGCCAGGGCGCCTTGTCATTGTAGCGAACCGAGGTCACCACGGTCCCGTCGGTATCCACCAGCCTGACCCGCTCCCCGCCGTTGTCCAGCTTGCCCCGGTAGGCCGCGAACACGTCGACATCCGACGAACCGGCGACCGAGCGGTATCGGTTCGTGAACGCGGCCAGGTTCCGCACGAGCACGGCGAACTTGCCCGGGCCCAGCTCCGCACCCGGCGCGAATGTATAGCGCAACCCCTTGTCGAAGCTCATGCCCGACAAGCCAACGGTCGTGGAGCCGGAGATATTCTTGAGCTCCAGAAACTCGAACTCGCCGCCACCCAACGGATTGTAATGGATCTCCGTGAGCCGGATCAGCGGGTAGTGTGCCGTGTAGTTGAAAACGGCCTCCTGCAACGCGCTCCAGGTCGTGCTCGACTTGCGCACACGCGCCTTGACCTGTGTCGTTCGGGCCAGCGCGATCGCGCCGCTGTAGGTCGCGGAGCCGGACGCGTTGCCGCCGCCGGACGCGCGCGGATCGCCGCCGTCCGTCTTGTATTTCAGGGTGCCGGTACTGCCGTTCGGGTTTGTGATCGTCAACTTGAAACCCGCGCTGATCGCAGCACCTTCCTGATGGAATTCCGGCGGATCGATCAGCGGATAGAGGCCCTCCGCCTTGAAGTCGTCGAACGCGTAGGCCGTGCGCTGCGGGATCCAATTGGCGAGAAGCCCGTCGCGCTCGGATTTCCAGTTGTTGTACAGGGCCGGCCCGTCCATCGCCGTCTGCGAGGCGTCGCCCCAACGCGCCACTTCGCACACCATCGGCAATTCGACAGTATTCGCGAGGCCCGCATAGCGGTTGGCGGCGACCGTCGGCGCCAGCGCGCCGTCCGCGCGGAGCATGTGCTTGTAGATGCGATCCGAAAACGCGACGCGGTAGTCCCTGTTGTCTTTCAGCCAGCGATGCAGATGCGCGATCCCCTCGGACTGCAGGTTCGAGGCCACACCGCTCGCGGGGACCCGGTCCATGGAAACCTCATAGTCCCACACGAAGAACGTGAACTGTGGGTCGCCTGGAAGCCGGTTGCGCGTCTTGCGCAGCGTGCGACAGTTCGCGATGTACTTCCTCGTCGGCGGCGCCCAGTCGATGTTCATCCCCCAGCATTGGGCGATGTGGTAATCAATCCAACGGTCGACATCCAGATAGTTCTTGATCTGGCTGTAGTTCGCGGACACCGACAGGTCCGTGTTCGTCAACGCCGTCAGCGTTTCCCAGGCCAGGTGGTCGCCGTCGATCACGCGATACATGCCGTTGATGTCCGGCGGTGTCGGCATGACCGTATACCAACGCTTGTTCGCGACCCCGTCGTAGTCCTCCTTCTCGCCCCCGAAATAGGACGCCATCATCGCGTCGCCCGGCACCTCGCAGGGGTTGTACAGACCCCAGTACATCCCGTTGATGTACAGATGCGCCCAGGTCTCGTGCGCGCCTATGCCGCTCATCGCCTTCTGTGTCGAACGCCCGAAGCTGTCCCGGATCTGCTGAACCGCCTCGTAGCCGTACTTGTCGAACCGCGCGTTGCCGCCCGCCCGCAACCGGATCTTGTCGAACGAGTCCACGAACGTGTCCGGGAACAGCGCGTAGTTCAGTTTCGAGGCGCCGTACTGCGATTTGAACCGGAGCGACACCGACAGTTTGTCCTTCATGCGCGGGTCGCGACTGCCCGCTCCCGATACGCGCAGTCCGCAATCCACCTGGAACGCCGTCTCGCCATTGGTCAGGATCATCTCCACCGAGCCCGGCCGCTCCCAGTCCACGCCGTAGTTCAGGCTGTTGTGCATGATCCCGTGCGAATTCCCGAACACATGCCCGTAGTCGGTCACAATCGATATGGCGGGCAGCGCGCGCAGGCCCGCGAGCACCTGGTTCCGGTAGGTCGCGTCGCCCGCAAGTGCGGGATCCATCGCCGCGTTCAGCCGCGAAGCGACCGGCCGGTCGTCCAGTTGCGGCCACGTGTACTTGTGCGAATACGCAGGATTCACGCTGCCCGGGATCCAGTCCTCGCCGCTCATCGTGTCCGGCTGGTAGGGCACTTGAGCCAAGAACAGGTACGTGTGCGTGTCCACATCGGTGGGCGTATACCCGGAATCGGCATGAAACGCGTAGGCCCGCAGTACCACGCATGGCGCCGTCGCCCCGTTGATCAGACGGTTCGCGGTGCTGGCCGGATCGATCAGCACGGCAAGCGGCGACGTTCCGAACACCACGTGCGCCGCCTCCGGATCGCGCGGGTCGCTGCCGTTAAGCGTGTAGGCCAGCGTCGCGCCCGGCGTCGCCGTTGTGACCGTACAGGTGAACGGCGCGTCATAGAAGCCACGGTCATGACTGAACTTCGTGTCCGCCACCCGCCGAAACGAAGAGAGCTCGACATCGATCTTGAAATCGCTGCTGGGTGACAGATTGAACGCCTGCACCGCCAGGATGTTCTCGCCCGCAACCAACACGCCGGCCGGGTCCGCCAGCTCGAACGCGACATACCCGACGTCCGCCTCGTGGGTACCCGTCGCGATAGAGTCGTAGGTCGGATTGTCCGGGCCATTGTCCGCCGCGACGCGCTCGCCGTTGAGCCAGACGATGAACCCGTCGTCATATTCCACGCCGAGCTTCAGGCCCGTTATCTCGGCCGGGTCCGCGACGGTGAAGGTTCTGCGCAGAAACAGTGTCGTGTAGGCGCCGGTTGCCATGTCCGAGAAAACCGTGTTGCACGCGGCCGCCTCGTGTGCGCCCGACCCGTAGCCGAACGGTGCCTGGCCCAAAGCCCACGCGGTATCCACAAAATCCAATGTCCGCCACGCGGACAACGGGTCCGACGCCTCACCCGTCCCTTTCCAATAGCGCCACGTGCCTGCGCCGGAAATCAGGAGCTCCGCGGCCCGTACCCAACCGGCCTGCGCACAGGCAACCACAAGAGCGAGAACAGTCAAACGGGTGAATTTCAGCATGGGGTAACTCCTTATTTTTTTGGTCTAACTCCAGGGACCCGAATCATACAGCTTCGAATCGTACGCCACTGCGCTCTTCATTCACCCTATGTACACACCCAGGCGGGTGTTTCAGGAAAAGGAAAAGAAAATGGCTGCCTGTCGGGACACGCTGAGGGCAGGCGGTTTCTGCTTGCTCCAGAAAACCGGCCCACGCAGAATGACGGCCAACGATCCGGCTGTTCAGGCCGGCATGACGTAAGAAAGGCAGAGGAAATGAACGAACCCCTGAACGGCGTCTCCGAGGAGGCCGTGGCGCTGACCCGAGACGCGCTGGTGATCGACATCTACACGACCGGTTTCAACCAGGCCCTGCGTACGCTCACAAAGAGCGGGGCCTCGCAGGAGCCCGGCTGGTTCACCAAGACGGCCGAGGAACTCGGTGCCGACCGCGCGTCGGTGCGCTTCAATCTGCCGCACATCAAAGAGGGCGGTCTGAACGTTTTCGCTCCGAGTATGCCGGACATCGCGATCGCGGGCAGCTCGTTCGGGATCGCAAACGAATACCAGCTCTCGAGTCAGATCGCGCGCCGCCACGCGGGCGAGACTGAGTGGCCGGAGGACTGGTCGGATTTCGCGTGGCCGCCGGACCCCTACGCTCACTACAGCCTTCAGTATCCGCCGCGCAGCGGCATGGCAAACGCTCTGGTTGCTCACGAGATCCTGATGCGCGAGATCGACGCCGTCGACGAGCTCAGCCTGGTCAGGACGGCCGACGACATCCTGCGTACACAGGCCGAGGGCAAGGTGGGCGTGCTGCTGGACTGTAACTGCGTTCAAATGATCGAGGACGCCCTGGAACTGCTCAATGTCATGCACCGGCTCGGCTTTCGGCAGATGCTGCTGGCCCGGTTCAGCCGGAACCTGGTGGTCGACAGCTGGGTGCAAACCCGGACCGGCGGCGGGCTCACGCCGTTCGGCGAAGCGGTCATCAAAGAGATGAACCGGCTCGGCATGATCATCGATCTCTCACACACAAGCGATCCGGGCTTCTGGGACGTGCTCAAGACCTCTGAGGCCCCCGTCATCTGCTCGCATTCCAACGCCCGCGCCGTCCACTACCATCCGCGAAACCTGACCGACGACCAGATCAAGGCGCTGGCCGAGAAGGGCGGGATCATCGGACTGATGTGCATCTTCGTCGGACCCGGCCAGGACTACCGCGACGGGAAGAGCTGGCCGGTATCCGATCCGCGTTTCCAGAAGTGGCTCGATCACTTCGATCACATGCTCGCGCTCGCGGGACCGGACCACCTCGGCTGGGGCTCGGACGGCTATCACAGCATGATCGCAACACCAGCCGAGTTGCCGAAACTCGCCGAAGGGCTGCTGCAACGCGGCCACTCCGCCGAGGTCATCAGAAAATTCCTCGGCGAGAACTACCTGCGAGTTTTCAAAGACATCGCGAACGCCTGAGACGAAGCGAGTTCCCGACCGTCAGACAGCGGCTGCTTCCGGCTCCCGACACGGCAGGCGCGCGACAAATTCGTCGAGCCATTCGTTCGCGCCGAGGTGCCATCCGAGATTCTTCTCAATCACCTGCTCGTTGCTCATGTCCGGCTTGCCGCCGTGACAGTCGCGGCCCGCGGTCGAAACCAGACCGTGCTTGACGCAATATGCGCGGTGCCGGTCGACACATTCCTGCGGCAAGCCTGGGCCGTTACAGCATTCGAGCCCGTCAAGCTGGAGCTCCTCCCGCAGAATGTCCAGCATCGCAACCTCGTTCCCTCGCAGGTGCTCCGGCCGACGCTCCGCGTCCCGCACAAGCGAGCCGTGCGGATGGGCCAGCACCAAAAGCGCGCCCGTTGCCTTGATCACGGGTATGAACGACTCAGCGGTAGGGCGCGGAAAACTCATCTTCCCCATCAGCTCCTTGCCGCGCTGCGCGGCCTCGTCCATGACCGCCGTGTACTCTTCGACAGTCGCGAACAACCCCTTCGCCACCAGAGCCGCGCCGAACTTCGTGGCGTTGCGCAGGCTCTGCCCCTGTACGGCGACCACATTGTCGGGTTTCACAACGAACTCGGCCGGGGCGTAGCCCATGGCCGTGAGCCCAGCCGCAAGCCGCGAGCTCTTTGCAGCCAGGCGCTCATGCTGCTCTTTCAGAACAGGCGCCAGATCCGCAGGGATCGGATCGGGCAGCCCGTAGCAGAGCAGGTCCACCATGCCGACCGACGTCCTGACCAACATCTCAACCGAGCGCGGCGAGCGGATATGAGGATACTTCGCGGTCAACGCCTCCAGCTCCGGCCCGGCATCGAACACATCGTGATCCGTGATCGCGATACATTTCAAACCAAGCCGGTCCGCCCACCGGAAGTAGGCTTCCGGCGCAATCGTGGAGTCATGACTCCAGTAGCTGTGCAAATGAAGGTCATACTCCGCTCGATGTGTCTCTGATTCCGGCATGTTCTCGTCCTCGTCTTAAGGCACGGGATTCTGACCACGGATTTTACGGATCTGAGAGATGTCCTGCCGCACATCCGAACAATCCGAGCCCGGCCTGTTACGTTCTCCATGTACGCACCAATCCAGACGTTTCACGGAATCGCCGCGAACCGTCGCATGTTCTCATGAGCCGCCGCCAAGTCGGCCGCCACATTCACCTCCCGATACTTCGGACTGTCCGTCAACTCAGCCATCAGCACGCCCTCGTATTCAACATCCCGCAGCGCGGCCATGACGTCCGCCCAATCGATGTCGCCCTGCCCCGGCGGCAGATGCTCGTCCACCTCGCCATGGTTGTCCTGCAAATGCGTCGTCAACAGCGCGTCGCCCGCTGCGCGGATCGCTGCCGCAGCGTCCTGCCCGCCCATGTGAGCGTGCCCTGTGTCGATGTTCAGCCCGATATTCGCGATGCCCGTCGCCGCAATCGCGCGCTTGAGCGCTCTAATCCGCTCAGGCGCCCAGGCCACCTCGATCGCAATCGATATGTCGGGCGCCGCACGCGCCGCCATCGGACCGAGCGTACGCGCCAGCAGAACAGAGGCCTCCGCGTTTGCGCCGCCGCCGAGAAGACCACCCAGCCCCGCAGGCGGATGTATAACCACAATGCCGACACCCAGCGCCCGCAACCGGTCCACGTCGGACGACAGCGCCGGCTGCACAGCACGGGCGTCCTCGCCCGCGCCCGGCAGCTGTACCCACGTGTGTGCCGACCAAGCCTCGATTTCAAGCCGCCGACATTCCGCGCTCACGACCCGGCATTCCGCCTCGGAGAGATGGCTGAAATGAGAGAATTCGCACGCATCGAAGCCCGCCTCACGCAGATCGAGAAGCGCCTGTTTCTGGGCCGCTACGCCAACCACACGCGCGGCGCCGGGCTCCGCAGGCCGGCAAAGCGTGGCGCAACCAAGTTTATTGTCCATTCTCCGCATATCGCACCCTTTCGCAGTCTTGCTCTCTACTATGAATGCCGCGCCAGCCTCGAATTAGGCGGTTGATTCTGATTCTCATCACGATACGGCATGCTTCCCGGATCCGTTCGGAATCTGCTAAGCTGGCACAGCTCAATTTGAGGAGGAGTTCAACGATGCGTTGGTTCACGGCCGGCATTATTCTGTGCATGTGTTGTGTTTGGCTCACTGGTTTGGCGACGGAGGTGGACGGTGCGACGTTCTACGTCGCTGCGACCGGCCGGCCCGCAAACCCCGGCACACGCGCCGCACCGTGGAGCACGGGACGTGCGAACGCCTCGCTGCGCCCCGGTGACACGGCTGTGTTCCTTGCCGGTGAGTACATGAACGACCGGGGCATCATTGCGCCCACGAACAGCGGCACATCCAAGATCTGCGGGCGAGACGGGATCGTGCGGCACAACATCGTGTGGCGCAATTGGGACGGGCCGTTGAGCTCGGACCGCTACGCCGAGCGCCTGGTCTTTCACGACAACCGGATCTACAACAACGTGTTTTACGGGAATTACGGGGTCGTATGGCAGCTGCGCGAGCGGCGTGGAGCACCCGAGAAACTGGCCCGGAACGTGTGGCAGAACAACGTATTTTTCAAAAACGATGTCTGGGGCGGGTTCCATGCGATCGCGGTGCCGAAGTGTTCGAGAAGGGACAGACGCTCTGGATTGATGAGTTCGAAATACTGCCGCCGGAACGCCGTGGCAGCCCGGCCAAAGCGGATGACCGCTGACCTCGGTGCCGGGTAGATCGTCCCACTGCCCGCCACAACCGGAAAGGAACAGGCAGCAGAACAGCAGGCCAGGCAATCGCTGGACCTGCGCGCCGTCACCTCAGGCGACATGCTCCACGCGCTTCGGGGATATGGCATAGCGCGTCGGCGCGCCGGCGAAAAACCGGCGCAGTTCCTCGACGACCAGGTCGCCCATCATCCAGCGCGCGTCGAGCGTGGGCCCGGCGATATGCGGCGTGACGATCACGTTCTGCAGCCTGCGGATCGGGCTGTCCTCCGGCAGTACGCCCTCGAACGGATCGGCTTCGGTCGCCGCCCAGAACCGGCCGGTTGCCGCTTCTTCGGCAAACGCGTTTGGATCGAAAACCGGCCCGCCTGAAGAGTTGATGAAGACCGCGCCGTCCTTCAGGCTCTTGAATTCGGCGCGCCCGATCAAGTGCCTCACATGCCCCGGAACATGCAGGGATACGATCTCGGAGTCGGCGAGCAGTCCCTTGAGGTCGCCGGCCCGCGTGACCCCGAATTCCGCAAGGACCGCATCATCGACATACGGATCGTAGGCGGAGATCTCCGGCTCGAACGGCTGGAGCAGCTTGGTGTATTCGCGGGCCGTGTAGCCGAACCCGACCAGCCCCACCCTCTTCCCGAAGATTCCGCGCCCGGTAATACCGCGGCGGCCCGTGTCGCGCTGCTCCTTCGTCGTCGCCGCCTTCATGTTCCGGTCGTGCTCGAGCACGCGGCGCAGACACGCGATCGTCATACCGAGACAGTATTCGGCGACGGACCGCGCGATCGCGGGCGCGCCGTTCACCACCGTGATCCCACGCGGCAACGCGAGCTGCGCGGCGGCGCGCGCACTGCCCGCGGCATGCGCGATGATCTTCAGGTCCAACGCCTGGTCCAGGAACTCCTCGGTGATCTGCTTGCTCGAGCCCCAGCTCGTGATCACGCCCTGCGCCGTCGGGAGCAGCGCCGCCAGCGGCGTATCCTTCTCAGCAGGCGCAACGACTTCCGCAAACGTGCCGAGCTGCGCCAGGGTCTCCGACCGAAAGACCTGCGCGAACAGTTCACCGGTCACCAACATCAAGACTTCAGGCTTCGTCGTGCGCTTCGCGCTCATCGCTCACAATCCTCCTTGTGTGAAAACAGCATCTGTCTCTGGCAGTCCGTCATTGAACCACAGAGGACGCGGCGCGGCTCAGCCGCAAGCTCTCCGGAACCTACTCCGGAACCTGATCTGGAACCTAATTCCGCTCACCTGTGTACGGGCAGCGCGGCGCTCCGTGTTTCGGGCGCGAACACCAGATCGCCGAAACACTCGGCCTTCCTGAACCCGCCCGTGGTCGGGGTCCAGGTCGTGTTCTGCGTCTTCCCCCCCGTCCTTCGGCTGCGGCAGAGCTGGATCCCCCAGACATCGCCCGGCTCCGGGGCCTGCGCGTGCAACGCCCGCAAAGGGATTTCCATCTCCGCCGTCCAGGCATCGGCCAACCGCGCCGTGGCAGCGCGCAACTGCATCGATTCGGCCGCACCGCCACGCGCGCCCGACGCGCCGACCACGAACTGCAGCGCAGCCCCGTGATCCGGCCCGAGCCAGACCTCGACACTATCGTCGGCCCGGGCGCTCCCCCCCACTCCCTTCGCGCCGGCGGGCAGCGCCCCCATCATCGGCTCATCACAGAGGAACGCCAGGCACAACGCGTCCTCGTGCACGCCCAGTTTCACGCGCGTCTGAACCCGTGCAGGCGACGCGCCGCCGAGCACAACGAAGTCGGAGACCTCCGCTGCGCCGCGCCATGCGTCCTGCTCGAGCACGCCGTCGATGTCCGGTCCTTTCCCCAGACGCGGCACCGTGACCCGTCGCCGATTCCCGAAGACGGAGACACGCAGCTGCTTCTGTTCCACTTGCGCGCCGCCCCTTGTCAACACGGCGGCAACGTCGATCCTGCCGTCGGCAACGTCGGCCGGTGCGGTGACCCAAAACCCCACCTTCCGGTCTCCGGTCGCCGGCACCCGGATCGGCTGCCGGCTCGGCGCCACCTGCCAGCCGGCCGGCAGCGTGACGGCCGCCACTGCGTCCAGCGGCTCCGCGTAGGGATTGGCCACAAGCAGCGTGAGCTTCTGGGCCTCGGCACACGTGTTCAGCATCTGCGGCAGAAGCGTCAGGTCCGCGTTCTGGTCCAGCAGCCGGACGTCGAGCACGCGGCACACCGTGCATTCGGCCTCCCCGCGCCGCGCGGTCACGCGGAACAGAACGGGCGCCACATTGCGCGGCGTCTCCGCCGCGAACGCGAGCCGAACTCGGATCTTCCCTTCCGCCCCGGCTGAGAGTGAGGCCGGCGCGTTGAGCACGCGCAACTCCGCGTCCGGGAACGGCGACTCGAGCGCAAGCCGCATCCCACTCACCGTGTCGCTGCCTACGTTGCGGACAGTCGTCTCGAGCTCGATGGCGCGGCCCTTGCGCACCGCGGGCCAGTTGTTCGGCGGCAGGACCTGCAGCCCCAACAGTTCCGAGGGCGCCGGTGCGAACTCGTCGTACACGCGGTAGAACACCTTGTCGCGGTTGATCGTACCGGAGACCGCCAGTGACAGGCGCAGCCTGTCGAGGATGGGATAGATCGAGTCCAACGCGCGTCCCAGGAGCGCGGGACTGGACGGCCCCGACTCCAAGGCGGTTCGCAGACCGGCCAGTGCCGCCCGCGCCGCAGGCAGGTCCTTGCTGCCACGCGTCTGCTCCCAGTATTGCCGTTCGATCCGGTCAATCCCGCGCCGCATCTGTTCCAGCGCCATCAGCCGGCGCCCGCGCGCGTCGGCCACATGCACCACGCGCGTCTCCTGCGCCGGGATCCGCACCGCAAACGTGACAGTGTCCTCGCCGCGCTCGAAAGGCATGGGTCGCTGCCAAACGTATTCCCAGCCGCGCAGCGTCTCATCCATCGTCACGCCCAGCGCGTCGGCGTCCACCGTGATGCGCGCTGCCCGCTCCTCGCGCGTCGTGTTGCGCACCGTAAGGTGCAGCGTGCCGCGCTCGAAATAGCCGTAACGCTCGACGAACACGTCCGTGTCCGACGAACGCGCGTGCGTGACCGGCTCCCAGCCACTGCCGGAGATGATCTCGATGACCGGCTCGTAGCGGCGGAAGAAGTGACGGTAGTCGTCGGTCGTCTTTCTGAGCGGCCACGTACCCACGGGATAGATCGCCCAATGCATGCCGCGATGGAAATGCAGACGTACGGCTTCAGGGTTGTAGTCGCCCTTCTGGCCCCAATAGTTCACGCGCCAGAAACGCCAGAGCTTCTGGTAGCACATGCTCCGCACGCCGATGCCGGAAAGCTCAGGGTCCGAGCGGGCCGGCCACGGTTCGCCCTCGATCATGCCGCAATCCAGGTACGGGCGGCAGAACGGGTTCCACATGCCCGCGTTGCCGGTGACCAGGTACTTCTTCTTCTCCGAATCGGGCCAGTAGAAGGTCGTGAGCAGATCGTACAGCATGTTCACGCGGCCCAGGGCCAGCGTCGCCTTGTCGAAACAGAGCGGCACGTCGGTATACGGCAGATGCTCACGGCGGTAGTCGGCGCCGTGATTCGTGTGGGTCGGATTGCCCCCGGTCTGAGCGTAGCCCTGGATCGTGTCGGACGTCAACTTGTAGTGGAACGGCGGCAAATCCGGGTTCTTTTTGCGCCAGGCCGTCCATGCTTTCTCGACGCGCTTGGGCACCGCATCACAGATTTCCGGGTCCTCGTTGACCCGGAACTCGAACATCCAGCCGCCCTCCTTGGGCGCGTAGCGGCCCTTGTCCGTCTTCTTGTGGTAGATGATGCGGCCCCTCGGATTGTGCGTGATCTGGTCCAGCGCGCGCTGGTTGCCTATGCGCTTGAGAAAGGCGCGCACTTCGTCGTCCGTCGGCTCGCTCTTGCGGCCCCGCCATTTCGCAGTCGTGTAGGCGCCGTGCTCCTGAATGAAACAGGGGATCGACTCGCCAAAATCACTACCGTCCTGCGCAACCACCCGCTTCGTCCGCCAGCCGGACATCAGCGCGCCGGTCTCGCTGTCCAACGCCTCGATTCGCGAATAGTTCAGGTGCGCCTCGTACGGGATACGCTTGACGAAATGTTGGGGGTAGAAATCGTAAAACCGTCGCGCCGCCGCACGCATGCCCCAGACCGGATCGTGCCGGTAGAGAATGAAGGAACAGGTCGCCTTGCCCGGGAACTTCCTGGTCACCTGGCTGAGCCCGAGATAGAAGTTGATCACGAACTGCTTCTTCGCGTTGTCGTAGCCGACATTCCAGACGCGGCAGCCCTGGTCGAGCGGCACGCCCAGCGTCAAGCCCACGCGCTTGTCGGCCAGCGAGTTGAACGGGAAGATGCTGCACTGGCCGTCGCCCATTTCGATTGGTTCCGTGCGACGATAGAGCGCCGGTTCGGACACGCGCCGCTTGTGGCAGATGTTGTCCCACCAGGTCCAGCCGGCCGCCTCGAGAGGAATTCTGTAGGAGACGACAATACGCCGGTCCGTCCTGCGCAGGTCTTCCACCTCGACATCGACCCGGATTCTGCCGCCTTGCGCGCGGTGCACCGCGCTGAGACGCAGCCCGGTCTCCCGACTCACACTCACGCCTTCGCAACCGGCCCTGCTCCTCTTGACGGAAAGCGGCAAGGCGGGCCTCGGCCCCGGCTCTTCGATCAAGACCAACCGGACATCGTCGAACCATGCCGTGCCGTGGCTCTTGAACACGTTGGCGGACACCTCGATGCTTGCCGTCTGCGGGGCTACGCGAAAGTCGCACCGATATTCGCGCCACTTGCCCGTGCCGCCTTTCGTGCCAACCGCACGTTGTGCTGCACTCACCTTGCCGTCGGCGTCCAACTGGCGAACGTACATCGCGGCCCGCGGGCCACCGTCCGCGCCCTCCTTCTTGGCCCAGAAGGACAACCGGTATTGCTGATGCGACTTGACCGGCACGCCTTTAGCCAGGCTGAGGCTCCCGCTGCTCAGGGGCGGCTCGGCCTGCGGGACCGTCGCCTTCATCGCACGCCGCCCCGAATGGCCGGTCGTCGCATCCCATGTCCACTGCCCGCCCTCGTTCCGCGCCTGCCACCCGTCCGGCAGCGTCTTCCCCGCGCGGCCCGACTCGAACGATCCGTTCGGCAGCAGGTTCTCCGCGCTTCCCACGCGTGCGCGCTCGGCCGCGACATCGCGCACCACGAAACCGCCGAGATCGCCGGCGGGTGCCGCAAGTCCGGCACCATCCACGACAATCCCGGCGACGCGGCCGTCGGCGCTGAGGCGCAGACTCAACCCGTCGCCCGTTTCGATCGCATACGCGCGGCCCGCGCCGCGCGCGTTGCGCGCCGCCACAACACCCATCGTCGCGCCCGCGGAAACCGCGGCTGCGCCCACGACGATCGTCACCACTTTGATTTTTGCCCACATCATCATTCTCGACGCTCCTTTCGCCAGGGCGGCAGGCACGCTCGATGCCGTGAGCCCGCCCATCACGCTCGCGAGTCCGGCCGCCTGGCAGGATGCGACCAGGTCCGCCGCCGCGGCATGGGCCGTCTGCTCCGTGAGGTAACCCGTCAAGGCCGCGGCCGAAACCGCGATGCCGGCCCTGCCCAGCCGCGCCCGCACTTTGCGGACCGCGCGCTTGATCCGCATGCGCGCTGCGTCCTCCGAACAGCCCAGCGCCGCCCCCACCTCCCGGTGCGTCTTGCCCTCCAGGACATGAAGCACGAACGCCTGCTGATAACGCCGCCGCAGGCCCGCAATCGCCTCGTTGACGGTGTCTTCGACTCCCGTCCACTGCGTCAGCTCGAACTGGCTCGGTCGGCTCAACTCAACCATCTCCGCCGCTTCCCGCTCCCGCCGCCTGCGCCTGGCCTCCGTCCGCTTCACGTGCGCGACCACGTAGGTCGCGGCCCGGAACAGCCACCAACCCAGAGCGTTCCCGTTCCGGATCCGGCGTGCGCGCTGTGCCAGAAGGATGAATACCGCCTGGGTCGCATCCTCGGCCGCGGCATGTTCGCCGCCCAGCCCGCGCCGGCAAGTGTTGTACACCATCCGGTGATGGCGCTCCACGAGCGCCCGAAACGCATCCTGTGACCTGTCCGCTACGAACTGCCTGAGCAAGTCGGCGTCCTGCACGCGTGTCTCCTGTTTCCTGGTGGTAGTACCCGCCCGGAGCGGATACCGAACAGAAATGTGCACGAAATTCGCGTCTCGCAGAATGTAGCCCATGCGGCGCGGGATAGAAAGGCCCGTGTCGCCGCCAGGCCGGGGCTACGAGGGACCGGACCCGTCTCCGTCCGACAGGGACTCCGACCCCAGGCTGGCGCGCGCGGCCGGGATCGGGACCTCGCAGGAACCGCCCGCGAACGGAATGGTCACGGCCGCGTAACCGACCTCGGCCAACACATCGAGCGCGTGCTCGAATTCATGGGCCACGTGTTCCGGCCGGTGCGCGTCCGAGCCCACAACGACCGGGATGTCGCGTTCCTTCATCGCATGCAGCAGCGTGCGCGAGGGGTAGAGCTCCAGGAACCGGCTGCGCAGGCCGGCCGTATTGACTTCCACTGCAACCCCGGTTGCCGCAACGCGGTCAAGACAGCGCAACACGTCGTCGAGAATCCGCGACAGGTCCCACTCCTCGCCCGCGAGCAGCCGAATGTGGTCCAAATGCGCGAGCGCCTGGAAATAGCCGCTCTCGGCCGCGGCGGCAAGATGCTCGAACGTCCTCTTCTGCAACGCAAGCACGTCGCCCTGCCAATACATCTTCACGTACTTCGGCAGCGCGTGCACGGAACCGAGCACCAGTTCAAAATCGCCGCGCGCAAGCTGTTTCTCGATCCAATTCTCCAGGCCAGGCGCATACTCGCACTCGAGTCCGAGCCGGATGTCGAGCCGGTCGTGCCACTCTTCACGGGCACGCTCGACGAGCGCGATGTAGGCGGGAAGCTGCGCCTCGGTCATGCGCGGCCGCTGCCAGTCTTCCGGCAAAGGGAAGTGGTCCGTGATCACAATCCCTTTCAGCCCGCGCGACTGGGCCACCTCCGCATATTCGGCCGGTTCGCCCGTCGCATGCCCGCACATCGGGCTGTGCATGTGGCAATCGTACAGTATCGGTGTCACAGGAAAATACCCAAATACCCAAACACCCAAGCACCCAAGCACCCAAGGCGGAAGGGGCGCGGGCTAGACTTGCGCGAAACAACCACTTGTTTGGCCGGGCGTCGTGCGCGGACCCGACACCGTGAGTATACGCCACGACACACCGCAGAAGAAACCCTTTTGCACGAAGAGCGCGATCTTGACGGGCACTAGCACGGCTTGACTCGGATCCTGCCCGATGGAACTTTCCGGGCGGCGATTTCGGCCGGCAAGCCGAAAGTACAGAGAACAGCCGCGAAAGATCGCAAAGAAGGCAAAAGAACGCAAACAGCGGTATTCCCGCTTTGCGATCCCTGCACTGCTAACGATCGATTTCCTCGTCTTTCGCGAAGATTTGCATTCGCGCTGTGCGCGATGTCGCAAGCACATTGGCGCAGGCGAGAGGGATTAAACACGAAGGTACGGAGGCACAGAGGAGAGTGGAGGTTGCCCACCGCTGCGGTTACGAGGAGGTCAGCTGCTTCGCGCGCGTCTTCCGCAGCCGCCACGGGCTGCCGCCGGGCCGGTGCCGGGCGCGCGGGCGCGCAGCCGAAGCTCGCGCACCCGCTCGAGGTAGTACTGATAGTCGGCGAGCGGCACGCCGGGCGTGATCAGGTGGTCCGGCATCACGACGAAGCCGCCTTCCTTCATCAACGGCACGCGGCGCTGCCGGCTGCTCCTGCGCGACCGGCTCTGGCTAGCCGTGCTTCGGTCGGTCGGCGCTGGGCGGCACGCCGTAGGCCTTGCGATAGTCGCGCGAGAACTCGTGGACCCGCGCGTAGCCGACCTGGTAGGCGACTTCGGTGACCGACAGATCCGAATGGCGCAACAGGCCGCGGGCCAGGCTCATCCGGATCCGCTTGACCCGCTTCATCGGCGCGAGCCCGACCGCCCGATGGCAGGCCCGCGCGATCGTTGCGGGGCTCGCTCGGCCCAGCGCGTTGATCGTGGCAAGTGTGATCCGGCGCCGCAGGTCCTGGCGCAGCTCGTTCTCAATCTCCCACCACAACCGCGCGCGCGGGTCGAGCCGGTAGGACTCCGTGCGCATCGATGGGAAGTCTGCCAGAATATCCAGCAGGATCGCGTGGCACCGAAACTCGCGGCTCATCGGGTGCAGTGCGGTGTCCTGCCAGACCCGGCGCAAGTTCGCGAACTTGCGCCGCACGCTGCGCGCCACGATCAGCATGCGGTGTTCAAAATCGGGTGGCGGCAGCTCCGGCGCCGAGAACACAACCGAATAGAAAATCCACGGGCTCTTCGTGACACGACCCCGGATCAGTTCCCCGTCGTGGAACCAGACGACACTGCCCGGTCGCAGCAGGTACTCGCGGCCCGCCGCCTCCATGATCTGCCGGCCCGACACCGTCGCCTGCATCATGTGGCCCGGCAGCGAGGTCGCCCGGTACCGGAAACCCGGCTCACGCCGCTCGATCCGCATCACCAGCCGTATCCCCTCGATCGGCGAGCCCGCGCGCATCCTTACCTCCCTGTCTCGCCGGCCGCAAAAAGCGATTGACCACGGTGCACAGGGCGCGGCCTTTGCCCGCAGCCAAATCACGAATGACGAAATATCCCAGCCTGAGGAAAGAATAGCCGCGAAAGAGCGCATAGATCGCAGAAAGAACGCTGGCCTGCTACTCCCTTGCGTTTCTTTGCGATCCTTTGCGGCGATTCTTCCTCTTCGTTGCGGCCGTGCCGCTCCGAGCGCTCCGTGGTTGATCCTCTTTGGCGCCCGCGTTGAGACTCGTGATTAGGATTGCTAACAATGACTATAAAACAGCTAACGAACTGGGACAAGTCTTTATCTACTCTTGATGAGATTCGCAGAGGGAGGCAGGAGTCATGGACCAGATCAGGGTTGGCGTAATCGGCGCGTGTGGGCGGGGCAAGATGGCGAAGGGCTGGCATCATCCGGACGGGCGTTCGGTGGTGGTTGGCGCGGCGGACGTGGCGGAGGACGCGCTCGACGCGTTTCGCGAGAACGTGAACGCGGACGGGTTCGTGACAAAGGATCATCGCGAACTGCTGGACCGCGACGACGTGGACGCGATCGCGGTGATGTCGCCGGACTGGACGCACGAGCAGTATGTGTGTGACGCGCTGGCGGCGGGCAAACACGTGTTCACGGAGAAGCCGATGGCGATCACGACCGAGGGCTGCGACCGAATGCTGCGCGCGTGGGTCGGGGCCGACAAGCGGTTCATGGTCGGGTTCAACATGCGCTACATGAACGTGTTCCGTGTGATGAAGGATCTGGTCGATTCCGGAACGATCGGCGAGGTCAAGGTGGTGTGGGTCCGGCATTTCGTGCCGAAGGGCGGCGACTGGTATTACCACGACTGGCACGCTGCATCGAAGCAGTCGACGGGCTTGCTGCTGCAGAAGGCGTCGCACGACATCGACATGATCCACTGGCTGACCGGCCGGTATACCGTGAAGGTCGCCGCATTCGGCGGGCTCGACTACTACGGCGGCGACAAGCCGAACGACCTGCGCTGCAACGAGTGCGAGATCCGGAGCGAATGCGCCGAGTACCAGTACCAGCCGAACCGGCCGGGCAACAAGATGAACCTGTGCGTGTTCCGCGAGGAAGTGGACGTCGAAGACAACAGCACGGTCATGATGCTGCTGGAAGGCGGGATCAAGGCGACCTACATGCAATGCCACTTCGCGCCCGAAGGCCAGTCCCGCAACTACTGCCTGATCGGGACCGAGGGCATGATCGAGAGCGGCACGCCAAACGGCAAGGTACGCGTGCGGCTGCGCCGGCGCTCGAACCGCTGGCAAAACCTGGCCGACTACGAGGTCGCCGTCAAGCCGGCGCAAGGCGGGCACGGCGGGGCCGACCCCGTGATAACCACGGATTTCATCGACATGATCGTAAACGGCAAGAAACCGCTCGCCACACCGCTTGCCGGCCGCATGAGCGTGGCCGCCGGCTGCGCGGCGACCGACTCGCTACGCAACGGCTGGGGCGCGGTGGCGCTGCCGCCGGTGCCGGAAGATCTTCGGGAGAAGGTGTTCTAGGTGGTAGAAGGAATCGCCAATATCCAAGGGAGATGTCTGCCTGCGTCTCCCACTTGGACATTGGATATTCCTTGTTGGATATTGGATATTGAGTTCTTCGCCCAGCATACGACGCTTCTTCGTCGCATCTTATGACGGGACAATCTAACATCCAACACCTATCACCTGACCCTGACACCTATCACCTCGACCCGGCCGGCATGCCCGCCGGGTCGAGGATCTGCGCGGTCAGCGTGATGTTCAGGCTGCGCACGTTGCCGGCGCTGTCATAGCCGACCAGAAACTTGTTATAGAAATCGGCATTGCTGCCGAGCCCGCCGATATTGATGGTCTGCCCGTTGCTCACGGTCACGTCGGTCGCGGCCTGCGTGAACCGTACACGGAAAGGATCGCCGTCGACCAGCCCGCTGAGTTCCGGCGTGAGCTTGACGGAGATGAGCGGGCCGTCCCCGATCACGGTCGGCGTGACCACGAGCCGTGAGCCGACCGATTGCCACGCGACCTGCCCTTCGAAATAGCCGTAGCGGTGGCCCCACTGCACGAAATACTCGAGATACGGGACTTTCTTGCCGATATGGATCGCGCCCTCGCGCCCGCTCGCGACCATGAGCGTCTGTTGTACGTTCGACGACATGTCCGTGCGCTGATGCTTGAGCTGCGGTTTCAGTTTCAGGCGGCCGTGCGTACCTCGCTCGGTGATCAGCACGCCGCCCGACCCGCGCACGCCGAACGCCGATTCGGTCTGCGTGGCGGTGTCCAGGAACCGCACGACGATCCGCACGTTCCTGGGCGGCACGTTCAGTTCCTTGACCAGCCCCGCGATCTGCGCGTGCTGTTCGGCCGTGGCCAGCACGATCAGGCGCTTGCCGTCCGCGTCGACCACGACCTTGCCGTTCTCGGACACCAGCGATTTGGCGATCGCCCCGATCTTCGCGACGTCCGAAAACGGGAGCTTGTAGACCTTGAAATGGGTCTGCGGCTCGGCCGCCGCCGCCACGGCGCAGAGCGTGAGAACCGCGACGATGAGTCGTCGTGTCTTCATCGGCTGGTCTCCTTACGTTGTCGCAAGCTTTGTCGTAAGCGTCGTCGAAAACTTTGCCCGCCCTGCCGGTCCCGAGTGTCGCATGAGGGGCGGCTCTCGTCAACCGATAGCGTCGTACAACCCCGTCGGCCCACAAAAACGCTGGCACATCGCGGCGCAGCGTGCTATGACGCCGCAACAACACGGCGACGCGCAGCCGTCGCCCGAGCCTTGCGGGAGGAACAAGCCGGCCATGCAGCCAGACGCCGAACAGAAAGCACAGCTCGTTCAGATACGCAAACGCGCGGAAACGAACCTGGCCGAAAACGTGATGCCGTTCTGGGCAACACACACCTGGGACGAGCAGTACGGCGGGTTCCTGACACGGCTGGACCGCGAAGGCCGGCGGCTGGACGACAGCGAGAAGTTCCTGATGATGCAGATCCGGATGATCTCGAGCCTGTCCGCCGCGCATCGGCACGGGCTCCGCGACCGGGGCTATCTCGAACTTGCCTGCAAGGGATACGACTTCCTCGTGAACCACATGTGGGACAAGACGAACGGCGGGTTCTTCCATTCCGTTGCCCGCGACGGCACCCCGAACACGACCCGCAAGAATACGGATGTGCACGCCTACGCGCTGACTGGACTGACCGAACACTACCGCGCCTCCGAACGCCGGGAGGTGCTCGACCGGGCCCTGCAGGTCTTCGACCTGCTCATGGCCGAAGCGGCGGACCGGGACCTCGGCTTCATCGAGGACTTCGACGGCGGCGAATGGCCCGTGCTGAACGACGAGCAGATGAACCTGGGCGACCGAACCGACATCAAGACCGTAGACATGCACACGAATGTGATGGAAGGCTTTCTCTACCTGGCCCGTACGACCGGCGACGCCGCGCACCTGAACGCGTTGCGCGAGGTAACGGAGCTGATCCGAACGAAAGGGATTGACCCGCAACACGGCTGCAGCATCACGGCGTTCGATCGCGACTGGAACCCGATCAGCGACGGCAGCGGCAACATGACGACCTGCTACGGGCTGAACATCGAGATGGCATGGCTGATGCTGGAAGCGATCGACCTGCTCGGAGAATCCTGGCCGGACTGGCGCCCCACGATCCTCGGCCTGATCGACCACGCGCTCGCGTTCGGGTTCGATCACAAGCGCGGCGGGTTCGCGGCCTACGGCCCGATGCACGGCAGCGTCGTCGATGCCGACGAGCTGGCGCCGGACCGCATGCTCAAACCGTGGTGGGTGCAGGCCGAAGGGCTGAACGCACTGCTCGACGCGTGGCTGTGGAGCGAGGCGCAGAGATACCTCGACGCCTTCCTCAAGCTGTTCGACTGGGTCTGGATCCGCCAGATCGACCACGAATGCGGGGGCTGGTACCAGGACACGGATTGGGAAACCGGGACACCGGCCACCACGGACAAAGGCCGGGAATACAAGACCTCGTTCCACACCAGCCGCGCGCTGATCCGGGTGGCGAGCGCGCTCGGCCTTCTCCTTTCTCACGGCTCCGGGTGGTCCCCCTGTCTCTGCTCCGGACAACGTCCGAAAGACATCTGACCGACGTGCGCAGGATAAGCGAAGCTACTCGGCGCCCGACAATGTCTCGGCGCAACGGCTGATAACCCAGCGCACGAGCTCGTCGTGCAGCTTGCGGATCAGCGGACGGGCGCGTTTGTCCGGGCTGTGGGTTCTGACAACGCAGTTGCCGAACCGCGCGATGAGCGCGACCCGGTCCCGCAGTTGCGGGTACGAGCCATGCCCGACCCAGCCGGGCGCAGGAATATTGACGATCCAGTATCCGCCATCGCCGAACGCCTGCAGCATCGAGACCTCGCAGTCCCGCTCGCGCCAGCTCTCGACACTTCTGCGGAGCGTTTCCTTCGCTTCGGCCACACTCGCGTGCAGCTCGATAATCAACGAGAGCTCCACCGATACGACGCGTTCGCCGAGCTTCGTGAGTTCGTGGTATTCCCGAAACTCCCAGTCCACCCCGAACTGGTCGCCGTCCCATTCCTCGCCCTCCTCCGGCAATGTCGGCGGCTCATAGTCTGTGCGCTCGACCTGGAGCCAACACCGCTCGTCCACGACGTCGTCTATCATCGCGATGTCATAGACGAAATACTCGGCCGGGAACAATGGGAAACACTGCAGCCATGCCACGTCGTTTGTGCCGGGCAGCAGCTTCTCGCCCATCTCCGAGGTGATCAGGGAAGCCCGGCCCTTCCCGCGGCCGTCCATGCCGGGTAGGGGTTTCGGTGCAGACGCCGCCGGCTCTGCGGAGCGCGGCGGGCGCCGGAACTCGCGAAACGCCGCCGCGTCGCGCGCGCGCCACGCACGCCACGTGTTCGTCTCGGCAGCATCCGATCCGCACAGCCAGACCAGACAGAAAACTCCAACAGCAAACGCCGATGCCCGCCCAAGAAACCCGTGTCTCATAGCGACTCCCCGCCGGTTGCCCCCTACTCCCTTGTATCACAGCAGGCAGGCAACCGTCCAGCGCATGCGAACGCTGACATATGGCCGCAAGAAGGCACATCGCGGCAGAGCCGCAGCCAGAAGGAAAGAGTACACGCGAAAGATCACTTCGCGGCGACTGCAGCCGCCTTCGCCATCCGCCCCCGCGCGTATTCGATCGCGAACTGCGTGCCGTCGTAGCCGCTGTCGTCTTGACGCAGGTCGCTCAGGAAGATCTCCGCGCCCTGGTTTAACCACGACGTGCGCGCGGCCATTGCGGTCAACTCCGGCTCCAGCAGCTCGGCGACCGGCAGCGGCGGCTCCGCCGCCGCGCCAGTCAGATACGGAAGCGCCCTCTCGAGCAACGCCCGATACACGCCCTTCGCCGCGACCTCGATCTGACGAATCGCCTTGTCGGTCACGGCCATCACCGAGAACGGGAGCCAGGCGTTGTCACCGACGGTCAGGAACCCGATACGGCCGTCCGACCAGTTCACCTGGATCTGTTTCTGACCGCTGCAGCCCAAATAGCGCACCGACCGGACGCCCGGCCCCATCAGGCCCGAAAGCAGCGAGTACGCATGGATCCCATAGTTGAACTCGTCGGTCCCGCAACACGCGTGGGCCGTGTGGACCGCGCCGCGTTCCTCCACGGGTTCCGCCAAGTACGCCGCGATGTCGAACGCAAAACGCAGGCTCGACCCGCCCGTGATGCGCTTGCCCTGCGCCGACCAGTCCAAGAGCTGGTTCGCGTCGCGCAGGTTGCCGACAATCGGCTTGTCGAGCAACACCGCCTTGTCCGCCTCCACGAACGGACGCGCCTGCTCGATGTGTTTGTCCCAATTCGCCGTGTGCACGATCACGCCGTCGACCAGCGAGACCATCTCCTCCAGCGTCGCCGGACACTCCGGAATCTCGTTCTTCTCACAGAACTCCGCGGCAAAACCCTCGGGCCGCGTCTCGCCCGAGTCCCATGCGGCCGCAATCTCGATGTCGACATCGCCTTTCTCGCACAAATCCCGAATGATCGGTACCCAAGCGCCCGGATGCGATGTGCATAATCCCACCAGTCCCAACTTGAAACCCATCGTCTTCCTCCCTCAACCAAACCTTGTCTGCCCGCCTGCTTAGCCCCGGCCCCGTCACACTCCACAAATCTCGAATGCTGCCGATTGCCATCGACTGCTGCCGACGCCCCGAACCTCCCAATTTCCGACTTCCGACTTCCGACTTCCGACTTTCCCCAACCCCCTTCCCTCACGCACCGGACCGTCCACCCTCCATCGCGTTCTGATAAATCTGCTCCACCAGCCGCATGCTCTTCACGGCATCGGCCATGTTGTTGTGAAGCTGTCTGCGCGTCTTGACCGCAGTGATGAACGCGCGCGCCTGGGCACGGAACCCCTGGTGAACGTGCCGTTCCTCGCTGCCCGCCGCTTCCGTGTGGGTCTGCCGCAACACGGGGTCCTTGCCGTTGTTCGCCCAGACCTCGCCCACCCCGTCGGCGTTCGCGAACGCGGAGCAGCCGATCGAATGCAACTCCAACGTCAGGCGCCGGCCGCCCGTGCGCCAGTTCGTCAACAGCACCCCCGTCGCGCCGTTCGAGAACGTGACCAGCGCGTTGAAGCTCGTGTCGTACCACGCGCCCAGCTTCCGGACCGACGACGCAACGCTGACCACCTCGCCGCCCGCGTAGTAGCGCATCGCGTCCGCGGCATGTATTGCGTCCGAAGTCAGGATGTCGATCGCGCCGCGGTAGTAGCCGTGGACCTTGCCCGGCTTGATGAACTTGTAGAAACTCGCGACGACCTGGTGCGGCGCGCCGTGTTTGTGGACCACTTTGTTGCACTTCACGAACAACGGATGGTAGCGGCGCTGGAAGCCGACCCCGGTTATCGCCTTCGCGTCCGCGGCAGCGCGCGCAAGGCAGTCGGTCTGGAAAGCCGTCAGCGCCGGCGGCTTCTCGACGAACAGATCGTGACCCCGCTGCAAGACGTTCATCGCCACGTCATACACGTGGTGCGGGGGCATCAGCGCGTAGACCGCGTCCGGTTTCGTCTTGTCCAACATCTCGCGGTAGTCGCCGAACGTGCGCTTGATCCCGAAGTGCGCCGCTGTCCGCTCCAGCTTCTCGGGAATCAAATCGCAAAGACCCACCAACGAAACGTCCCTGAACTCGACCAACGACGGGTAATGCACCCCGTTCGCCATCGCGCCCGCACCGATCAACGCAACCTTTACCCGTCGCTTGCTGCCCCGCTTCGCTCTCATCGGTCTGCCTCCTCCAATAGAACCTTGTCGTAAACCTCGGCGTAAACCTTGTCGTAAACCTTGTCGTGAACCTCGTCGTAAGCCGTGTCGCCGGGAGCCGACTATCCCGTAGGCCACTCGAAAGCCCCATCGCGCGGGCGGCTAGCGCGAGTCTCGCCCCTCATCTGTATTGCGCACTGCGTAGTACAGTATGAACGTCGCCAGAGAGTTTCAACCCCCAACCCATCTTTTTGTGACTTTTTGACTTGAAATCCTGTCCTCGCCTGTATATAGTACAGACATGACCAGAACCGCATTGTATGCGAAGATCGCAGAGGAGCTGAAGCGGCGGATCAAGGAGGGTGAGTACGCGCCGGGCACGCGCATGCCGGGCCACATTCGGCTGGCTCGCGAGTTTGGCGTAAGCCCGGTGACCTCGAATCGTGCGTTGCAGGAACTGACCCGCGAGCGTTTGATCGAGCGCCGAGAGCGTGCGGGCAGTTTTGTGCGCGCCTCGGGCGAGCAGCTATCGCGTTTTTCGTTGATCATCCCGGTGCAGGCGACGAACCGCGACTCGCAGCAGCACGAGTACATGCGTGGTTGTCTGGGCCGCGCGGAGGCGTTGGGCTTGGATGCGAACATCTTTCACGCGAACGAGGTTGCCCGCCGTCCGGCCGATTGGTTACGCGAGCGTCTTTCGGACGGCATTGTGCACATCGGCACGCTACAGAGCGGCATCCAATCGGCGTTGTCGGCGGTATCCTGGCCGGTCGTGATCGTGGGCTGCGAGTACGGCCCGGGCCGTCATTTCGTCACCGAGGACCGTCGCGCGTGCACGCGCGAGCTGGTCGAGGCGATGATCGCGGACGGCCGCCGCACGATCGGGTTCGTCGGGAACCTGGCGGCCGCGAATCATCGATTGTGCCGCGACGGTTACATGCAAGCCATCTCGTCGCTTGGTCTGGGTCCGCGCTACGTACGCGACGCGACGGACAGCACGCTGGACGCGGCGGTGCGCGATCTGCTGTCCCCGGAGGTCGCGGTGGACGCGATCATGGTAGCAGGCGGCCACCTCCCGATCGCGGCGATGGCGGTCGTGCTGTCGACGCGGCCCGAGGTGTGTCTGGGCTGCGTGCACGAGAGCACGGCGGTCATGCAGCTTTCGGCCGTCTCGTACATCGGCTATTTCTCGCAGGCGGAAGCGGGCCGGCTGGCGGTCGACGTACTCGGCGAGCTCGTTGCGGGCAAGATCGCCGAGGAGCGAAGCTTCCGGTACCCGCCCTACCGCATCCTGCGCCCGGGCGAAGCGCACAACGGCTGACCGGGCACCGTTCCACCGGAAGAGCCCGTCACAGGTCCGTGTTCGTCCGTGTCTGTCCGTGTGTGTCCGTGCCTGCCACGCCGCACTCCTGAGGCGCGCAGCGTGCTCGGCACGAAGGCGGGTGAGTCGCACGCTCACAGGCCGGGCACAGGCGCCGGATCCAGCCCGGCCTCCCACTCGCGCAGCAGCCGCCGATGCTCGGCCAGCACGTCCGCGTACTTCGCCTCGTCCGCCAGGTTCCGGGTCTCGCCGGGATCTTCTTTCATATCGAACAACTGTGCGACCGGATCGTCCTGGTACACGACGTACTTGTAGTCTTGCGTCCGGATCATGCGGCCGGTCTGCGTAACCTCGGCCGCAACGAACTCGCGACAGTCCGTCGTTGTCCCTTCGAGCAGCGGGCGCAGGCTTCGGCCCCGCACGTCCGGCGGCGGCTCGAGCCCGGCGTAGTCGCAGACCGTCGACATGATATCGAGCCCCGAGACAAGGTGCTCACGGTCGCATTCGTTCTGCCGAACCCGGTCCGGGCACCATACCACGAACGGAACGCGCGCCGCCTCGTCGTAGAGCAGGTTCTTGAGCGCCTGCTGATGATGCGCGCAGCCCTCGCCATGGTCGGACGTGAAGATGACCAGCGTGTTCCGCGCGTACGGCGAATCGTCGAGCGCCTCGAGCACGCGGCCGAGCTCGGCGTCGACCATCTCGATTTGACGGTAGTAGCTCCACAAATAGTAGCGCCACTGCCGGGCGGTCCATGCCCAACGCCGTTTCTTCGCCACCGGCTCCGGCTCGCGCGGGTCATACCCGAAATTCGCGGGCAGCTCCGGCAACACGTCCTCGAGTCCGTCGTACGGGATCTTGTCCGGCGCGTTCTGATGCATGCTCACGAACTGGCAGATGTCGTGCGGCTGCAGGAAATTCACGGTCAGGAAGAACGGGGCCGAGCCCGACCTGTTCCGGATCCAGCCCTGCGTGGCGCGCGCGATGGCGCCGTCCCCGATATTGCCGGCGCCGCCGTGCCCGGCCGGGATCGTGGTGAAGCCCGGCACCGCGACCGGCCAGGCCTGCGGCACATGCCACTTGCCGACATAGACGGGCTCGTACCCGCGCGTGCCGAGCCACTGCCCGATGTTCGGGATGTCCGAGCGGATCGCGCGATCGTTGACCACGACCCCGGTCTCCAGGGTCGGCCGGCCGGTGAACCAGCTCGAGCGTGCCGGCGAACACAGCGGGTTCGTGCTGTAGGACTGCGAGAACGAGACACCCTCCCGCACGAGCCGGTCGATGTTCGGTGTCGAAACGTGCGGGCAGCCGGCCGCGGCGATCGTGTCGATGTGCTGCTGGTCGGTCGTGACGAACAGGATGTTCGGGCAGGAATTCGACGCGCCGCTCATGTTTCGGCCTCCCCGAAATCCTCTCGCGCGGTCGGCGCCCAGATATACGCACGCGGACCGGTCATTACCAGCAGCAGCCGGCAGTGCTCGTCGACCCAGTACTGAACCGGCAGCAGCCCGCGACCGATCTGTTGATAGCCGGTCAGCGGCAGGACGCCGCCATCCAATTCCAGTTGCTCCTCGCGCCGGTAGCCGAGCCGCTGGTCCGGCTTCAACAGGTCCAGCCTCTCGAGCAGGTCGAACGACAGCGACTCAGTGTCCTTGCGCGGCAACCGTTGCACCGCGTCGAACAGGGACCAATCGCTCGTGAACGGATTCCCCAACGGCCGCTCGCGCGTGCGGCCCTGTGCCGTAACCCGCAGCACGCCCTCCGTGACCGCGCCCTCTTCCCGGACCGTCGCCACGTCCAGCGGCGCGTCGGCCCGCAGAACAACGGATTCCAGACTCCACGCGCGCGGCGAAGATATCGGGTCGGCCGAACAGTCGAGTGTCGCGCGCGTGCACCATGTCGCGCCGGCGGCCTGGCGCAGAGCCTGTTCGACCTCGAGCCGCGCGCCGCCGCCGGGACCCGTCGCGCGCGCCACGGTCAAATAGCCCCTGCGCCCTCGGCCCGCCAGAAGGATTTCGTAGGTGTGCCGCCATTCCCCTTCGGGCTCGAACGGGCCCGGCGGTGAAAACCCCGCCAGCTCACCCCACGCTGAGAGCGCCTCGGGCGAAAACGGGCGCGTGCGCGTCTGCCGTATTCGAGGATCCTGTGGCATCAGACTTCCATCCCGCGTGCCAACGACGGTCTGCCGAAAACTCCGTTCCCGCCAAGATCCCCCACTGCCCCACGCCTGTCAAGCCGTACCGTCCACCCGACATCCGTAGCCGGAAATCCTCGCGAGAAGCGAGGGATCTGCCCATCCGTTGCCCTGGGTCAAAGTCCTCCGCGCTCTGGTGCGGGGAACTTTGCGGTCACGCCTCCGTTCGAACTACGCGCAGCTTGACAGCCGCACGGCATCCGTGAGATAGGCACGCCTATGAAAACCAATCCGTCGAGCACAGGCCTCACAATCGCCAACAAGGGCACCGAGAACCCCGTCCTCCTCTATAACGGCAAGCCGTTCCTGCGCACCGGCGCCGTCGGCGAGGTCGCGCTGTTCGCGTTCCCCTGGGACTCGGACGAGCCCGTGCTCAGAGATATGACCCATCAGCAATGGGCCGACTGGCAGAAGGCGCATGGGATGGGCTACGCACGGGCGTATCCGGAGAGCGGATTCTCGCTGTCCTGCAAGCGCGGGCCCGACGCCGATAAGCTGTACCCGTGGAAGCTGGACCACTGGGCCTATGAAACGAACCCGGCCGGGGAACCGGTCGTCGACCTGACCACGCTCGACGAACAGTACTGGCGCGAATTCGAGAACACGCTCGCGCAGTGCCGCAACAACGACATCCTCGTCATCGTCCAGCTCTACCAGGCCTGCTACTTCGGGATCCATACCAATAGCGATCCGACCGACCGGAAGCGGAGCTGGTGGCAGATGAGCTATTTCCACCCCGCCAACAACGTAAACCGCTGGCCGATCGGCGAGCGCTGGGAGCGCGGCGAGCGCAGCGCGGAATGCGGCAACGATTTCATGCGCCGCTGTGTCGAGGACTATCACGCAAACAAGAACACGTGGTGGAAGATGCATCGGGACTACGTGCGAAAGATCCTCGACTGCATCGGCCAGAAGGGCAACGTGCTGATCGATCTCGGCAACGAAATGGGCTACCGGCAGGAAGGATTCCACTGTTACGAATGGGTCGAACGCACCATTGACCTGGTCGAGGAATGGCGGGCCGAAACGGGCACCGGAATCCTTATAGGTATGGACGAGCATTTCTGGTTCCGGGTCCCGGAGAAGGCGGACTGGGTCCGCGCCCATCCGCGTCTGGATCTCCTCATCGCGCACGGCGCCGCGGATGTTCTGCACGAGCAAGACTGGAACTTCCAGCAGAACTTCACCCCGCGGGACAGCGGGCGATTGCGGGTCCAATGCAGAAAGCCGTGCGTAACACTACACCACCACGACGGCGCAGGAACCTGGCCGCGCAAGGACGCCGCGTTCCAGCGCATGTATCATTGGCTCGGCATGATGCAGAAAGTGCAGGCGCTCGGTAGCTACGGGTACGGCCCGTTCATCGAGGAAGACGCGGAGAAGGCAGTATTCGAGGAGGACACGCGGTTCCTGAGGCAGGTGTTCGATTCCCTGCATGACTACGCGGCGCTGACCATGCCCGACCACACCGGCGCCGGGATCCAAGCCGCGCCCGGCCGCACCGAGTATCAGTACCTGCTCTCCTCCGACGAGGAGGCGCTCTTCTACACACACACCGGGACGTTCGACGAGTCCGTCGCTGAAGGAGCGCGACTCGTGCTGCGCGAGCTCGAACTCGCCGACGGCGAAGCCGTCGCACGAATCATGCGCCCGGCGGACCGGCAGATCGCGACGAACACCCTCCGCGTGGAAGGCGGCTCGTTAGAGATCCGGCTCCCCGCGTTCCGCGAAGACATTGCGGTCCACCTGACGAGTTCCATCTCCTGACATCAGGATGGGCGGCTCGCGCTCGGCCCGACCGCTCGATGCAAGCTCCGCAGCATTCGACATTCGATGTTCGATGTTGGATGCTCGATGTTCGTTCCGGATCCCACCCTACGTGCCCTTCCCCGCCGTGAGGGTAACCGGCTTCCCCGCCACCGTCACCGTGAGCGGTTCGACCGCCAGCGCCTGCAGGCCGGGCGCGCGGCGCAGCAGCAGCGCGCGGCCCTCGAACCGCACATCCTCCACCACGACCTCGCCCGCCCCCTCCTCGCAAAGGATGAACGTGTCGTCGAGCCCCGCGCCCTCGATACGGAACGCCGTGACCGTGTCGTTCGCGAGCAACCGCCGCACCGTGGGCCGCGCCACGCTGCCGGCGGGCATCGGGAACAGAACGGCATCCAGCCGAGCCGGCAGCGGGGCCTGCCGCTCGAGCGTAACGTCCCAGGCCGGGAACTCGCCCAGCACGCCGTGCCACCCGACACAGGGCGAGAGCTCGCCTTTCTGCGCGCGCGGTTCCAGCCCGTCCGGATCGACCGGCAGGATCGCGAGGTTCGCGAGGCCCTCGTCCTCGGTCATGATCGCGGCGGGCGACACGCCAACCGCGCCGGCCCGCATGCGGACCGCGGCGTCCGGCTCGAAGATCGGCGCGATGTGAAAGATCTGCTCCAGCTTGTGCGGCTCGACGTCGGGCCCGCGCACCAGATCGCACAGGATCCAGTAGCCCGGTTTCACAAAGAAGATCGCGCGGCGTTGCGAGAAGCGCATGTCGACCGCATCCGCCTTGCAGTCCGGCGCGCCGAACCCTTCCACATACTCGCCCGACACGAAGTCGAAGTTCTCTGTGCAGACCCATTCGGTCCGGCCCTCGCTCGCCAAGTTCGACTCGCGCCGATGCCGGCGCGCCTGGCCCATGCCGTCGATCATCACGGTGTTGTGTCCGCGCGCCGAACGAAAATAGCGTGTCAGCTCGGTCTGCGAATAGCTGTAGATGCCGGGATCCGTGATCAGTGCGCGGCCGTGCGCGTGCAGAATGAAGTTCAGCTTGTCCTCGTGTTGATGGCCGGCGCCATAAGGGCCCGCGTCGAAGAACAGGTATTGGCCGTCCGCCGCCCAGCGGTCCCGCATCACGTAGTAGCCGGACGCGGGCCAGGCGTGCGATGTGTGGTCCGGTGCGCGGCCTTCACGACCCTCGGTCGCGCCCCACAAGAAGTCCGGCCGCGCGAACAGATTGGACGCGCCGCGCAGGTAGGGGGCCGCCCGGGTCCGACGCGGCGAGGAGTCGTTGACCGTCGGCAACAGGCCGTCCGGTTGCGGGATGTACAGGTACATCTCCTGCGCCTTCTCGAGCGTCGCCACGAAATGAGCCGGCAACGAGACCTGGCGGGCCCGTGCAACCCGAAGCGCGGCGCCCATCGAACCGGTCGGAAACGCATGGTACGAGAGGCTCAACTCGAACTGCATCCCGTCGCTGTGATACGCGATACTGTTCATCCATTTCAGGCGCCGCATCGCGACGCGCAGGTAGGCCTCGGCCTGACGCAATTCAGGCGAGTAGAGCGTCGCGGTCGCAAGCCCCGCGGCCTCGACCTGGTACCAGTTCGACGGGTGCGGAGTGAACGCGAGCAGGTAGCGCATGTGATCGAACCGCGACCGCGCGAGCATCGCAAGCGTGGCCGAATCGAACGCGTCCGTCCGCGCGAGCCGGCCCATGACGGCCGGCCAGTTGTTCGCCTGCCGGTTACCCGCCTCCAGCGAGCGCCACGGGCCGGTGCTCTGCCGATAGTTCGGGACCGGACACTGCCGGTAGAACGACCAGAGCAGACGCGCGGCGTGCCGCGCGTACTTCTCGGCGCCGGTCGCCCCGTAAGCGGCCGCCAGCCCGTGCAGAAACGGCTGCGCGGCGAGGCTGACCGTCGATTCGACGTCGTCGAACAGGCGCAGATGCCAGTCGAGATCGCTGCCGAACTGGTGCCGTACGTGCATGTGCGCGTGGAACGTAATCAGGTTCTCGCAGATCCCGTCTGCCTCCGTCGTGTCGAAACCCGGCCCGGCCCCGCGCGTGTCCGGCCAACGTTCCCATTCGCGATCGGCCAGCATGCCGCCCAGCTTGCCCGGTTCGATGGGCTCGTTCATGTGCGAGGGGTACGCCGACTCCGAGACTTCCAGGCGCTCCGCGCGACTGTGATCGACGAGCGTGCCCCAGATCCGTTCCTGCAGCGTGAGCAAATCGGCAAGGATCGGGAGCGCCCGTTCCTGCGCCGTCTCGCAGACGGCGCGCAGACAGTCGACCCCGAGCCGATACCCGCGTGCCGCCTTCTCCCGATGCAGGCCGGTCGCCAACCGCGCGCAGCCGGACAGCCGCCACAGTTCCGCCTCCGGATGCGCACCCTCGCAGAGATAACCGCAGAGCGCGAGCGCGGTCCCGTTCAATATCCGCGCGCGGTTCGGCCAGCTCCAGTCGCCATCGAGCAGATCCCCGTAGCCGACTGTGTAAAAGGTCAGCAGGTAGTCAGCCACCGCAAACAGCCGCGAGCCCGGCGCCTCGCCCGCCAGCAGCAAACCGAGCGCCGCGCGCGCCGCGGGTTCCAGCCCCCACGGATCCTTGTTGTCCCACGGCCTCAACTCCGGCGGCGCGCTGTCGTTCGGCGACGTCGTGTACGAACGCAAGATCTCAAGAGTCGCCGGCATATATCCCCTCCCTTGAAAAGAACCTAATCGCGAACTTCATCGCGAACCTAATCGAGCGCCTTTTCATCCATCCAGGGTGGCGCCCTCAAGCGCCATGACTAACTCCCCTGAAAATAACCTTGTCCCGCCAGAGGCGGGCAGGCAGTAAGCCTTGTCGACCGGGGCCGATTCCCCCGGCCCGGCACTATCTCTCATACCACACTTCCACCTGCAATGCTTGTGTTTACAGTCCAAGAAAACGAATGGCAGAAGTTGCCGCCTCTTTGTCAAGACTTGCGCCGGGGACCGCCGGACCGGTCGAGTCTGCGCACACACTGCGGCCAAGATCAAGGAGCTGCGAACCTCGAATGCCTCGATGCCGTCTGCCCATTGCGGCCACCTGCGTTCTGAGCTATGATCGCACCGTGTATGGCCACCGTCTCGAGCGGCGCGAGGACGTATTTCAAAGGAGCCACTCATGAACCAGGGGCTCACCCGCAACCATGAAAAAGGGATGACGCGCGGCCAGAAGGGATTTCTCCCCGCGAATCACCCTCCGTAGCCCAACGGGCGAAGGAGGGTGATTCGCGGGCAAAAGAGCACCTTGACAGACGTTTCTTCCAGGGAGGCACCGAATGCGTTCCATCCAATTCAACCGCCGCGCGTTCCTGCGGCTCATGGGTTGCGGCACAGCAGCAGCGGCGCTGCCCCGGCTCGGCTCCGCCGCGCAGGCGGCAGGCCGCCGCCCGAACATCGTGCTGATCATGTCCGACGACATGGGCTACTCCGACATCGGCTGTTACGGCAGCGAGATCTCGACCCCGAACCTGGACGCGCTGGCCGCGAACGGCTTGCGGTTCACGCAGTTCTACAACGCGGCACGCTGCTGCCCAACGCGCGCGAGCCTGACGACCGGGCTCTACCCGCACCAGGCCGGGATCGGCGGCATGGTCAACGACGCCGGCGCGCCCGGCTATCGCGGCCGGCTCAACGACCGCTGTGTCACGATCGCGGAGGTACTGAAGGCAGCCGGCTACGCCACCTACATGGCAGGGAAATGGCACGTGGTTCCGTTCCCCACGAGGCAAACGGTCGCTCTCGCGTCGCCTCCGGGTTGGCCGCGGCAGCGAGGATTCGATCGGTTCTACGGCACGATTCGGGGCGCGGGGAGTTTCTGGGATCCCGGCTCCCTGGCACGTGACGACGGCCTGATTTCTCCCTTTGCGGATCCGGAGTACAAGCCCGCGCAGTACTACTACACCGATGCGATCAGCGATCAGGCGGTCCGATTTGTCCGGGAACACGAGGGCGAGCAGCCGTTCTTCATGTATGTCGCGTACACGGCAGCCCATTGGCCCATGCACGCCCCGGAACGGGACATCGCGAAGTACAAGGGCAAGTACGATACGGGGTACCGCCCGATTCGCGAGGCACGCTATCGGCGGATGAAGGAGCTGGGCGTGATCCAGGCCGATTGGCCGATTTCCGAGCAGGTCGGCGACTGGGACAA